>RHMF01000618.1_pt1 | contig 18319 bp, 16 predicted proteins | sample 5365151 | NCBI WGS metagenome assembly RHMF01 (sample SAMN10266501, study PRJNA497801) | feces metagenome | isolation source: feces | host: Bos taurus | place: China: Prairie of Fairy Mountain | collected 2017-08-14 | reverse complement strand
TCGGCTGTCCCTGCCTTCTCAAGAAGTGTACCGGCTACACTTGTCACCAAGGCATCCCCTTTTACACGGGTTACGGGAAGGTCGCCCTTTACCACCACTTCACTCAGAAGCTGGGCATCCGAAACCATTTGAATCACTCCGAAATCGCCACCGTTTACCTTCTTATAGATAGTGGTATAACCGATGGAAGAGATACGGACAAGTGTCCCTTTCTCATCCTTCAAGATGCGAAAATCGCCCATTTCATCGGAGATTGTACCACTTACGAAGGTCGAGTCCGCTTGCAACAACACGACATTGGCATACGCCAACGGTGCGTTCTTTTCGTCCACCAACTTACCGCTAATGCTTTGTGCATTCATTGATACTGCCATCCCTATCAGGCAGATAATCATCATTACATTTCTTTTCATAATATTGATTTTTTCTGTTTTTCTATTATGTTGCAAAGATAGATGGAATACCTGGCGTAACCAAGAAAACCACCTTAACAGAGAAATAGACTACAACACTGAAAATCAACGTATTAACAAAACACCATCTTAACAGCTTGCTTTTTGGGGAATACAGGAGTCACTGGAAAAAGAAAGTGTGAGACATTGTCTTGCTCATCAAAAACCGGGCATCGCCAAACGCCTCACAAGAAATGAACAAAGAAACAATATTCTCACACTGGAATATATACAATGAGTAAGGGTACAACATTGGCTGACCCTTTAACATTATATACATATATACAGAATGAGCGTTGCTATTGTCTCTATCCTTCTTGTTTGAAATTGGCGATTTCGGTTTTTAGGATAAAGAAGAAACGCTTCCTCAGGTTCGGCTATTTCTCCTGCCGACCACGACAAAGGTACGTTTTCTTCTTGACAATGCAACGCTCTTATTAAGAAAATTTCCTCAAAGATACGAATTTAAATCCATGACAGATATTCTCTGTTTCTAACGATGACACAAAGATAGAGGAAATAATTGCAGGAATCAAGAAAAGCGCCTTAACAGAGTGGAATACTACTGGTTTGATTATCAATGTTTTAATAAAATATTGTCTTAACAGTTTCTATTCTTCGTCCATTCATTCTGCAATTTGGGTTTGTTTTTTATTTTCAGTTTGCTTCTGACGAAAACAGTGCCAGAAACTTAAGGCGTTTGTCATGAGTGTTTTAACGATTATTGAAGTGCCCGATATCGGACACTATTCCGTACCATCCGTTTTTCTTCTGTTGTTAGTACAAAGTTAGGCGATAACAAATTATTATGTATGCGGAGGGGGTCAATAAAAAGTTTATATGGAGGATATGTAAGTGCTTGAAAATCAAGGTTGGTTTCTAGTGAAAGTTTTTATGAGGCTTTGAGGGAGCCAAGTGGAGTTTTTATGAACGGAAAATGGAACTTCATGACGGAACTTCATCGCAACGTGTTGATAGAGAATTAGTCTGAACTTCCTGAAGAAATGAAGCTACTTTTCTTCAAACCTTTAATGTGTGGGGTGAAAGGATGGGATGGTTACGAAAAAAAACACGGTGAAATGGCGGTTTTTCCCCATTTCACCGTGTTTTTTAGCTAGATGTCTTTTTACATCTGTTCAGCAATGAATGCCTTCATCTCTGCCTCGCAAGCGCAAGCTTCTTGATAAAGCTTGTACTGTGCTTTGGTACGCACGAGGTTATGGTCGGCATACTTGGTTTGATAGTAAGTGTCGCCATTGATATAGTCGGCCAAGAAGCGGACTGCCTGCATGTATGGGAACAATTGGGCTGCGTAAGGCAACATCTCGATTTCCAATGGAGTGAGGAATACCTTTGCCGATTCAATGTAACCCTTGGCAAATGCCTTGAAGATTTCCATGTTGAACTTCACGTTGTCGAGGTCGGCATCGTCTTCCTTGCCGGTATTGGCTGCCGAGCGGAGGAAGTCACCAAAGTCTGAGAAGATGAACGATGGCATGATTGTATCAAGGTCGATAACGCAGAGTACCTTGCCTTCCATGTCGAACATCATGTTGCTCACCTTGGTGTCGCAGTGGCAGATACGTTTCGGGAGCTTGCCTTCGCGGTGGAGTTGTTCGGCGCTGCACATCTTTTCAGCATCACGTTCGATAGCGTCCACGATGTCCTGCACTTCAGCCAAACGGCCGGCCTTGTTTTCGGCTACGGCTTCGCGGAGTTGTTGCAAGCGGAATTCCATGTTGTGGAACTTCGGAATCACTTCGCCAAGCTGTTCAGGAACGTCTGCCAACTGAGCTTGGAATTCACCGAACTTCAAGCCTGCCAAGTAAGAAGATTCCGGAGTAACGGCTTCGAGAGTCTGTGAGTCGCGGATGAACACCGATACGCGCCAGTAACCTGATTCGTCGTTATAATAAGTCTTGCCATCTGCGGTTGGGATGTAACGGAGCACCTTGCGGTCGATTTCTTCTTCGCCGGCAGCTTCGAGCTTGGCACGGATATGGTTGGTTACCACTTCGATGTTGTGCTGGAGCATGTCCACATCGCAGAAGATATTATTGTTGATTCGTTGGAGAACGTAGTTCGGTTCGTTCTCATCGGCGGTCTTCACCAAATAAGTCTGGTTGATGAGGCCTGATGTCAATGCCTTGATTTCGGCTACTTCGCCCACTTCGGGGAATTGCTTGATGATTGGATTTAAATCTGCCATGGTTAATTCTGATTTTAAGGTTTATTGGTTACAAAGATAGCTAAAAAATAATCATGAGGCAAGATTTTATGCTTTTGTTATTATTATATGGTGGAAAATTAGTACCTTTGCACTTCAAAAATACTTAATATTAAGAAAATGTCAGAAGCTAGAAGAATTAAGACCGCATTGGTATCGGTTTATCACAAGGACGGTTTGGACGAAATCATCACCAAACTGCATGAAGAAGGAGTGGAGTTCTTGTCAACAGGTGGTACAAGACAGTTCATTGAATCGTTGGGTTATCCTTGCAAGGCAGTGGAAGACCTTACAACATATCCTTCCATCTGGGCGGACGTGTAAAGACATTGCATCCGAAGGTTTTCGGCGGTATCCTTTGCCGTAGAGAACTGGAACAAGATATCCAACAGATTACTCAATACGAAATCCCAGAAATTGACCTCGTAATCGTTGACCTCTATCCGTTTGAAGCTACTGTAGCTAGCGGTGCAGAAGAACAGGCTATCATTGAAAAGATTGATATAGGTGGCATCTCATTGATCCGTGCTGCTGCGAAGAACTTCAAGGATGTAGTTATCATCGCTAGCAAGGCTCAGTACAAGCCATTCCGTGACATGTTGATGGAACACGGTGCAGAAACTTCATTGGCAGAACGTAAGTGGTTCGCTAAGGAAGCGTTTGCGGTTTCTTCTCACTACGATTCGGCTATCTTCAACTATTTCGATGGTGAAGAAGGTTCGGCTTTCCGTTGTGCGTTGGAAGACGGCAAGCAACTCCGTTACGGTGAAAACCCACATCAGAAGGGCTTCTTCTACGGTAACCTCGAAGCTATGTTCGACCAAATCCACGGTAAGGAAATCTCTTACAACAACTTGCTCGACATCAATGCTGCTGTAGACTTGATTGATGAATTCGATGAAATCACTTTCGCTATCTTGAAGCACAACAACGCTTGTGGCTTGGCTTCTCGTCCGACATTGCTTGAAGCATGGAAGGATGCATTGGCTGGTGACCCTGTTTCGGCTTTCGGTGGCGTATTGATTACCAACACTGTAGTAGACAAGGCAACTGCTGAAGAAATCAACAACTTGTTCTTCGAAGTGATTATCGCTCCGGATTACGATGTAGAAGCTTTGCAAATCCTTACTACCAAGAAGAACCGCATCATCTTGGTTCGCAAGAATGTAGAATTGCCTAAGTTGCAGTTCCGTTCGGCTTTGAACGGTGTATTGGTTCAGGCTAAGGACGTAAATATCGAAACAGAAGCTGACTTGAAGCAGGTGACTGAAAAGGCTCCTACTGCTCAGGAAGTGGAAGATATGTTGTTCGCTAACAAGATTGTGAAGAACAGCAAGAGTAATGCTATCGTATTGGCTCGCGGCAAGCAGTTGATTGCTAGCGGTGTAGGTCAGACAAGCCGTGTAGATGCCTTGAAGCAGGCTATCGAAAAGGCTAAGTCATTCAACTTCGACTTGAACGGTGCAGTGATGGCAAGTGATGCATTCTTCCCATTCCCTGACTGTGTGGAAATCGCAGACAAGGAAGGTATCAAGGCAGTTATCCAACCGGGTGGCTCTGTTCGTGACGATTTGACTTTCCAATATTGCAACGAACACGGCGTAGCCATGGTGACAACTGGTATCCGTCACTTCAAGCATTAATATAAATAGGTATAGATAGGTAAAATGGGATTGTTTTCTTTTACACAAGAAATTGCGATGGACCTTGGCACTGCCAATACCATCATTCTAAATAACGGAAACATCGTGGTGGATGAGCCTTCGGTGGTTGCTCTTGACCGACGTACGGACAAGATGATTGCTGTGGGTGAACGTGCCAAGATGATGTACGAAAAGGAAAATCCGAACATTCGCACCGTCCGCCCTTTGCGCGACGGTGTGATTGCGGACTTCAACGCCTGCGAACAGATGATGCGTGGGTTGATTAAGAAGGTAAACATTGGCAACCGCTTCTTTACTCCATCCTTGCGTATGGTGATTGGTGTTCCGTCTGGTAGCACCGAAGTGGAACTCCGTGCGGTGCGAGACAGTGCAGAGCACGCCGGTGGTCGTGATGTCTACTTGATTTTCGAACCGATGGCTGCTGCTATTGGTATCGGTATCGATGTGGAAGCACCGGAAGGTAACATGATTGTGGATATAGGTGGTGGTTCGACTGAAATTGCTGTCATCTCATTGGGTGGTATTGTATCAAACAACTCCATCCGTATTGCAGGTGATGATTTGACTGCTGATATCCAGGAATATATGTACCGCCAGCACAATGTGAAGGTGAGTGAACGTATGGCCGAACGTATTAAAATCGCCGTAGGTGCAGCATTGACCGACTTGGGTGATGATGCTCCGGAAGATTACATCGTACGTGGCCCGAACCGTATTACCGCCCTTCCGATGGAAGTGCCTGTGAACTATCAGGAAATTGCTCATTGTTTGGAAAAGAGCATTGCCAAGATTGAAACGGCTATCTTGAGCGCTTTGGAGAATACACCTCCTGAACTTTATGCGGATATTGTGGTGAATGGTATTTATTTGGCAGGTGGTGGCGCTTTGCTCCGCGGATTGGACAAGCGTCTGACTGACAAAATCAATATTCCGTTCCACATTGCTGAAGACCCTTTGCTCAGTGTGGCTAGAGGTACAGGTATCGCATTGAAGAATGTGGACCGTTTCTCCTTCTTGATGAGATAAGACTTATCAATTGAGAATTGAAAATTGAGACAGGAAAAGAACCGTCCGGATGGGCGGGGCTCTCAATTTTTAATTCTCAATTCTCTGTTTTAAATTGATTGAACTATGCGCAACCTGCTGAATTTCTTACTAAAATACAACCATTGGTTTCTCTTCTTGTTGCTGGAGGGCATCAGTTTTGCTATCCTGTTCCGATTCAACCATTATCAAGGTAGCGCATTCTTTACATCTGCTAACCAGATGGCAGGTGTGGTGCATGAAGCAACCAATACTGTAACATCCTATTTTTATTTGAAGTCTATCAATGATGCATTGGTGCAGAAGAATGTGGAACTGCAGATGCAGGTAGAAGAATTGCGTAGTGCATGGGTGCAGGCCACTCAGGATACAGTTGCTTTTGAACGGATGAAACAGGAAGCACTAGACGGGTATCAAATTTTGGAGGCAAAGGTAATTAATAACAGTCTGACGTATGCAGACAACTATATCACTCTCAATAAAGGTGAGAATCATGGCATCCGTCCGGAAATGGGAGTTGTGGATGGTAACGGGGTAGTAGGAATCGTTTATCTGACATCTCCTAATTATTCCATCGTGATTCCTGTACTTAACTCCAAGAGTAGTATCAGCTGTAAGATTAGAAAGAGTGATTATTTCGGTTTCTTGAAATGGGATGGAGGCTCATCTCGTTATGCGGTTGTGAAAGACATGCCTCGACATTCGCTCTTTTCGTTGGGAGATACAGTCGTGACCAGTGGACATAGTGCTGTCTTTCCTGCAGGGATACCGGTAGGTACGGTGGAAGAGATTACAGATAGTGATGACGGGCTGTCATACCTCTTGACGGTGAAACTGTTTGCAGATTTCGGACGTCTGAATAATGTGAGAGTCATATCAGAGGAAGGACATCTGGAATTGCTTGAATTGGAAAATAAGTTGGAAGGAGGGGCGAAATGATTAGTTTGATTCATCGTTTGAAATGGTTCGTGGGGCTAGTGCTCTTACAGGCATTGGTTCTGAATCAGATGCATATCGGAGGGTATGCTACACCATTCCTATATATCTATTTTATCTTGAAGTTTGATTCAAGAGTCGGACGGAATGAATTGATGCTTTGGTCGTTTGCTTTGGGGCTTGCGGTCGATACATTAGGAAATACACCGGGCATGAATGCGGCTGCTGCCACTTGTCTGGCTTTTTTCCGTATGCCGATGTTAAGATTGGTTACATTGCGTGATGTAGAAGAAGGTTTTCGTCCGGGAACGGATAGTATGGGGATGTCTGCTTTCATGCGTTATGCATGGATGGCATGTATCCTTTTTTGCACCGTCTTGTGGCTTATTGATGACTTTTCCATACGGCATATCCTTCATTTGATATTGAAAATACTCACTAGCACCCTATCTACCATGCTATGTGTTATTTGTATTGAGTCGTTAGGGAGGAAGAAAGCGTGAAAAGGGATTATAGTCTTGAAAAACGAAAATATGTATTGGGTGGAGCTGTCGTTGTAGTTGTACTGGTCTATCTGATACGTCTGTTCACACTCCAGATTATGAGTGAGGATTACAAGAAAAATGCTGATAGCAATGCTTTCTTGAATAAAACCCGTTATCCCAGTCGAGGAGTGATGTACGACCGTAATGGAAAGTTGCTCGTCTATAACCAACCGGCCTATGATGTGACAATGGTCATGAAGGAAGTGGTGCAGCTGGATACTGCCGACTTGTGCCGGACTTTGAATATATCACTTGATTATTTCAACAACCGTATTCGTGAGATCAAGAATCTCCGTTCCAATCCTGGGTATTCGCCATATACGCATCAAGTATTCATGACGCAGCTTTCGGCAGAAGAGTGCGGTGTGTTTCAGGAAAAATTGTTCAAGTTCCCCGGATTTTATATTCAGCGTCGTACCATCCGACAATATACATATAATTCAGCTGCCCATGTGTTGGGAGACATTGCCGAAGTATCCAAGAAAGATATAGAAATGGATGACTATTATGTCCGTGGTGACTTTATCGGTAAGCAGGGAGTGGAGCGTTCGTATGAAAAGCAATTGCGAGGCGAGAAAGGGGTGGAGATTCTGCTTCGTGATGCCAGAGGTCGTATTCAAGGCCGCTATATGGATGGAGCGCTGGATAAGACTCCAGTAGCCGGCAAGAATTTGACTTTGGGTATAGATATTGAGTTGCAGCAATTGGCCGAACGGTTGTTGGAAGGAAAAATCGGTAGTGTCGTAGCCATTGAACCATCTACCGGAGAGATTCTTTGCATGGCATCAGCTCCTACATTTGATCCACGTTTGATGGTGGGACGCCAGCGTGGTAAGAATCATTTGGATTTGGCACGTGATAGTTGGAAGCCATTGTTGAATCGTTCCATTATGGGACAATTCCCTCCGGGCTCTACCTTCAAGACTACCCAAGGGCTTACTTTTTTGGAAGAAGGAATTGTTACTCCGGATACACCCTATCCTTGTTATGGCGGTTTTGTACATTCTGGTTTGCGAGTAGGATGTCATGCTCACCCTTCTCCGTTGCCACTTGTTCCGGCTATTGCCACCTCTTGTAACGCTTATTTTTGTTGGGGGCTTTATCATATGATTGGTGCTCGTAAGAAGTATGGTTCGGTACAGAATGCAATGGCTACTTGGCGTGACTACATGGTGTCCATGGGGTTCGGTTATCCTTTGGGAGTCGATTTGCCTGGAGAAAAACGTGGTATGATTCCTAATGATAAATATTATGACAAGAATTATAATGGTTCTTGGAATGGATTGACCATTATATCCATTGCCATTGGTCAAGGAGAGGTGACTGCAACACCTTTGCAGATTGCCAATCTGGGTGCAACGATTGCCAACCGAGGATATTTCATCACACCGCATGTAGTGAAGGAGGTGGAAGATGAGGCCTTGGACAGTATCTATACCAATAAACGTTATACGAAAGTGAGCCGTGAACATTATGAAACGGTTGTTCAGGGAATGCGAGCTGCGGTGACTGGTGGTACTTGTCGTGCAGCCAATTTGCCGGGATTGGACGTTTGTGGAAAAACAGGGACTGCTCAAAACCGAGGAAAGGACCACTCGGCTTTCATGGGGTTTGCTCCGATGAACAATCCGAAGATTGCAGTGGCTGTATATGTGGAGAATGGTGGCTGGGGAGCTACCTATGGTGTACCTATCGGTGCATTGATTATGGAAAAATATCTGAATGGAAGCCTTTCTGAAGCAAGTGAAATGAAGGCGAATGACATACAAATGAGACGAATAGATTATGGCATACACGAACGATAGCATGATAAAGTCCGTAGACTGGATAACCATTGGTATTTATGTAGCATTGGTTGCTCTGGGCTGGGTAAGTATTTGTGGGGCTTGTTACGATTATGGTGACATGAATCTCTTTAGCTTTGATAATAATTCGGGCAAGCAACTTGTCTGGATGGGGGGCGCGGTTGTGTTAGGATTCGTCATCTTGATGTTGGAAGACAAAATATATGATTGGTTTGCCTATTTGTTCTATGCATTCATGATGTTGGTTTTGCTGGTCACTCCTTTTTTGGCAGAGGATATCAATGGCTCCTATTCTTGGTTGAAATTAGGACCCATAAGCATTCAACCGGCAGAATTTGCCAAGTTTGCTACGGCATTGGTGCTTGCTAAATTTATCAGTGCATATGGATTTTCTTTAGGAAAGTTGAAGACTTCTATACCCGTTTTTGCGTTAGTGTTATTGCCCATGGTGCTGATTGTATTGCAGCGGGAGACGGGTTCTGCTTTGGTATATCTGGCATTTTTCTTGATGCTTTATCGGGAAGGAATGCCCGGTTCTATTCTATTTACAGGAATCAGCGCAGTGGTATATTTTGTTGTGGGCATTCGTTTCGGGGCAGATTTGCTACCGGATGATTGTACCCCTTTGGGAGAATTTGCTGTTCTTACATTGATTATCCTTCTTTCGGCTTTATTGGTTAATGCTTATTGTGTGAAAAAAACGGTGGTGAGGAATATTCTTCTCTATGGTGGAGGAGGTATTGTACTTTCATTGCTTTTTTCACTTTATGTCATACCTTTCAATCAAATCTATTTCTTGTATTTGGCGTGTGCCGGGTTGGTGATTTATTTGTTGTGGTTGTCCTTCCGTGAGCGTGTAATGCATTATTTCTATATAGCTTTATTTGCTGTCGGTTCGATTGCTTTTCTTTATTCAGCGGACTATATGTTTGAAAAGGTTTTGGAACCGCATCAACGTATCCGTATTGAGGTGTTGCTTGGCATGAAGGAAGATTTGGCTGGTGCGGGATACAATGTAAACCAAAGCAAAATCGCAATAGGCTCGGGCGGATTGTTGGGAAAAGGTTTCTTGAATGGTACGCAAACCAAGCTGAAATATGTGCCCGAACAGGATACGGACTTTATTTTCTGTACAGTAGGTGAGGAACAGGGATTTGTGGGAGCAGCTTTGGTCTTGTTGTTGTTCATGCTGTTGATATTACGTTTGATACATCTGTCAGAACGCCAACACTCCCGATTTACGAGAGTGTATGGCTATAGTGTGCTGAGCATCTTCTTTTTCCATCTCTTTATCAATGTAGGTATGGTATTGGGACTTACTCCGGTAATCGGTATTCCACTTCCGTTCTTTAGCTATGGAGGATCTTCATTGTGGGGATTTACCATCTTGTTGTTTGTTTTCCTTCGTATGGATGCTGGAAGGAGTACTCGTTAATGAAGATTGCTTACCTTTATTGGTGAAGTTCGCTTATTCTTATTCCGATATCGGTGATGTCTTGTAGGATACTGTCTTGCATGATATGTACTACTTGAAACGTACTGACGGAGTCGCTTGCCAATACATCAGGCTGTACATGAATGACGTGTTGTCTCAAGTTACCGATACCATTTCCTTTCCAATGGCCGATGGAATCAGCCAAATAAACATGTAATGTATCATTGTTTATGGTGAGCCAAAGATCCCGATAAGGGTAGGAATCTTTATGCCGGATACCTATCTCAAAATGATGGGATGTAGGTATGAAAGGGATTGGCATGGTATATGATAACGTATCGTACCTCTTCCATCCTGCCGGTTCAATGGACCGGTAGGAATGGTGGAGGACGTTTTCGTTACTACATGCACTCAAACCCAAGAGTATGATCAGCAGACAGCTGACGATAGCCGATGGATAGTTTGGCTTATTTTTCTTCATTTGGGCTCTTTGGACGATGGTTGTTGTTCCGTTTTTCCCGATTTTTCCCGTTTTTGTTGGGAGTATTTCCCTTTTTCTCCAGGTTATGATTTTCGGGTGTTGCGGTAGGTTGTTGTTTTTTCTTTTTCTTGCGGTTTCCGCTTGTTTTCCGTTTATCGAAACGTGTTAAGCTCTCTTGTTCCACCAAGTCTACAGCCTTTTCGGATTGAGTGTTCACATCCACCAAGCTTTCAGGCTTTTCACCTCTTTTATTCATGTTGATAATCTCGAATGCAGTTCGTGCATTGATGGTTACAGCATTGGCCATGAAGCTCTTGTCGGTAGAGTAGGTGATTTGGCCTTTCAGAATGTCTGCCTTGAAGTAATAGTATGTTCCTTCAGTGGTTTCGAGTGTCATTTCTCTGCTAGGCAATCTTCTCATGGCCTCCACATATGCATCTACTTCGTAGTTGAGACAACATTTAAGTTTGGCACATTGTCCAGCAAGTTTCTGTGGGTTGAGCGAGATGTCTTGGTAGCGCGCTGCTCCAGTTGAAACAGATACGAAGCTTGTCATCCAAGTGGCACAGCATAGTTCTCGTCCGCATGGACCTATACCACCGATGCGTCCGGCTTCTTGGCGTGCGCCAATCTGTTTCATTTCTATTCTAACACGAAAAACCTCGGCTAAAACCTTGATAAGCTGGCGGAAGTCAACTCGTTCATCAGCGATGTAATAGAATATGGCTTTGTTTCCATCGCCTTGGTATTCCACATCACCTATTTTCATGTTTAGGTTCAAGTCCAATGCGATTTGGCGGGAACGTATCATGGTTTCATGCTCTCTGGCTTTGGCTTCTTCGTACTTTTCCAAATCGACGGGCTTGGCCTTTCGATAAATACGTTTAATTTCAACATCCGGTTTCAGATTGGCCTTTTTCATTTGCAATGGGACCAGTCTTCCTGTAAGTGTTACGACGCCAATATCGTGCCCTGGACTTGCTTCCACGGCTACAATGTCTCCTTTTACAAGTTTAAGCTTGTTGCTGTTCTTGTAAAATCCTTTTCGTGTATTCTTAAACTGTACTTCGACCATGTCCTGTTCATCGGCATTTCCGGGGATGTCGGCCATCCAGTCGTAAGTGTTCAGTTGTTTATCTTGTCGTCCGCAGCCCTTACAACATAAATGACCGCTTCCGTTTTTTATCTTAAAAGTATTGTCCATAAAATAGTATTTCTTTATAGGTTATTTTTGCACAAGTAACACAATCATCTTTAATGAAAAATCAAAAAAGACCATTCTAGCATTGACGTTTTGCTCAATGTGCCGTTGTGCTTCACTTAATTCGTCCATAATGCCCATTACATTCCGTTCATTAACAAACGGAGCAAATCGGCTTGAAAAATTTTGTTCCTCTTGATTCAGGTATGTCAGCGATGGTTCTTGAAAGTTGTACATGAAGTTTTCACGAATCATTCGTTGACAATAGGTTAGAAAATGCTTTTGGCGTTCTCTACCCATACTTGACATTATCTCACTCCATTGTCTCATCTCGCGGATTTTTCGTTGGTAAGATAATCTCATTAAACTGACAAATAATTCAAAGAATTGCTTCTTTTCATCACTTAAGTGAATGGTCTCTAATGATTTAATAAAATTCCCTTCACTTTGGTGTGCAATGTCAATGGCGTCAGTTTCTTGTAATCCGTATTGTTGGCAAAGTATACTTGCAATCTTTTCTTCTTCTATGCCATATAGATTGAAACGTTGGGTACGGCTCTGTATGGTGGTTAGAAGCATATCAGGGTTTTCTGATACTAATAAAAAGATTGTCTGAGCAGGCGGTTCCTCCAACAGCTTTAACAATTTGTTGCTACATTCTGTATTCATCTTCTCTGGTAGCCAGATGATCATGATTTTATATCCGCCTTGACTGGATTTTAAACTTAGTTTGCGGATAATCTCATCACTCTCCTTGACAAATATCTGGGCTTGCTGGTTTTCTGCACCCATTCTGTCTAGCCAAATGTTCAAGTTAAAGTAAGGATTGGTATTTACCAATTCTCTCCATTCGGCGATATAGTCATCGCTGACAGTATCTTTGCTTTTCTTTTTGACGACAGGGAATACGAAATGTAAGTCTGGATGTGCGAGCTTGTTGTATTTTATGCAATTGGGACATGTGCCGCATGCATCGTGTTCATTACGGTTGGTACAGGATAGATAACGGGCATAAGCGATGGCCAAAGGTAGTTTTCCTATACCTTCGGGGCCGCAAAACAATTGTGCATGAGCTATCTTGCCTGTCTGGGCTTCTCGTATGAGTCTTTGTTTTGCTTCTTCTTGTCCTATTATATCCTTAAAGTACATGTCAATAAATCATTTTTGCTACTTCCTTGATACTGTCTACTGCTCCAACACTATAGAAGTGAATACTTGGAACACCATGTTCGATTAGTTCCTTGCATTGGTGTATGCACCATTCTACTCCTAGCTTCTCTGTATCTTCTTCCGTTTTGCATTTAAGTGCTTCCAAGGCCAATTCTTGTGGAATATCCACCTTGAAGGTCTTTGGAATGATGGTTAGTTGTGATTGTTTTCTAAATGGTTTGATGCCAGGGATAATCGGTATGTTAATTCCTGCTTGACGAACCTTTTTTACGAAATCAAAATATTTTCGGTTGTCGTAGAATAATTGTGTAACAGCGTATTCAGCACCTGCTTCCACCTTTTTTTTCAACCAATAGATGTCTTGTTCGATATTAGGGGCTTCTTCGTGTTTTTCGGGATAACAAGCCACTCCATAGCTGAATGGGGTGTTAGTGATTTTAATCGGTGAACCATCCACAAAAACACCTTTATTGAAATCATTGATTTGTTCTGCTAATTCAAGCGCATGCGATGGACCATTGGGCTCAGGAATGAAGGTTGATTCATGCTTGGCCTTGTCACCTCTTAATACTAGGATGTCTGTGATGTTTAGGAATTGTAGGTCTAATAACACATATTCAATGTCTTCGCGGCTAAATCCGCTGCATAGGATATGTGGTACAGTGGTAATGTTATACTTATTATGAATAGCTGCGGCTACAGCTACGGTACCAGGACGTCTGCGGAGTCTGGTACGTTCGAACAGTCCATTGCCCAGTTCTTTGTATACATACTCACTTCTATGAGTTGTAATGTTGATATATTGCGGGTCGAATTCTCGCAATATATCAATGTCATGGTATAACTTTTCGATGCCTGTTCCTTTCAGTGGGGGTAACACTTCAAATGAAAAGGCCGTTTTTTTTGTATTCTCGATTAAATCTACAACTCTCATTTCTTTTTTCTTGCTTAGTGCCTAGTAAGGCAAAATTACAATAAGGCAAAAGTAAGAAAAATATTGTAGTTTACATGACCATTTACCGAATTTATTTTTGTTTAAAGTGCAATATCTTATAAAACCGGGGTCAGAAGATGAGCAAACCAGCCAACAAATTTCTTCCAGAGACTTCTTCTCTTGTACATTTCTGCTGTCAATCGTGTGCTGTTCTTCTGGTCTTCTTTAAAGATATCCATGAGTTCGCTAGTTGTTTCTTTGTCGAATACAAATGCATTTACCTCGTAATCGTAATGTAGACTTCTGCTGTTCAGATTGGTACTTCCTACCGTACAGTATGTGCTGTCTACCATCATGATTTTAGAGTGATGGAAACCGCCATTGAAAATATAGATGTCAACTCCTTTCTTTCTTAACTGATTGGCAATATACATGGCAGCATCGGGTGAAAATTTGATGTCGGACTTGCCTGGAATCATAATTTCTACCTTTACGCCTTTCTTTACGGCATTGGTGATTGCTTTTCTTATGGTACGTGTTGGTGTAAAGTACGGATTGATAATCTGTACTTTTTCTTGAGCGCTTTCTATGGCTTTGGCATATACTCTTCTCATTGTTTTAGGTGTCTTTTTAGGACGACGATCAACAATGGCTACTTCTTTATTTTGGTCGGATGTGAATGTGGAGTCCTTTGCATATGGAAAATATGCTTCTCCGTCAATGTCCTGTTTGGTACATTCGTTCCACATTTGGAGGAATATTTTTTGCAAATCTTGGACAGCTTCCCCTTTTATTTTAATGTGCATGTCACGCCATTCTCCGATTTTTGGTAATCCGGTGATATAATAATCTGCAATGTTCATACCTCCTGTATAGCCAATCACTCCATCTATGATGGCAATTTTTCGATGGTCACGGGCCCATACATGGTTAATCCATGGGAACTTGATCGGATCAAACTCTACAATTTCAATCCCCTTTTCGTGGAGGGATTTGATGTGTTTATTTTTTAATGGTTGGTTGTTTGAACTATTTCCGAATGCGTCATACATAGCTCTGATTTCAACTCCTTCTTGGGCTTTTCTTTCCAATATTTCAAAAAGGGTGTTGGCGATGGAATCGTTTCGGAAATTGAAATACTCTAGATGAATGTGGTGTCTAGCCTTTTCTAGTTCCTTGAAAAGGTCGACGAACTTGTCATGCCCGCTTGTTAGTAGGGTCAGTTCATTTTTTGTCGTAGTATGTATGTTGAATTCTTTGAGATAAGTGATTAGGGTTGTGTCGCGGTCATAAGTTTTTTCAGTACATTCTGCTTTGATGGATGTAAATAGAGTAAGCAGAAGAGTTGCAATTAAAAGTCTTGTTTTTAGATTCATCTTCTCTGTAAAGTCATAATTTAATTTAGTTTGCAAAATTAGAATTAATCTATGAAATGGCCAAACCATAGAAATAAAAAAACCGTATCTAAATACAGATACGGTTTTTCCAGAGTGTTTATTGGATAATTACTTAACTTCCAAAATTACAACGCGGTTCAAATAACCCTTTTCGAACATAGGATCTGTACCACCCATTGCTACCTTTTCAAGTCTATCTCCGCTGATACCTTCTGCAACCAAAGCGTCGTAAACAGCTTGAGCACGCTTTTCAGACAATGTTTGGTTACCTGCAACAGAACCTGTAGCCTTATCTGCGAAACCTGCTACCTTGTACTTAGTAGTCGGGTTGTTTTTCATTGTCTTAGCCATCAACTTAACGTTAACCATGCCTTCTGGGCTGATAACTGCCTTACCAATCTTGAAGAAGATAGCTGCAGAAGCTGCACTTGGAACTTCCTTAATAACTTCCTTAACAACTTCAACTGGAACTTCCTTAATAACTTCCTTTTCAACTACCTTTTCTACGATCTTAGCTTCGCCGCCCTTAACGAACTTCTTACCACCGAATGTGTAAGCTGCACCGATTGTCAAACGTGCCGAACCTTCAGCCTTACGATAGTCACTTGCATCACCGAAGATAGATGGAGTTACACCGAAACGACCTTCCAAGTTGATAGCCCATTTTTCGTTTACGTTAAAGCCCAAGCCCAAACCAGCTGTAGCACCGAAACGAGTCTTCATACCTTCTTCGTTAAAGTTAACATCCTTAGAACCGTCTTGGTAAATAGTAATGTTAGTGTCAACTGCTTTAGCGAAGTTCATTGTAGGACCAGCGAACAAGTAGAAATCTACTACTCGGTCTGCATTGTAACCACCCAAAAGGTTAGTTACGTTCAACATTGCATCGAAGTTCAATTCTGCGAATGACTTAGTGTCACCAGCAAAACCTGTTTCTTGCTTATCTAACTTTTGAGACAATCCACTAAACTGAGCGCGAACACCCCAAGTCGGAGTAATGTACTTACCCAAAGAAATGTTGAAGTTGAATGTTGGGTTAAGACCGTCATTAAGTGGAGACATTACACCAACGCCTGCACCTACAAAGATATTATCTGTCCACTTCTTTGTATAGTAGTTTTCAGCTTCTTGTGCATTGATGCTTGTGCAAGCTCCTGCCAAAAGAAGAGACAAAGCTATAAATTTATTCTTCATTGTTCTATTCTATTAAATTGTTGTTTTTGTCTGATTAAGATTAATGGGGATTATTCTGCCCAACCCATACCACCACCTGCGTTGTCGCCTGCACCATGGCTGTGACCATAATGATAGTGGCCTTCGTGTCCTGGGATAGCTGATCTAACTTCCTTAACTTCAACCTTAGCCAATGGGTTAACTACTGTAACCTGACCAACAACTGTACCGTCAACTGTTGAAACGATATTGTAAGTAGTTTCTGAAGTAGAAATAGTGAAGATAGTGCTAATCATTTCCCATGCAGCAACTTCATATGTTTCAGAACCCTTAACATTAACAGTCTTAATCAAAGCGTCGATGTAGCTTTCAGCCTTTGCATTATTGATAACTACGTTCTTAACGCTTGTCTTAGCTGATTCATCCCATTCAGCTGTGAACTTACCACTATAATCTGAAGCGTTGAGGAACCAGTTGGTACCATTGTGTGAGTGACCATTGTTAATGTTACCATTCTTAGTTACAGAAGAAACAATCTTTGAATCTGTTTCTGTGAAAGTAAACAAACCGTCGCTCAAGATGATGACTGGAGAATATGTAACTGTAGAACCTGCTTGTACAGCATCGTAGTTAACTGTTGCAGAACCTGTTGCACCACCATTAGCTGTTGCAGTGATTGTTCTTGAACCAGCAGCAATGCTTGGGTTACCTTCGATAGCTTCTGTACCTGTAAATGTAGCATTTACTGTAGCTACTGATACTGGGTCAATAGCAGTTGGGTTAAAAATAACCTTGGCATTGTTAGGCTGTACATTGATGTTGATGTCTTCTTCAGTACAAGAAGTAAAAGCAGCACCAAAAGCCACTACGGCTAGCGCCAACTTAGCGCCCAAACCTTTCAGATAATTTGTTTTCTTCATTTTGATAAAAATTTAATAATTATTAGATATTTCTGATTTTATGAAATACGGGTTAAAACGATTACTGTTCATGATGTTTTCATCTGCCGCCGATCGATATTGTCTATAATAATATCTTTCATTGCCTGCATTGTAAACAATACCCATGTTGTATGACGTATTTAACCTTGGTATGTACTTGTTTTTAAATCGTTTATACTTGTATGGTGGAAGAAGTACTTGAATGCGGAATCCGCCGTTCGAGTTTGCTTCTTTAGCTTTTTGTGCATAAAAGCCTACTGATGCATATCGAAAGTGGCGAATCATTTCGAATTTCACGCCTTTTTCCCCCATTAAATATTGTTCTCCTTTTAAACTGAATGAAGTATTGTATCTTGGCCAATAGAAATTTGTACCCAAAGACCAAGTCGTACTAAACTCAGTGTCATAATGCAAATTGAATCCATTCCAATAGCCGATTGCTACTGAACCAATCCGTCCTTCCAACGAGAAACGCTCGTCTTTGAACGGATAGAAAAGCTGCAAGTCGGCACCATATCGGTCTGCGCTGAAGTATCCTACCGTTGCCATTCCTTTTATGTTAAAGGGCAACCTGAACCGTTGCGACAACGTAATGAATCCTGGATGAACCTTGTCTTGAAGATATCCGTATCCGTCATTATAGACGGGGAGAATCAACTGTCCTGTAAATTTCATCCCAGGCCAAAGAGAAACTTCAATTGCTGGATTCAAAGTAAATAATGCCTGATATATCTGCGTTATAATCAGATTCTTGAATGATAACTGCGGATAAACCAAGATGTCTACTTTGAAACGCGAACTATTTTTCGCTTTTTCTTTCTTGATAGAACTCCAACTATCTCCCACTTCGTAGCTGGTTTCCCATTGACGTTTGTCTGCTACATTTGTGGTGTCACATTGGTTAGGATGGTAAG
>RHMF01000397.1_pt1 | contig 18378 bp, 30 predicted proteins | sample 5365151 | NCBI WGS metagenome assembly RHMF01 (sample SAMN10266501, study PRJNA497801) | feces metagenome | isolation source: feces | host: Bos taurus | place: China: Prairie of Fairy Mountain | collected 2017-08-14 | reverse complement strand
CGGGCTATATGAGCGGTGCAAGTGCGACGGGCAATATGAGCGGTGCAAGTGCGACGGGCTATATGAGCGGTGCAAGTGCGACGGGCTATATGAGCGGTGCAATGTCGGTCGGCGACGAATGCACGGCGGAAGCGAAAAACAACAGCGTCGCGCTCGTCGTTGGTGCTTGCGGCAAAGCAAAGGGCGACATCGGCTCGTTTATAGTGCTGTCGGAAGTGGACGAAAACGAGGACGGCGAAGAATACATTAAAGACGTTAAAGCCGCAAGGGTTGACGGCGAAAGAATCGAAGCGGATGTATTTTACAAGCTTGTAAACGGCGAGTTTGTTGAAATAAATGAGTAAGGGAGCAAAAAAATGAAAATCAAAATTGACGAGGGCGCGTTTGCGCCCGTCCGAGGACACACGACAGACGGGGGACTCGATTTGAGGACGCCGCGTGACGTTATCGTTCCTGCAGGGGGCTCGGCGGTCATAGACACGGGGACTCACGCTGAAATCAAGGCGGGGCTTGTTGGAATACTTATGAGCAAAAGCGGCTTGAACGTGAAGCACAATCTCACAAGTACGGGCGTAATCGACGCGGGCTATTGCGGGAGCATCGTCGCCAAGCTTTATAATCACGGCGACAAAGACTATCACTTCAAAGCGGGCGACAAGATAACACAGCTCGTAATATTCCCCGTATACATTCCGAGCGAGCTTGAAATCGTCGAAAGCGTCGATGAGCTTTACGGCGGCGCGACAGAGCGCGGAAGCGACGGCTTCGGAAGCACGGGAAAGTAAAAAAAGATTTGAAAGGTTAAAAGGTTTTATTATGAAAAGATTCAAGATCGGCGACAGAGTGCGCGTAAAGAAAACGTTCGACGGCAAAGACCTCGCAGGAAAGACGGGGACAATCGTTTGCGAGGCGTCGGGGATATTCAAAAAATACAAGTGGGGCGTAAAATTTGACGAACGCATTAATGGTCACACTTGCATGGGCGCGTGTGAGGACGGCTACGGAAGATACGGATGTGAAAAAGAACTTGAACTTGTCACAAGATGCGAAAACAAGATCGTCATTACGTCCGACGGTGTAACGACTCTCGCAAGACTCTATGACGGAAAGAAAGTTATCAAGAGTGCGGAAGCGAAATGTTCTCCCGACGATGAGTTTGACTTTGCGAAGGGCGCGAAGCTCGCCTACGCACGGCTTATGGGCGAGGAAGCCGAGACCGAATATCGTTTCAAAGCGGGCGATAAAGTCAAGATTATCAAGAACACTTGTTGTCACGGTTATTCAATTGGCAGAATTGTTACGCTCAAAGAGCATCACGAGTATTGCGATCCGAAAGCTCAAGTCCCGTCTTGGTGCGTGTGCGAGGGCGGTTGGTTTGTTGACGAAGCGGACATCGAGCTTTCTAAAGAGCCGATATACAAGGCGGGCGACAGAGTTGTCGTAACGGGTAACACTTGCTGGCACAAGTACAGAATCGGCGAGAGATTGACTCTAAAAGAAGCCCGAGAGCCCGATGGACGCGAGCAGAGGTGGGATGTTGAAGAGGGTTGTTGGTATGTTCGTGAAAACGACTTTGAGCCGTTGGGTAAATGATATGAGCGAAAGAGAACGGCTTATTGAATTGCTCAAAAAGAGCAGACATCTTAACGTGCTTTGTAACGAAGAGTGGGAATGGAAAGCCGCCGCCGACGAATTGCTCGAAAATGGCGTTGCCGTCGGCGTGGTGCGGTGCAAGGATTGTGTATATTGCGACGGTGACGGCAGATGCGAAGCACCCGAAAACGGATTAATAAGGGAATACGTAACGCCCGACGAAGATTATTGCAGTTATGCAGAAAGAAAGGAAGGATAAAAAATGAACATTAACGCATACACGGGACGCATAACAGAGACGCCCGAACTCAAAACAACGACGAGCGGAGTGCTCGTCACGACGTTCACACTTGCGGTCAAGCGTCCGCACGCAAAGGACGTGACCGACTTTATCAATTTCGTCGCTTGGAGACAGAGCGCAGAATATCTTTGTAAATACGCGCAGAAGGGAAATCGCGTGAGCGTTACGGGATATTTGACTTCCCGTAAATTCGAGGACAGCAACGGAAACAAGCGGACAGCTTATGAGGTCGTTTGCGATTCCGTTGAGATCATCGAAAGCAGACAGAGCACGACGGAGCAGACGGCGCAGGCAGAACAGACGAGCTACAATCCGTATGACGGAGCGAAGCTTGAAGCGGTTGATCTTGACGACGATGATTCTCTCCCTTTTTAGAGCGAGGTTGAAAAATGGAAGTGTGGAAAGATATCCCCGAATATGAGGGGATATATCAAGCGTCAACAGAGGGACGAATACGGACGGTTGAAGGAAAAGTCACGCACAACAAAAGATTCGAGCAAAGACGGTGGAAAAGCCGCGTGATGAAAGGGCGTGGCGATTCTCCGAAAACGGGAAAAAGAGTGACGTTGTGGAAAGACGGCAAGAGCCGCGAATGGCTCGTCGCCCGTTTGATCGCTATAACGTTTCTCGGCGAGCCGTGCGAGGGGTACACCGTAAATCACAAAGACGGTGATCGTATGAACACCAATATCGAAAATCTTGAATGGCTTTCGCTTGCTGATAACATACGACACGGATTTGAAACGGGCTTATATACGTCGCAAAAGCCGTTGACCGTGCGCGTCGGAGACGAAAACCGTTGTTTCCGCTCTCTCTCGGCGTTTGATAGATACATAGGACGGCGCGAAGGGTACACAAGCGGCGTGCTCAAAAACGGAGGAACGATACGAGACACAAGGGGGCGAGTTTATGAAATTGTCGGATAAAGCGGCGGAGCAAGAAATTCTCGCAGAAATGATCGACGAAGCGGTGCGCTCTTGCGGAGCTTTCACAAGTAGAGAGCTCGCGGAACGACTCATAGAGCGCGGAGTGACGATAAAGGGAAAGAGCAAACGCTCTTTCCCGATGTTCGGGGCGAAGAGAAGAAGGGAGAACAAAAGAAAATGACGGTATTTTTAAGTATATTGTCCGCGATTCTCTTATTCGGAATGATCGGAGAAAAGGACAAGGGCGACAAAATGAATTTTACGATAGCGTTTGTGACGTGCATTATCGGAATCATTGTGTTGCGGATATTGTGAAAGGTGGTGCGGAGTGATGATTTATTGGTGTCACGAAAAGCACGAGAATGAAGGACTTTACGTTGTTGCTCTTACAAGAGGTAGGGCAAAGGTGCTTTACTCGGACGAGGTTGAGTGCGATATGCTTGATGTCCGCACACACATAGTAAAGCGAGGTGTGAACGAGCATTTTGAGGGAACGATTGACGAAGGATCTCCCTTGCTCGAAAAGTACGGTTTGGAATATGCCGAAAACGAGGATTGGTGATGGCTGACAAGAGAAAACAAGCGAAAGCGCAAATCAAGTTTTGCAAAGAGCTGATGGATAGGCTCGACAAATCATTCGCCGAAAACATTGACGAAGATTCGTCTTGGTGGGGCATTCGCAATCATTCGCAGATGAGCGACGACATCGTAAGGCTACGCAGAGAGTTGAACACGCTCAACAAACTGATGAATCCGTATGATTAAAGAAAAGGAGAACAGAAATGAAAGAGTTTACGAGAATCATAACAGTACAGATCGAAAGAACGGTTAAAGACGTTGACGAAAACGAGCTTTGCACGATGGACGAAGCGATAGAGCGCGTTAAGGAAGTGATAACGGAGAGAACAGATGCGTCGTATGTAAACGTCATAGAAGCGAAAGATTTTATCAAAGATTGAGGGCGAAGTTGAAGAAAGCGAGGGAAAGTATAGATGATAAAGATTGAGAACGTCGTCGTTTGCGGTTGGGAAGCGGCGATTCGCGGCATGAGGAATCCGATCAATTCTTGGGCGAAGAGCGACACAGCATTCACCGATTTTTCGGGACAGCCGTTCGGCGGCATCGGCGAAAACGATCTCACGCTTATGAAGTCGCTGTCAAAGGCGGGGAGCGATCACGGGAAGTATCTCCGTATGATAAACGTCTCACTTGATATCGTCGCTCCGCTTTATTGGTGGAAAGAGTTTGACACATACGCGGTGGGAGTTGTTAAAAATTCTTGCTCAACAATGCACACGATACATAAGAAAGAGTTTGAGCTTGATGATTTTTCGCACGAGAATTTGACGCGGCAAAGCGAAGCGTATTTACTGTCTTTGATAGATTGGTTGAATCGTTGTCGAGACCGCTATCTCGGAGCAAAAAACAAGGGTTGGTGGTGGCAGATGATACAGCTTCTCCCGTCGTCGTATAATCAGCGACGCACGGTACAGCTCAATTATCAAGTCTTGAAAAATATGTATCACGCTCGAAAAGCTCATAAGCTCGACGAATGGCGAGAGTTTTGCAAGTGGATCGAGAGCTTACCGTATTCCGAGCTTATTACGGGGGGTGAGTGAATGACACCGATTGAATTGTGGCACGGCGATTGCTTGGAGCTGATGCGAAATATTCCCGACGGCTCGGTCGATCTTGTCATTACTGATCCGCCCTACATTATCGAAACAAGCGGCGCGGGACTTTATCGACAAGCAGACAAGCGATATATCAAAGAGTTGAATTGTATGAAGGACGGTTTTGACGCAAGTGTTCTTGACGAATTGTGCAAGAAGATGAAGAAAATCAATGTTTATTTCTTTTGCAGTCAAAAACAAATCATTCCGTTGATTGATTATTTCGTTAAAAACAAAAAGTGTAATTGGAATTTACTATCTTGGCACAAAAGCAATCCCGTGCCCGCTTGCGGGAACAAGTATCTTACCGATACGGAGTTTATTCTTTTCTTTCGAGAAAAGGGGGTAAAGGTGTTCGGGGAATTCAAAACAAAGTTTACATACTACGTCACGCCGTTAAATCAAGCCGACAAGAAAAAATACGGGCATCCAACAATCAAGCCGCTTGAAATCGTTCATAATCTCGTTTTGAACAGCTCAACGGAAAACGATGTTGTGTTAGATCCGTTTGCGGGAAGCGCCACGACGGGCGTTGCTTGCGTCAATACAAATCGTCGCTTTATCGGAATTGAACTTGACGACGGCTATTTTGAAACGGCGCAACGGAGAATAAACGAAGCGTTGAACGAACGAAAGAAAGAGGGAATTGCAGTATGACAACGAAAGAAGCATATCGCGCTATGATCGAGCGCGTCCCCGTGATTCACGACAGCATCGAGTACGTTCGGATCGGGGCGATCAAGTACAGCCTACAACGGGACGGCTCGGTGATTTGCGTCGCGGAGCTGATAGACAAGAGTAATTGTCTCGTCGTTGTAAAGGTAGAAAGCATAAAGGCGGTGACGGCGATTTGACAGAGACTTTTATTATTCCATATCCGCGAACGGCGGCAGGCAAGAAACAATGGAACAAAGAATTCGGCTTAAATGCGTACTATGCGGGGAAGCATTGGTCGCGGCGAAAGAACGACGCTGAATGTTGGCATAGGCTCGCAAGCGCGGAAATGACGCGACAGAACGTCCGCCGTCGTCCGTTTGAGAATCCCGTCATAATCACGTTCTTTTGGAACGATAATCTCGATTGCTCGAATCACGCAGTAATGGCGAAAATGATCGAGGACGCTATGCGCGGGCGAATCATTCAAGACGATAGGCGCAAGTGGGTGAAAGGCATCGAGCATTATTTTCACGACGAAGATTATATAAGAGTATCGGTGCGAGAGGTGTGACAAATGGCAGAAAAACGACAATATCTCAAAACAGAGACTTGTCCCGTGTGCGGGGGTAATTTTATCCCCGCGCCGATGCACGTTTATCGGTATAACGGCACGGGACGTTGCGTTTGCACTTATAAATGCAGACTCGAAAGCGAGCGAATCGAGGAAGAAAAACGAAAACGAAGAAGGGAGCGGCATAAGAAATGAGAGCGAAAAGGTATCTCCAACAGATAGAAAAGCTCGACGCGCTGATAAAAAACAAAATGATCGAGCGGCAACAGTTTTTCGAGCTTGCGACAAGCACGACGGCGCAGTTTGGCGGAGAGCACGTGAGCTCTTCGGGAAATCCGCAGAAAATGGCGGACGCTATGAACGAATATATTGACTTGGAGAAAGAGGTCAAGAGCCGCATCGACGAATTGATAAAAAAGCGGCAGGAGATTTTATCGGTGATCGAGCAATTAAGCCCGTCCGAATACGATTTTCTTCACTCGGTATACGTTCAGCGAATGACGCTCAACGAGGTCGCAGACGAGCGCGGGATGTCGTACAGTTGGGCGACGACGTTACACGGGCGAGCGTTAAAGAGCGTGCAAAAAATACTCGACGAAATGGAAAGGGGAAATGATGAATTTTGAAATCAAGGTTGATTGCTTCGCGCATCGTGAGCACAAGAACGGTAAACCGTATTGCGTGGCTTTGAATGAGCTTTTTTGTGCGAAAGAAAAGTGTGTGTTTTATAAGCCGATGAAACGCGACGAGAGCGAAGCGAGCAAGCAGGACGTGACGAATGAGAGCAACGACGGCGAAAGAACGGAATGAGCGCGGGTGTCTATATTGCGCCGACGTCCGCTCTCAAGGGCGCAAAATTCACTTGTGCATTCACGAAGAGTGCCCGTATCGAGAGCTTGACGGGTACAAGAATTATCGAGAGTATTTGAAGAAAAATATCGACGAAACGCAAAAATTGTATATGATGTGATTTGTTTGTATCGCGGGTGACTATTTATTCTTGATATAATTATAATGAGCATAGCTCGGATAAAAGCACTCGGCGCATTCCTCCCGTCGGGTGCTTTCGCATTTTGCAGGGAAGCCTACATCGGGCTTCCCGCGCCGAGCTTGCGTATTCCCGCGAAAGGGAGATTTGATGAAAACAAACGACAATTTAACGGTGATAAGCGTTTCGATTGACGAGCTCACACCGTATGTGAAGAATCCGCGAAAGAACGACGAAGCGGTAAAATACGTCGCCGAGAGCATAAAGCACTTCGGTTTCAAAGTGCCTATAATCATTGACGCGAACAACGTTGTCGTTTGCGGTCACACAAGAGTCAAGGCGGCAAAGAAGCTCGGACTCAAGAGCGTGCCTTGCGTTGTTGCCGACGACTTATCCGAAGAGCAGATAAAGGCTTTCCGACTTGCGGACAATAAGGTCTCCGAAAAGGCGGAGTGGGACTTTGATTTGCTCGACGAAGAAATCGACGATATCTTTGATATTGATATGGGCGACTTCGGATTTGAATTCGACGAATCCGCGTTTGACGACACGACGGAAACAGAGGAAAAGAAAAGCGACAGACTCCGAACGGACGAAGCGTATAATCTCCCGTATGTCGATTTGGGGCGTACAGAGGGATTCTATCAAATGCCCATTATTCACAGAGAAGCGCATATCCCTGCGGGGCTTATGGGCTTCAATTACGCGATGTCAAGCGGCGACAAAGACAAGGGAATACACTTCTACGTTGACGACTATCAATTCGAGAGAATATGGAACGATCCGCACAAGTATATTGATATTCTCCAAGACTATGATTGCGTATTAACTCCCGATTTTTCGCTTTATCTCGATATGCCGTTAAGTATGAAGATATGGAACGTCTTTCGCTCACGACTTGTCGGGCAAATGATGCAGGACAGAGGGCTCACGGTTATTCCAACGGTGAGTTGGGCAGAGCCTGCTACATTCGAGTTTTGCTTCGACGGGCTTCCCGAAGGCGGCGTAATGTCAATATCGACGATAGGCGTTAAGACGTCCGAAAGCGCGTTTGAGATATGGAAAGCGGGAACGGCGGAGCTTATCAAGAGAAAGAAGCCGTCCGCGTTGCTTGTCTATGGCGGAGAGGTTGACTTCGATTATGGAAAAACGAAGGTATACCATTTCGCGAACGCGGTTACGGAGCGAATGAAAAGCGGGAGAAAATCAAGCGATGCGTAACAAAATATTCACATTTATATGATATGATATAGGAGAAGAAAGACGAATGTTAAAAATCAGTTTGCAGTTTTTCGGCGGACGCGGAACAAAGTCAAGCGGTGGCGGCGCGACGGGCGGCGTAAGTGGCGGAGATGTCGTCTCAACGACGTCTCTCATTAGTGAAAGAGAAACACAGCAGAAGCTTGTCGACGAAACGCTCGCCGTGTTCAATGACGTATACGAAGAATACGGAGCGCAAGTCAACGATATTCAGCTCGCAACGATGGCGGCGGGATCGTCCGCTATGGCGTACTATGACAGCGAAGGTAACATCGCGATCAATGAAGTGTATTTCAACGAAGCTATGATGGATAAGGCGTACAAAGCGTGCGTTGATAGCGGATTCCATCCGAGCAACGGAAACAAGACGGCTCTCCAAGCGGTAACGGCTCACGAGCTCGGTCATAAGCTGACGGCGGACGTCGGTGAAAAAATGGGCAAAGCGGGATTCGGCAATATTGACGAAGTGTCGCGCATAATCGTTAATGAAGCGCGAGCGCAGACGAAGCACAAGAACATAAACGATATGGCGGGGAAAATAAGCGGTTATGCAAAGCACACAAGCGCAGAAGCAATAGCAGAAGCTTTTTCCGACGTCTATTGTAACGGCAGAAAGGCACATTCCGAAAGTAAGGCGATAGTGAACGTGCTCAACAAATATTTGAAAGGAAGTAAATAACAATGAGCGCAAGCAAGAAAATAGTTTATTCCGAGCCCGTGGCTTATTTTCCTAAAAGCATAAGGGACGAATTTGAAAAAGCGGCAAAGGAAAAGAAGAAAGCAGAAGCGAAAGCAAAGGCGGACACGGCGAAAAAGAAAACCGTGAAGAAAACGAAAAAGAAATAACGAAAGAGCTCGCTTAACGCGGGCTTTTTTGTTGCATTTTTTTAGAAAGGAGTGACCGTATGGCAGGCGAAGAAAATCTTATTCCGTTCGATCAGCGCACAGAGGAAGAACAGAGACTCATAAGGCAAAAGGGCGGCAAGGCAAGCGCAGAAGCTCGACGCAAGAAAAAAGCTATGCGGGAAAGCCTTGAAATTCTCTTGTCGATGCCGCTCAACAAAAAGAAATATTACGAGATCGACGAGATAGAAAGCTTTGCACAGCTCAAAGGAAAGAACGTCAGCGTCGAAACGGCTATTCTTATAAAGCAAGTACAGAAGGCTTTATCGGGCGATTTATCGTCCGCCGAATTCTTGCGTGATACGTCGGGACAGAAACCGACGAACGACTTGAACATAACGGGAGCTTTGCCCGTCGTCATATCGGGAGAAGATGAACTCACAGATTAATCACTTAAAGCTCCCCGAGATAGTCGGCAAGGGGTACGCGACGTTTTGGCGTTACAAAGGGCGTTACAGAGTGTGCAAAGGAAGCCGCGCAAGCAAGAAAAGCAAAACGACGGCTTTATGGTATATCACGAACTTGATGAAATATCCGAGCGCGAATTTGCTCGTCGTGCGTAAGTCATATCGAACGCTCAAGGATTCGTGCTTCACCGAGCTCCGATGGGCGATTCACCGATTGAAGGTTGACGACTTTTGGGATTTTCGGTTGAATCCGCTTGAGATCACATATAAGCCGACGGGACAGAAGATATACTTTCGCGGGCTCGACGATCCGCTCAAGGTCACGTCAATCACCGTCGATGTAGGCTCGCTGTGTTGGCTTTGGATCGAGGAAGCATACGAGATCGGTAAAGAGTCGGACTTCGATATGCTCGACGAATCAATCCGAGGACAAGTCGCGGAAGGACTATTCAAGCAAATAACGTTGACGTTCAATCCGTGGAACGAGCGGCATTGGCTGAAAAGACGATTCTTTGACGCCGCCGACGATCCCGATATTTTGGCTTTAACGACGAATTATCAATGTAATGAATTCTTGGACGAAGCCGATAGAAAAGTCTTTGAGACGATGAAAAAGAACAATCCTCGACGCTATCAAGTGGCGGGGCTTGGGAATTGGGGCATCGTTGAGGGCGTTATTTATGAGAATTGGCGAGAAGAAGCTTTCGAGATTGACGACGTAAGGAAATATAAATCGGCATTCGGGCTCGACTTCGGTTATACGAACGATCCGAGTGCTTTTTTCGTGGGCTTCTTGGATTTGCCGAACAAGACGCTTTATGTTTACGACGAGCTTTATGAAAAGGGGCTCTCGAACAAAAAGATATACGAGAAGATCACGGAAGCGGGTTACGGCAAAGAGCGAATAATCGCCGACAGCGCAGAGCCGAAAAGCATTGACGAGCTCAAGACGCTCGGTATTCGCAGGATCACGGGAGCGAAGAAGGGCAAAGACAGCATAAATAACGGCATTCAATGGATTCAAGATTTGCAAATTATCATTCATCCGCGTTGCGTGAATTTCTTGACGGAAATATCAAATTACACGTGGGCGAGCGATAAATTCGGAAATAAATTAAATGCGCCCATAGACGACTCAAATCACCTTATGGACGCGATGAGGTATGCACTTGAAGAGTATATCACGGGCAACAAATGGCTGTACTGATATGAAAGAAAAGATAAGACAGCATTTTAAGAACAACGATCTCCCGTCGGTGGGAGTGATAAATTATATCGGAAAGTGGGCTCGCGGTGATTGCTATGCAGTTACTTGCGGGCTTTTTAGGTTAAAGCGTTATTGCGTTTATTGCATTGACGGAGAGATTCACAGCGTAAGGCATAGAGGGTAAGAATGGCACATTTACACAGTATTCACGACACGGATGCGCGCTTCACGATTGTTCCCGCGACAAGAACAATCAAAAATGAGCTGTCAAAGAAAACAACGTTGATTCAAAACGATCACAGATCGGAGAGATTCACGTTTGAGTGTCCGCGATACATCGAAGGGCACGATATGGCGGAGTGTAACAAGGTCGAGATTCACTATATAAACGTTGACTCGCAGACGAAAGAGACGGTGAGCGGGCTTTATGAAGTTGACGATCTCGCGGTGTGCTCCGAGGACGAAGCAAAGGTCGTTTGCAGTTGGCTCATAACGCAGAACGCAACGGCGCACGCGGGAGCGTTGAGCTTCCTCGTCCGCTTCGCTTGCGTAGCTGATAAAGTCGTCGAGTACGCTTGGCACACAGCACCGTATACGGGAGTATATGTGACCGCAGGCATCGACGCTTCGGGAATGTTCGAGTCCGAATATGTTGATGTTATCGAACAATGGAAAGAAGCGTTGACGCTTGAGTTTGCAAAGTGGCACGAAAGCACCGTCGAGGAAATGAACGCAGATATAAGCGCGTGGAAAGAGCTTGAATCGGGCAAGGTGCGCGGAGAAATGACGTCTTTTAGTGCGGAATGGAACACAGCTCTCGCGGCAGAACGTGCGAGAATCGACGAAATTGTCGCTCTCGCGGACGGAAGCACGACGGGCGATGCAGAGCTCCAAGATATAAGAATCGGCGCGGACGGCACGAAATACGCGAGCGCAGGAACGGCGGTGAGAGAGCAAGTTAGAAGCGTTACAAACAACATTAACAATGTTGTTTGTAAGTCGGAGAATCTTTTTGACAAAAACGGCATCGTTGAAGGGTACGCGGTTGGCTCGGTGGATGTCAACACGCTTGTTGAAACGAGCGGAGTGTGCGCGTCAAACATTATCCCTATTGACAACACGTCGAATTACTGTTTTTCAAGTTTGTTAATCGGATCAAACGCAATGGTATTTTCGTATCTCGAAAGCGGCGAATATCACGGTAGGTTTTACGGTGTAAAGCAAAGCGACGGAACGTATCTCATTACGTTTGACGAGGTTGTGGCTTTTGCGCGTTTTTCTTTCTCGACGGCTCACGTTGATCTTGATACGTTTCAGTTTGTCAAGGGTGATGCGTTGCCTGAAACATATCACGCATACGGCGAAAAGTGGATCAATCCCGATTATCTTGAGAATCAATCACAGAGCATAGCAGATTTACAAAATCGCGTGGGAGATTTGGAGAAACCCGAGAATCCTTGCGATTTCACGGGGAACGACATTTGCATTTTCACAAAAGGTGTTTGCATTGGCGACAGTTTGACGGAAGGGACGTTCAATCGCACCGAAAACGGAAGCACAGAAAATGTGAACATTCCCGATTATTCATATCCCGCTAAATTGGCGCAATTAGCAGGAGTGAAGATCACAAATAAAGGGCTCGGGGGCAAGACGGCTTCTCAATGGTGGGGCTTCCGAAACGGGCACGATTTGTCGGGACACGATTTCGCTATTGTGCAACTTGGCGTAAATGATGCGATTTACAACGGCGGTTGGACGGACGAAAGCGCGACGGCATTTGAGAATATCGTGAACAAGCTCAAAGACGAAAACGCCAACATCAAAATATTTGTTTCTACTATTATTCCCGCGACGTCATATAGCGGTGAAGCATACGATTCGATGTCGGAAGGAATTAGGCAATTTGTCGAGACACACGCTGATGAAAACGTCATATTGCTTGATATGGCTAAATACGCACACACGGGCGAGGAAGCGTATAACAACGGGCATTTGAACGCATACGGTTATTTTAGGCTCGCACAAGATTATAAAAATTATATCGGTTGGGTGATCGCTAACGATAAATCCAAATTCCGAGACGTGCAATTTATCGGAACAGATTATGAGCTTTAACGAAGGGATGGTGATAGGTGATGCTTACCGATATTGAAATACTTGAATTTATACACAACGATTCCGTGAGCGATAAAAAGAGACGGGCGAGAGAGGGACAGCGATATTATGAGGGCGATCACGATATAAAGGATTACAAGCTCTATTATTATAACGCTGACGGAGTGCTCACAGAGGACAAGACGCGCTCAAATATAAAGATCGCTCATCCGTTCTTTACGGAGCTCGTCGATCAAGAAGTGCAATATATGTTATCGGGAAAGGACGGCTTCGTTAAGTCGGACGATCCCGAATTGCAGAATTATCTTGACGAATACTTCAACGATAACGAGGACTTCACGGCGGAGCTTTACGAAACGCTCACGGGCGCAATCTCGAAGGGCTTCGAGTATATGTATGCTTACGTGAACGCCGCCGACGATAGACTCACGTTTCAATGCGCCGATAGCATCGGTGTAGTTGAAGCAGAAGGCAAGTACACGTCCGACGGCAAAGACTATTATATCTATTGGTACGTCGAGCGCATCAATCGCAAGGGCGAAACGGTGAAGCGCGTGCTTGTGTGCGATGATGAGCAGACGTATTTTTATACGCAGATCGACGACGGCAGGCTCATAATGGACGCGCCCGCAGAGGATAAGCCGAATCCCCGCCCGAACGTCATTTATAAGAAAGACAATGACGACAGCACGTATTATGAGGGCTTCGGGTATATTCCTTTCTTCCGTCTCGATAATTGCAAAAAGCAGACGTCCGATTTAAGAGCGATAAAGAGCATTATCGACGACTATGATTTGCACGCTTGCTCTCTCTCGAACAATCTTGTCGACTTTGACACGCCGATTTATGCGGTGAGAGGTTTTCAAGGCGATAACCTTGAGGAATTGATTCACAACGTCAAGACAAAGAAGCACATCGGACTCGACGGCGACGGCGGTATCGACGTACAGACGGTTGATATTCCTTACGCGGCAAGAGAAACAAAGCTCGCGCTTGACGAGCGGAATATATATCGCTTCGGTATGGGCTTGAATACGGCGCAGATCGGCGACGGAAACATAACGAACGTCGTTATAAAATCCCGATACGCGCTTCTTGATTTGAAGTGCAACAAGCTCGAAATTCGACTCAAACAGTTTTTGCGCAAGATAATCAAAGTCGTGCTCAACGAGATAAACGCAAGAGAACAGAGCGATTTTCAAATGAAAGACGTTTATTTCGACTTTGAGCGTGAGGTTATCACCAACGCGCAGGATAACGCGCAGATCGACTTGATAAACGCACAGAGACGTCAATCGGAGATCAACACGCTTCTCGGACTTATGGGAACGCTCGACGATAAAACAATCGTGCAGAATATTTGTGACGTGCTTGAGCTCGATTATGAGGAAATAAAGGGCAAGCTCCCCGAGAAAGCGGACGACGAATTGACCGCCGCGATGAATGCTTTGAACGGAGTTGTGACGGATGAACAAACGGCAGAAAGAGCTGACACGGTTACAGCTTGAAAACGAAAAGAGAATACTCGACGAGCTCAAAAAAGAGTATGAGAAAGCGTTAAAGCAGATAGACGACAGAATCGCCGTTTTGCTTGGTAGGAGCGACGCAGACTTGCAACACGTTATTTACCAAGTCGAATATCAAAAGGCTCTCAAAAAGCAAATTTCCGCTATTCTCGACGACTTAAACGCGAATCAATTTAACACGGTTTCGGAATATCTCGTAAAATCATACGAGGACGGCTATATCGGCACGCTTTACGACTTACAAGGTCAAGGCGTGCCGCTTATAATGCCGATAGATCAAGAGCAAGTCGTGCAAGCGATAACGCTCGACACGAAGCTCTCAAAGCCGCTTTATACGCGGCTCGGCGAGGATATAGGCGAGCTCAAGAAGAAGATAGCATCGACAATCTCACGAGGTATCGCGCAATCCTTGAGCTATGCCGAAATATCGAGCGGAATCCGCAGAGGAACGGCTCTCACAATGTATCAAGCTATGAGGATAACACGCACAGAAGCGGGACGCATAGCAATACAAGCGACGGCAGACGCACAGCGCAAAGCGAAAGCGGCAGGCGCGGACGTTGTGAAAGAGTGGGACGCAACGCTCGACGGTAAAACGCGCCCGCATCACAGAGAGCTCGACGGTCAAGTGCGGGAGCTCGACGAGGAATTCGTCATTCCGTCAACGGGAGCACGCGCTACACAGCCGCACGCTTTCGGGATCGCAAAGGAAGATATAAACTGTCGATGCCGATTATTGCAACGCTCAAGAATGGTGCTCGATAGCGGCTTCACGAAAATGAATAATTTCTCAAAGCAAATTGAGGAATTTGAAAGCCCGAAAGATTACGCCGAATTCAAGAAGGCGTTTTTCTCCGACGAAAACGTGCAGTATATGAAATACGTGAACACGTTGGAAGAGCGGTATCACACAAAGGATTTTCGCGCTATTCTCGAAAGAATGACGGACAGAGAATATAACCATTACTCAAAGTTATTATCACAAAATCCTATTTACAATAAATCGAGCGGTCAATGATCGCTCTTTTTATATTGTCCCGAGCACGACGCTTAAAAGGCTCGTATTTTGCCTTGACGCACGGCACTTAAAAGGCGTTATCGACATCGGGAGACACCGATTAAAACGAAAGTCGAGAAAGGAATACACGATATGGAGTTTCTTAAACCGATTCTCGGAGAGCTTTATCCGCAGTTTGAAACGGCGGTCAATGCTTGGAACGGAAACGAAGCAAACAAAGACAAGCTCATAAAGCTTGCGAATCTTGCGGGCGGCGAATACGTCGGCAAAGGCAAATACGATTCTCTTTCGGATATGCTCGCAAGCAAGCAGACGGAGCTTGACACGGCGAACGGGCTCATTGAGGAATTCAAGAAGGGCACAAAGGGCAACGAAGAGCTTCAAGGCAAAATTACAAGCTATGAAGCGGAGATCGCAAGGCTCAACACTCTCTTGAACGAATCAAAGGTCAAAAACGCCGTCAAGGTCGCGCTTCTTTCGGAGAAAGCACTTGACATTGACTATCTCACATATAGGCTCGAACACAAGCTCAAGGACGAAGGGGCGGCTCTTGAATTGGACGAGAACGAAAATATCAAAGGTTGGAGCGATCTTCTCGCGGGGCTGAAAACGCAGTTCCCGACGCAGTTTGAAACAACGGCGACGAGAAAGATTCTCGAACAGAAATTGCCCGAACGCAAAGACGGCGAGACGGCGGTTACAAAAGAACAGTTCAACGCTATGAGCTATGAACAGCGCGTAGCTTTGAAGCAGGAAAACGAAACACTTTACAAACATTTATCGGGAAAGGAATGATTTAATTTATGGCAAGAAACGGACTTTTCGGCGGCTTCTATTTTGACGAAGAGGTATTCACCGACATTATGCGCGAAGCGGATTTTTGGAGAAACGAAATCCTTGCTTCGGGCGTTGTACGCACAGACGCATCCATTATGGACGCTATCGGCTCAAAGGGTAACGTTGCGACGATTCCTCTTTATACTCCTCTTTCTATTTATGACGAAAATATGCTTCCTCTCAACAACGACGGCAACACCGACAACGTGCCGCAGGCGTTCGGCGGAAGCAAACAGACTTGTATGCTCATTCAGCGTATGAAGGCATTCAAGGCGCAGGACTTCACCAAAGAGCTCACGGGTGCTGATCCTATGACGCAGATCAAGGGCAGAATTCAGAATTATTACGCGCAGGTATGGGAGCGCGAGCTTATGAATATCGCTGACGCGGTACTCGCAAACGCGGCTCTTGCTTCTCACGTGACCGATCTCTCTATCACTTCGGGCACTATCAGCGACGCAAACAAGATCACCGAAACTACTATGATCGACGCAGAGCAGGCGGCTCTCGGCGATATGGCAGGCGGTCTCGGTCTCGCAGTTATGCACTCCAAGATTTACGCGGCATATAAGAAGCTCGGTCTCATCGAATACGCAAAGTACACCGTCGGCGACGCAATCAAGAACGACATCAATCTTCCCACTATCAACGGTAAGACCGTTCTCGTAACCGACTATTACACCGTTGATACTTCCGTATCGGGCTTCCCCGTATACAAGACTTATCTCTTCGGCGAGGGCGCATTCCTCGAAGCAGAAAAGAAGAATTACGAAAATCAGTATACCACCGACTACGATCCCGAAACTTCTGCGGGTACTGACAAGTTCTTCACCAAGCAGGGCAGAGTTCTCCATCCTAACGGACTCTCTCTCGCAGTTGACAACATCGCGGCAGAGTCTCCTACATTCGACGAGCTCGGCGCGGTTGATAATTGGACTCTCAAGTTCAATCACAAGAACGTCAAGATGGGCGTTATCAAGTCTAACGGTTAAGAGGTGCATCAATGAATCGTTTCATCATTCATAACGGTTTACCGTACTTATACGACAAAGGGAATGTATACGCTGTGAGGTGGGACGAGAAAGGCTTTACCGTGGGGAAAAAGGTTAAGTTAAAGCTTCCCGCAGAAGCGATAACTTATTCCGAAATATCCATAAAAGCGAAGTGCAAGAATCTCGATAGCATCGGAAAGGCGGCAAAGAAAAATGATATTGACGGTTGACGAGCTGAAAAGCTTTATACAGACGGACGAGAGCGACGAGACGTTAAGTCTTATGCTCTCCGCCGCCGAAGAGCTTGTCCGCAGAGTGACAAACAATAACTTTCAAAGCCGCGCAAAACGATGCGAAACGGTAATTCGTGACGGCGTTATGGTAACGCCGTCCGAACACTTCAAAGAGGGCGACACGGTGCAGATCACCGATTGTCCGCTCAACAACGGTTTATATGTAATCGAATACGGTATGACGTTATCTCCCGCGCCGACAGATTGCGAAAAGTGTCTTGTGACGAAGGTTGAATATCCCGCCGATATAAAAATGGGCGTGATTAATCTTATCAAATGGGACATCGAGCACCGCGATAAAATCGGCGTATCTTCGGAGACGATCTCGCGTCATTCGGTCACATACTTCAATATGGACGGAGCAAACTCGGCGACGGGTTATCCGTCCGCGTTGTTGGGGTTTTTGAAGCCGCACAAGAAAGCGAGGTTTTGATATGAGGGGCATCGGGGGCAATATAACGGCTGAAATCCAAGTCTCAACGACTACGAAAAATTTTATAGGTGAGAGCGTGAGAGCGTGGGACACGGTGCAGACGTTAAAAGGGTGGCTCGATTTTTCGAGCGGCGACTCAAAACGCACGAGCTTTAACGCAAAGATTCAAGAATCGACGCATATTTTTATCGCGGACTATACGCCGCTTGACGCCCGTATTCACGCCGAGAACAGCCGTTTCCTCATCGACGGTGAATCATACGACGTGATGTATTTTGATAATCCTATGGGGCTGAAAAGCGGCTCTCAATGGGAGATATTCTTGAAATACACGGGGGGACAGAACGATGGCGAAGCAAACGAAAATCAAATTTGAGGACTATTCCGACAAGGTTATCCGAAATTTGAAGAGCGACATCATCAAGGCGTTACACGAAACGGCGGGCGAGCTTGCGAGTCAAGCTTCGCGGAATTCCCGTGTAGACACGACACAGTTGAGCAGATCGTGGACGTATCACATCGACGAGTCGAATTACGAAGCGATCATCGGCTCTCCGCTTGAAAATGCGATATGGGAAGAATTCGGCACGGGTGAATACGCGGTCAAGGGCAACGGACGTAAGGGCTATTGGGTATTTGTCAAGGGCTCGGACGGCAAATCAAGCTCGACGGGTAAAT
>RHMF01000411.1_pt1 | contig 18418 bp, 15 predicted proteins | sample 5365151 | NCBI WGS metagenome assembly RHMF01 (sample SAMN10266501, study PRJNA497801) | feces metagenome | isolation source: feces | host: Bos taurus | place: China: Prairie of Fairy Mountain | collected 2017-08-14 | reverse complement strand
ACAAAGCACATCGGTGATTGCCGATTCTAAGATAAGAGAAGTTTTTGTTGTATTAGATAATTTCAAATGTTGTGCAAGTGGAATGACAACTGCCGAAGATGTGCCACCAAGTATTGCTCCGAGTGTGATACTATCAAGGAAATTCATTCCAAAACTCATACATACTCCTGCAACTACAAAAGCTGCTACAAAAAATCCTGTAAAAGTAAGCATTGCTGTTGGTTTCCAAGAATTTTTTAAATCACTTATGCTTATTCCTGTACCACCTTCAAAAAGTATTACTATCAATGTTATGCTTGTAAACACGCCTCCTACTGCTCCAAAGTCGGTTGGGCTTACTAATTTAAAGACTGGTCCTATTAAGACTCCTATTAATAAAAGCAATAATACGTCTGGAATTTTCTTTTTACTGAATATCATTGCAAAAAGATGTGCCGAAAACACTAAAATTCCTAAAAATATTAAAGTTGCTCCCATATTTGTATTTTGTTTTTGTTGTTTAATATCCTATTTCTCCACCTAAAACTCTTTGTAATTCTGCTATATTTGGATTTTTTTCTTTCATAAATTTAAGTACTTCTCGCGGTTCGTAGAGTTTTGGCTTGTGTATGTATTCTTTTACTTTAATGTTTAGATTTATATTCTTACATTGCGTTTTATTTTCTATAAACGCTAAAATATTTTTTTTGTTGCCAAGTAATAGTTTTTCTTCTTGATGATTCAAAAGTACAATATCAACCCATTCATCGCTTTTTACGATGATTTCTGCTGTGTCTAAAATAAATGAAAGGTTAAGTGCATCGGGATATTGCGTAGAATCTAATTGTTTTAGTTCTTGTGAATAGATTTTTATCGCCTCAACAAAACTTTTTACGTTGTACTGTTTTTCTTTTTGTTCTTCTACTGCTTTTTGTTTATTGAATTTCTCTATGCGTTCTATATTTCCTCTTATAGAGTATGGACTATATATGTCTAATCGTGTCTCTATTTTGGGTTTTTCTATTGGTTGGTCATTTTTTTTTTAATCTCTTCTACTTGTGGTGCAGGAGTTGTAGCAACAGGTTTTACTTTGTTTGTTATGTATGAGAGTTTCATAAGAGTGAGTTCTACACATAGCCTTTTATTGTAAGAATCCTTGTATTCTAAGGCACAAGAATTTGCGTAATCTAAGGCTTTTAAAATAAAATTTTGAGGAGATTGTGAAGCTTGTGTTAGGTATTTTGATTGTAAGTTTTGACTTACTTCTAAAAGTTTTACTGATTCTGGGTCTTTACATACTAATAGATTTCTTAGGTGAGAAGCTAATCCGTTAATAAAGCTACTTCCTTCAAAACCTTGTTTTAATACTTTATCAAACAATAGTAAACTATCTGTCATTCTACCATTTAGAAAATAATCTACAATAGTAAAATAATAATCGTAATCTAAAATATTTAGATTTTCAATTATATTTTTATAGGAAAGTTGAGCTGAGGTGAAAGAAACAAGTTGATCAAACATTGATAGTGCATCTCTTAATCCTCCATCGGCTTTTTGTGCAATTAGATGTAAGGCTTCTTGTTCGTATGCTACGTTTTCTTTTTGTGCTATATACTCTAAGTGATTTGCTATGTCGTTTGGATTGATTCTTTTAAAGTCAAAGATTTGACAACGTGAGATTATAGTTGCTGGTATTTTGTGTTTTTCTGTTGTTGCTAAGATAAATTTTGCGTAAGCAGGTGGTTCTTCAAGCGTTTTAAGGAATGCGTTGAAGGCAGAAGTGCTTAACATGTGCACTTCATCTATTATGTAAACTTTATATTTACCATTTTGTGGTGGAATTTTGACTTGATCTGTAAGATTTCTAATATCGTCAACAGAGTTATTGGAAGCAGCGTCTAATTCTACTATATTGAATGAGGCTGATTCGTTAAACGATTTACAACTTTCACATTCGTTACAGGCTTCATATTGTTCGGTTATGTTTGTGCAATTAATTGTTTTGGCTAATATACGTGCACAAGTTGTTTTTCCTACTCCTCTTGGTCCACAAAAAAGAAAAGCTTGTGCTAATTGGTTATTCCTAATAGCATTTTGAAGAGTTGTTGTTATATGAGCTTGACCTACAACTGAATGAAAGTCGCTTGGACGATATTTTCTTGCAGATACTACAAAATTATTCATATTTTATTACCTAATTGAGTTTCCAAAATTACTATTTTTTTTTAAAACAAACAAAAAAGCTGTAATTTTGCGAAAATTTTTTAATATGAATATTGAGACAATCGCACTTATTATTTTTGTAATTACTTATATTGGTATTATTTTTACTCGTCTGCCGAAGGTTAATATTGATAGACCGTCTGCTGCCTTTATTGGAGCTGTGGCAATGCTTGCTTTTTCTGTCGTAAGTTTTGAGGAGGCTGTGAGTTTTATTGATTTCAATACTATTTTCTTACTCTTAGGTATGATGATTGTAGTTGCTGCCTTAAAGTTTGATGGTTTCTTTAACCTGATTACAGAAAAAACTCTGCAATTTGCTAATTCAAGATTAAAACTCCTTATTGGTGTGGTTTTTATTAGTGGTATTGCTTCTGCTTTCCTTGTAAACGATGCTGTTGTATTGATTTTCACTCCTATTATCATTAGTATATGTCAAAGAGTAAGGATAAATCCTTTACCTTATCTTATTGCGGAAATTCTTTCCTCTAACATAGGTAGTGTAATGACTATTACTGGTAATCCACAAAATATGTTGATTGGTTTAAATAGTGGAATAAGTTACACGGATTTTCTTTTAAAACTAATGCCTATATCTTTTATTGGTATGGTGCTTTGTATTGTGGTTGTAAGGTTTATTTACAAAAAAGAATTTAAAGATTCTTCTCCTCTAATCTATACTCCTACTCACAATTATAACTTTAAAGATATGTATTCTTCTATAATTGTATTTGGATTAGTGGTATTAGCTTTCTTTTTTGGCAAATTACTCGGTATGTCTATTGCTGTGATTGCCTTAGCTGGTGCAAGTCTTATTATTCTCTTTGGAAAACATAAACCAGAAAAGCTTATAAAAGATGTAGATTGGGTTTTGCTTTTATTTTTCGCCTCTTTGTTTATTGTTGTTGGTGCTGTGCAAAAAGTAGGCTTATTAGATGGAATTTTAAATATTGGTTTAGAGGAAAATTTCGCAGGTTTAATTTCTATTCACTCAATAAGTCTTGTTTTGAGTCAGATTTTAAGTAATGTTCCTTATACAGTTTTGATGTTACCTTTAATGAATGTGGTAGATAGTGAGACTTTATGGCTCGCATTAGCCTCTGCATCAACCTTAGCTGGCAATGCAACAATTATAGGTGCGATGGCAAATATTATTGTTATTGAATCGGCTGATAGATTTGGTGTAAAAATTGGTTTTTGGGAATTTTTCAAATCGGGTATAATAATAACGATACTGACTTTTATTGTATCAGTATCGTTACTATTAGTTTTATAGAATTATTTCTTTGTTTTATTTTATCTTACTTGCCGCTTTGACAAACGAAACAAATAAAGGACTTGGTTCTTCTACTGTTGAGCGGTATTCTGGGTGATATTGCACTCCTACAAAGTATGGATGTGATGGTATTTCTACTACTTCTACAAGATTAGAGTTTGGATTTATTCCTGTAGCTTTCATTCCTGCTGCTTCAAATTGCGATAGATATTCGCTGTTAAATTCATAACGATGACGATGTCTTTCTTTTATAAATTCTTCTCCGTAAGCCTCAAAAATTTTACTTCCTTTTATTAGTTTACATTCATAAGAACCTAATCGCATTGTACCACCCATATTTGTAAGATTCTTTTGTGTTTCCATCATATCAATAACCGGGTGAGTAGTTGAGCCCATCATTTCAACAGAGTGAGCATCTGTAAATCCAAGTACATTTCTTGCAAACTCAATTACTGCACATTGCATTCCAAGACAAATACCTAAGAAAGGAATATTATTTTCTCTTGCATATTTTACTGCAAGTATTTTTCCTTCTATTCCACGTGAGCCAAAACCTGGTGCAACCAAGATTCCTTTTAAACCTTTTAGTTGTTCTTCTAAGGCATTTGGATTTTCTTCTAACTTTTCTGAATGAATCCATTTAAGTTTTACATTGCATTGTGTTGTAGCTCCTGCGTGAATAAAGGCTTCTGATATTGATTTGTAAGCATCTTTTAATTCAACATACTTACCTACCAAACCTATTGTTACTTCTGTTAATGGATTTTTAAGTCTATAAAGGAAAGATTTCCATTTTTCTAAATTAGGTTCTCCTTTTGCTGTAAGACCTAATTTCTTTAATACTTGTGTATCTAATCCTTCTTTTAACATATTAAGAGGCACTTCATAAATTGTTGAAGCATCTTTTGATTCTATTACACTTGCTCTTTCAACGTTACAGAATAATGAAATTTTATCTCTAACGCTTTCTGAAAGGTCGTGTTCTGTTCTACAAACTATAATATCTGGTTGAATACCTTGTTGCAACATTTCTTTAACAGAGTGTTGTGTAGGTTTAGTTTTTAACTCTCCTGCTGCGGCAAGATAAGGTATATAAGTTAAGTGAACAACTATTGCATTACCTTCTAATTCCCATTTTAATTGTCTTATACTTTCTAAGAAAGGTAATGATTCTATATCTCCAACAGTTCCTCCTATTTCAGTAATTACAAAATCGTATTCTCCTGTTTCACCTAAAAGCTTAACTCTTCTTTTAATCTCATCTGTAATATGAGGAATCACTTGAACAGTTCCTCCAAGATAGTCGCCTTTTCTTTCTTTTTCTATAACAGCTTGATAGATACGTCCTGTTGTTACGTTATTTGCTTGTGAGGTTCTTACATTTGTAAATCTTTCGTAATGTCCTAAATCAAGATCTGTTTCTGCACCATCTTCTGTTACATAACATTCTCCGTGTTCATAAGGATTCAACGTACCCGGATCTATATTTATGTAAGGATCTAACTTTTGTATTGTTACTTTATAGCCTCTTGATTTTAGCAAAACAGCTAATGAAGAGGATATTATCCCTTTTCCTAATGAGGAAGTAACTCCTCCTGTAACAAAAATGTATTTTGTGTTATGCATAATAGTCAATTATTTTTTTGAATGAAATAACGAATTGCAAAGGTAATTAAAAAAACTTTCTTTAAGAAATTATTTTGATTATTTCTTCTACTTTCAAACTCAAAGCCTCAAAAGAAAAATCTGCTTGATTATAAAATTTCTCTCTTTCTTCAAGAGTTTTTTCTATATATTCAAGCAATTCTTCTTCGGTTTTATTTTGCAACAATGGCCTTGCTCGTTTTGCAACTTTATGTCTTGCAACAATTGCTTGTGGACTAAGTTTCAAATAAATAGAAAGTCCATTTTCTTTTACCCATTTCATATTATCGTTGAAACAAACAAGACCTCCTCCCGTTGAAACTACAATATTATCTTCTTTTTCTAAGGATAAGAGAATTTTTCTTTCTAACAATCTAAAAACTTCCTCTCCATATTTTCTAAAAACATCACTTACGCTCAATTTATAATGCCTTTCTATTTCCTTATCGGTATCAATGAAAGTGTAATTCAAACGCTTTGCCAATCGTTTTCCAATTGTACTTTTCCCACTTAACATATAACCAACAATAAATATTTTCATTTTCTTTTATCTTGCGTAAGCTGTCAATCCTATATGAGCGAAATCCTTATCCATATATTTAAATAAACCTGCTGCTGCAACCATTGCCGCATTATCTGTTGTATAAGAAAACTTAGGAATAAACACTTCACAAGAATATTTATCACCCAATTGTTGCAATCTTGTTCTTAATTCCGAATTTGCACTCACTCCTCCTGCTACTGCAATAGTTTTAATTTTAAAATCCTTCATTGCCTTCTCAAACTTTTTCAAAAGAGAATCCACAACAGCCTTTTGAACTGAGGCTGCAATATCTTTTAAATTTTCTTCCATATAAGAAGGATTTTCTTTCAACTTATCTCTTAATGTATATAAGATACTTGTTTTTAAACCCGAAAAACTATAATCATAACCCTTTATATGACTTTGAGAAAAACTCAAAACCGGATTTCCTTCTTTTGCTAATCTGTCAATATGAGGACCTCCCGGATATGGCAAAGAAAGAATTTTTGCTGCCTTATCTATTGTTTCTCCTGCTGCATCATCAATTGTCTTTCCTATTACTTGCATTTTTCTTGGACTTTCAAGCAAAACAATTTGAGTATTACCTCCTGAAACAAGTAAACACAAGAAAGGAAACTCAGGAACCTTTTGCTGAGGAGTATCTTTTATAAAATGAGCCAAAACATGTGCCTCTAAATGATTCACATCTATAAGAGGTATATTCAAAGCACGAGCAAAACTTTTTGCAAAACTAACACCAACCAAAAGCGAACCCATAAGTCCCGGACCTCTTGTAAAGGCTACTGCTGCAATATCATGCTTTGTAATTTTTGCATCTTTCAAAGCCTTATCTACAACCGGAATAATATTTTGTTGATGTGCCCTTGAAGCAAGTTCCGGCACAACTCCACCATATTCTTTGTGAACATCTTGCGAGGCTGTAACGTTTGATAAAACACAAAATTCACTATCAATTACTGCACACGAGGTATCATCACAAGAAGACTCTATTGCTAAAATGTAATTCATAATATTAAATTTATATTGCAAAGATAGTAAAAAAAAGATGTATATTTGCAAACGAGTTTATTAAATGAAAAAACATAATTTTAAAAACATATCATTAAAGATTGCAAAAGTGTTTGGAAAAACGCTTTTGGGGATATTTATTTTCCTTTATCTCTTTATTGCAATTCTCAATAGTACCATTGTACAATCTTTCTTAGCTGCGAAGGCTTCCGATTTTTTTTCAAAAGAATGGAAAGCCAAAGTCTCTATCGGTGGATTAGAAATAAGACCTTTTTTAACCGTTGGCTTAAAAGATGTTTATCTTGAAAATCCAAATAAAGACACAGTAGCTACCGTAGGCTATTTAGAGGCAAGTTTAAAGAAATTAGAATTTGTTAAAGGATTGGAATTTTCATCTGTAAGACTTGATGATGTAAACTTTAACCTTACAATAGAGAATAGTAAATTAAATTTGAATTTCATCATAGATTATTTCAAAAGCGACAAACCAAAAGATGATAAACCAAAAGCTCCTTACGTTATAAAGGTAGATAGATGTAGATTAAACAACGTTAATTTTGCTCTTAACCTAAATGACAGCCCTACTCCTATTCCTGAATTTGGAGTTGCTATCAATCACATGCAATACAGAGAAATTAATGGTGTGTTAGACGATATTGTTGTAATCAATGACTCGATAAACGTAAACATAAAACGCTTTTCTGCAAAAGAACGTTCAGGAATGATTTTGGAAAACTTAAAAGGTAAATTCACTGTCAGTCCAAAAGGAATAGTTTGCAAGAGTATGAGAGTAAAAACCGCCGAATCGGATTTAAGACTACACGCAAGCATAAAAACAACCTCTTGGAAAACCTATTCTTACTTTATAGACTCTGCTGATTGTTTCCTTTTCCTTCAAAAAGGCAGTAAGGCTGGACTAAAAGACGCAACTTATTGGGCTCCTATGCTAAAAGGTTTTGATCAAAAATGTGAAATCGGAGCAATTATCAAAGGAACGGTTGCCGATGCAAAATGTTCCTTCCTCGAAGTCAAAACAGGCGATACATACATCAAAGGGAAAGGCTATGTAAAAGGCTTGCCAGATATGGAAAAGACAGTTTTTGATGTACAATTAGACGAGTTAAGAAGTTCAAGTGAAGATTTCAACAAAATAGAATTTGGACAAATGCTTGCTAATGTAAAACTACCCGAATTATTACATAGCTTAGGACAAATCAATGCAAAGGCAGAATTTAAAGGTCTTCTACATAATTTTGAAGCAATAGGAGAATTTTCCACACAATTAGGAAACATAAACCTAAAAGGAAGCTCTAACAGAGAAAACCCACAAGAAAACATAACCTATCAAGCAAATATAGAATCACCTAACTTTAATATTGGTAAATTCTTAGGAGTTGATATACTTGGAGATGGAAAACTTCATGTAGATGCAAAAGCTAAGGTTGGAGATTTAAAAGACTTAAAATGCGAACTAATAGCGGCAGTAGAAAACTTTAACATCAACGGAAACAGATATAACACAATTGAAATAGAGGGAGAAATGCAAGAAGGCGTTGTTAATGCTACTTGTGATGTTATAGACAATGCCGCAATGATTAACCTAAATTGTGAAATGGATTTATTAAACAATATGAGTTTAGTATTAAGAGGCGATTTGAATGAAGTAAATCTTCAAAAAATGAACTTCTTTTCATTTCCCGATACAACAACCCTTATTTCAGCAGATATAGTTGCAAGAACAAATGGATTTGATTTAGATTCACTTAGAGGATTTATTGATTTTAGAAATGCAATGATTACAACCCAAACAAAAAACTATGACATAGATTATTTAAATATAAGAACAAGAAACGACAGTACTGCAAACATTCTAACTCTCAATTCTAATATTTTTTCATTAGTAGCCGAAGGTCAATACTCAATAGACGGATTAACAGAGAGTGTTACAAGCTTCATTAACAATTACATACCAGACTTTTCATTGCTGACAAAAAATCAAAGAAAAAACGAAAAAAATCAAAGAAAAATTGAAAAAAATCAAAGAAAAAATAAAATAAATCTAAGACTTGAAGTTAAGGATTTCGCAACTCTTAGTGAACTTTTAGCTCTTAATATGCACATAGCTCCTCAAAGTATTTTAACAGCTAATATTTCTCCTGAACAAGACTTGAATCTTGAACTCAAATCCGATTATTTCATCTATGACACCTACGCCTTTAAAGACATATCCCTATTATCAAAAACCCATAACGGAAACTTCTACAACAAAATCTCTATTAACGATATAAAACTTACCGATAGTTTAAACATAAGTGAAAATAGCCTACAATTAAAATTCAATAGAAACGATATAGAACTTGGTTTAAAAGCCGGAATGGGTGATAAAAATGAACTAAGCACTCAATTAAACTTCAAAGGATTTTTAAGTGAAAATGGTCTTCTTGGTTCTTTTTCTAATTCTTTGATAGATATTTCTAATTCAAGGATAGAACTCAACTCTAATCACTCTATTAATTATTTTGATAATAGTTTAAGATTAATGAATTTTGGATTAAAACAAAATAAAGGTAGCATAACATTAAATGGTGATATATCGGACAAACCAAACAATAAGTTAGATGTAGTATTTAAAAACTTAGACATATCAGCTTTTAACCCCGTACTTCAATACTTTGGATTGAACATAAAAGGTGAAATCAATGAAAGAGTAGTGTTAAGAAACATTCTAACAGGTCTTACTCTTACTTCTAATTTGGTGATAAACAATTTATACTTCAATAATATATCTCTTGGAAACGCTACTTTCAATATCAATAATTCACTTTCGCAAGATATATTTGCAACAACTATTAAGATGCAATATAAAAACTCTAACAACAAAACAATATTACCTCTTTATATAAAGGGATTTATCAACCCTAAAAGCAAAACTGATAACCTTGATTTGACACTTTCAACCGATGAACTCAACTTAAAATTAATAGAAAACTACCTTTCATCTTTCTCTTCAAGCATCGGAGGTACCCTCTACACCAAAAATCTTAAAATAAAAGGTCCTTTCACCCAACCAAACATTGATGGAGAATTAGAAATAAAGAATGCTCACTTAAAAATTGATATGCTAAATACTACTTACAACTTTTCTGACAAAATATATTTAAACAACAATACTTTCTCTTTTAAAAACTTCACACTTGCCGATAATCAAAAAAATAAAATCATATTAAACGGAAATCTAAATCACAAAAATTTTTCAGAATTTAACATTGACATAAATGCAGTAGCAGATAAACTAAAAATATTAGACACAGATGAATATTCAGAACAAATGTATTATGGTACAGCCTTTGCTTCTGCAACAGCAGATATAAAAGGAAATCTGCAACACATAGATATAAACGTAGCTGCTCGCACTGAAAGAGGAACAAACTTAACGGTTCCTGTTTCTTCTAAAACTTCCGCTACTCAAAACTCTTTCATTAAATTCGTAACAATACAAGATACTACAACAAATAATGAAATTCTATTACCTAAAATAGAAAAACAAGAAGAGGAAACTTCACTTAGTTATAACATAGTTGTTGATTTGAATGTAAATCCAGATGCCCAATTAATTATTCCTATGGATTTCAATCAATTAAAAGGTGATTTAAGTGCAAAAGGTAATGGAGATTTAAGAATAGATTTAAGTAGCGGAGGCGATTTGTCGCTAATGGGAACCTTAGAAATAGATAACGGACAGTTTAAGATGTCTGTTATGAATATGATGGCAAAAACCTTTGACATAGAACAAGGAGGTACTTTATCTTGGACAGGAGAACCGGCAGGAGGTAATTTAGATTTGCAAGCAGTTTATAAAACAAAGGCTTCACTTATGCCGATTCTTGGTTCGGAATATTCAAAAGCGGTAGATGTTCATTCTATTATCAAATTAAATGGTAGTATGATGAACCCACAACCAAAATTTGATATAAGATTACCAAACACTGATGACAATACTGTTGAGAGATTGTTTATGAACATAGACAGAAACAATGAAAAAGCAATGTTGGAACAAACCGTTTCCCTCCTATTTCTACATCAATTCTATTCCTCAGAAGGAAATTATGAAAACACTGTGATGGAAACAGGTATTTCCTCAGCTTTTGAGGCTGCTTTCGGACAAATAAGTGGTATGCTAACTGATGTAATCAAGATAGTAGATGTCAATATGAATTATTCTCGTGGTACAGAAACAACAGCAGAACAATTTGATGTGAATTTATCAAGAGATTATGGTCGTTGGGCTATAAATGTTAATTCAAGTTTTGGTACAGGCGATAATATCTCAACAGCTAATCAAGAAACTAATGCAATAATTGGAGATGCATACGTGGAATATAAAATGACAGATGCGTTTAGAGTAAGAGTCTTCAATCGCTCTAATGCAAACGATTTTACAAAATATAACATTGCTCCATTCACACAAGGAGTCGGACTATTCTATCGCAAACAATTCGGCTCAATCCCTGAAATATTTCAAAGAAAAAACAAAAAAGAAAAGGAATAAAATCCTTTTAAAAACTTAGAGAAAGTCCTAATCCTGTTGTTATTACGCCTGAATTAGTTGTTGGATTAAGGAAGTTATTGTAAGAAACATCTGGTCTTATGCCTAATGAGAACTTTTCATTAAGATTAAATGACATATAACCATTTTGTATGTTTACTTTCTTTGCTAATTCCACTGCATCTATTGCTGAGGCTACACCAACAATAAAATGTATACAAGTTGTTATGACTTGAACGTAAGTACACATTTCTTTTGTTGATTCGGTGTATTTACCATTCTTTATTAATTCTGCTCCAATCATTATTGTAGGATAAGCTGCTATTGTCCAAGCGGCATATTCCCAACCTTTATCCCAATTTGTTGCGTATAATTGTCCAAAACCTGGTAAGATAAATGATAAAAATCCTGCTCCAAATACTGATTTATGCTCTGGCATCAACCATACTAATGGAATATTGGTATTTGTTACGAATCTATTGTTTTTATTTACGTAAATATTGTTATTGACTAAGTAGTAATTATCTTTTAATATGCCTTGTTCTTCGTCTTCTTCTAATATTTCTTCATCTATTATTGGATCAAGTTTTACTTTGCTATCAAAAAAGGCGTAATCTCCTATAAAAGTTATTGATTTTGGTATGTTTACTGATTGTAGATTAGCACAATATGCAAAAGCGTAATCTTCTATTTCTTTCATTCCTTCTGGAAGTTGGATTGAAGTTAGGTTTTTACAACCTGAAAAGGCTCCATGTCTTATTGAAACAAGGCTATCGGGTAGATTTACATTGATTAAAGCTGTGCAATTCTTAAACATTCCACTGCTTATAAATTTTAAATTATCAGAAAGGATAACTGAGTTTAATGCACTACAACTTTCAAAACAATAATTGCCTATTTCTCTTACGCTATTTGGAATAAAAAGTGTTTGTAGCTTAGTTAAACCATAAAAAGCTTTTGTACCAATTGAAGTAACTTGATAAGTAACTTCATTGTTGTTTGTAACCATTTCTGGTACTTCTATTTCTGGATAATCTTTAATACATTGAACAATTTTTACTTTATTTTCTCCTATTACTTCATAAATTAAGCCATCTATTCTAAATTGTTCTTGTGCAAAAATCACACTAACATTCAATAAGATACAGATAAAAAATAAACTCTTTTTCATTTTAATTAGTAATTATATGATTAAAATTAGTCTTAGTGCAAATTTATAAATATTTTTTCAAATATTCATTATTTTCTAATAAAAAAAGAGAATGCAAATTGCACTCTCTTCTTTTAAATAACAATAAGAATGTTTTATTTTCTTTTTTCTTAGAATCTCTTTTCTTTGATTCTGGCTTTCTTTCCTGTTAGTCCTCTCAAATAGAAGATTCTTGCACGGCGAACAACTCCACGTTTATTCACAACGATAGAATCTATAAATGGAGATGTTATAGGGAATATTCTTTCTACTCCTACTCCACTTGATATTTTTCTAACAGTGAAAGTTTCTGTTGTACCGCTTCCTGAACGTTGTAAAACCACACCTTGGAAAGTTTGAATACGTTCTTTGTTTCCTTCTTTAATTTTATAAGATACTGAGATAGTATCTCCTGCTTTGAACTCAGGATATTGCTTAATTTCTGTTAAGCTATCCACATATTTCATTAACTCTGGTTTACCCATTTTATTCCTCCTTTATGCGATTTTACTAATTCTACTTCTTTACTTGATTTACTACTGCTTTGAAAGCCTCAGGATTATTTAGGGCTAAGTCTGCTAACACTTTGCGGTTAAGCTCTATGTTATTTTTGTGTAATAATCCTATAAATACAGAGTAAGATATATCGTTCATACGACAAGCTGCATTGATACGGTTAATCCACAAAGCTCTAAATTCTCTTTTCTTATTTTTTCTATCACGGTAAGCGTATGTTTGACCTTTTTCCCATTTATTTTTTGCTACGGTCCATACGTTTTTACCTCTTCCCCAATAACCTTTGGTACGGTTAAGGATTTTTTTTCTGCGTGCTCTCGACGCTACTGCATTGACTGCTCTTGGCATAACTTTTAATTTTTTTTCGTATTAGCGGTCTTTTCTTTCTTTTTTTTTATTTTAAGACACTTGTTTAGCTAAATACAATGGTTAATAACTCCTTTAATTAAATCATTTCTCTTATTCTTGGCTCGTCAGCACCACTTAGTACAGAAGTACTTGCCAATATTCTTTTTCTCTTAACAGATTTTTTAGTTAGAATATGGCTGTGATACGCGTGCTTTCTCTTGATTCTTCCTGAACCTGTTACTGAAAATCTCTTTTTAGCAGCAGATTTGGTTTTCATTTTTGGCATCTTACGTCCTTTTTAAATTGTTTATAAATTCGATTCTATATTCTTTATTGTTATTTTCTCTATTAAAAACTATTTCTTAGGGGCAATTATCATTATCATTCTCTTACCCTCTAACTTCGGCATCATTTCTGGTTTTCCATAATCAAACAATGCTTCTGCAAACTTCAACAACTGTGTTTCTCCTTGTTCTTTATACACAATTGTTCTTCCTCTGAAAAACACATCTACCTTAACTTTATTTCCTTCTTGAAGGAATTTAATAGCATGTTTTAGTTTAAAATTGAAATCGTGTTCATCTGTTTGAGGTCCTAAACGGATTTCTTTTACAACTATCTTGGCAGATTTTGCTTTTATTTCCTTTTGTTTCTTTTTTTGTTCGTAAAGCAATTTTTGATAATCTACCAACTTACAAACTGGTGGGTTAGCATTTGGAGATATTTCTACCAAGTCCAATCCCATTTCGTCTGCCATGCTAAGGGCTTCTTTAATACTATAAATACCGGTTTCGATATTTTCTCCGACCACTCTAACCATAGGAGCGTCTATTCTTTCATTAATCCTATGTTGTTCTTCTTTTTTTTGTGGTCCTCTACCTTTTGTAAATTGTTGTGGTGTTGCTATGATGCGTTCCTCCTATTGTTTAATTTATACTATTTTTATTTTAATTCTTCTTTTACTAATTCATTTACTTTTTCTGCAAAAGCCTCAATTGACATTGTTCCTAAATCACCTTCTTTATGACGGCGAACCGATACAGTGCCATCTGCCTCTTCTTTTTCTCCAACTATCAGCATAAAAGGTATTTTTGCCATTTCTGCATCACGAATTTTCTTACCAGTCTTTTCGTTTCTATCATCAATACTACCTCTTAAATCCAATTGAGCGAGCAAAGATAATACTTTTTTCGCATATTCCTCATATTTCTCTGAAATTGGAAGAATAATAAATTGTTCAGGAGTAAGCCAAAGTGGGAAAATACCCGCAGTATGTTCAATCAATACAGCGACAAATCTCTCCATAGAACCAAAAGGTGCACGATGGATCATAATTGGTCTATGCTTTTGATTATCTGCTCCTGTGTATTCCAACTCAAAACGTTCAGGAAGATTATAATCTACTTGAATAGTACCTAATTGCCACTTTCTTCCTATGGCATCTTTCACCATAAAATCTAACTTTGGACCATAGAAAGCAGCTTCTCCAACTTCTGTAACAGTTTTCAAACCTCTTTCAGCAGAAGCCTCAATAATAGCTCTTTCTGCTTTTTCCCAAACATCATCAGAACCGATATACTTTTCAGTATTATTAGGATCTCTTAAAGAAATTTGAGCAGTGAAATTTTCAAACTTCAAAGTTTTGAATATATATAAAACAATATCAATTACCTTACAGAACTCCTCTTTCAATTGTTCAGGAGTACAGAATATGTGAGCATCGTCCTGAGTAAATGAACGCACTCTTGTCAAACCATGCAATTCTCCTGATTGTTCATAACGATAAACCGTTCCAAATTCAGCTAAACGTAAAGGTAAATCCTTATATGAATGAGGTTTAAGTTTATAAATTTCAACATGGTGAGGACAATTCATTGGCTTCAACAAATACTCTTCACCCTCAAAAGGAGTTGTGATTGTACGGAAAGAATCTTGACCATACTTTTGATAGTGTCCAGAAGTCTTATACAAATGAACATCACCAATATGAGGAGTCATTACTTGTTGATAACCATAATCTTTTTGAACTTTCTTCAAGAAATTTTCCAATCTTTGACGAAGTTCAGTTCCTTTTGGCAACCAAAGAGGCAAACCTTGACCAACATTTTGAGAAAAAGCAAATAATTCTAACTCTTTACCCAATTTTCTATGATCTCTTTTCTTTGCTTCTTCCAAAAGAGCCAAATACTCATCTAATTCTTTCTTTTTAGGGAAAGTTATAGCATATAATCTTGTTAATTGTTTTCTTTTTTCATCACCTCTCCAATAAGCACCAGCCAAAGAAAGGATTTTAATAGCCTTAATAGAAGAGAAATCCACTAAGTGTGGACCTTTACATAAGTCAATAAATTTACCACTTTCATAGAAAGTAATAGAGCCATCTTCCAACTCTTCTATAAGTTCAGTTTTATAAACCTCACCTTTATCTGCAAAGAATTTCAAAGCCTCAGCCTTAGAAACCTCTCTTCTAACCAAACCAACACCAGCCTTAGCTATTTCTTGCATTTTAGCCTCTATCTTAGGAAAATCTTCACTTGAAAGAACCTTTTCACCAAAATCTATATCATAATAAAAGCCATTTTCAATAGCAGGTCCAATACCAAACTTAGCCTCAGGATAAAGCTCCAAAACAGCAGCTGCCATTAAGTGAGCAGAACTATGCCAAAAAGTATGCTTACCCTCTGCATCGTTCCAAGTAAACAAACGCAAAGAACAATCCTCATTTATCGTTCTATTCAGTTCAACTATTTGTCCATTAACACTCGCACTAACAACAGCTCTTGCCAAACCATCGCTTATGCTTTTAGCCACATCAAAAGGAGTTACTCCCGCTTCAAATTGCTTTACGCTACCATCAGGTAAACTTATATTTATCATAGTCATTCCTATTTTTTCAATTTGCAAAGATACAACTTTTTTACTAAATAAATAAAACAATGATATTTTTTGTTGTATCTTTGCCACACAATACAAACAAAAACAAACAAAAATACTTATGTTAAACGCTATCATTTGGGATTTCGATCCAATGTTATTCGGATTTGTAAGATGGTATAGCCTACTATTTGCCTTAGCCTTTATAGCAGGATATATATTACTACAAAAAGCAGTCTTTCAAAAAGAAAACCTTTCCACAGCCCTATTAGACAAACTAAGCATATACGTCTTTCTTGGCGTTTTAATCGGAGCACGTTTAGGGCATTGTCTATTCTATGAACCATCTTACTACCTTTCAAGCTTTTCACACTTCATAGAAATGCTACTCCCAATAACCGAAACACAACAAGGTTGGAAATTTGTAGGCTACCAAGGATTAGCCTCACACGGAGGAGCAATCGGAATAATAATCGCAATATACCTTTACGCAAGAAAAACAAAACTAACAATGCTTTGGACCCTTGATCGCTTAGTAATAGTAGTAGCCCTTGCAGGTTTATTCATTCGTCTTGGCAATCTTTGCAATAGCGAAATCTATGGCGTAGCAACAAATAGCAATTGGGGATTTATCTTTATTAGAAACGGAGAAACAATTGCAAAACACCCAACACAACTCTACGAAGCAATATCATACTTTATCACATTCATCATTCTATTATTCACTTACATAAAAAACAACAGAAAAACAATACCAGGACTACTCTTCTCACTATTTCTAATCCTTGCCTTCACCTCACGACTAATCATAGAAAACTGGAAAGAAGTACAAGAAGCATGGGAAGCAAACATGATATTAAATATGGGACAAATCCTTTCAATACCATTTATTGCAATAGGCATCATAATACTTACACTATCAATACTTGGCAAAACAGGAAAACCATTAGACACAAGCAAAATAGAACAAACACATAAAAAATAAAATAAATATGAAAAAACTTATCTTAGTAAGACACGGACAAAGCGAATGGAATTTATTAAACCTATTCACAGGTTGGACAGACGTAGATCTAACAGCACAAGGTGTAGAAGAAGCCTATAAAGCAGGTATAGCAATAAAAGAAGAAGGCATAAAGCCACAACTATGTTTCACTTCATACCTTAAAAGAGCAATCAAAACCCTTAACGGCATACTTGATTCAATGAATATGGATTATCTACCAGTTGAAAAAAGTTGGAGATTAAACGAAAAATCATACGGCGACCTTCAAGGCAAAAACAAAGCAGAAGCAACAGAAAAATTTGGAGCAGACCAAGTATTACTATGGAGAAGAAGCTTCGATGTACAAGCACCAGCCTTAGAAGCAGACGATGAACGCTCACCATACAAAGACCCACGTTACGCAGGCATTGATAAAGCAGAATTACCATTAACAGAATCACTACAAGACTGCATCAATCGTCTTATGCCATTCTATCAAAACAACATTTTAAAAGCCTTTGAAACCTTCGACACAGTTTTAGTAGTAGCACACGGCAACTCACTTCGTGGAATCGTAAAAACACTAAAAAATATGACAAACGAAGAAATCATTAAATTCAACATACCAACAGGAATACCTTATTTATTTGAATTAAATGACGATTTAACACTACAAAACGATCGTTTCCTTGCAGACCCTGAAACATTACAAAAACTAATGGACGAAGTTGCAAACCAAGGCAACAAAAAATAAAAGAAAAAGCAACCAATTTCGGTTGCTTTTTTTCTTTGTTTTATTCTATTTCTTTATCGTCTTGTAAATATCGTTCATAAAATTGCAAAACATTTTGCCCTATAAAGTTTACAAACGAGTCTATTTGATTTTGCGATAAAGTTTGATTGTATTGATTGTATTTTAGCGATTCTGTTTTAACATTACCAACACCAAGTGAAATAGAAATTTCATAATTACGCTCATAAAACCTATATCCAACTCTTATTTCCATATCGTATTCACGAAGGTTTTCTGATATTTGAATTATAATTTCAGCATCTACATCAGCAGCAAAATTATCATCAAGTTTTTCTTTAAACCATTCATAATCATAAACTTTGTTAATTTTACAAACTTCTATTTTAAAAAACATATCCTTAAAAGGAGTAAGCGATTCAATGATTTTATCATTGAACACAAAAAAATTTTCTTTTAATGCTTTATTGACTAATTCATTTGTTTTAGAAGGCGATGACTGTACTTTTTTAGATAATATTTTTAGCTTTTTCTTCCA
>RHMF01000536.1_pt1 | contig 18430 bp, 12 predicted proteins | sample 5365151 | NCBI WGS metagenome assembly RHMF01 (sample SAMN10266501, study PRJNA497801) | feces metagenome | isolation source: feces | host: Bos taurus | place: China: Prairie of Fairy Mountain | collected 2017-08-14 | reverse complement strand
TATTTCCAAAGGTTTTTTTCGGACATTTTTCAACAAACGGCGCAAAACGCTGGAAACAAATATATTGCGGATAGTTAAAAAATGTTAAGCAATTTCTTCCGTCTAAAGAAGACACCGACAATCGGGGCTTACACCTTATTTATATGAAAAACCTATGGGCTTTCACACCGCCTCGGGTGGCGAACGGCTCAGAAGAGCGACGGCTGCTGCGGCGTCTTGTCGTCGTTGTCGGGAGCGGGGTCACCCCACTCCATGTTGTCGATTTCGCTCACACTGGGCGAGAGATGCGGTTTGAGGTGCGGTTGCTCAAGCGCCGGCTGCTGGGCGAAAAGCGTATGGGCACCGGCTTCAGCGACCGATTCCAAAGACTCGGCAACAGGCCGGTCGGCGGTCATTTCACGCAAGCGCTCGGATTTTTCTTCCAACTCCTGCCTGAGTTTGTTGAGTTCAGCCTTTGCATCCACTTTCTCGGCCACAGCCTGCTTGAGATGCTGGTCGATTTCACTGTTCTCGTGCGTAAGTTGCTGGCATTGCGCCTTGTAACTGTCCACACGGGCAAGGGCATCCTTGAGTTGACGGCGTGTTTCATCCAGTTGGTTGGCCACATCGATATCGCGACGGTTGCGGCGCTCGGCGGTATCCTTGGCCGTGGAATGCAGATTCTCAATGGTCTTCTGCAGTTTTTCGCGGTCGTTTTGCGCCACCACCAACTGGGCACGCAGCGTGTCGGCATCGCTCAGACGCGTCTTCATTTCCTCCACCTGGCGGCGCAGGGTTGATATTTCGGCATTTTTCTTGGTCTTGAACTCCTGCATCTGCTGAAGTTGCTGCGCCACTTCCTCAGGCACCTCGTCCTCCTGCTGGCGCAGGATTTCCACCTGATGGTTGGCTTCGGCCAGTTCATTCTTGAGTTGCTCGATTTCGCTGTCACGTTGCCGGAGCAACTCTTGCAGCTGCTGCACCTGCTCCGATTCCGATTCATCGGCAAAGCGCTGGGCGCTCACCGCCTTCTGTGTCTGCTCCTCGAGTTGCCGGCGCAGGTTCACGATAAGTTCGTTGAGGCGCTTGGTCTCGGTATCATCGGCCACTGCCACGGGCTTGCCGCCCTGCTTGGTCTGCATCACCTTAAGCTGGCTGGCCAGGCTGTCTTTCTCTATCTTGAGTTGCTCGGTTTCGTTTTGCGCATTCTTCAATTTTGTTGACAGGTCGTTGGCACGGTTCTGCGCCACCCTGCGCTGACTTTCCATTTCCTGCAGTCGGGCCTGGATATCCTTCACGCGCTGGTCGGCCTGCGAAGCCTGCTTGAAAAGTTTCTCCCGCTCATCCTCCCATTTTTTCTTGGCTTCGTCCATCAGTTCCATGGTGTGTTCTCCGATGAGTTGCTCCATTTGCGAAATGAAGTAGTGGTCGAGCCCTGCCACACCGTCGACCGTGCGCGGGTTGCTCAGGGGCGATGACTCGTCGGCTGTGGGGTCACCTTTGCTGAAAGGGTTAACATAGGGTGCGGCTGATGAGCCGTATGGTGAATCGCTTTTATCGGAAAAGCCCAGCACTTGTTTCAAAGAATTAAAGAAAGGCATAACTTCAAATTTTATTAGTTTACTGGTCAAGGCAGGCGATGCGGCACACTTACCTACCAATCGGTAAAATTACAATGTTTTTTTCACCTCGGCAAGAAAAAGACAATTTATTTGTTTTTTTGCGATTTCCTTGCAGCGGCTGGTTTGGCGGCCGTTTTCTTTGATTTGGCGGCGCCGCGGCGGGCGGTGCGGCCCTTGGAGGCGTTGGCCTCGTCGGCCACGATGCTGCGGCAGTCGTCGAGCGTGAGTTGCTCGGCCTTGTGTCCACGCGGGATTTTATAGTTGGTGCCTTTATAGGCGATGTAGGCGCCGAAGCGACCATTGAGCACCTGCAGCTCAGGCTCTTCGTCAAAGGTCATGATCACCTTTTTAGCCTGGCGCTCACGGTTGGCCAGGATGAGTTCCTGCGCCTGCTGCAACGTCACCTCCAGCGGCGACACGTCCTTGGGCAGCGACACATATTTGCCCTTGTGTTTCACATAGGGTCCGTAGGGGCCGGCAGCCACCATCACGTCCTCGTCTTCGAAGTCGCCCAGATGGCGCGGCAGTTCGAAGAGTTTGAGCGCATCCTGCAGGGTGAGGGTCTCGATGCTTTGCGACTTCTGCAACGAAGCGAACTGCGGTTTTTCCTTGTCGCTGGTGCTTCCCAGCTGCACCAGGGGTCCGTAACGTCCGATTTTCACCGACACGGGCTTACCCGTCTTGGGGTCGTTGCCCAGCACGCGCTCGCCCACTTTGTGCTCGAGTCGCAGCGCCGACACCTTCTCGATATTGGGGTGGAAGTCCTGGTAGAACTCCCCTATTTCCTCGTTCCACTGTTTCTTGCCGCTGGCGATTTCGTCAAACTCATTTTCCACCTTGGCGGTGAAGTTGTAGTCCATGATGGTGGGAAAATATTCCATCAGGAAGTCATTGACCACCATACCGGTGTCGGTGGGCAGGAGCCGGCCTTTCTCGGCACCCACCAGTTCCGACTTGGTGCGTGATGTGATTTTGCCATGCTTGAGCGTCAGGATTTCGTAGTCGCGCTTGGTGCCCTTGTTCTCTCCCTTGGCCACATACTCTCTCGACTGGATGGTGGATATGGTGGGGGCATAGGTGGAGGGGCGTCCGATGCCCAGTTCCTCCAGACGGCGCACCAACGAAGCCTCGCTGTATCGGTTAGGCTGCTGGGTGAAGCGCTGCATGGCCACCACCTCGTCGGCACTGAGCGCGGTTCCCACGGGCAGCACGGGCAGTGTGCGCACGTCGGCGGGCTGTGCCTGTTCGTCGTCGGTTGATTCGAAATACACCTTGAGGAAGCCGTCGAATTTCACCACTTCACCTTCGGCCACGAAGAGTTCCTTGCGATTGTCGACAGCGATGTTGACAGTGGTTTTCTCGAGTTCGGCGTCAGCCATCTGCGAGGCCAGGGTGCGCTTCCAAATCAGGTTATAGAGTTTACGCTCCTGGGCGGTTCCGCTGATTTCGCGGGTGGCGATATAGGTGGGTCGGATGGCCTCGTGGGCTTCCTGAGCGCCCTTGCTGGTGGTGCGGTAGCGACGCACACGCAGGTAGTTCTCGCCCAGATTGCTCTTGATTTCCTGGCTGATGGTATTGATGGCCAGTTTACTGAGGTTCACCGAGTCGGTACGCATGTAGGTGATGTGTCCGGCCTCGTAAAGCGATTGCGCCACGCGCATGGTCTGGCTCACCGAAAACCCCAGTTTGCGGGCAGCTTCCTGCTGCAGCGTGCTGGTGGTGAAGGGTGGCGCCGGAGTGCGTTTGAGGGGTTTCACCGTCACATCGGCCACCCGATAAGCTGCTGAAACGCAATCGTTCAGGAAAGCCTCGGCCTGGTCGCGCGACGGGAAATGCTTGTTGAGTTCGGCGGGGAAAGGTTTGGCCTGTCCCTGCTGCTCAAACTGCGCCGTCACGCGGAAATAAGGCTGCGGGGTGAATTTGCGGATTTCCTTTTCGCGCTCGGCGATGAGGCGCACCGCCACACTCTGCACGCGACCTGCCGACAGACCCGGACGGATTTTCTTCCACAGCACGGGCGAGAGTTCAAAGCCCACGATACGGTCAAGCACACGGCGGGCCTGCTGGGCGTCAACGAGTTTGAGGTCGATGTCGCGCGGATGCGCTATTGCCTCCTCTATAGCGGGCTTGGTGATTTCATGAAACACGATGCGCCGCGTGTGGTCGGGCTGCAGTTGCAGCACTTCATACAGATGCCACGAGATGGCTTCTCCCTCACGGTCTTCATCACTGGCGAGCCACACGATGCTGGCGGCGGCTGCCGCCTTGCGCAGGTCGGCCACCAAGGCTTTTTTATCGTCGGGTATTTCATACAGCGGTGTGAAATTCTTGTCCACATCGATGCTGAAATCGCGCTTGTGCAAGTCACGGATATGCCCCTGGCTTGACATCACTTTATAGTCTTTTCCGAGAAATCGCTGTATCGTCTTGGCCTTGGCCGGAGACTCCACTATCACTAAATTATTAGCCATATTATCAGTCGTGTTTTAAAAAATCGGGGCAAAGGTACACATTATTATGATAAATCAAAATTTTTTTTAGAAAAAGGAACTGGCTTGCGCGTCATCGCGACACTCAAGCCAGTTCTTCTACAAACGTTACTATAATAATTCTTGCTGTCTTAAGACTTGCGTCACGCCTGAGCCAGCACGATGCCGAGGAGCGTGGTCACATCGGCCATGGAAATAGAGCCGTCACCGTTCACGTCGGCAGCCGACTCGTTGTATGGTTCGGGCTGATTGCCCAGCACGGCGTCGATGAGCGTGGTCACATCGGCCATGGAGAGAGAGTTGTCGCCGTTCACGTCACCCATCAGCACTCCGTCGGGCACACTGATTTGAAACTTATCCATGCAGAACAGGTTGGCGGTATTGTTACCATAAGCACCTGCATCGGTCGAAGTCATGGTGAAATACACCTGCTTCACCTTGCCTAAACTGCTCAAGTCGAAATAGGTCCAGTCGTTGACGGCGTGCAGTTCGGTGTCAAAAGTAACCAAGTCGAAGTCAACCGATGTTTCAGTGCCGTCCTCGGCCACTCCCACGGCGGTGAGGGTGAGTTTGTCGCCAGCCTCAAAGGCACGGGCAAAGCCGTCGCCATGCAGTGTTCCGTAATAAGCCCAGGGGGAATTGCACACATACGCTCCCAGCACGTCATAGGCCTGGTCATCGGCAAACTTCACGATATTGGTCTGCGAGGCGGCGCCAGCATAGTAGCCCCAGTAGCAGGACAGGTAAGGCTGGGCGGGGTCGGCCTCGGCCACACCGTTGGTCGACACAATGTTACCATTCTCCACTTTCACGCCACCGCCGGCCATGCAGCCCCAGGCGTGGGAAATCCAGTCATTGCTGGAGCCGCTTTCGGGGGCATAGTCGGTTTGGTCACCGCCCAGGGCGGGAACGAAGCCGTCCCAATAATAGCCGCCGTAGGTGCCGTTAACGGCATGCGAGAGCAGGAACAGGTCACCGAACTGCAGCCACTGCACATCCTCGGAATAGGTGCCGGTCCAACTGCAGTTGTCATTATATTCCAGCGTGGCGGGCACGCGGGGGTCGTTAAGGTCGAGGGTCACTACCTCGGCCCAAGCACAGGTTGCCATCATGGAAGCCGCCATCAAAATGAAAAATTTCTTCATAACACTTTAATTGGGTTAATAATATGTATTAAAATAATAGCCTGTTTTCATTCGCCCAGCACGGCAGCGATGAGCGTGGTCACGTCGCCCATGGAGACAGAGCCGTCGCAGTTCATGTCGGCCACCGAGGCGTTATAGGGGTCAGGTTGGTTGCCCAGCACGGCAGCGATGAGTGTGGTCACGTCGCCCATGGAGAGGGTGCCGTCGCAGTTCACGTCACCCGCCAGAGCGGCGGTGGCATCGGGATGCAGGTCCTCGGCGCCATAGATCTCGGTGGAGGTCTCGCCCAACCAGCCGCACACCTGCAACTGCCCGGTGTAGACCTTTACGAAGTCAATGTGGTCAAGCGACACGTTCTGGCCCTGGTCGTCCACAGCCCAGTCGATTTTAAAACCCTGTTCCTGATTATTAGGCAAGTTGTCCACATAGCCCTCGCCCAGGAAAGGCAGGAACCAACTGCCGCCCAGCACATAGGCGGTGTTGGGGATTTTGGTGCCGGTGAAAGTGAGCGTTTCGCCCGTGGCCCACATCGGCCAGTAGGCCTGGCTGTGGAAACTGTTGCGTTCCACGTGGCCCGACGTGCTGTCGGGGTTCACATCGTTGCTGGTCCAGCGTATGGTATCGGTGAGAGCGCCGGCGGGCTTGTAGTAGGTGATGGTGTAGCCGTGCTGGCTCTGGCTGTACATGCCGCCGGCGATTTCATACCAGCGGTCGGCCGACGTGGGCAACCCGTCGCCGTCGTCATCCACGCCCACCATAATGATTCCGGGCTCTGCGCTGCCGCCTGCCACGCCGCCCGACGAGGCCGACTGCATGGCGTTGCCATAGATTTTCACATCATAGTCATGGCTGTTGACCACGGGGTGGTCGAAACCGAACACCACATAGCCGCCATAGCCCCCCAGACAGATGCCGCTGCCGCTGGTGACACCACACAGGCGGGCCTCCACACGGGCGTTGATGCTGTCCTGCGTGTCATCGGCGTCGCAGGGAGGCATCACGTTGACAAACTGGCCCGGCGCGGGCATAAAGTCATACACGCGGGCGATGTAGGGGGAATTGTCGGCCATAGCCACCAGTGCCATCGCCGCAAGCAAAACAGATAGTGATATTCTTCTCATGTAGATGTTTTTCTTTCACAATTAACTTTTTAACAAAAACCTTTTTCTCGGTCCACATCCACATGAAAGGCATGCGCATGATACTCCCCCCCCCGGGAGTCCATGGAAAAGTGAGTGCGTGATGGATAACGCCGCATCATCTTCGTTTGCCTGGTCCAAATGCCACGTGAACCTTGAAATCGGCATGCGTCGAGGCAGGTCTTCTGGCTTCTCCCCTATCGGGTCGGCGCCTTCCCGGTGATGATGCAGCGATGTGCAGTACCAGTGGCTTGTGCCGGCCGATGCGGTGGGGAGTTACAGCAGCGGGTACTGCCCAGGATTTTCACCTGATTCCCTTTTAATCCCCCGGCACCAACGGCCGCGGGAACCATAACGCATTGTTTTACGGCCGCAAAATTAATGCTTTATTCTGAAAGAACAAAGCATAAAACAGAAAATCTCCACTTCCTCCTGGCCGGGGGGAGCGGAGATTGTCAAAATATGTACAACAATACTCGGTCAGGTCATTTCATCACCTTGGCGGTGCTGGTGGTACCGTCGGTGTAGCGGGTCACCACCACATTCACACCCTGGAAGGGTTCGGAGCTCTGCTGGCCGGCCAGATTCACATAGCTCACACCGACCACCTGCTTGGTGGTTTCCACGGTTTCCACAGCCGAGGGGAGGGTGCTCACGGTGAGGCGGTCCATGGCGAAATAGGTGGGCGTGTTGATGCCGTAGGTACCCACATCGGTAGAAGTCATGCTGAAAAAGATTTCATCCACCTGGCCCAATGCGCTGAGGTCCCACCAGGTCCATTCGGTCAGACCCGAGAACTCTCCGTCGTGAAAACCGGCGAGTTCGATTTCTACGGTGGCGGTGTCTTCGGTGGTGTAGTTCACGCCGTGGGCTATCAGCTTGAAGGAATCACCCTCCACATTGAAAGCGCGGGCAGGTGCCGCTCCGTTCTTGCAGGCATAGTAGCCGTAGCAGGAGTTGGTCACATACATACCCTTGGCATAGTAGGCGTTGCCGTCGTCGAAAATCACCTGGTTGTCCATGGGGCCGTACCAGGAATATGAGTTGTACGACAGCAGGTAAGGCACATCGGCGTTCACAACCACCGAACCATCGGCGCCCACGCTCTGGATGCCGCCGCCAGGCATGACGTTCCACTGATAGGTGAGTTGTTCGCCGGCATGCTCGGCGTTGTCGCCCGAGCGGCACACGGTGAAGCCGTCCCAGAAATAACCGCCGTAACTGCTACCAAAGGTGATGTGCGACACCAGGAAGGGCGGGAACTCCAGATAAGGCATGGTCTCGGCATAGGTACTGTCCCATGCTCCGTATTCATTGAAAGTGAAGGCGTAGTCGGGCACGGTGGCTGAACTGATGTCGAGCACTTTGTCCTCTGCCCACACGGTGGTGGCCAGCATGGCCACCGCAACGATAGTAATAAATTTTTTCATTCTGTTTGTAATTATCGGTTAAACATATTTCACTGGTTCAAGATACTTGATATCACCGCATTGGCATCGGCGATGGTCACGCGGCCGTCGCCGTTCACATCGGCGCGGGCCAGGGTGTCGGCGTCGGTGCTGTCGTCACCGTTCAGGATGATGCCGATAACGGTGTTGGCGTCGGCGATGGTCACTCGGCCGTCGCCGTTCACGTCGCCCGGCAGAGCGGGCAACGCCGCATCGGGGTGGTAGTCAATGCCCTCTCCCACCTCGGTGGAAGTCTCGCCCAGCCATCCGCAATACTGGTTTTTGGCGTTGTACACCATGATGAAATCCACCCACGGTAGGTCCACATGGCGTCCCTGGGCATCCACGGCCCAGTCGATTTTAAAGCCGGGGTTATATTTGCCCGTCACGCTGTCGCATTGGTGAGCGGGGTTGTCGGGCAGATTATCCACGTAGCCCCAGGCCAGGAAAGGCTGGAACCAGTTGGTGCCGCGGCCACTCAGGTCCACGGCGTCAACAGCAAGTTTCGTACCCGTGAAGGTGAGGGAGGCGCTGTCGGTGAGCCACTGCGGCCAATAAGGCTGCGCATGGAAGGTGTTGCGCGACATGTAGCCCGACGTGCTGTCGGGATTCACGTCGTTGCTGGTCCAGCGCACATAAGTGGTGTCGTTCAGATAACTATAATTGTGGTCGGGGGTGCGCTCCTTGTCCTCGTCGGGCTGGTAGTAGGTGATGGTGTAGCCGTGCTGCGTGGAGGGGTTGTTGTATTCGCTGCCCGCCAATTCATACCAATCGTCGCCCGGGCCGGGCACGCCGTCGCCGTCACGGTCCACGCCCACCATCACGATTCCTGGCTCGCAGCTGCCGCCGCCCGTCTGCTGGTTGGAGACAAAGGCGTTGCCGTAGATATTGAAATCATAGGTGTGCATGTTCACCACGGGGTGGTCAAAGCCCACAATCACATATCCGCCGAAGCCGCCCAGCGAAACCAGGCCGCCCGACCACACGGTGTCTACATAGGTAACCGTCTGTCCGCCGAATTCCTCCACGGTGGTGTCCACACGACCGCACAGACGCTGCCGGCAACGCGCCAGCACGCTGTCGAAAGGCTCGCCGGCGTGGTATTCGGGCGTGGTGTTGATAAACTGGCCCGGAGCGGGTTTGTAGTCATACACCCGGGTGAGCCACGGGTGGTTGGCCCAAGTCGTCAGGATGGCCAACGTGGCAAGCAAGGAGAATAATATTTTTTTTCTATACATAATAATATGATTTTATTGGGTTCAATAATCGTTCAGGTCATCGCCCATAAAACAGAAGTGGGCGGGGATGTCGCCGGTGCGCACCTCCCACTTTCTGGTGCCGTAGCGGTCGTAGCAAAACAACTGGCCGGGCGACACATAATCCTTGGCGTCGGTGACATAGATGTCTTTCGACACCGGGTCCACGGCAATGCCGTAAGGCACCTGTATCTGCCGGTCGGTGCCGTCCTTGATAAAGGAGCGGTCCACCACCTGCATGGTGGCGGTATTGATGAGGGCGAAGGATTTCTCGGCGCTCATGGTGATGTTGTTCCACTCGTTGCTCACCACATAGAGCGAGTCACCGTCCATCCACATGTTGCTCACACGGCAGTCCATGACCTTGATGATGCGATGCTTGCGGGTGTCGTAGGCATAGATGTCGCTGCGGAAACCCGTGGTGCCGTTCCAGTTGTAGTCGCCGCGCGACGACACCCACAGCACGCCGCGACGGTCGCACTTGCACAGGTACAGGTTGATGGCTATGGGCACACGCTCCACCTCGCGGAAGGTGGCGATGTCGATAACCGAAAGCGTGTTCTCGTAGTTGGGAAACATGTAGCCGCCTGAATTGCACACATAGATTTTGTCTTCCACTATCTCCAGGCAATCGGGCTGGAAGCCCACCACACAGGTGTCCACCACCTGCATCGTGACGGTATCGATTTTGGCCACGTAGCCCCGCTGCTTGTATTCGGTGTCAAACATCACCGGGCCGGCGTAACTGGTCACGTAGGCATAGCCGCGGCTGAAGGCGATGAAGCGGCAGTTGGGGATGTCTATCTGGGCTTTCTTCACGCAGGTGTTCTTGTCGAGTACGTCTACCTTATTGGAGCAATTGATGACACAGAACAGATGGCTGCCGTAGGCGGCGATGTCGTTGCCCACGTCGCCCATCTCCTTGGGCACGCCGGGGTTGGCCTTGCCGAAGATGTTGCGCATGTAGTAGCCGGTGCCCATGTCGTAGTAGTCGAGCGTGGCCTTGTTGGAACTCATGTTGGCCTCGTTGAGCAGATAGAAGCCGCTCACCGAGGAAAAGACGGGCTCGGCCACGTGCACCTGCTCGGGGATGAAAATCACATCATCCTCGCGGCAGCCGGCCATCACCAGCGTCAATGCCAGTAGATATAGTGTTATTCTGCGCATCACAAGTCGAATTTCATTATCAGTTTGTAGTTGCGGCCAGGCATGGGATAGTTGAGTATCACGTCATACTGCTGGTTGAACAGGTTGTTGACCTCGGCGGTGAGGCGCAGCGTGGCATGGCTGCCCAGCGTGAAACTGTAACTGGCGCTCAGGTCGTGGGTGTACCACGGCTGCTCGTGGTTGGCGGGGATGTTGCTGCTGGTGTGGTAGCGCTCGCCGCAGTAGATGAAACTGTAGTTCACATCCAGGGCACGCCAGTTCACATGGGCCACCGCCGAGCCGCTGTGCCAGGGTATGTAGGCTATCTGGCCGCGGTAAGTGCCGCCGTCGCGGGTATCGGAGGGGTCGCTGTAGTCCTGTGCTTTCTGGTAGGTGTAACTCAGGTTGACGTCGCCGGTCACATGGGCGGGCAGCCGCATGGTGGCGCGGGCGCTCACATCTATGCCGCGTATGCGCACCTCGCCCAGGTTCATCATCATCCACCTATACTGGCCCGACCCCTTGGGGATGGCCACGATTTTGTCGGTGATGGTGTTGTAGTACACGTCGGCGCTGCACTTCAGGCCGGCCAGCATGCCGTGTCCGGTGAGCACCTGGTACTGTGCGCCCAGATTGTACTGCGTGGCGTATTCGGGGCGCAGGGCGATGTTGCCGATGTCGGTGTAGTACAGGTCGTTGAAGGTGGGCATGCGGAACACGCGCTTGAAGAAGGCGCGCAGGTTCAGGTCATGCTGCTCCCACGGCTGGTAACTCAGGTAAACGGCGGGCGTGAATTTGTGGGTGTCCTTGCGGCGGTGGGCTATCACCTGGTCGCCCGAGCGCGGCTCGCTGTAGTCGTGGTAGTAACTCATCAGCAGGCTGGCCTGTCCCTTGAGGCGATGCCAACTGTAGGCGGTGGCGAGCGCGGCGAGCAGGCTATGGCGCACGGGCTCCACAAAGTCGCGCAGGGTGGCGTCGAGGGTGTTCCACTGGTAATCCACGCTCAAGTCCACGTCCCAACCGGTGAGCAGGGTGTATTTGTTGGCCACCGACAGGTAGATTTCATCCTGCCAGAACTCGTTGTCGATGTAAAGCGAGGTGGTGTCGGGGTTGAGGTAGTGCAGGTAGTCGCGGCCGTATTTGGCGTTGGCTTTCACCTCGTAGCGGTCGGTCACGCGTTGGGTGTAGGTGCCCTGCATGAAGAAGTTGCGGTCCCACTGCCGCTGCGACATCTTCCACACATTGTTCACGATGGCGCCGGGAATGCCCTTCTCGCTGTCGTAGTAGTACAGTTTGGCATCCCACCGGCCACGCGAGAACACGCCGTAGGCGCCCGCCTCCAGCCGCAGGGCGTGCACATCGCCGTTCTTGCGCACAGCGGTGGTGTCCCACGCCAGCGTGCCGTCGCTGAACACCTTGTGGTAACGGAAGTGGTACTGGCCCGTGGCGTAGGTGTACTCAGCGTTGAACGACAGGCTCACATGGCGGTTGAGTTTGTGCTCCCACCGCAGCGAGGGGTTCACCAGGCCGAAGGAGCCGGTGCGGAATGTCACGTTGAAGTTATTGCGGCGGCCGTCGCTGAAGTGCGGCCGCTTGGTCTGCATATACAGGGAGCCGGCGGTGCCGAAATCGTGGGCACTCTGGAAGATATTGCTCTTCTGGCCGTTGTAGAGCGCCACCGCCTCGATGTTGTCGAGCGAAAAACGACCCAGGTCCACCTGGCCGTTCTGCGCGTTCACAATCTGGATGCCGTCGTAAAACACACCCATTTGGTTGGTGCCCATCGAGCGGATGTCGATGGTCTTCAGGCCACCCACCCCGCCGTAGTCCTTGAGTTGCACGCCGCTGAAGTAGCGCACCGCGTCGGCCACGCTCTGGCTGTTGAGACCCTCCAGTTGCTTGCCGGTGAGCATCTGGGCCGGTATCACCTCGTCGTAGGGTTTGCGGCCATACACAATCACGTTTTGAAGATGTTGCATCGAATCCACGCCGGAGCCCGACTGAGCCACGGCGGCAAGCACCACGCTGTCCTGCGTGGTCGTGGCCACAGCTATGCTGTCCTGGGCGGCAGCGCCCACGACACACAGCACCAAAAACCAAACTGCCACTATAGTTCGCCTCACTTCTAACGGGTTTCTATGTTAACCGACTTGGCAGGTCTTCTGACTCGCTCCGGCCCATCGTCCGCACTCTGACGATTCACAGTCTCTTCCCGCTCGCCGGCCCGTGAGGGGCGGAGGCTTGCAGTGAGGCTGCGCAAGGCTCTTGCTGGGGAGCACACAGCAGCACCGTCTGTCCGGGATTCTCACCCGGTTCCCTTTTCACCCGCCCGGCTTACGCTCGGGCAGACACCAAATCTGCGGCAAAATTACGCAAAATATTTCATTCCCATACACTTTCCCAAGCCATTTTTTTAACGCTACGCAGCTCCGCCCACGGCATCGTCAACGGTATATTCGCCTCACGAGCCGCGGCACGCCTGCCGGCTCCAGGGTTGCAGGGCCGGAAACAGCGGCACGCCCACTGGCTTTGGATAGCCGCCGGGCATGCCTTTGTTTCATCAACGATGATTCAATCCTTGACGGGACGCACCACAAGGCCCATAAAGCGGTCGGTGACGTCGATTCGATAGGATTCGAAACTGAAGTAGAGATTATTGGCGTGGCTCTTTTTCCCTGAATAACGCGACGATGACCAGTAGGCGCCCACTTGACCTCGGCCCATTGTATCCGTGCCGCTGCGGTAGCCGGCGGCGGGCAGGAAAATGCTGTTGCCGTTTGGCGCCGTCACCTGATAGCCGTCCACCCCGTTACGTCGTGTCCACGTCCATGTGCACTGCCTGACGAGGGCGTCAATCTCGTTCTTCATGGGCATGCGCCAAGTGCCGCCCAGTTTCATGCGCACCACATCATTTGCCGTGCCCTGTATGTAAGACTCGCCGCCGGGTGCAATGTATTCACCGTCTTGATACCAGAGGTAATTGGATAGCGAATAATACGATTTCGCGTTTATCTCGCCCCAGGCATAGTAGGCGCCCCAATCCTCAGGTGAAGAGGCCTCCAGGTTGCGGTCGGCCCATTTAACCGACAGCCCCATATCAACGGCGGTGTAACGCTTGGCTGCTTCAGTATCGCCGGTGGGTATGGTTCCCCCGCCCCCGCCGGGGGAGACGGGAGTATCGGGATTGACGGGGACCGGTTCGTCATTTTCGTGGCTGCACGACACCATGCCCACGGCGAATAACACCGCAAGGCCTAAGGCTAAAAAATTTTTCATTTTCATTTGATTGTTTCGGTTTGAATGATTGTTATTTTTGGTCAGCCACCACACCCTTTATCATCAAGCGGCGATGAGCCACGCTGTCGTTGGTGGTGAGATACACACATTGATTGAAAGAGCCCTGGCTTGCCGATGAGTAAGTGACAACCAGACGCGCACTGTCACCGGGCGCGATGGGCGATACAGGATAATCCACGGTGGTGCACGGGCAGGTGGTGGTCACTTTCACCATCAGCAACGGGCTGTCGCCCGTATTCCTCACCACGAAATCATGCGAGACTGGAATATCGTCTTGCGTCACCGTGTCAAAATCATACACCATGCCGTCAAATTCCGCCACTGGCATTCCCTTCTGTGTTGCCGGCACAGCCAATGTGGTTGAAATGCATGCCGCAAGGGTACATAACAATGTGATTTTCATTTTCTTACTATTGATTATTGTAGTATTTTCAGCATTTCTGTAACTCCGCGCCGGAGTTACATTTTTTTATTTTAACACATTGATTATCTCGCTGTTAACTTTGTTGATTTTGTCCTGGTTCAGCGTCTTTATATAAACCAACGTGGTCTTCTCGGAGGCATGCCCCAGGCTCTTGCTGATGATGTCGAGGGGGGCACCCATTTCTTTGGCGATGCTGGCCCAACTGTGTCGCGCCACATACATCGTGAGATTACTTTGCAGTCCTATGGAGTCGGCAATCTGCTTGAGCCAGATGTTGACCATGGTCTGCTTATGTCGGTACTGGTTCCGCTCTTTGCCGTTTTGTTTGCCGATGAGGGGAAGCAGGTAGGGTGAGCTGGCCGCGGAGTGATAGCGGTCCACGATTCGTTGCATGCACGGTTCCCACATGATGGTGAGTTTTTGACCGGTTTTATGGCGTTGGTAGGTCAGGTGGCCGTTGTGCAGGTTTTCCGACCGCAAATAGGCCATATCGACAAAGGCCATCCCGCGTGTGTAGAAACTGAACATGAACATATCGCGCGCGAAACATTCGTTTTCATTCTCAGGGTGATAATGGCTGATAGCCTTGATGTCATCCAGGCTCAAAGACCGTTTCGAAGTGGTGCTGATACCCGTGTAAACCTGTCGGAAGGGGTGGGTGTCGGCAATGCCGTAGTGCGAAACAGCCTTGTTATACACTGCCCGCAGGATGCGCAGATAGAATGAAATGGTGTTGAGCGAGAGCCTTTGGCTCTTGAGGTGAGCCTCATATCGCTTGATAAGGCCGGTGTTGATACTTTCGAATGGCACAGGCTTTCCTCCTGTAAACTTGTTGAAACTGTTGAGCGCGCAACTGTAGGTTTCGGCGGTGCGATACCGCCTCAGGGTCTTAAACTCATCAATGGAATCGTTTAGCAACTGATTGAAGGTCTTCAGCCGGGTGGCACCAGAGGCCTTAAGGCTGCCGGAATTCTGCTTTTGGTCAAGGCAGAACTTGAGTTCCAGCGTGCGGTCAAACCGGAAATCAGCGGGCAGGTGAATTTCGAGAAAAAGGGGTTTCATTGCTATGTGACTATGGTAAGAATTTTTAAGATGTAGTTTTTCTTGCTTCGCAAAAGTACAAAGCAAATTAGGATTAGGCACCATATATTGAACACGATTTTTCATTTTTATACTAAAATTATCGCGTTGCTCACAGCATTGCCCGTTGGCTGAGAAAAAGGAGGAATGCCCTTGCGGGCAAATTCCTCCTCCTCTCAAGCATTGTCATCACATGTGTATGCAATAGACAAAAGATTAATAATGAAAAAGAAACGATGTGATTACACATCTCTGGGCGATTCGTCACGAGTCGTTTGGTTAGAGTTGCGGTAATGCTATTCTTAACAAGCTTATTGTGAGGCGTATGAAGATTCTCATTTCAATTCCATTATTAATCTTCGCTATTGGAGAGGTTCTATATAGAATGAAAAAGATATAGCTAAACCGTTATTCGTCCTGCCGCTTAATCGTGATGGCAGAGCGACCATTGTCCATGTCTTCCTTGTGGCGGTAAAGCACACCGTCGCGCATGTAGTAATAACTGGGATTGCCGTTATACTCGATGGTGGCAAACGGGCTGTTATGGGCAGGGCCGTCGTGCCAGTGGGTGTCGATTACCTTGTTAGTGCCCACAAACTCGATAGTGGCGGTGTGGTCTTCACTCAGCACAAACTTATTGCCGAATTCATCCACATAAGAGCCGGCAAACGCCTTGTCCTGCTTGGTGGTATTCGAGCCGCAAGCGCACAGGCACAGGCAGATGGTTAATATACCTAATATTCTTGAATACATTCTTCGTTTTGATTTAAGATATTTTGGCACTCCCTGCTTGTGGCGGAGAGTGCCAAAAATATCAGGTTACAAAATCTTCTTATTCAAATCAATTGAACGGATTTACGGGAACAATCACCTCGGTGGTCTCAATCACACCCCAACCATAGGTTACGGTAACCTTAACCTTGAGGTTGAACTTGCTCTGTACAAGCACACCATTGTTCTTGTAGGTGATGAAACCGAACTTGGGAGTCACACCGCCCATGGTGGGAGCATAACCAATCTCGATGGTTTCAGGTATCTTGGTATAGGTGCCTGCATGACCGATGTCGCACAATACGTCATTCTTGTCGAATTGAACATCGAAGATGCCGTAGAATTCCCAATAGCCAGGATACTGAGTGAAGTAGCGATCACGCCAGTCATAAGGATTAACGAGGTCTTGAACCTTCATGTAAGAGCCTACGTTACCCATATCCACACCGTCGATGAAGTTGCCGTTGGCAGTGGAAGCGATGTTAACCGGACGAACCATGTGGGCAATGAAGTGGTCATCACTACCGAACTTGATTTGAACAGGATACTTCTCTTTACCGCACATGTAACCAGTGAGCTGGATGTAAATCATCAGCTGGTTGGTATTGAGCAGCTTGTTGCCAATGTGGTTGGGATTATCGGCGTGCTTGATGTACTCAAACAGGTTGAAGGGAACACCGGTGCCGTCATTGTTGATGCGGGCGATTTCCTCACCGTTGGCAAACAGATGCTCGCCGTCGGCTGAGATAGTGAAGTTCACACTGATGCCACCCACATTCGTCACTTTCTTCATGTCGTCGCAGAACGAGAACTTGTAGCTGGTCACACCGTGATTCTGGGTAAACTTGATGCGGCCACCCTCGTTAACGAACGGAGCGTTGAGATCCTGGTTGAACACGCAGTTTGCGGGATCGTAGTTGTTCTCCGAAGGCACTACGGCGCAGTTGAAGTCGGCCACGTTGTCTTTCCACATCTCGGGATACTTGGTGATGCCGAATTCTGTGTAATTGTAAGCCTTTGTGATGTCATCAATGGTGGCATGGAGGCGAATGATTACATAGGTGTTGTCATCCTTATAATACTTCACATCGTTAGTAATAGACTTGCCAGCCAGTTTCCAAAGGTCATCAAGAGCCATTTTCCACACAAGCACATGAGTGCCTTCTTCGGTGATGTTGGTACCGGAGTTGTCTTCCCAAACTCTACCGTAGTCGCCAATCTTGTTGCCTTGGGAATCCTTGTTGACAACCACAATATCTACGAAATTATTGTAGTAGTTGTGGAATTCTTCCTTACTCATGTTCAGGTCGGCATAAACATCCGTGTTCATCTCCTGCCATTTGGTCCTGAGCTCCACGCTGTCGCCGTTGCAGGCAAACTTGAAGTGCTCACCGAAGTTGTAGTCATAGGTGTGAGGCTCCTCAGGATTCTCGCCGGGACGGGTGATTCTGATCTTGATGTAGGCCACTTTCACAATGTTGTCGCCATGCTTGAGCAACACACGGATGATGGGCGTGCGGTCGATAGCGGAGGTGCCGTATTTGTCAACGACTTTCAGGATGGTGTTGTCACTTCCGGGAACCCATTCCACAAATTCGCCTTGGTCGGTACCGTTAGAACCGATGATGTAGTTCTTCACGATTTCAAGCTCAAAGTGCATACCGAATTTCTCCAGATCAAGCGCAGTGTGCTTGGGGCTGGTGAGCTCATGAGCCTGAACCAACGCCATCACGTCGAGACGGTCGTTCCAAGCCATCGTGTAGTCAACGGTCACATAATCCACGTCACGCTCCCAAGCGGTATGGTTGCTGATTCCGGCCTCGCCATCGAGAGCGTTGATGTAACGGCGGTAGTGGTAATCGTTGTTGTCGGCAAAACGCTTCTTGTCGGCGATGCGGATGTCGTTCATGTTCTCCTTAAGAACAGTTGCGTAATCACTGGTCACGTTCTCGCCATTCTCTTTGGTGGTCTGGAGAGCGATAACCGAGATGTGTTCACCGGTGGCGGGGATGCCGCTCACTTTCACTTTCACCTTCAGGATGCCATCCTCAAACGAAACGAACTCAGGCTCTGCGTCAAAGTCAATCGCTTTAGCCTTGTTGCCGCGGGTGGTCACATATTCTGCGTTGGCTTGAACCACAAATTTCAGGTTGTCCTTGATTTGCTCAATGTCAGCATTGGCGGGATTCACGTGGTAGTAAGCAAACGTCTCGGGGTTGATCGATTTGGAAGTAGTGGTGGCAGTCACCTTCTCCTTGCCGTCTTTGTTGTCCTTGTTGGTGATTTGCTGCACTTTGTACTCATACGAGCCCAGCACGCGCATAGCGGGAACACCGTCAACATACAGGTCGGGACGGAACACGAAGCCGCGCAGGTTGTTGCTCAGGGCAACCGTGAAAGCAGCTTTGCCGCTTGAGGTCTGCACATTGTAAAGTTTCAGGTCATAGGTATCGAGAACAGCTGTGATGGCATTCTCATCGCTGGCGCGCCAAACGATATTGGTGCTCTCCTTGAATGTGCCGTCGGCATTGTAGATGTCAAACTTGCCGGTCTCGGGGTTGGGATAGTAGTAAACACCGTCCTTGCCGTCAACACCGTCTTTACCATTGGTGCCGTTGGTGCCGTTGGTGCCGT
>RHMF01000605.1_pt1 | contig 18434 bp, 17 predicted proteins | sample 5365151 | NCBI WGS metagenome assembly RHMF01 (sample SAMN10266501, study PRJNA497801) | feces metagenome | isolation source: feces | host: Bos taurus | place: China: Prairie of Fairy Mountain | collected 2017-08-14 | reverse complement strand
GTCGCCGATTGATAATTGTCAATTCTATTGTACCTTTGTGCCCGATAACGAATATATTAGCAAGAACCCAATGAAAAAAAACATCATCATAGCCATCACGGTTGTTTTAGGTCTTTGTATCCTCTACTGGGGCATCAGTTTTCTGAAAGGAATTAACCTCTTTGAACCGGCCAACCATTACTACGCCCGTTTTGAACGTGTGGACGGGCTGGTGACCGCCGCTCCTGTCACAGTGAATGGATTCCAGGTGGGCCAAGTGAAAGAAATACAATATGATTACAAGACCAACAAAATCGCTGTGTTGCTCAACATGAACAAGAACATGGTGATTCCCGAAGGCAGCACCGTGAGCATGGTGTCAAGCCTGATGGGGACGGCCTCGCTGGCACTGACGCTGGGACCTGGGCCGGGCGTGGTGAAGAAAGGCAGTGATATCCCCACTGCCATTACATCGGGATTGCTTGATAAAATCACTTCCGAAACGATGCCAACCATCAACGGCATCATGCCCAAGGTGGACAGTGTGATGGATAATATCAACGGCCTGACAGGCGACCCGGCCCTTGCCGCTTCGGTGGCACGGCTTGACGCAATAACCGCACAACTGGCGCAGGCCAGCATGGAACTCACGCGACTCATGCAAGGACTCAACCAGCAAGTGCCCGGTGTGATGGGCAAAGTGGATAATGTGATGGGTAAAGTGGACGGTTTGGCTGGCAATCTCAACGGCACTGCATCCAATCTTAATCAGTTCTCTTCGAGCCTGAACCAAATGCAACTTGACCAGACCGTTGCCCAACTAAATGCCACGCTCGCAAATCTGAAACAAATCACCTCACAACTTAACGACAAGAACGGTTCGATGGGTAAACTTATCAACGACCCGGCTCTTTATGACAACGCTAACAACCTGATTAACAGTCTAGATAGTCTCCTTACCGACCTCAAGGCCCATCCTAAGAAATATGTCAATATAAAGGTGTTTTAATGGTTTACGAAAAGAAACAAAAATTGCATTTGTAAACTAAAATTTACGAAACCATTTCATTGTGAAACACTTAATGTGTGACATAATTTAGACGGAATCTAAATAAAACAAAATGTTGATTTTTTCTGAAAGATGCGCAGATTTTGCTAAATGTCACAGTTCCACTTTCCGAGGGGTCGGAGATTTCGGTTTTAAAACATATGGGTTGTTTAAATAATCCTGATTAATAGAAAGTTAAGGATTTTTGTGTAGCTCTGATTGAGTGAATTTCGATGAGTCTTGTTAAAAGCTTGTTATTCAATATTATTATCGTTAAATCGAAAATTCCAAATTTTTAGGGCTGTTTTTTTCAACAAATTTTTCCATAATTTTGTATTGCTAAAATTTAAATCGTTAGCCTATTTAAATAGGGTGTGTTTGACAGGACGCCCTATATAATTGACGCCCATTAAAAGTAGCAATACAAATTGATGTACGATATAAATCAACAATGGAACAAATGCCTTGAGATACTCAAGGACAACTTGCCCGCCAGCCAGTATGACGCGTGGTTTGGCCGCATTGCTGCTGTTTCATTCTCCGATAACAAAGTCACGCTTAAAGTGCCGTCGGCATTCTATGCCGAGCAAATAGAAGAGCGTTATCTTGACTTACTGGGTTCTGCGTTGAAACGAGTGTTCGGTCCTAATGTGAAACTGGCTTATAAATTCAACACTGTTGCCGGTGATGACCAGACCGCACAGGTCTTCGACAATGACAATGCCAGTCAGCGCTTGATTCACAACCTGAAAACGATTCCGCACCATTCGGCCAATCCCTTTAACAACGATAACCACTTCGAGGATATAGACCCGCAGCTGAATCCGCATTACACCTTTGAGAACTATTGCTCGTCGATGAGCAACAAACTGGCGCTTACTGTGGCCAAAGCCATCGCTTCTCATCCTCAGGATTTAACCTTCATTCCTTTTTATGTGTTTGGTTCGACTGGGGTGGGGAAGACCCACTTGCTGCAGGCCATAGGCGTGAAAATCAAGGAAGATAATCCCCGCAAACGGGTGCTGTATCTGACCGCCCGCGTGTTCTTCAACCAGTACACGACGGCAGTGACGCAAAATAAGGTGAATGATTTCATCAATTTTTATCAGAGCATCGATGTGCTTATCCTTGATGATATCCAGGAGTTTGCAGGCAAAACCAAAACGCAGAACACCTTCTTCCACATCTTCAATTTCCTGCACGACAAGCAGAAACTGCTTATCATGTCGAGCGACTGCCGACCCAGCGAATTGGATGGCATGGTGCCGAGGCTCATTTCCAGATTCAAGAAAGGCATGACCGCCGAACTTGAAAAGCCCGATTACCAGTTGCGGCGCGACGTGCTTGCCATGAAGGCTGCGCAAGACGGATTGGAAATCAGTGACGATGTGCTTGATTACATTGCCGCTCATGTCACCGAGAGCGTTCGTGACCTGGAAGGTATCGTGGTGAGTCTGCTGGCTCACGCCACTGTGCTCAACCAGAACATCACCATCGATTTGGCACGACAGGTTATCGGCAATGCCGTGAAAATCAATAAGCGTCAAGTCTCATTTGAAATGATAGCCGAAACAGTGGCCAGCCATTACAACATAGACACCGATTTATTGTATGGCAAATCCCGCAAGCGGGAAATCAGCGACGCCCGTCAATTGCTGATGTATCTGGCCAAACGTGAAGCGCAGATGTCGTCAACCAACATCGGAATGAAACTTTCGCGCACTCATGCCACCGTGCTACATGCCTGCACCCAGATAGAGCAGCGCATGAGCATAGAAAAAGATTTCAAGCAAGAGGTGGAAGCAATAGAGCAAGAACTCCGATACAGCTAAACCAGTAGCCGTACTCTGAATTTAACACTCAAACACTATGGAGGGAGGGTATAAGAAGACCTAACCTCCATTGTTGTTATGATATCATATTGCTGTCTACTTAAATAGATGTTTTCTTGATTCGTTGGTTCTAGAATAGGCTTAAAATCAATTGTTATTTTGCTTAAGTTGTTCAGTATCATTTGATTTATGATTTCAAATCCGTTCACTCACATAACCGACTTAACTAACTGAATTCAATAATTTCAAATTTTTCTTTAGCACGGTAACTTAGAAAGCTATTGTTATGAAATGCATGGACGAGATGTTTTTTCCTGGTCACCTCATCCTTTTTCTTGTTTATAGTCATCTTTTTTTCTTTTGAGAAAGAAGAGGGGTTTTATGATTGTCAATTTAACATAATATCAATATTGATTTTTTCTGGGTGAAAAATTAGCGAGATTATGATTGGGCATATTTAATGTCTCGTCATTCGAATATATTCTACAAGATTAATTATATTTGCAAAAAATTAAATCTCAGGTTCTAAAATTCCTTATATGAATCACTCCATATCGTTGTTCCTTATCTTGTTGCTTACCGCCCATGGTTATGCGCTGGCTTCAGGCGAAGCGATTGAAACCGCCGACACCGTTGACACTTCAAACGGATTTCATTTCAATCAACTGATTGCTCCCGGCGCACTCATCGCTCTGGGCGCTGTCGGCGCTATTGATTATGACAACAATGTCAACACGACTGTGAACGATTGGTTTGACGGTTCCCGTCACACGCACTGTGATGACTGGCTGCGGTTTATACCGTCGGCTACATTCTTAGGCATCGGTTTCATTCCAGGCGTTAAAGCGCGTCACCAGTGGTCGGATCGCCTGTTGATTTTCGCAACATCCCATATGTTGTGTGTCGGATTAAGTTTCGGCCTCAAATACACTGTGAATGAGCCTCGTCCCAACCTTGCTGATGACCATTCTTTCCCATCGGGTCATGTCTCTCTGGCCTTTACCGGCGCAGAATTGTTGCGAAAAGAATATGGAACTTATTGGGGATTAGCTGGTTACGGCATTGCGACAGGCGTGGCTGTATTGCGTTTGCATAATCAAAAGCATTGGCTGAGTGATGTGCTGATGGGTGCTGGTATCGGCATTTTGAGCGCTAAAGCGGCCTACTGGCTGCTGCCGTTTGAACGAAAACTCTTGGGTCTGGACAGTAACCGTTCTCCTCGAGTGGCCATTGCCCCCGGCTACAATCTGGAGGCTCATGCCCCATCCGTAACGTTAATTGCTCAATTTTGAGTGGGTTAGATTTTCATCATCCGGTCGATTGACCGTTTGTCCTCTCTTTCCTTGATGGCCTGGCGCTTGTCGTACATTTTCTTGCCCTTCGCCACGGCTATCACCAGTTTGGCCAGCCCTCGGTCGTTGATAAAGAGCCTAAGCGGAACAATGCTGTATCCTGGTTGCTGGGCCGCCTTGAGCAGACGGTTGATTTCCTTTCGGTTGAGCAGCAGTTTGCGGTCGCGGTGGGTCGCATGGTTGTTGTAGGAAGCAAAGGAATATTCTGCGATGTACATGTTTTTCACCCACACCTCCCTGTTTTCGCACAGACAATAGGTGTCGGTCAGCCCCGCCTTGCCCAAGCGGATTGACTTGATTTCGGTGCCGGTGAGTACGATGCCTGCGGTGAACGTTTCGATGATTTCGTAATCAAACGTGGCACGCCGGTTTTTTATGTTAATGTTTTGAGTGGCCATTGTTGCGTTCAGTGATTGTTGATAATCATGTTAAGCAGCCAGATGATGATTTGCGGTAGCAACAACATCATTGCTGACGAGATCACCAGGAATTTTCCTTCCTTATGCTTTTTCAGCACCAGATATTCAAGGTCGCGGAAAGCGATGTACGGCATGTAGGCCATCAGGAAATAGATGGGCGTAAACATTCCGGGCAGCACAAAGCGTATAATCAAGAGAATGACCAAGAATATCAGGTTGTAGATAATGTAATCGTTGAGGCGTCCTGTGGCCGCTTGTGTTTTGACGAGTTCGGGATAAAAACCGCCCAGCAGGTAGCTGCAGATGAAATAGGTGATAAAATAACTCGATGACATCACTATGCCCGTCATCAGCGAATGAGCGAACGTGATGGTTTTGTCATACAGCATGGGCACGAAGCATGCCACAGCCAGCATGGCCAGCAACGGGTAGAAAGCATTGTTCCGCACCTTTGCGGTGGGGATGCTTGTGTGATTCACTTCTTCCCACCCCACCTTGGGTGAGATTATCACCAATATGATATTTTTCAGGAGTTCCACTGCTTGAGTTTTACTTTCGAAGTGCAAAGTTACGTTTTTTATGGACTCTATGCCAATCCGTCAGGACTTTTATCGGTATTTTTTTCAAAATCCCCTCCTGTTATTCATCATTTTTATGTATGTTTGCACGTTGAAAACAGGCTACTCATCGAAATGAGATATGAAATGTTCATAGCCCGCCGGCTCAAGCTCAACGGCGACGGTCATCACCACTCCCCCACCCTGAATGTGGCGCTGATCGGTATTTTCTTGGCTATCGTCATCATGATTCTGGCCATTGCCATTGTGATGGGTTTCAAGAAAGAGATTTCAGGCAAAATCTATCAGCTTGAGCCACACATCAAGGTGATGAACGCGGCCCTGGGGCTGAACGACAACTATGCCACGGTAAATGTGCGTGACGTGCGGGAATACATATCGGCCCAGCCCGAACTGTCCAAGCGTGTGGAGTCGATAAGCCTGATGATCGATCAACCCGCCATTCTGAAGACCGACAGCGATTTCAAGGCCGTGCAGTTCCGCGGTGTGGACGATGGCTATGACTTCAGTCACCTGCGCAAATATCTGGTGGATGGCCGCATGCCTGTTGTGAACGACACGAGTGATGTGAACGAGGTGGCTGTTTCCCGCCGCTTGGCCAACGAACTGCGTATTCACACAGGAGACCGTTTGCCCACTTATTTCATCGAGCAGAAAGTGAAGGTGAGAAATTCACGTGTGGTAGGTATCTTCGACACTTATTTCGAAACTTTCGACAATGCCTACATCGTGGGAAACATCAGCCAGTTGCAAGGGGTGAACGATTGGAACAAACTCACCGGCACTTACGTGGGCGTGAACATGACCGATGAGGACCATACCGAGCGCGATGCGATGGATTTGTTTTCCGCTTTGGCCACAGGCGCTTATACCCATTCCACAAACACGCTTTACACCATCACCCATACCCGTCAAAGCAATATGTCGTTTTTTGTGTGGCTCAATATGCTCGACATGAACGTCATCATCATTCTGGCGCTGATGATGGTGGTGGCGGGATTCACACTGGTCACCGCCATGCTGATGATTGTGCTTGAGCGAGTGCGTATGGTGGGCCAATTGAAAGCGCTTGGCGCCACCAACGGCAGCATTCGGCAAATCGTAATTTATTTAACAGGGAAACTTGTCCTGAAGGCGATGTTGTTAGGCAATTTCATAGGAATTGCTGTGGCATTGGCACAAAAGTGGTTCCACATCGTCCGTCTGGATGCTGATTCCTACTATATGTCCTATGTGCCTATCCATTTGGATGTGTGGTGGTTGCTTGCCCTCAATGTGGGCATAGTGGTGGTTTCTTACCTCACCCTGCTGGCCCCTTCGCACATTATCTCTACGATTAAGCCCACAACCACCATGCGCTTTGAGTAAAAAGCTCTCCCCTATTCAGCCAGCACAATGTCCCAAATCTTGTTGACAAGTCCCATGCGGTCAATGTCGTTGCGTGTGCTGAAGAACAGGAAGAAGATTTCCTTTTCTGGCATTTGGCCTGCATAGATGGTGAATCCGCCGTTGTCGCCTGTGTGATAAATGATGTCGGGACGACCGGGACGATGCTGGATGAAAAAGCCGTAGCCGTAGCCCGTGTGGGGCTGATAGCCGTAGTTAGCATCGGGGCCCAGTTCTACCCAGGGTGTCCAGGCCTTTCTTAGGCTGCTTTCCGACAACACTTTCAGGTCATGCAACGCATGTTGCCACTGCATAAAATCACAGATTGACGTATAGATGCCGCCGTCGGCCTTTGTGGCAAAGAATGTTTCCTCATCGTAGTCATATTCCTTGTAACCACCTGCACCGTCGGGTTCATATCCGTGGGCCATGTGCGGAATGCCGCGCGCGGGCTCGAAGTAAACGGTTGACATCATACCCGCCGGGTCAAACACATGTCGCTGCATGTAGTGCTCAAAATCCTCGCCCGACACTTGCGGGATGATGAGTTCCGCCATTTGATAGGTGGGATTGATGTACTCATAGCGTGTGCCAGGAGTGAAATTCAGCGTCGTGAGGGTGTCCATGTAACGGACCGACTGGTCGCTGGTGGCGTGCAGCACGAAATCTCGGTCGTTGCGTGGCCGTGCATCGGGTATGCCGCTGGTGTGGCTCAGGATGTGGTGCAGCGTTATGTCGCGGTAGAACGGTACCTTTAACCGCGGGAACAACTGTTGCAGCGAGGTGTCAAGCGACAACATCCCTTGCTCGCAAAGTTGAAGCAGGGCCACTGCGGCAAACTGTTTGCTCACCGAAGCGATGCAGAAGTGCGTGTTGAAATCCACCGGTGCCTTGGTCTGCTGGTCGGCCCAGCCATAGCATCCGGCAAACAAAGTGTCAGGGCCCTGCATAATCAGCACAGCTGCGCCGGGTTGATCTTCTGATTGGTATTCGCTGCGCAGCACCTCGTTGATTCGCGCTTGTTTCGTCACCTGTGCAACCAGCATTTGGCATGAACAGATAATCAATAGTGATAATGACAGGATATGCTTCATGTCTCGTGATCAGTGTATTTTTCAACAGTTTTACCCCACAAATTTACTGCCCCCTTTTTGATTACGCAACTTTTTTATTACATTTGCGGCCATAATTATCAATAGCAATGATAAAAATCGAGATTGATTCACGCATCACCGATGCCTGCCCCAAAATGGCCATTGGATTGGTTCGCGCTACGGTTGTTAACGGCCCTACAAGCGATGAACTGTGGGCCGAAATCGAGACTGCGGCGCAAGAGGTGAAGACTCGCTATGAGTTGCTGGCTATCAACCAGCGGCCCGCCATCGCCGGTACGCGCCACCTTTATAAATCGTTGGGGAAAGACCCCAGCCGATACCGGGTGGCCAGTGAGGCCTTGTGCCGGCGCATCGTGAAAGGCCTAGGCATTTACCGGCTCACCACGTTGATCGACGTGGTGAATCTGGTGTCGATCAAGAGCGGCTATCCTATCAGTGGCCTTGATGCCGATAAGATAGCGGGCGACACTCTCACCATGGGCGTGGGCCGCCATGAAGAACCATACCATGGCATCGGCCGAGGGCTGCTCAACATTGAGGGAATGCCCGTTTACCGCGACGCGTTGGGGCCTGTGGCCACGCCTACAAGCGATGAAGAACGCACTAAATTCAACGATGAAACGGTCGCTGCCCAGATATGCATCAACGCCTTCGCCCCCGAGATGCCCATTGACGATGCTACAGCCTGGATGGCGGAGTTGCTTGAAAAATATGCCTGTGCCACCCGGATAGAGACAAATGTGATAAAATGGAAATATTAAAAATTCTTGAAAGCAATATCAACGAGCGCCACATCGAGCAAGTGGTGTCGGTGCTCAACGACGGCGGCTTGATTGTCTACCCCACCGACACCGTGTATGCTCTGGGATGCAATGCGCTCAACAACCAGGCCATAGAGCGCATTTGTGCCATCAAAGAGATGAAGTCGGCCAAGACCAATCTTTCCATCATCTGCGCCGATTTGAGCGAGGTGGCCCAATACGCCCGTGTGGACAACCGCCATTTCAAACTGATGAAGCAAAACCTGCCGGGGCCATTCACATTCATTCTCCCTGCCATGTCAAAGTTGCCGAAGGCATTCAAGGGGCGTCGCACGGTGGGCATACGCATTCCGCGTTGCAATGTGGCGCTGGCCATCGTGCGGGCGCTGGGTAATCCGGTGTTTACAACCACGGTGCAAGGGCCAGACGAGGACTATCTGTGCGAGCCTGAATTGATAGCGGAAACCTATGGCAACGTAGTTGACATAGTGGTGGATTCCGGTCGCGGCCGCACGTTGCCCAGCACGGTGGTGGATTGCACACAACCTGAAATTGAAATTATCAGGCAAGGCAAAGGATTATTGGAGTATTAACCACAATTAAATTTTTAGGATGATGAAAAAATTGATTCTTCCCATTATCTGTGCCGGAGCTTTGCTGCTTCTGACAGGATGCCCGGGCAATAAATCAAGCGTACCCGCTCAGTCTGATGGCTCCCGAACAACGGCCGACGCCACGGTTGTGCCGGTGAATGTGGATGACGATAATGATGACCCGCTGGAAAGGAACGGCTGGGATGACCAAGACGACATCCAGGTGACCAAACCCACAGTGGTGGATTTCTACGCCGACTGGTGCGGCCCCTGCAAGCAACTCTCCCCCATCATGGAGATGATGGAGAAGAAATACCAGGGCCAGATTGAGTTCCGTCGCTACAATATCGACGAGCCACAAGGAAAAGAGTTGGCCGATGAATTTGATGTGCAGGGAATTCCCACACTGCTCTTCATCGACAAGAAAGGATATTACAAATCCTCTGTCGGCCTAATCGACAAAGAGCGGTTTGAAAGTCTTATAACAGAAATGCTTGGGCGATAGCAGTCGGCAGTCTTACAAGAAGAACGCTATGCCGGTGCTGAACGATGTGAACTCCGGCCCCTTGCTTAATACATGGCAAGGGCTGTAACGCACATACCATGCCACGGCGCTGAAGTTAACACCGCCCATCAAATCTAACGTAGTCGTTGTTTGGTGGGCGTTTTTAGCATGCAGGTTGAAATTAATGACCGGACCGGCAAACACGCCCCAACGACCATGAATTTTGTAGCGATACAGTGCCGGAACGGTAAGACTGAACACACCCAGGTGTGTGTCATCTTCAAACCTGTAATTGCGCCAATTCACCCCCGCTCCCAGCAAAAACCGATGCCTGAGATCGGGTGTGACATAGCGCACCCCTATCACCGACAGCCATGACAATTCAATGGATTTCCCCATTTTTGCGTTCATTCCGTCGGGGCTTCCCACTGCGTCAGCACAGCCGATGGCGATTCCGCCTATTCCCAGTTTCCAGCCGGGTGTGTTTGTCCCCAGCGGCGACCAGTCGAGATAGGTGTAGTCATGGTCTTGTGCCTGGAGCGACAGACACATCAGAATCAAAGAGATAGCAACGATGGCTCTTCTCATCACGTTTTAGTTATCATGAAATTAACCGGCAGGGTGTACCAAACCGACACGGGACGCGAATTCAGGCGACCGGGTTCAAATTTTGGCAAAGACTTGCACACGCGTATGGCTTCATTGTCGAGCTGGGGATGCACCGACTTGACTACCTCCACGGCATTTACGTCGCCCGTGCGGTTAACCACAAAACGCACTACCACTTTCCCTTGTATGTCCCGTTCGTAACATTCTTCGGGATAGCGTAATTGGCTCCTCAGGTATTTCATCAGGGCCGGCACACCACCGGGAAATTCCGGCATCTGGTCCACCGATTCATACACTTTGTCTTCGCTCTCATAAGGTCCATCGAAGTCTCCGCTCGAAACACCCGCGGTGGCTTCGGTGTAGCGTGCGGCCTCGGCTGCGCTCGATGCGTCACTGGTGATGACTTGTTGCCCCTCATCGTGGCTGCGTGCCGCTTGGCGAGCCTCCTCGCGAGCCGATTTGGTACTGGTTTTGGCTTTGACTTGCCGCCTGTTTTTGTTGGCGGCCCGTTTCTTCCCTGTGCGCATGCGGGTACTGTGTTGGGTGTCGGTCACCACATTCTGCGCAACGGCGTCGGCACAGGTCAGAGCCAACGATAATATCGTGATTGTAAGTATGTGTTTGAGTCGTCTTGCTATCATATTCAGTCCGTTTTAGATGACAAATTTACACAAAATACAGGAAGTGCCAACCCTTTTTACATTATTTATGATGTGAAATTGGCCGATTCTTAACCACAAAGAAGCAGCGCGGTGATGATAATGACTGCCAAAACCGCAATGGCGGAGATAATTACAGCGGGTTGATGCCAGAAACTTTTGTCATGGTTTGCAATGTCGGGCGAGTTGTTTACATCGTCCATCTCTTGTGAATTTTCGGTTTCGTGCTGCGTCAGGCTGTTTTGCAAGCCCTCTAGGTAATTCAGCCGAAGTTCTTCGGGCACATTCCCGCTTTGGCGGTCAAGATAGATGACGAAATCCATAGCCTTTCTGAAGTCATCCACATCGCTGTAGCGCATACCGCGTTCCCGCATCATGGCACGCTTGATTACGGCCACAAGGGGTTGGCTCACGCCGCAATCCTTCAGCGGTTGTGTACTGATGCCGTCGTCGGGCGTTTGCGAAATCTCTGGCGGCTTTCGGCCAGTGAGCATGTGATATAACAAGGAGCCCAGAGCGCCAGCCTCAAGCGATGCGTCACCGTTGGGCGTCTGTTCTATATCGGGGCTGAGCACCGGATGGTATTCTTGGGTAAGCAACACCCGGTCGGCTTCAATGGCTGTATAACATCCGTATTGGCGCTGGGATGATTGTATCAAGGACACCAATTCACCTGTAACCCAAATGGCTTGGTGTTGTGTCATTCTGCCGCACACCTGCAGATATTGCGATATGGAGTTTGGTCGGTTTGTGTTTGTTTCTTCGGACATGCCCACAACTTGTTGACGGATATTGACGCAAAGTTAATGAAATTTTCTTTAATTTTGCGAGAAAATCAGACAACGATGAGCGAATTACACCAGATTTTAGCCACTTTGCGCGACCGCTACGGCATTCCCGCACTCAACGCAATGCAGGAATCTACCCTGTCGGCATGGCATGACCATCCTGGTGACATCGTGCTCTACTCCCCCACCGGATCCGGCAAAACGCTGGCTTTTTCCATCACTGTGCTTGAGTCCTGCTTGAAGGTCCTGCCTGCCGCCCCCCGTCCCATCGCATTGGTGGTGTCGCCATCGCGTGAACTCGCCATGCAGACAACCGAGGTGATGCGCAGTATTTCCGGCGGAATGAAAGTGACATGTTGCTATGGCGGCCATGCGGCTGCCGATGAGCGGCATTCGTTGTCGGTGCCGCCCGATGTCCTTGTCGGCACGCCAGGCCGCCTGTTGGATCATGCAAACCACCGCCGCATTGATTTGCGCGGAGTGCAGTATCTTGTGCTGGATGAATTTGACAAAACCCTGGAATTAGGCTTTGAAAACGAGATGCGGCGCTTGCTGGAATTTTTGCCGGATTCGGTGCGCCGCCTGCTCACTTCGGCCACTGTCATCAAGCAGATGCCCCCGTTTATGAACCTACGTTCCCGCCTCACGCTTGATTTCCTCTCCCACTCCGACAGTCCAGCCTCACGCATGCTGGTGTGGCAAGTGCTTTCGGCAAATGATGACAACCTGGATGCCTTGCGTGGGCTGCTGCTCACCATTGCTCCCCGGAAAGAAAAAATCATTGTTTTCGTGAATTATCGTGAAAGCGTGCAACGCGTGACAGAATATTTGCATAATAACAACATTGAGTCAGGTGCCTACCATGGGGCCATGCAACAATTCGAACGGGAAAAGGTGGTGGCGATGTTCAACAACGGCACATTGCAAGTGTTGGTTGCCACCGATTTGGCTTCCAGGGGGCTTGACATAGAGGACGTGGGGCACGTGGTGCATTACCATCGGCCTGTTTCGCCTGAAGCCTTTGCTCACCGCAACGGCAGGACTGCCCGGGTCGACGCATCCGGACAAATCTATATCATCACCTCGCCCGCTGAAAAACTCCCCGAATGGATACCCGCAGCCGCCGTATTCACCGCGGCTCCCGTTGTAGCCGGCATACACTCCTCTGTTGCCACCGTTTATTTCCAGGCAGGCAAAAAAGAAAAACTCTCGCGAGGTGACATCATGGGGTTTGTGGCTAACCACGGCGACGGCGTCAAGCCCGATGAAATCGGCCGTATCGAGGTGCGCGACCATTACAGTCTTGTGGCTTTACCGCGTGACAAGGCGCAGACGGCTGTAATGGCGATGAACCAATGTAAAATTAAGGGCGTCAAAGTGAGGATTTCACTTATTTCACCTTGAATTTTTTTTTTTCAGATAAAAGTTGTATATTTGCACAATATATATAAGCTAGTTGTCAACTAACATCTTTAATTTATATCTATGAAACACGACGATGATATTAAGCTCAGATATCTCTCGCTGATGTCGCGCAATTTCCCTAACATTGCCACGGCAAGTACTGAGATCATCAATCTTGAAGCTATCTTGAATTTGCCCAAAGGTACCGAACATTTCCTGGCTGACCTGCATGGCGAATACGAGGCTTTTCAGCATGTGCTGCGCAATGCCAGCGGCACCATCAAGAGGAAAGTGCGTGAAATCTTCAACGATTCCCTCGCTCCACGCGAGCAGAAAGAATTGTGCACGCTCATCTATTATCCTGAATTGAAGCTGGGCTTGGTGAAAAAGAATTTTGAGGACGACGCCGAACTCAACGACTGGTACTTCATCACTATCAACCGCTTGGTGCGCGTGTTGCGCAACGTGTCGTCGAAATATACCCGGAGCAAAGTGCACAAAGCACTGCCCGACGACTTCTCTTACATTATCCAAGAACTTATGCAGGAAAGTGTGAATGACCCCAACAAGCAAGCCTATGTTGACGTCATCGTTCGCACAATCATCAGCACCGGGCGCGCCGCCGACTTCATTGTGGCGATGTGCAACGTGATACAACGGCTCACCATCGATGTGCTCCACATACTGGGTGATGTGTTTGACCGTGGCCCTAGCCCTGACAAGATAATGGATATCCTGTGCCATTACCACAACCTGGACATCCAGTGGGGCAACCACGACATTCTGTGGATGGGAGCGGCAAGCGGTAACGACTGCTGTATTGCCAATGTGTTGCGAATAGCGTTGCGCTACGGCAACCATGGTGTGCTGGAAGACGGCTACGGAATCAACCTGCTGCCATTGGCCACCTTTGCTATGGATATGTATAAGGACGACCCGTGCAAACCCTTTATCCCCAAGGACGGTAGCGCTAAGGACCCCGAACGTCAGCGCACGGCCCTGCTGGTGGCGCAAATGCACAAGGCCATCAGCATTATTCAGTTCAAGCTGGAGGCCGCTGCCATCAAGCGCCGTCCTGATTTTGAGATGAACGACCGACTGCTGCTCGACAAGATGGACCTAAAGCGCGGTATCATCACTATAGCAGGCACTGAATATCCATTGCTCGACACCAATTTCCCCACCGTTGATCCCAAGCATCCGTTCAAACTCACCGCCGAGGAAGAAGCGATTGTGAATCAGTTGCACAACTCATTCACCCAGAGCGACCGTTTGCGCAAGCATATGAAATGCATGTTCCGCAATGGCTGCATTTATACCATCGTCAACGGCAACCTGCTCTATCATGCTTCTATCCCACTTAATGAGGATGGCACATTTAAGGATGTGAAAGTGCAAGGCCAGTCCTACCAGGGAGAAGCGCTGCTGAAGAAAGCGGGCAACTTGATTCGCGAAGCATATTTCGGCAAGGAAGAAGATCCAGACCACGAGTATGCCCTCGATTATGTATGGTACCTGTGGTGCGGCAAGGACTCCCCTGCCTTCGACAAGGACAAGATGGCCACCTTTGAACGCTACTTCCTTGCCGACAAAGCCACACATAAGGAAACAAAAGGCTACTACTATTCCCTGCGAAACAACGAAGAGGTGGTTGACCGCATTCTTGATGCTTTCGGGGTGCAGGGACAATTCCGCCATATCATCAACGGCCATGTCCCCGTCAAGACCATCAAGGGGGAAAGCCCCGTCAAAGCCAATGGTAAACTTATGGTGATTGACGGCGGGTTCAGCAAGGCCTACCAGCCGGAAACCGGTATCGCGGGCTACACATTGGTGTACCATTCGCGCGGATTCCAATTGGTGCAGCATGAACCGTTCACAAGCATTGATAAGGCCGTGAAGGAAGGCCAGGACATCAAGTCAACCATCCAACTGGTGGAGATGACAAACCATCGCATGCTGGTGCAGGATACCGACATCGGCACTGAACTCAAGAGCCAAATCGCCGATTTGCAGATGCTGCTCGAGGCTTATCGCAACGGCGACATCAAGGAGCGCGCCTGGCGTCCGATTACCAACAAACGCTGATGTTTAAACCCATTGCGGATTTTTCAGTCTATAATGAGTGAAACAAGTTTATTAGTATAACCAAAAATTAACGAAAAATGAAAAAGATTTTAATTGTTTTATTGGCAGGCCTGCTGATGGTGGGTGCCGATGGTTGCAGTAGCATGAATAAAGCCACCAAGGGTGGTTTAATCGGTGGTGGCGGAGGCGCTGCCTTGGGTGCTGGCATTGGGGCTTTGATTGGCAAGGGCAAGGGCGCGGCCATTGGAGGCGCTGTTGGTGCCGTGGCTGGTGGCGTAGCCGGTACCCTGATTGGCAAGAAAATGGACAAGCAAGCCGCAGAATTGGCCCAGATTGAAGGTGCCCAGGTGGACACCACTACCGATGTGAACGGCCTGAAGGCTATTAAGGTGACCTTTGACAACGGTATCCTGTTCGCTACCAATAAGAGCAACCTGAGCACTGCCGCCAAGAACTCCCTTAGCGAATTCGCTGTATCGCTGAACAACAATCCTCAGACCGATGTGCAGATTTATGGCCACACCGATAACACCGGCACACGTGCCGTGAACGATCGTCTGAGCCTGGAACGCGCCAATGCCGTGATGAATTATCTGACCGGTGCCGGCGTTGCCACTTCGCGTATGACCACCCGTGGTCTGGCCTACGATTATCCCGTTGCCAGCAACGACACTGAGGCCGGTCGTGCTCAGAACCGCCGTGTGGAAGTTTACATCAGCGCCAACGAGCAAATGATTGAGGCTGCCCAGAACGGCACGCTGAAATAATTTGTTTCTTCGGTTTTGATAAGAAAACAAACGGTTCCTTCATCATTGGGTGTAAGGAACCGTTCGTTTAATCGATGGAAACGACCTGTTGGTCTAAATTTGTGCGTTTTAAGGTTAGATTTCCCAGGTTTTGCACGATATTTGCCGTCTGTTGAGTGACATTGAAAACAACTAAATAGATAATACTACAATGAAAAGAACTGGAATTATCATCGTGCAATTTGTTTTGCTGGCGATGGTGCTCGGTATGAATTCATGCGCGACCATGGTGGGCGGAATAACCGGTGCCGCACTTGGTTCGCTTTCCCGCGACCCATGGGGTGCATCAGCCGGAGCCGCCATAGGTGCATCGGTTGGCTCGGTGGTTGATCAAGTTATCATTCAGTCGCAGATGGAAAAACGCGCCCGCAACCGAAACAGGGTTGTTGAGGAAGAAGACGTCTCTCCACGTGAGCCCTACTATGCCCCTGCCCCCTCTGCCAACGGCGGCGGTTATTACCACTACGAGTTCTCCGATAGCATCGAGTATGCCACCGGCAAGATTGAATGACCATGAACGGTTAGGAGGCTCTTCTGTTCATAATAATCAGAAACGAAGCGGGAGGACACGCCTATCGGTGTTCCTCCCGCTTTGTTGACTTCAGGGTCAAGCCGTGAATCAGGCCTGTTCCTTCTTAACGATGCGACGCTCTTTAATACGGGCTTTCTTGCCGGTGAGTTTACGCAGGTAGTACAGCTTGGCGCGACGCACCTTGCCGTGTTTGTTGATGACGATGTTGTCGATAAACGGCGATTCGATGGGGAAAATACGCTCTACACCAATGTTGTCGCTGATTTTACGCACGGTGAAACGCTTCTTCGCGCCGTCGCCATTGATTTTAATCACCACTCCGCGATATTGCTGGATACGCTCTTTGTTACCCTCGCGAATGCGGTATGCTACCGTGATTGTGTCGCCGGGGAAAAATTCCGGGAACTGCTTGTTTGTAGCAAATGCCTCTTCGGCCACTTTGATTAAGTCCATTGTTCTATATTTATTGCATTAATAATCACTTCGTAATATTCGCAAGCCACTCTATTTCTTGCCAGAGATTACGAAAAGCGGTGCAAAAGTACGCTCTTTTTTTGAACTGGCCAAATTTTCAGCCTTCTTTTTGTCTCATTTTTTGAGCAACAGCGTTTAGCGCCATGTTATTGCGGGGTCATCGTCAGATTCAGGACACGGGCGTTGGCCAGATGTGTGGCGATGAACTGTCGGATGTCTTCGGTGGTGATTCCATCAAGAGTTTGCTCGTAAGTTGACGCATGGTTCTGCCCATGCTTGTCATAAATACGCAGCACGGTCATCCAGTAGCCGTTTTCACGGATGTCCTCTTGGTGGACTTTACGCAGATATTTCTTCACCTTGTCCAACTCTTCCTGCGTGAAGCCGTCGACAGCTTTGCTGCGGATATCCTCGTTGATGATGGCGCGTGCCTGCTCAGCCGTGCCTTTTTCCAAGGTCACGTTTAGAGGCATGAATATCACCGCCGGGTCGTCGCCGTTCTGGTCGGCCACAACAGCGCAATGCGTATCCACATGGTAGGTCCAGCCACGGTCTTCGCGCAACTGTTGGCGTAAGAGATTGGTAAACAACTGGCCGGTTATCTTTGCCACGAGATTGTTGCGCAGGTTGTAGTCATATTCTGTGGTCCAGAAGAAATAAAGTTTGTCCTGCGGATTTTCCATGTGACGCGCCCATCGCACGTCAACCATGCGGTCATACAAGCCGTAGCCGATGTCTTTGGGATGCTCCATCCGGCCGTCGGCGGGCAGCGATGCCACATAGCGGCACACAAGCGTGCGAAGGCTGTCTTCATTGAAATCACCAACCACAAACATATTGATGTCGCTCATGTCGGAAAACCGGTCTTTATACACCTCCATAATGCGGTCATAATCCACTTGGTCGATTTCGGTTAGAGAAAGCCTTTCGGCTCCCAGAGGATGATGACCGAACACATGAGCGAAGATTGAATCGGCAAATTCAAATTTGGGGTCTGACCCTTGGTTCTCGATACGGTTGCGTGTGTTTTTCAAATAGGTGGCAAAAGACGCTTCGTCTTTCTGAGGACTTGTGAGCTTCAGATACAACAACTGGAAGGCGGTGGCTAAATCATTCTTTGTGCTTGTGGCTTGGAAACCCTCTTCGGTTTTATTGATGAAGGTGCTCACTTTTACTTCTTTACCAGTCAGGAATTTTTTCAGTTCATTGCTCGAGAATGCTCCGTAGCCGCTTTGCGACATGACGTTGGAAATCGCTTTGAACGACGGAGCATCGCTTGTGCCTCGATAGTTTTGTGACAACCCGCCGGGGCCGGCACCAGCTATGACCACTTCTCCGGGCTTGAGTTGGCTGTGCTTCACATACACGTGCATGCCGTTGTCCAGGGTCCACAGCGTGGCGTCTAGTTCGGGAATCGTTTGTGTGGAGACGATGTGACCTAGCTGCGGTTCCTCCGGCAGCAATCGTGACTGGCCAATGGTATCTAGGTAGGCATCTACTTTGTCT
>RHMF01000396.1_pt1 | contig 18438 bp, 15 predicted proteins | sample 5365151 | NCBI WGS metagenome assembly RHMF01 (sample SAMN10266501, study PRJNA497801) | feces metagenome | isolation source: feces | host: Bos taurus | place: China: Prairie of Fairy Mountain | collected 2017-08-14 | reverse complement strand
ATTATGGAATTTTTGACTAACGACAAGCTCGTGATCGTAGGTGCCGGCGGCGCTATCGGATCAAACATGGCTCAGACTGCTCTCATGCTCGGCCTTACTCCAAACATCTGCCTTTATGACATCTATGGTCCAGGCGTGAATGGTGTTGCAGAGGAACTCTATCACTGCGCATTCGAGGGTGCGAACATCACTTGGACAACAGATCCTGAAGTTGCTTTCACAGGTGCAAAGTACATCATCTCATCAGGTGGTGCTCCTCGTAAGGAGGGTATGACCCGTGAGGACCTTCTCAAGGGTAACTGCCAGATCGCTGCTGAGTTCGGTGACAACATCAAGAAGTATTGCCCAGACGTGAACCACGTGGTAGTTATCTTCAACCCGGCTGACGTTACAGCTCTCACAGCTCTCATCCGCTCAGGTCTCAAGCCAAGCCAGCTTACTTCACTTGCTGCTCTCGACTCTACACGTCTCCAGTCAGCTATCGCTAAGGAGCTCGGCGTACCACAGTACAAGGTAGAGAACGCACGTACTTACGGCGGTCACGGTGAGGCAATGGCAGTGTTCGCATCAAAGATCACAGTTGACGGCAAGCCTCTCGCAGAGTACAACATTCCTGAGGACAGATGGGCAGAGATCAAGCATGCAACTATCCAGGGTGGCTCGAACATCATCAAGCTCCGTGGCCGTTCATCATTCCAGAGCCCTGCTTATCAGTCAGTTCTCATGATCCAGGCAGCTATGGGCGGTCCTGAGTTCCATTGGCCGGCAGGATGCTATGTAAATACTGAGAAGTATCAGAATGTTCTCATGGCTATGCCTACAGTGATCGACGCAACAGGCGTTCACTTCGGTGAGGTTACAGGTTCTGAGGAGGAGATCGCAGCTCTCGACGCTTCTTACGCACACCTTCAGGTTATGCGTGACGAGATCATCAACCTCGGCATTATCCCGCCAGTAGCAGAGTGGAAGACAATCAACCCTAATCTCTAAGATAAGTGTTGTCCCTTCAAGCGAAGGGCAAGGTTAGATGGCGATGGCCGGAAATCATTCCGGTCGTCGCCTTTTGCCAAAAATAAATAGATTCATATGAGAAAGCTTTGTTCAATTTTATCTTCTGTATTTGTTCTTGTGTCGGCTCTTTCATCTTGCGAGCAGACTCCGGATCCTGTAAAGCTTGAAGTGACCGGCCATACTATGGCTGAATCTGCCGTGTTCGGTGAGAGTGTACCTTTTACTGTTGCTGTTCCTGATGGAGCGGAGGTGACCAGTGTGACGGCTGCGCTTATCAAGGATGGAAAGCAGCTTGCCGATGAGACAATCCGTATTACCGATGCTTCTTCATATCATTCTTCAGCAATCAACGGAAGTCTGAACATTCCTTATACAAAGAATATCGCTGACGGGGAATATGACGTGATGTTTGTGGCAGCAGGCAAGAATGAGCGTGCTGAGAGAACCGTAAAGATCAGCCTTACTCATCCGGAGTTCACATCTATGGCTTTTGTTCATGGTAGTGGAAGAATCGCGCTCGACGCTTCTGATGCAGCTTCACCACTGGAGGAGAACAAATGGTCTTATTCTGGTGCTCTTCCAGCATCTCTTTCAGGCTATTTCGAAGCTAAGACAGCAGACGGAACCGTTTATACATTCGGCGGAAGCAATGTAGATAACGTGGAATTCGGAAGTACTTCAGCCATGGAACTCTACAGCTATTCGGCAGCCATTCCTCAGGGCGTGATTTCTTTCGATATGGTTTCGTTTGAGGTCAAGTATCCGCTTGAGGCTATGTGGGTGGATGTTCCGCAGACATCGGATGCGGCTTATCCAGGTACTGTGGAGGTCGATTTCAAGAAAGGCCAGATCGTCGGTTTCAATGGCCTTGGCGAGCTTTGGGTCGATGTGGATTTCTTTGAAAACAACGGAGACGGTACTTATTCTTTCCGTGCGGAAGGAGGTAAGTACAGGCTTACCAATCAGTCTGACTGGGGCTCGCTCCGTACAGAGAGGATTTCTTCGGCGACAGGTGAACTCGCAACATTCGCTTGGGACGCATCGGGCAATATCACGACCAATGAGGCTATATGGTGCCTTGGAAACTACAATTTCGGAAAGCCAGACAAACGTGCCGTCCGTGACGGACGTGTCTATACTGATTGGGAGACATTTGATGCATACTGTATGGCCAAGATAGACGACTATAAATACCAGATAACACTTAGAGTCTATAATGTGGCTTCATATAAGTTCTTCTGTACAAAGCTCAACTGGGGTGATATATACGGAACAAACTACAATCTGGAAAAGAGCAATCTTAACGGCCTAACCAATATCTACAGCAATGCCCTTGTAGGTAACGGCAATTTCCAGCAGGGTACCGGTCTGGCTGATCCTAATGCCATCATGTATCCGGAGGAAGGAATCGTGATCCGTTTCACATTTGACGTTACCAACCCTCTCGGTATTGTCGTGACAGCAGAAGATGTTACGGATAAGAACCTTATGTAGTATCATATGAGGAAAATCATATCTTTGCTGGTCTTCCTGAGCATGGCTGTGTCGGCCGTAGCTCAGGAAGGCTGGGTTATGGAGGCTGTCTCCAGAAAGAATTACAATGGAGCGACGATGGCTAACGGCCGTCTTGGTGTCGTGACTGACGACAAGCCTTTCACTGCCCGTGAAATAGTTCTTGCAGGTGTGTTCGACAAGGAAGGGCACAATGGGGTAAGCCGTGTGGCCCGTGGCCCGGTATTCCTGAATATGGAACTTTCCGTTGACGGTGTGAAGGTGAAGGATAAGGACTTTGAGGATTGGAATCAGGTCTTTGACCTTCGCAAAGCTCAACTTACGACCAATGTGGAGTTGAAAGGAAAGGCTTCTTTCAAATATACTGTCATGGCATTGAGGCATCTTCCATATAATGCCATGTCTGTCGTTGAGGTGGTTCCGTTCAAGGATCTCACGCTCAAGGTTGAGAATATATACGGCATTCCGGAAGAAATGAGCGATCATCAGGCCAGCTTCGGTGAAGGGGCACAGCTGGTTTATCAGCTTAATGCCGCCACCCGTACGAAGATGCATCGTGTAAGTTCATCATCCATGTTCATGTTCGATGGAATAGAACCGAAGGTGCAGAGAATCAGTGAAGATGGCCGGGACGGAATGTGGTTTTCTGTGAAGCTGAAGAAGGGTCAGGCTTACCGCTTCGCTCTGGTAGGAGCTGTGTGCTCTACTCAGGATTTCAAGGATCCTGTAAATGAGTCCAAGCGTTTCGCTACATTTGCATACAAGTCAAGCATCGATCATCTGCTCGGACAGCATCGTGCAGCATGGGAGGAACTTTGGCAGGGCGATGTCATCATAGAAGGCGATCCGCAAAGCCAGCTGGATATACGCCATGCCCTCTATCAGCTCTATTCCATAACCCGTGACAATTGTCCTGTAGGAATAGCTCCGATGGGCCTTTCGTCCAGCGAAGGATATAACGGACATTATTTCTGGGATACCGAACTTTGGATGTATCCCCCTATTCTTGTCATGAACCATGAGGCAGGACGTTCCCTGATGGATTACCGTGCTCTTTGTCTGCCTCAGGCAAGGCAGAATGCCATTAATCATGGATATAAAGGCGCTCAGTACCCATGGGAAGCCGATACTTCCGGAGAGGAATGTACTCCTGTGTGGGCACTTACGGGTACGTATGAGCATCATATCACGGCCGATGTGGGTATCGCCATGTGGCAGTATTACTGTGTTACAAAGGATAAGGAATGGCTGGAGGAGAAAGGCTGGCCTGTGCTGAAGGCTGTGGCTGATTTCTGGGTGAGTCGTGTTCATAGGAATGACGACGGAAGCTATTCGATAATCAATGTGGTCGGCGCCGATGAATATGCTGAAAATGTGGATAACAATGCATTTACCAACGGCGCGGCAAAACGTGTCCTCCGTGATGTCACTGCTGCTGCCGAGGTGCTTGGAAAGACGGCTGATCCAAGATGGAAGGAAATATCTGATAATCTTGTGTTTACATACAATGATGAAGGTGTGACCATGGAATATGACGGTTATGACGGTAAGATCATCAAACAGACGGATGTGAATATGCTGGCATATCCTCTTGGCGTCGTTACCGACCGCGGACAGATTCTTCGTGACATCGATTATTATTTCGACAGGATAGATCCTAACGGGCCGGCAATGAGCAATGCCATAATTGCTGTGCTGCATGCACGTCTGGGCGATCCGGAGACTGCATTCAAGGTCTTCAAGAAAAGTTATACCGATAAACTGAGACCTCCGTTCGGAGTATTGTCAGAGAATGCCGACAACTCCCGTGTATCATTCGTGACCGGTCTTGGAGGAATCCTTCAGAGCGTCATATTCGGTTTTGCAGGAGTAGATATTACTGAAAACGGAATCATTCAACTGCCTACAACTCTGCCGTCACATTGGAAGTCTCTTACAGTGACCGGAGTGGGCGTCGATAAGCAGACATTCAGAGTTGAAAACCCTGACTATAAAGAAATAAAATAACCAGATCCTATGTCAATAAAACATTTTCTGGCTGCTTTTGCAGCTGCGATACTGGCTCTAGCTTCTGTCGGATCTGCCTCGGCATCAGATGGTCCCGGCAAGGTAAAGGTGTCAGGAAAGATCATTGATGAGGCCGGAGTGCCGATCATAGGAATTGCAGTCATTTCGTCTGACGGTTCAAGCGGAACCATCACGAATGATGCGGGACTTTTCTATATCACTGTACCGGAGAATGACGTCCTGACGGTGACAGGTATCGGATATAAGGACGAGAAGGTATCTGTTGAAGGACGTACTGAACTTCTTATCAAGATGAAGACCGATACGGTCCTTGAAGAAGCTGTCCTCGTAGGATTCGGTACACAGAAAAAGGAAAGCGTGATCGGAGCTATCGCTTCCATCGCTCCTGAAACTCTTGCGACAAACCAGACTGCAAACCTGTCAAATGCACTGGCAGGACAGATAGCCGGTGTGATCGGTGTCCAGCGTTCGGGAGAGCCGGGATATGATGCCTCGGATTTCTGGATCCGCGGTATCAATACATTCGGAGCAAGTTCGAATCCTCTAGTCATTGTCGATGGCGTGGAGAGGTCTCTTGACCAGCTTTCTCCTGAGGAAATCGAGTCCTTTTCTGTCCTCAAGGATGCTTCCGCGACTGCCATTTATGGCGTGCGTGGAGCAAACGGAGCCATTGTGGTCAAGACCAAACGCGGATCGGTGGGCAAGGCCAAGGTCAATATAAAGGCTGATTACGGAGTAACTAATCCATTGAAGATAGCTGATTTCGTGGATGGAGCAAAGCATATGGAAGTGGTCAATGCCGCTGCCTCCCTTTCGGGAATGGCTATGCCATATTCGCAGGAACAGATAGACAACACACGTAACGGATTCGATCCGGATCTGTATCCTTCGACTGACTGGCTTGATCTGGTGACCAATGATTTTGCGACTAATGCTCATGTCAGTGCAGACGTGAGCGGAGGTACCGAGCTGTTGCGCTATCGTTTCATTCTCGGAGTCTATAATGAGTCAGGAATCATAGCTACAGACCCTTCTGCAGCCTTTGATTCGGAACTCAAGCTTACAAAATACAATGTCCGAAGCAACATAGACCTGAATATAACGAAGTCCACTCTCTTTACCTTCAGTCTGGGTGGATATATGCAGGACCGACATGCTCCCGGCTCGAACGTGAGCAGTATCCTTCAGTATGCTCTCGAGATTCCGCCGATAGTACACCCTGCCGTATATTCCAACGGACAGTTCCCGATCCAGTCCAATCGTGCCAATCCTTATGTCATGGCCACCCAGACCGGATACAAGGATAATTATAAGTCCCAGCTTCAGAGCGTGGCTACTCTGGATCAGGATTTCGGAATGCTTTGGGATCCTCTTGAGGGACTTCATGCTAAGGTGACATTCTCTTTCGATGTCTATCAGGACTATTGGTCTGAACGTACAAGAAGACCGAGCTATTATTATGCGAGCGGACGTGATGAAAACGGAAATCTCCTTACCGAACTTGTTTCGACCGGAGATGAATTCCTGGGCTTCACAAAGTCGTTCGGAGGAAGCAGAAGCACATATTTCGAGGTACCGGTTTCATACACACGTACATTTGACAAGCATAGTGTGGACGGCCTCTTGCTTTGGAATATGCGCAGTTATGTAGATCAGAACGCTTCATCTGCGATTTATTCATTCCCGTACCGTCATGCAGGTCTTGCAGGACGTCTGGCATATGATTACGACAACCGCTATTTCGCTGAATTCAATTTCGGATACAACGGATCCGAGAATTTCGCAAAGAAATACCGTTATGGATTCTTCCCTTCCGGTGCTCTTGGCTGGATGGTTTCCAATGAACCTTGGATGGAAGGTGTGAGACATATTGTTTCTCAGCTTCGTATCCGTGGTTCCATGGGTATTGCAGGAAATGACCAGATTTCCGGAGGACGTCGTTTCGGTTACCTCACTACCATAAACGGATCTGCCGGAGGACATAGTTTCGGCGATAATAACAGTGTGCATTATTCCGGCGTGGCAGAGGATCAGTTCGGAGTCCCTGACCTTACATGGGAGACGGCTACAAAGACCAATGTCGGATTTGATCTAGGTCTTTTCGACGCTCTCAACATCACTGTCGATTATTTTACCGAAGTGCGTAAGGATATCTTCATGCAGAGAAAGATATTCCCAGAAACTTCCGGATTCCAGAATGCGCCATATGCAAACTACGGAAAGGTTTTCAACAGGGGTATCGATGCATCTCTTACCTTCAACAAGGCTTTCACAAGAGATACATATCTCTCCCTCATGGCCAATTTCACATATGCGCATAATACAATCATGGAATATGATGAGGCGGCAGGTATAGTCGGTACCACACGTGCACGTACAGGCCATAGCATCAATCAGAACTTCGGACTTGAATCACTCGGTCTCTATACAGAGGACGATTTTCTGGATCCGCTTGCCGGTACATTGAAACCGGGCCTTCCGGTACCGTCATGGAACCGCGTGAAGCCGGGTGATGTGAAATATGTGGATCAGAACAATGACGGATTCATAAATGATGAGGACGTTACCGCCATCGGGGGTTCTTCTGTCCCTGAGATAGTATATGGTTTCGGATTTTCTTTCCGTCATAAAGGTTTCGATATCAGTGCGTTGTTCCAGGGAGTGGCTCTTACTGACTTCATTGTCGGAGGAGACTATGACGATGCCAGAAATCAGTATTATATCCCTGGTTCCGGCTCCGGTGCAGTTGCAAATATTCTTGGTAATGTCGATGACAGATGGACTCCTGAAAATCCTTCCAATGACGTTTTCTGGCCAAGGCTTTCTCTTGGTGTGAACGAAAACAATAATCAGGCATCTACGTGGTGGATGAAGGATGGCTCTTTCATGCGTCTTAAGAATTTTGAAATAGGTTATACCTTCCTCAGAAAGAATTCTGGAAACGACAGGGTCGTAAACAATCTGCGACTTTTTGCAAGGGGAACGAACCTCTTCACCATATCAGAATTCAAGCTGTGGGATCCGGAACTTGCAGGAAACGGCTTTGCCGCATATCCTATTTCAAGAGTAGTCTCTGTAGGTCTTGACATTTCATTCAATTAAAATCAGGCTATTATGAAAAAGACATTATATGCAATCATGACAGTGCTCGCACTTTTAAGCTTTGCGGGCTGTAATTATCTTGATCAGGAGCCTGACGACCTCATTACCGAGGAAATGGTCTTCAATGATGTGGTGAAGACCAACGGCTGGCTGGCAAACATCTACAGCTACCTTCCTGATCCATACATGGGCTGGAATATGAAGTACGGTCTCAATACGCTTGTGGACGATGTGCAGATTCCTCTGGAATGGTCAGGATTCGGCTGGTGGTCAGCTTCCGCCATGAAGGGCAACTGGAGTGCGACTTCCAACTATTATGATCTTTGGGGAGATGTATATAAAGCTGTCCGTGCAGCTCATATCTTCATGGAAAAAGCAAAACCTCTCGGGACGGAGCAGACAGCAGAAGATGTGGCTTACATGAAGCTGCAGGCGCGTTTTCTTGTGGCATATTATTATGCGGAAATGTTGGAGTTCTATGGATCGTTCCCTCTTGTGACCCAGTATTACGGAATCGATTCCACCTATGAGGAACTCATGCTTGAGCGTACTCCTTTCGAAGAGATCGTGGAATGGCTGGATACAGAGCTTCTTGATCTTGCGGAACAGCTTCCTCTTACCATAAAGAATATGTCTGAGGATTACGGAAGGGCTACGAAAGGTATGGCACTGGCGGTACGAGCTCATGTACATATGCTTGCAGCCAGTCCTCTCTTCAACGGCAACAAGATGTATGCTGATGTGAAGAATGCGGACGGAACTCTTCTTTTCCCTCAGCAGCATGACAAGGAAAAGTGGAAAAGAGCGGTGGACGCAATCAAGGATATCTTCGACCTGGGAATATATTCGCTTTACAAGCAATATAATGAAGACGGTACATTGGACCCGTTCCTTTCATATATGAACATACATTTCGCGACTGGAGTGAATAATCCGGAGCTTATCTTCATCAATAACAACTGCAATTATGCCGAGGCTGACCAGAATATGGCTCCTCATGGTTATGGTGATGGTAACGGAGCTTATGGAGCTACGCAGAATCTTGTCGATGCTTTCTTTACACGTAACGGACTTCCGATAGATGAGGACCCTTCATACGTTGCCGCCGGATATAGTACTGAAGATGTACATTATCCTAATACGTCATGGACGCGTTCTAATTCAAAGGAGATCAAAGGGCTTGTGACAGAGGCTGGTACGCCGAATATGTATTGCAACAGGGAACCACGTTTCTATGTGTCTGTCCTCTGGCATGGAGAATATTCCACTCAGATGGAGGACCATGTCGATTTCCTTTACGGAGGTGCGAACGGGGGTCCTACATATGATTCTCCTCAGTGCGGCTATCTTATGCGCAAACGCCAGCACCCTCAGAGTACGGAGCTTGGGAACCAGAACCATCCATATCGTCATGGCATAATCTTCCGTCTGGGAGAGTTCTATCTCAGCTATGCGGAGGCTATGAATGAATATTATGGTCCAGCAGGTCATGGGGAGGCCTTGAAGTATCTGAATGCGATACGTGAAAGAGCCGGCATCCCGGCATATGATGGCTCATATACTCAGGATCAGATGAGGGAGATGATACGTATGGAGCGCAGGATCGAGCTTCTTGATGAAGGAAAACGATATACCGATCTCCGTCGCTGGCTTGTGGCAAAGGATGTTTTCAAAGAGCCTATCCGAGGACTGAATGTCAAGGCTACGACTGATGATGCATTCTTCTTTACGCAGAGGAACTTCATGATACGTTCGTTCGAGGATAAGAACTATCTTTGGCCGATACGCCAGAATTATATCGACAACAATCCGAAATTAGTGCAGAATCTGGGTTATTAATCGGGTATGTTTCTAGCTTTATCGAGGAGTATGAAGCAAAAAGTGCAAAATTTTTCAAAAAAGTTTTGCACTTTTATTTTTTGTGTCTATATTTGCAGTCCCAAATGAAAGGGAACACTAATCGGGGTGTGGCGCAGTTGGCTAGCGCATCTGGTTTGGGACCAGAGGGTCCTGTGTTCGAGTCACAGTACCCCGACAAAGCGGAAGCAGAAATGCTTCCGCTTTTTTTCTTATAAGATATAGTTTGTATATTTGTGAAAATTGTTCGGAAATGATACAGGCAAAAGGAATAGAGAAGTCTTTTGGTTCTCTAAAGGTGTTGAAAGGAATTGGTTTTGAGGTCGGAAAGTCTGAAGTAGTGTCGATAATGGGGGCATCCGGTGCCGGTAAATCGACTCTTCTGCAGATCTTAGGTACATTGTCCACACCTGATAGAGGGTCTCTTGCCATTGACGGAGTGGACGTCATGTCGTTGAACAGTAAGTCTCTTGCGGAATTCCGTAACCGCAAGATCGGTTTTGTATTCCAGTTCCACCATCTCCTGCCTGAGTTTACTGCTTTGGAGAATGTCATGATCCCGGCTTTTATCGCCGGCAGATCCAAGAAAGATGCTGAAGCTGCGGCTAAAACTCTTCTTGCAGATCTAGGGCTGGCGGAAAGGGTCACTCATAAGCCATCAGAGCTTTCCGGAGGAGAACAGCAGAGAGTTGCTATTGCACGTGCCCTTATCAACCGGCCTTCAGTGCTGTTCGCAGATGAGCCTTCCGGCAACCTTGATTCGAAAACCAAGGAGGAGCTGCATAAGTTGTTCTTCGACCTCAGAGACAAATATGGCCAGACCATAGTCATTGTCACACATGATCCCGATCTCGCTAAAATGTGCGACAGGTCTTTATATATGGTTGATGGACAATTTCAGTCTGCTGTTTAACTGGCTGATTATCAGTGCAAAACGGTTTTGAGGGTGGGTGTAATTTACCTACCGTGACTAATCTAATCGATTGATTATTAGTTTTTTAGGTGATAGGGTTCTAATGGGTGTCTTTCAGTTCAAGAGGTTCAATGTCGTGAATGAGCGCAGCGCCATGAAGGTGAATACCGATGGTGTGCTGCTTGGTGCGGCTATGACCATAAGTCCGGGCGACAGGAGGCTTCTGGACATAGGGACTGGGACCGGTACGATTGCTCTTATGGCGGCGCAGAGGGCGCTGGGGATCCCCGGTCAAGCTGGGGACGATGTCATGATTGATGCGATCGACATCGACGAACCTTCCGCAACCGAGGCAGCTGAAAACTTCAAGTCTTCACTATGGTCGGATCATCTTCATGCCCACAATCTTTCGCTTCAGGAGTTTGTAGAGGCCGGCTCGGAAAAATATGACCTGATCTTTTCCAATCCTCCATATTTCGAGGATTCGCTTACAGCTCCGGATGAAAGGAAAAGTGCTGCCAGACATACTTCTGACGGGCTTTCGTACAGGGATATCTTCGAATTTGCAGCAGAGAGTCTGACTGGCAGCGGCCGTGTGTCCCTCGTGCTCCCTGCCGATCAGGAATCTCCTCTTTGCAGATATGCCAGAATGTGCGGACTTCATCTTTTCCATATCCTACGTATCCGTACTGTCGAACGAAAGGCTCCTATACGAATCATCGCAGAGTTTTCAAGGCAAAGGCCGGAGGAGGTGAAGGACGAGATTCTGACAATAATGAATGAGGGAAAATATACCCAGGAGTATCTTTCCCTCACCCATGATTTCTATCTTTTCGCCTGATTATTTCTTGGCTTCAGGTTTAGCGTGAAGCCTTCTGATATGATGTCTTCTGAACTTTTCCTCGCATATATATAATTTTGCGAGTTTTTCGACAGGAAGGACCTTTGCATATTTTGCATGTGCCTCATTATCAATCTCTCTCTGTCTGTCTATTGCCTTGAGATAATTGCCAAGAAGTCTTGAAACCTCTTTCTCAGGCTTTCCTGACTCGATTGAAGACTCAAGCTCCTTGTAAGTCTCGAAGACTTTACGCATCGCTTCGTCTTTTTCCTTGTTCACCTGATTGTAAACAGGCCAGAATACCTGAGCTTCTTCAGGACTTATGCCCATCTCAACCGTGAGGAATGCAATCTTTTCACTCATCATCTTCTGTTTCCAGTCCCCTTGACATCTGTTAGATGCTGAGACGGAAGCCAATGCAAAGACTGAAATTATAAGGGAAAGTATAAATGACCTTTTCATATCTGTAGTTTTATTTTGCATTTTCAATTTCTTCTGCGCTTATTCCGCTGTATATAAGATATTCTATGATGTCTTCATCTTCGATACCTGCAATTGCATACTGGTTTGTTTCTTCGCTGTAATACTCTATGTTCAGAGCATTCGGAGAAAATACCAGAAAGTCTTCTTGTGTAAGGTCTTCTGCAGGCGTGAACCGTTGAAGGATAAGAGTACCTGCTGTCACGAGGAATATGAATACTGCTGCCATGGAAACATAAGGCATAAGTCTGGTCCATGCAGTCTTTTGTGGCCTTGCCTTTATCTCTGCCTTCAATAAGCCGAAGTAGCCTTCAGGGACACTGTAAGGCATTTCCTTCAGGTTGGAAGTCTCGGCCAATATGTCTTTGCTCATCTTATCCATATATCTGTTAGACACTTGTTTGTTTTAAAGGTTTACATGTTTGGAAAAAATTTCAGAATTCCTTCTGCAGTTCTGACCGGATCTTGCCGTATGCGTGATGGTACGAAGCCTTGAGCGCTCCAACTGTCGTTCCGGTAATTTCAGAGATGTCTTCATATTTCATCTCATCGAAATATCGGAGACTGAATACGATCCTTTGCTTTTCGGGAAGGCGTTGTATGGCCTTATGCAATTCTCTTTGAAGCTTGTCTCCATTGAAATACGGATCTTCGTCAATCTTTTTTTCCAGTGCAGCGGAGGCGGAATCCAGCGATATCAATGATTTGAACTTATGTTTCCGCAGAAAATTCAGGACTTCATTTGTCGCGATCCTGTAAATCCATGTGTATAATCTGGATTCGCCCCGGAAAGAAGGCAATGCGGTCCATATCTTGATGAAGATGTCCTGGAGCAGGTCGTTGGTGTCGTCATGGGAACATAGAAAACGCCGTACATGCCAATAAAGTCTTTCGGTGTAAGTATCGACGATACCGTTGAAAGCCTCTTCCCGCATGCCGCAGCCGTATAATTCTATGATCTTCTCGTCCGTCATCTGTAATTAGACACTGAAATTGACCGATGGATTAAACAAAAATAGGGAAAAAAAACTGAATTTACTATCTTTGCACCGATTATACACTTATAGATGAAGAACACAAGAAACTTTTGCATCATTGCGCATATCGATCATGGAAAAAGTACCCTTGCGGACAGAATGCTCGAGGTTACCGATACATTGAATGCGCGTGATATGGAGAATCAGGTCCTTGACTCTATGGACCTTGAGAAGGAAAAAGGCATTACGATCAAGAGCCACGCAATCCAGATGGATTATGTGTATAAAGGGGAGAAATATACTCTCAACCTTATCGATACTCCCGGCCATGTGGACTTTTCATATGAGGTTTCACGTGCCATCGCTTCATGCGAGGGTGCTCTGCTTGTCGTAGATGCGACCCAGGGCATACAGGCCCAGACGATTTCCAACCTTTATCTTGCCATAGAGCATGATCTTGAGATCATTCCTGTCCTGAACAAGATCGATGTCGAGTCCGCCATGGTTGATGTCGTGACCGATCAGGTCGTTGACCTTATCGGCTGCAAGGCGGAAGATATCCTTCTGGCTTCCGCTAAGACAGGTGAAGGTGTCAAGGATATTCTTGATGCCATCATCGAGAGGATACCGGCTCCTACAGGAGATCCTGAGGCTCCTCTGCAGGCCCTTATCTTCGACTCGGTGTTCAATTCATTCAGAGGTATCATCGCATATTTCAAGGTGGTGAACGGCTCTGTCAGGAAGGGAGACAAGGTAAAGTTCTTCAATACGGGCAAGGAATACGAGGCCGATGAGATCGGTGTGCTCAAGATGAAGATGCATCCTAGGGATGAGATCCCGTGCGGAAGCGTAGGATATATAATTTCCGGTATAAAATCAGCAGTCGAGGTAAAGGTCGGTGATACCATCACCCATCTGTCAAGGCCTTGCCAGGAAGCGATTGCCGGATTTGAGGAGGTGAAGCCTATGGTCTTTGCCGGTATGTATCCGGTAGAGACTGACCAGTATGAGGAACTCAGGGCATCTCTGGAGAAGTTCCAGCTGAACGATGCTTCTTTTGTTTTCGAGCCGGAGTCATCTCTTGCGCTCGGATTCGGTTTCCGTTGCGGCTTCCTCGGTCTTCTCCATCTTGAAATCGTTCAGGAACGTCTTTACAGAGAATTCAATATGGACGTCATCACGACTGTCCCTAACGTTTCATACAAGGTCTATACTACTCAGGGTGAAGTACTTGATGTCCATAATCCTTCAGGACTTCCTGCTCCTACACTGATCGATAAGATCGAAGAACCTTATATCAGGGCTCAGGTGATTTCGAGGTCCGATTATTATGGACCTATCATGAAACTCTGCCTCGACAAGAGGGGAGTGCTCATCAATCAGCATTATCTTACAGCAGACCGCCTTGAACTTACATACGAAATGCCTTTGTCTGAAATCGTCTTCGATTTCTATGATAAGTTGAAATCCATCTCCAAGGGATATGCTTCGTTTGACTACCATGTGATCGGTTTCAAGGAAGCCAAGCTTGTGAAACTGGATATCCTGCTCAATGGAGATCAGGCTGACGCGCTTTCTTCTCTGATTCATGCTGACCATGCATATGATTTCGGACGTAGAATGTGTGAAAAGCTTAAGGAACTTATCCCTCGCCAGCAGTTCGACATCGCTATTCAGGCAGCGGTCGGAGCAAAGATCATTGCCAGAGAGACCGTGAAGGCAGTCCGTAAGGATGTTACTGCGAAGTGTTACGGCGGTGATATCACGCGAAAGAGAAAACTGCTGGAGAAACAGAAGCAGGGTAAGAAGAGAATGCGCCAGATCGGTACGGTGGAAGTTCCGCAAAGTGCATTCATGGCAGTTCTCAAACTGGACTAGAAAACAAAAAAAAGGGAAACCGTCACGGCTTCCCTTTTTTGTACCTCTTATGAATGAGGTCCTTCTCACGGATCCAAGGAATTGCACACATTTTCTTAGAAAAGGATCCGTAGAAAGAGACGAATAAGATTCTTAACCGAGAGCAAAGATCGCTCTTCTCTCGGTGAATCTGGTTGTAGATTTTGTTGTTTTTGTTGTTGTTTTAGCCGTTGTAGGGCTTTTAAATGTATTTTTTATGAAACAGGCATCAGTTAAATACGACTTGCGTACTCTTCCTGTCTCGCTATCAGGAATACTTCTAGGAGTCATGCTGGCTGTGGCTGATTATCATGTTGACCTGGTATCTGCGTCGGCTTTGCTCATGTCAGCAATCCTTATTCATCTTTATATGGCTTCAGAAAGCAAGTGGTTCCTGCTAGCTTCGGTCGTTTCGGCGGCATTGACTGTGTTTCTGTCGTATGGTACTCTTTTCAGCTTGGAGTCGCTGATTCTGCTGCTGTTCTCGTATTTTGTATTGCGGCTTGCTAAAGGGGCTGGGAATTCCGGCAGAGTCACCGACGGGGTCGTTACAGGAATCGTGAAAGGCCCTGTCGCATTGATAGGTGCATATTTTGTCTGTTCACACTCTTTCGGTTCGTGGGTCCTTCTGTTTCCAGCCATGTCCATAGGGTTGCTTTGTGTGGCGGCGCATGGCCTCGAAGATGGGTATAAACGACCTTTCATTACTCTGCTGGTGCTTTCAGGAATATCCCTGATGGTCGCATTCTCTTTCATGCGTATGTTCGATATCATGCATTTCCTCTATGTGCTGGCAATCCCTTTATTCATAGTCTTCATCGTAAGGTTATATACGGTAAAAGGACAAGCTGCAGACTGCATGATGTCTTCGCTTGCCCTTTATATATTGGCTTTTTCGATTCTGACCGGAATAGGTTTCATCGCTTATCTTTTCTGATTCCGTCAAGGGACCGGATCATAGCCGCTGCCTCCCCATGGATGACATCTGAGGATTCTCCGTATTGTCAGATACAATCCTTTGAACGGTCCATGTTTCCTGAATGCTTCCAATGCATATTGTGAACATGTCGGTGTGAATCTGCAGCTTGGCTGCTTGAGCGGGGATATGCATATCTGATAAAATCTTATCAGAAGGATAAATGGTGCAGATGCAATCTTCCTTAAGATCTGAATGAAGCTATTCATTTATCTTCTTTATGATATTACCGATGGCAGAATAGATTTCCTCATAGCTGAGAATATCCTTTGTGGAATACATGAAAAGCACATCAAGACCTCCTTGGACAGCCAGGTCGTGTTTTTGCTTTCTGTAGCTTTCACGTATTCTTCTTTTAAGGAGATTTCGTTTGACTGCACGCTTGAACAGCTTCTTGGGTACTGAAATCATGATCCTGTCAGTGTCATGGCCTGTACCTTTGCGGCAGATATAACGCATTCCGGCTACACTGCCGTGCTTGCCTTTGGCAAGAAGCTCTGCAATGCCGGTCTTGCTGCACAATCTTTCTTTCTTAGGAAGAGTATTAGAAACCTGTACTTCCACTTTTAGTTGTTTGAGAGATATATCTCGAGTGCTTTTGCAACAGATGGCGCCTCGACGGTAGGTGCGGAAATCTCGATAGTGAGTCCTGCCTCCTGCATTGCTCCGACGATGGATCTTCCATAAGATACAAACTTTATGTCATCCTGAACGAATTCCGGCTGGTTTTCATAAAGGGACTTCACGTCGGCTGGATTGAAGAAGACGATCATGTCATATGCATGAAGGTCCACATCCTTGATGTCCTGTGATACTGGCTTTACGAAAACTGCTGTCTCAAAATCATATTTCTGAGTCTCGAATGCTTTGGTTACTGCATCCTTTGATGAAGATTCAGCTGTAGCGATGAGGAACTTTTCGCCTTTATGTTTGGTGCCGATGAGTCCGATTATAGAGTCAGGCTTGCCGTCGCCGAAGAAGATCTTTCTTTTTCTATATACGATATGCTTCTGCAGATAGTTGGCTACAGCCTCTGTCGTGCAGAAATATTTCATTGTCTCCGGAACTTTCACGCGAAGCTCCTCACAAAGCTGGAAAAATGCGTCAATTGTAGAACGCGCTGAAAAAATGATTGCAGTGTGGTCAAGAATATTGATTCTCTGGGCACGGAACTCTCTGGAAGTCAGAGGCTCTATCTTAAAAAAAGGCTTGAAGTCGAAGTTGACTCCGAACTTTTCTGCAATGCTGGTATATGGAGAAGCCGTCATCGGCTGCTGCTGTGAAATCAGGATGTTCTTTACACTCATTCTAACCTATAAAATTAAGGCTGAAGCCACTAAAACTCCAGTCGGAAAAATTTCAAGGGCGCAAATGTACAAAAAAGCTGTGAAAATTGAGCAACCTGAAGCAAAAATTTGAGTTTTTCGAAGCAGAGATATCGCGTATATGCCAGCTGATATCCAAAGCATTGCACCTCTGATGGTCTCAATGTCAACCCCGATGAATGATAATATTCCTCCTATGGTCAGAAGCAGGAGTGTCAGAATTATGAAGAAGGTGAATGAGGCTTTCTCGGCTGTCTTGAATAATTTGCTGTTCATCTTCCGTGGACGTACCATCGCTGACATTATCGTCCTGAGCAGGGAATATGATATGAAAACGCCTAAGACTATGCATAGCTGCAGGTTTTCTCCCAGATTTTCCAGAAAGGCAGGATCATAGAGCCTGAATCTGAAACAGGCAAGGCAGAATGGGACCACCATGGCCAATGCAAGCCTGTCCCTGTCATTGCTGAGCTTGACGCTTGCTTCAAGATTGACACTTTCCTTCCAGCGGAGAATGCATGCGGCCAGCGACGGAAAGATGGCTACAAGCCTCTTGAGGAGAGTGATGCAGATAAGTACGGATATGAGTGCGAGAATGTTGAAAAGCATGTCAGTTACCTCTTTTGGCTTTGTATCCCATATCCTTGAGCAATGCCGTCACGCGGTCGCGGAAATCTCCCTGTATGGTAATTTCTCCATCTTTGGCGCTTCCTCCTACTCCGCATTTCACTTTCAGAGTCCTGCCAAGTTCAGCCAGGTCGTCAGGACTGCCGACAAAGCCGGTGACCAGAGTCACCTGTTTGCCAGCACGACCTTTCCTGTCGATCGATACTATAAGGTTCTGCTTGGCTGGCTCAAGCGTAACTTCTTCCTCTACAGTCTCTTCCTCGTATGTGAAATCCGGATTTGTCGAAAAGACGACCCCGAGTCTCTTCTTCCAGTCGTTTTCTGCCATATGCGTTATTATGCTCAAAATTTATTTTGCAAATATAAGCATATTAGTCGTATATTTGTAAGTTTGAAAAATGAAAATAGTATAATAATGAATAACAGGAAATTCACTTTTTGGAACAGGATTACAGCTGTTGCGGTCTCATTGATTGCAGCTGTGACCTATCTGGTTACAATCGAGCCTACAGCTTCATTCTGGGACTGCGGCGAATTCATCGCCTCTTCATATAAACTGGAAGTAGGTCATCCTCCCGGAAACCCGGTGTTCCAGCTTTTCGCAAGGCTGTTCACGATGTTCGGCGACAATATGCATGCAGCTGTGGCTGTCAATGCATTCAGTGCCATATGTTCCGCACTGACTATCTTCTTCCTGTATCTCACCATCGTCTTTCTTGCCAAAAGGCTTGTGAAACCTGGTGAAGACGGGACATACAGCATCGCCAAGGCCATTTCAATCTTCGGCTCGGGTGCCGTCGGTGCTCTTGCATATACATTCAGTGATACTTTCTGGTTCTCGGCGGTCGAAGGTGAGGTATATGCCATGTCGTCCCTGATCACAGCCCTTGTAT
>RHMF01000429.1_pt1 | contig 18478 bp, 26 predicted proteins | sample 5365151 | NCBI WGS metagenome assembly RHMF01 (sample SAMN10266501, study PRJNA497801) | feces metagenome | isolation source: feces | host: Bos taurus | place: China: Prairie of Fairy Mountain | collected 2017-08-14 | reverse complement strand
TGTGCAGAAAGAGGTAATGCCTGCAGCCTCTGCACAAAATGTAGGTAAGGTCTATCAGTATGTTGGTGAGACTACTGGTAGCTTGACTAAGGGGATGTTCTATGAAGTCGTATCAACTGGAAGTTGATACTCCTACCAAGTAATCAATATGGGAGAAGGTGCTTCTGCTATCTCTCAATTGACTGATGTAGAACTTACTAATATCCAAGATGGAGAAATCCTTAAATATGATTCAGCTTCATCAAAATTTGTTAATACAACTGATGCAGGAGGTGTTAGTACTTTGACTGATTTGACTGATACAACTATCACTACACCTACTGATGGACAAGTGCTAAAGTATAATTCTACTGCAAGCAAATGGATTAACGCTGAAGATTCTGAAGGACAAATTATTCAAGTAGCTACGATGCCTGCTAATCCAGAGCAGAATAGAATTGTTCAATACATTGGAGCTACAAATGCTAACTATACAAATGGTTACTTTTATAAAGCAGGACAATTGATATATGATGAAACAGTATCAACTCTACCTGTAGCAGACCATTTAGCACAATACAATGGTAAAACAATCTATGTAGAAGATGAACAAAAAACTTATACAGTTAGTACAACTACAGCTGTTTATCCTTGTCTATGAGATGATGAAACTCCAGGAGTAGTAACTTTAGGTTGGGTTATGGATTTAGTACCAGGTGCTACAATATTCGAGGTAGATATCTCAACTTCACCAGACACTCCACTTGATATTCCTATTGGAACAATTGATTCTATTGGTAGATTAATAGATGACACACAACGATATAATTGTACGCTTAGAGGAGAAAGTAGAGAATTGTATCCTAAAAGTGAAGGTCAACGACCAACAGGTACAAAGTATGTAGCAACAGAGAGTAGTACTTATGGTTGGGTTAGAGTTGATGTTCAACCAGAAGGAACGGATACAGATTCATTAGTAGACTTAACAGATACAGATATCACTAATCCAACTAATGGACAGATTATGACTTATAATTCTACTACTCAGAAATGGACTAACACGAACCAATCAGCAGGTGGAACTCCTACAAACTTCTCTGGTTGATTAAAGAGTTATGAGACAAGAACAGATGATTACTCTGCTATTCAGTGACCTTGTCCAGCAGGATTCCATATTCCTACAGTAGCTGAAGCAACTATCTTATACTCTGTATTCCCTGCTTTACAACAAACAGATAATGATTTCATCCTACCTGTATTACACGTAACAACAGGAGGTACGGGATATGTTAGTGGTGGTTCAATCGCTTGGGAAACAACAGAGGATTTGGAATACCGATGGACTGTAGATACTGATACTACTGACACAACAAAAGCAAAGGTTATGGGAATGACTTGGCGATATGGTCGTGAGGTATCAACAGACAATAAGACAGCTCTATTAAATATTAGACCATTTAGAAATGGATATCTTCCAGCTGATAGTACTTGGGCATTAAAAGCAGGAAGTCTTGATTGAGCTTATGTTGCAGAGAATACAACACTTGGTTTAATCTCTCTCTATAATGGTACAGCAGGGGTAACAATTGCTAATAAGAATGTATGAGCTACGGCTGTATATGATTATAATATAAGCACAAAAGATGCAACAACTACAGGAACATATTTCCAACGAGGTAATAATTATGGATTCACTTATAATGTAGCACCAGTAAGTACTACATCTACACAAGTAGATACAAGTAGTTATAGTGATAGTACATACTCATCAAGTATTTGTTATGTTGGAGAACAGCAAGATTGGAGTACTACAAATAATGCAAATCTCTGGTGAGCAACAACTGGAGTAGTTCCAGGAACAGTAACAGCAACGAATGTTGTATGTACTGTAAGTTGATTACCTCCATTGCCTGCATTAGAGGTTTGAGATAATTATACCTATACACTCCAAGCTGACCACAGTACAGGTGAATGGGTTATCTCATGGGTGCAAACAAATTAGTTTCATAGCACAGGAGGTAGTGAGATACCTACCTCGCTGTGGTTTAACTCTTAAATCTTATTATGGGCTGAGTACTATTATTTATGATGGTGGTATTAATGATTTGATTCTATTTAATCGCTGATTAAAAAAGAAGTAAACTGTAAGGTAGGGACTATCTGAACAGTATAATAAACGCCTATGGAGAGTGTAAGCATTAGCTACTCGTAGAAGTAGGAAGCTATCCATATTTAGATGGTGGTAGTTCACGATGGCAGGTTTAATGATTTGATTTTATCTTATTAGTGATTAAAAAATGGATGAAAATTTAGAAACTGTAAATGGGTGTCTTTGATTATGACATCAACCAGAAGACTGGACTATTAATGGTAGCAGTGTAGAACTTGATAAACTCCCTAATCTCTATTTAAAAGACGAGGTAAGGTATGAGTATAATCAATGAAGTTCTGCTGACTGTACTATCTATTGAAGTATTGGTGCTATCTCTGACTTATTCAACTATGAATTCTCTGCTGAAGAAATAGAGGAAATCAATGAAGAAAGTTATAAAAGAGGTAGAGTAAGATGAGAATGATGGTACGTCCAATCTGCTGTAAAACTTGTATGTCAACGGTGGAATGAAAGACATAAGGATCAGACAGTAGCATATTACTACATTAGTAAATATGAGACTGATGTGATTGAGAAAGTTCTAAAAAAGAATTATACTCTTGTGACATGATACTATGGTAGTGCAGCATATCAAAGAGATAGAGATGATAACATTCAAATAGATAATAAGTACCGATGAGAAACAAGTTATTGACATTGTATTGATGTTGTATGGAAAGATAATAGAAAGACTTGTAAGGATAGTTACAAAGGTAGAAAAACTAAAGGAAGAGATAATAACTTCTATTGATTTATTCCTAACTTTGCTGATTGTAATACACGACATAACGGATTCTATCTTATTGTTCAAGAAGATGAAGAAAAGATAGAGGATAAAAAAAGATTGAATAAGATGAAGGATATGATTAATACTATGATAGAAACAACTGAAAAAGCAATAGAACTCAATTCAAAAATGCGAGAGAGTACGAATGATACAGTATATCAAAATAGACTACATGAAGCAAATGAGGAATTGAGATTTATTCTCAGATGTCACAATATTAAAAAGGATGATATTGAAAGAGAGTTGGCAAAATATTTTAAGAAATAAAAAAAGAGCAGATGTCTGCTCTTTTTATATTCCATCAATTATCTCTACAACTTTATCCTTTACTTCATCTCAGAAGTTTCAGGCATTCTGTTTGATAATTTCTTTAGCTTGTGGATTTCAAGCTATCATTTTTGTTACCAAGTCTTTTATTTGGTTTTCGTCATTTAAGTCAATGTTTATTCACATCTGATTTAGTTTGTTCTTTAACATTGACTGTATTAATCGATTAAAGTCCATCGTGTAATATTTAAATTATAAACTAGAAGCAGCGTGATACATAGCTTGTCGATCTTCTTTTGAATATGGTTCATCAGAATTAATAGATCTTACATTAATGTAAGCACAGTTTACAGCTGCGATATTTTTATTACAGTTAATATAGATATCTCCTCTAGTGAAAGTGTTCATAGGATCACCAGCATTTCTTAGATATACATTTTTAACCCATTCATCAAAGCTTAAATATGTTTCATCTTTAATAACTTTAGTCTCTAAAGACTTAATAGCACTTTGATGTTTGATAAACGCATCTTTCAATGTAGCCAAGTTGTCTCTGATCTCATTGATAACAAAGCTTTGAGAGTCATTATCTTCAGTCATAAGATCGATACTTGCTTGTAAAGTGTTTACTTTATTAATAATATCTTCCATAGAAGCAAATTCGATACCATTAACTTTATCTTTAATTTCTTTAATATCTCTTTTAATGCTATCGATAGTAGCACTATTAGCAATATTGTTTTCGATATCCATTTCTGGAGTTTCTTCCAATTCGAATTCTGGTTCGATTGGTGTTATGTTTTCGTCTGCCATTTGAAATATAATTAGGATTTAAAATTTAAATAAATAAAACCCCGCCCACAGAAGCGGGATTTATATTATTCTTGCTCAGTAGCTTTAACATAATAACTTCCGTATTGTCTAATCATTTCTCGAACACTTCTGTCAAATGTTCTCCAATGATCAAATCTACATTTGTCTTGCATGATAGGTGCAATTTTAGTTGGAACACCATCGATAGTTACAACAGGTCCTCCTACTACAGGGATACCATTAATAGCTGATCCATTACCACCAGCTTTCATATCTTCGATAGTTCCGTTTCCAGATCCACCAGCTCCTTCAGAGAAGTCTCTAAGTGAATGTTTTGCGTGTTCTTTGTCAGTAACCATTTTACTTTCTTTGAGTGTGACGATTTCTCCCGCATCAACTCCTGTTGATTTGAATGTCTTCAACTCAATGTTTACATTAGTTGGGAATGCCATACGTTCTTATTTAATAAATAAATGAATATATATTAAGGCCTGTTCTGTGCCAGGGATTAATACCATTTGTGTATTTGTGATTCATGAACAGCATCAGCTGTTCTAACTACTTCAATAGAAGTATTAACTGTATATTCTCAATAGTTTGCTCATGATATAGATAATTTATATACATTATCATCATCAGAGTTATCTACTACTCTAGCATCAATAACTGTTTCTGGTTTTACTACCATTGCAACTTCAATAGGTACATTCTGTACATTTAATATATATGTTCTTGCAAATGGTAGTGCACTAAAATCAGAAGTCCATCATACATGATTTTGTACAAATAATCATCTATCTCGGTTTTGAGGATGCATTCTATTTAAACGATCATTAATACCTCATGCTTCATATTTAACATCTCATCATTCAACAAAATAGTTGTTAAATCAGAAACGTAATCACGCTCTTAAAGCGTGCCATATATTAGCATAGTATAATGATGATACCATTGTACTAAATGTGATATAATATATTCACGGTTTAGTTATTTTAAATACTCAATATGAATTTGTAGATACTGGTTCGAATGCATCAGTTGATTTAATATACCATCATCATGAGAAGTGAGAATATTCTTGTCAAGTAGGTTTGTTTGTACAAGTATCATTTACAGCATAATAAATAATTGAATTATTTTCTTGCGATCTTCCTCTTGGAGAACATGGATCATATGTCTCTCCTCATGAATGATAAGCATATAAATAATCAGGTCAAGTGTCATCGGTAACACATTCATATTCTACCTTCCATTTATTACCAGTTTTTCTCATTTTAACATAAGCTGAATCAACATCACATTCTGGTGTATCAGCATCAATAAATGGTCCGTTTGGTCAGCTTGGTCTCCATACTAAAGTTTTAGGACCAGCAACTTCAATGTCGATACAATACAATCAATCTTCAGAACAAGATCCTCTTACCTTTGTTGATAGTGGGCCTGGATCGTTATCCTCGTCTGTAGCAACCACCAACCTATCTCATTCGTTACAGATACAAGGATTAGCAACCTCTAGACAACCATCATTCCCTATTTTAAGGAATCGCTTCTGTGGGTCAAGTCAAGATTGTCTTCAAAGTGTTTGCAAGTCATTAAGAGCTTCTACAATACAAGGACGAGTAAGTTGTTTTATTGAAGGGCAATCTTCTATAAGTTCACAGAGAGATGCGTATCTGTGTGAATTTGGACAGTCGGCAACTATGATTTTCCCACAATCAAAATCTGCATCATTTATTGTGTATGTCTTCTGCTCGTTCCAATAAAAAGGAAATTCCATTCTTTTTATTTTTTATAAACTAAATTATTTATTATTCATTACAAATGTTTGATATCCTTCATTCCAGATTGTCTTAGGTTTATAAGTTGTGTTTGTTATAGGATGACTAGGTCATTCATATCTAGGCAATCTATTTACAGGATTACTTACATTGTTTTGTGCTGTAACATTTGCATTGAAACTTTCTGCAGCTTTAGGATTTGTTTGAGCTATTTGTTGCATCATAGCCTGTCTTCTCCTCTCAGCTTTTTCTTGACATGGTCTGCAAGCCATCGTATAAATTAAAAAACTAAAACTCATATCAACATTCTGGACAGATGCCCGTCTCTTCTCATTCCCATCCACAGTCAGGACAAGTAACTTTCTTAGGTTTGTCTTCAGTATTAGAAGCAACTTCTTCAGAAGTAGTCTCTGTTTTAGAATCATCAGATTCTTTTTCTCATCTACCTTTATCCTGTGCTTCTTTAATTTTAGGACTAGAATTACGAATCAATTCATTTAACATCTCTTCGTGTTTCCACAAATCACCTAAACAACTTTCAATACATTCTCTTTCGTTACCCAAACCACATTCAGCAAAGTCACCCATAGCTCTTTCGTAATCTTCCATAAGATTATCAATATGTCTTCTAAGATCACGGATAATACTGATTCTTTTTGCTTCAGGTGTCTTAGGCATAATACCAATAGTAAGTTCTTCCATTATATAATATTAGAGATAAAATCTATCATAACTTCTACTGCTTCATCCTTGTGTTTTCCATACAGATTCAGGAGACACATGATAATTTGGATCAGTTCGATTTCATCCACTTTCTGCGTATCTATATTGACTATATGGTAAATTCATAACATTACCATTAAATCATACAACTTTTCTTCATGGTTCATAATATTTATTATTACCTTGGATAGGGGTTGCATAATTATATCCAGGAGTCTGTTGAGCGAATTCTTGTTCACTCATAGGGTTAGCGAATGACATATCAATAGCATATCCGCTTTCATCAGCAAAGTTCCCATTATCATCTATGTATCATAATCTTTGAGCCATCTGTCTTAAAGCATTCATTTGAGTTTCATTATATGATCATGGATTTTGATTTGCATTATTTAGGATTCTCCAGAAAGCTTGGTCTGCAGTTTCACCATTAGCCATAACTTCGTTTCTTCTGCTATTGAAGATATCTTGTTGTCCTGAGATGTATGACTGATTAAAATCATTTTGTGACATACCAGTATGCCGTTGTCCATTAGGATCAATATATCCGTTTTGTTGACTATTCATTAATGTATTACGATACTCATCATAGTTTGCATAATTATTAGATGAGCTTAATGGATTAACACTTGATTGAGTATTGTTTGTATTAGCAGCAGATGATTGTGTAGTATTACCACCAGAATATGCTTTACCTTTTATTGCGTCATTAACCATACTTTGTACTTGATTATAATCGTATCCAGCTTTTGCTAGAGCATCTTTTCTAGCTTGTCCATTACCGAACTGACCAGCAATAACTTGTTTAACAACATCAGGATATCCACTTGTATTTGTTTTAGTAGAAGTATTTGAACCTTTATTTGAACCACCAATAGTTGTAGTAGTAGGAGTTGTTGTAGAAGTAACACTAGGTGTTTCAGTTGTTGTTGATGTTTCAGTGCTAGGTGTTTCAGTACTAGGGGTTTCAGTAGTTGTAGTTGTTTCTGTTGTTGTAGATCATTTATTTATATTTGGTTTTACAGCTCCACCATTCCAAACTTTATTAACACTTTTACCTTTAGATGTTGTCGTCTCAGTATTTGTAGATGGAGTATTTGTTGACACTTGACTCTTTACATTTTCTGTACCTGGTATAGTTATAGCATGATCTCTTAAAAATTGGCTTGCACCAGTTTGTTCTCACCATTTATTAATTTGATCAGTTATAGGATTACTTTTATTAGAATCAACTTTCATAAAGTCTCTAAACTTTTGTCGTAATGCTGGCGTTTCTCATGAGACAAAAGTATTCTTTACTTGGTCATATGTATCTTGAGCATTATCTTTTAAATATGATCCAAAAGATTGATTATTTGCCATGATAATTATTTAAAAATTAAAACAATCTCTTTGGCTGGTGGTCCTCCGATTAGTTAGTTTATAATCATAAATAAAAAAACTTCAAGAGTTTCTTGAAGTTATTTTACATTTCTTTGTCTAAAAATTACGATACCACTGTTATCAGTTTTCATACTGATATTGAAGATACCAGGTAATGATTCATCAAGTACATAAGTGATTGGCTCAACTTCTACTTCAATCTTCTGTAATTCGTCATTGATCTCCTTATCCTTTTTAGAAGCTTCAGTGTCTTGAATCTCTTTAGCAATTTCTTTTTTAAGTTGCTCCATAGATTTATCTTTGTTGCTTTCATCATCCTTAACATCTTCAAATCTCTTTTCGATTTCTTTATTTAATTCTTCTACAAGAGCTTGTTTCTTTTCATTGAACTTAAAATCTTCCATAGCTTTTTTAACAATCTCATCAGTCTTTCTTAGGAACTCTTCAATAGTCTCAGCAGTCTTAAGTTTCATAGGATACTTAATAGCCTCACTAAAGATCTTCTGATAGTGTGCTAAAATACCAATAGTTGTTTTCATCAATATATTTTTAAAAAATAAAACTATAAATGTGCCTTAGCCATCTTGGCCATCTTTTGAAATTTGGCCTTGCCGTATTTGCGTCTTCATATACTAGCAGCGATAGCATCAGCTTCTTTTTTCGTGTGTCATTGTTTTTGTATCTTCTTAGATAGCTTTTTGAATTTCGATTCTGCCATTTGGTTGTATTAAAAACTAAACAGGGAATATATCATATTGCTGTCCAGGATTGTTTTTCTTCATCCTATCCAAATAGTCAGTCGCGTCTTTTTTGTTTTTAAATGTTCTTCACATTCCCATATAAATCTTTTTTAATCCCTGCATTGCTGGATCCACGTATCACTCATCACGGATAATACTTTGGATAGGGATTACTTTATATGGTGTCTCTCGTTTGTCCTTAGCTTCGTCTATTACTATCTCTCATTCAAGAGGTCATTCTTTTTTAGAATCAACAGGTCCTGCCTGCTTAATACTATTGATCTCTTCCTTCATTGTTTTGATTTCGGTTGCTAGTCAACCAACAATGTCTAGAAGTTGATCTAACTTATTATCCTTCTTCGTGTGTGCCATCTCAAATTTTCTCAAGAATTAAATCAACCATTTTACTTTTATTATTAATATAGTCTATACTTCTCTCAGTATCATATTCACGATACTTTGCTTTTAATTCTTTTAAAGTTAATTGCATCAATGTTTCTCTGTCTATTGCGTTCACAGATGGAGTCTCAACTTCTTCAGTTGATTCACTGTCAGATACCTCCAAGTTCAACATCTCTTCTGGGATAGGTGAAGCTTGGTTTGGATCTTCTTCTAAGCTAGGTGGTACTGGTTCGTCTTCTTGTTTAGGTAAGTCTCTAATAGTAGCGAACACTTGTGTACCTTCTTGTTTAGGTTGTTCAGGTACTTGAACATTATACTTTTCTTCGAAAGTCATTTTGTTTCTCATAATCATACTTTGTCTTCTATCGTTTACTGAGCTAGAATAACTCGTAACATTTAGATTACCAGTCTGATTAATAACATTAGGCATTGTAGTAGCATTGAATCTATTTACAAATCTTTGCTGTGCTTCTACTGCTCTTTTCTTCTGATCATCTGTAAGAGCTTCTCATTTTACTTGTCTTCTAATCCACATCCTCGTTTTTTAATTAATAAAACTAAAACATTATTTCAATCATTATCTGTAATATCATTACAGTAAAGTCGTGTGACTATTGGTGGGTATCAACAGAATATCTCATCTTTATCATGATCAATAATATTAAACATATAATCCCATCTTTTTAGAGCTCTATCATAGAATGCGTCTGATAGATAAGCCATTCATTTTTTTGAACGTTTTATATTTTTCTTTCTCTTATATATCGGATAATACCTTTCTGATTCTATTCATAATGTTTGACAAATCAAGTGCATTATAGGATTGCTATTATTATCTGATTTGGTTCTTTCAACTAAAGCATCATAGTCATAGCAAGGCCGTACTTTATGTACAGCCTTTCTCTTTAATCCTATGATGGGTTTCGGTCAACCTTTATAAGTTTCCCATATATCTGTTAATTCTTTGAAGACCATGTCTTCGAATCATCGTGTCATTTTTTTCATTACCAATCTATAAGAGATAAAGAATGATTATTACTATATATTTTACCAGGCAATACGCTTGTTACTCTTGAAAATAATCAGGCAACAAATTGATTTCATTCTCATATAAATTTTCAGTCAGACGTTTTAACATATTCAAGTTCTCAGATAATACCTCACTCATCAACCTGAAAGATTTCTTTACCATACTTTTTATTTATTTCTGATAACGTAGAGTTTAGCATTCATCTATTCTTCTGATAGATATCGTCATCGATAAACAATACGTCAAAGAGATATACAATTGTTCATTTGTTATTCTTTCATTCTTGGATTGTCAGATTAATCTTATTGTTAATAATATTAACTTTTAAAAATCTTTCTAACTGAATTTCTGAACTTATTGCTTTTTTATTGTATTGTCATGTACTTTGTAAATGGATGTCCATATATCATCTTAAGGTTTCAAAATCAATTCATAAACCAAAGATATCATTTACTACATAGATATAGCATCGTACATCGCTTGACCTCGCATTATATCATAAGTCTAATAACTTCTGTTTGTACTTGATTACTAAATCATGTAATACTCAATGGTTGTTTAGATATGTTGTATATACATCTGTATAAGCAGTATATCTTTTAAGATTGTTAATTTGTTCTCAGCTTCATTCTACCCAATAATTCTGAGACATAATGAATGAACAGAACCTATTATTCAAAGATTCTTCCTTGAATGTTCTTTCTCAGTTTACCCATAGTGGAGATCTGAAACTTCGTCGAATGTTCCCGTCAAGTGTACCTCTTGCTCATCTATCTCTATTAACAACATTTCTAAGCAATTCCTCGGTAGCAGGACTAACCCTGTTAGTAAGTTCCTCTAAGAACAAGATTGAATTATCACTTGCACTTTCTTTTAATGGCTGTGCTGAGATACCAGGTAATGCGACCTCTCTTGCTGATGTTCAGTATCATAGCATTTTCTTTAGTAATGCTGCTATTGTAGATTTACCACTACCAGTAATTCATGATAGTAATACTGCTGGTGCTATCTCTAAATCTTCTCGATAGTTCATACCTGCTAATGATAACACAGCTAAGAATAATGGTACTGAGAACTCATCTTTATAACATTCTCTAAAGCGATTAAAATAATCCATTACTGTTATATCTTCAGATTCAGTTGCAAGATCGAAAGATGTTTCTGAAATAATTTTTCATTCTCATAGATCTCATACAATACATTTATTTCATAGAACACAAAGTCAATCATAGTATCAACTTCTTTCATAGATATTTATTTCTTTTACAAGATTAGAGTTTGATAGTGAATGAAAGAATAATCAAAGTTGATTGTCATTCCCATAAAAGAATACATCTGGGTACCTTCTATTGAACGTTCTTTTGTCCGTAATGTTTCAAATAATTCTTTCTACTCAGTCTATCTCCATTACAAATACTGAACTCTTTTCTGTATCAGTACCAAGCATTGCACAAGTTGAGATACCTTTACCTAATACTTTAATATGATTACGAAATAAAATTGTTTTGGTTTCTAGTACGTTTCACTTTGCACTTTCTTTTTTCTCCTTAAGTTGTACATAGTCATCCATAAAATCTATTTCAAATCATCATCATTCAATAATAAAGTTAACATCTTCTTCGGTTTTATCTTTTATCTTTTTACTGAACAATCAGAATATATCTTTCAAGATATTTATTATTTCTTCCTTATTTCATTTTGTTATACACCAAATTAATTGATAAGGTCCTCCAATTGGTTCATTAAAGATATCAACTCAAATCTTACGTATAATAGAATTATCTTCTATCATATATCAACCAGGTATTACGATATCATGATCATGTAATATACTAACTACTTCTTCTATATCAGTCTTATTAAAGTTACGAATCTTTTCTGAAGTAGTTCATCTGATAGTTCATTTGTAATCTCTTTTAAATTTTTCAGATTGTTCTATATAACTCATAAGACTATCAACCTGTTCAAGTGTTACATATTCATCCTGATATTCTACTATTTGTATTTCAAACTTCTCTCAAGTTTTCCAGTAATAACTTCCAGGCATAGCGAATAATGCTCCTGGATTTGATACTACTTTACTTGTTGTATCTGCTCATAATTTCTCTGCTAAGAATTTAGATATTTTCAACTGATCCAATTTATAGATATTATAAATATCATTTAATTCTTCAGGATTGAGCACAAAATAGAATTGGTATGAATGTCTTGTCTTAACTATATATCTCCATGTAATGAATAGATTTTCTTCAATAACTTCTTTAAGGTGTTTTAATAATCACTCTAAATCAAATCATTTAAACTTTGTAAGATTAAAATCTAACACATAAGTATAGATACAACTTTTACTAGTATTAATATTATTAATATCAAAGTTAGGATCTTTCCCTATAAGATTAGTTTCTTTGAAGTTACCATTAGGTGAGAAATATAATCAAGACGGTATTTGTTCATTAAGTGCTATAACCTCTTCCAAGGTTTTATTTTGTTTTCCTCACAATTCTTTAGAATTATTTAATTCTTTATCTGGGAATAACTTCCGAAAATAATTTTTAAAGTGTGCGAAAAATTCTTCTTTTGATCAGAGTTGCATGGTTCTTTGGGTAGGGAATTAAAAATTTTTGTTTTATTCTTCTTTTCCCATAGCTCTCACACGAATTACAAATGGGAATGTACCTGACTTATTTACCTTTTCTGCTGCATCCCAAAATGCTTTTCGGTATGCTTGAGCTTGTCTACCAGCTCTGACTGTTATTTCTATTCTCTCTCTTTCTGAGATGTTATGTCATTTCTCCTTAATGTAATCTTCGAGAAATTGTTCTTCAAATGTTTTCATCATTGTATCTAAGATTAATGGAATTCAATCTTTTCATTTACAATAGATGGAACAGAATGCGTCAATATCTTGGAATGGTGTGTATATTACAGGTAATCATTTTGAATACTTAATATACATTCCTTTTGTTATTGATCCGTTTTCTTTGATTTTTTCCTTGTTCATGTGGTCTTTGTTTTAGAAGATAAAGATTTATTAATTTCTTTTTGGAGCTTTTTATTTTCCTCGTCTATCTTTTTCTGTTTCTCTGGCTCAGGAAGTTTAGCATAAGCAATAGCTTCTTCAGTTCTCTTGAGCATATCCTTATAGAATTCAGCATCATGTTCGAGATCTTTTATATAAGTACCAGCAACTACTTCACACATATCCCTTGCTGATTGCTCATCAAAGAATGATAGCTCATTATAAATGATTCCATCATTACCAACTCCTTGGATGTGAACACCGTCCTCATCAATAGTTATGAACACCTGTTTCATTTCAGCATTCAATAACAATCACTTAGGGCTAGGATAATAGAATTTTCTCTTGTACCATTTCTTCAATGGTTCTAGGTTTGTAGCATTCTCAAGAAACTTGTTGGTCTCCTTGAGTAGCTCAATCTCTACCTTCTTTGCTTTGATGAAGTTCGAGAAATCTTTTCGAGTTTCTTTTTTCAAAAACATCAAATTATATTAAGAAATAAAAGACTTAGATAGTTTTTTCTTTGCTTCCTCTAAATCATTAACATTCTTAATCTCTCATCGTCAGTATAAGATCTCTTCTCGTATCTCAGTATCGAGAATTTCTTTAGCATAATATTGTTTTGTTCAGTCGTCGTTAATGATTTCTTTAATTAAATGGGTACCATTAATATAAATTCTTTCTGTTTGCATTTTCTATATACTCAAAAAATTTAAAAAAACAAGTACAAAATATTTCCCATACATTCATCATCCCATTCGAAATGATTGATTTCTATAAGTGATACCTGTCAATTCACTTGTTGAACTCAATGAACTCGAACTGTATTATCACTTGCATTGTATGTAATTATTAATGAAATACCTTGACTTTTACCTGTACAGAATTGTAGCAGGTTTGCTATCTGATGAGGATAGAGTTTCGCCATAACTCTTTCTGGAGTTACTCAGCTTTTGTAAGTTACATGCTTTAGTTCAAGAGCTCATCACTTTCCCATATAATTCATGGATATGTCAAATGGTTTCTGGGTTCTTCAGATGTCTGGTATATTACGTACATACGCCCCAAAGTTTTTAAGCTGTCTAATAACAGCACTTTGGAATTGGAATTCATTTCTAAAACAAGTCATCGATAGTTTTTGTTTCAACATCTAAAGATTGTTTAGCTAATGGGCAAGTCCCATTAAAATCACAAAATGCACAAGCTCTACATTTTTTGGCAGGGTAATCCGCCTTAGCCATATCTGATTCCTTTATCTTTAAAAATTCTTCTACGCGTGTTTTGAGTTGTAAGTTTATAAACTTAAAGTCTACTGTTCTTGAATGGAGATTAAGATCTCAAGTTCATTTATCCATAACAGCAAATGAAAATTTAATTTTTGGATTTTTAACTTCCATATCATTAATCTCCTGATCGAAGTGTTGGAACATCATTCGTACATAACATATCCACTGAGCATTCTCTAATCGGATATCATCCATAGAGTACCAGCTATTCTTACCACATTTAATATCGATACATTCTGCTACGATATCTTTATCTGGTTTATTATACAGTACCATAACATCTGGTTGTCAGCTGATCCGGATGTCTTTATCAAATTCATATTCAAGTTTTGTTTCCTGTCGGATCTGATAATCTTTTTCTGTAAGGTCTTTAAAAAATGTATAGATATTGAACATTCATTTCTTTAATGTTTCGATATCAAGTTGTTTCTTTTTCTCTAATCATTTATTAATAACATTCTGATAATACCTAAGCCATGGTCATAGCTTATTACTGGTTCTCATCAACGCACAGTTACACGCTGCGTTACACATGTTTCAATGAGCAGTATCTCTTGGATTAATATCCATAACAGCATTAGCTCGTTTGTATGGACATGTACCCATAGATCATAAAGCACTAGGTGAAATAACAATAGACATTTTATTTATATTAAGATCTAAACAACTTCTGTTTGTTGTTTGAGAAATTTATAAATTCGTCGAGTGTCATTGTCTTAAATCATTGTGCATTATACCATTCCATCCTTTTCTTTGATCCAAAATTTTTATAAGTGTTTGGCTCAATCTTAGCAGTATGCTGAAAGTCTACCCAATATGCACAGTCCTTATCTCAATTAAATCTCTTTGATCTTCAGATCATTTGTGTTAGAGTTACTGGATAGTCTGTTGAATAGAACAATACTCAGCATTGGATAGAAGGTATGTCAAAACCTTCTCAGCTTGCAGTTACCATTCCTATTATTAAAAATTCGTCTTTGTTCTTTACTTCTTCAATTACCTTCTTCTTATCAGAGTCTCAATTAATAATGTAAGCTTTAGGGAACAATTCTTTTACCTTTTCTTGTGCTTTAATACGGTCAACAAATATTATAAATTTTTTCAATCAGCACTTAGAATATAAATCTTTTATAATATTTTTCAAGTGTAAATATCTATCATTATTATTATTCACAAGATTTTTTAATACCTCAACCGATTCTGGGTTGTATCATTCACTTGCTTTTACCATATCATTTATAGAATATACATGGTGGTATTTATAAGTTAGTACTCTAACAGGTAATGATTTCAATCCTGTCTCGTATAAACATTTATAATATTTTTTAAAATCGTCAGTATCCATCTCTCTTCTCTCAGGGGTTCAGGATAATCAAATAAGTGAAAATCATTTCCAAGTATTGCAAAGCATTTTCATTGTATCTGATAAGTGATGTGCTTCATCTATAACCATAAGATCATAGTATCAGTTAATATGTTCCCAACAGTTCACAACACTTTGTCTGTGCATTACTAACACGTCAGGAAATCTATTTTCTTTTCTAAACAAATTACCATCCATGAATGCACAATCACAGTAGTCTTTTAGTTTGTCTACTCGTCATTCTCCAATAGCTTTATTTGGGACAATAACTAATGTCCTTCTGGAAAAATGTTTAATAAAACCTAATCATTGGTAACTCTTTCATGTACCAACTTCAGATATTACTAACACACTTTCCTTTCATTCTTCTATCATATTAGAAACCTCATCTACAGTTTTCTTCTGGAGATCTCGTAGTGGCATAATTTCTTTTACATCTATAGGATGTACCTTGCTTTTTTTATTTCTTCGAGTAATAGGTGGTAGCCAAAAAACTCTACTATCTTTGTCATAATAATAGAGTTTAACATATTTTGTATAACTAACACCACTGTTTTTTGCATAGAAGTTTTCTTCTCTGCTTTCGAATCTATACTTATATGCTTCATATTTATCGGTAGTATAAGTATTTCAAGTCGTCGTTCTTAACATTTATTTTTATGTTTCTAAAAATTAAACTCATCTCCTTCCACACTCTCCCAAGTTTCTCAGTCGAATACTGGTCAATACTGTAACCATAAAGAACTGAAGACTTTGTTTAACACTGTCTGTGGTCAGTATGGTCTAATCTTATAGGTTGCTTTTGCTTTCTTAGGTCAAATCAATTTCTCCAAGAAAGAACGCCGTGCCTCGATTTCTTCAGCCTTATTCTCTACTGGTACGTGGGGTAGGGGATAAGGTTTCTCTCATTCGTAGTCCTGGTAATACCTTTCGATATACCAATCTACGAATGCTTTTTGTTGTTTGTCCGTAAGCATCTTAGTTTTTAAAAATTTTTAAAATAAGTCGTACTGTTATAATTACTGCTCGAATAGGAGCGAAGACTTCTATGAGTCTTTGTAACGATCATTGCCAATCCATTAGTCTATATTACGATATAAACAGGTATCTTCTTCGCTAATAACATCTCCTATCTGTAATCAATGAAACGCTTTCAATTGTCTTAGAAAGATATCAAAATCCGTCTCACTTAAATTTTCTTGAACTCTTTGTAGTTCTTCAGCTGTCCATCATTCTGGAATATATTCTTCACAAGTCATTTGTTTAAAATAAATCATCTAAATCTATTTGTTCGTATTCTTCTTCATCTAAGAATACGATTACGATTCACTCTCTGATTACTGTTGTACATTCTTCAATATATTTTCTTTGAAGCGACTCAGGTAAGTCATAGAACTCGTCTAGTCAATACGTTATGTTTACCATTAGAATCCATTATCTCTATCATGTAAATCATCTTGATCACTTCCGAATACTGATGCGATAGCATTTGTGATCTCTTCAATAGTATCACCGATAGTATCAATGATAGCATCAATGATTCATTCATTAGGATTTTCGTTCATTGTTATAATAATTAGGAATTAAAACATTGTGGTTTGATATCTATATTCTGAAGACAGTAATACAATTCTCTTTTTAACACTCAGTCTTTGATAGCATCCTTTCATAGCATAAAGAGTTTAAGCAATGCCTCTTTGATATCATCGTTACCAAAGAGAACATGTCGTGCTTCATGTTCTTTCCTTTTTATTCTTATAAGGTTATTGACATCATTGCTTCAACCTCTACTACGATTTACTAGGTGGTGGGTATCGTATTCTGTCTTCTTGTGCTTATTCATTTAGAACATATCACGTCATAAAAAGTCAGAAAATATCTTTCTGAAGTTGTCATCAAAGCGAATATCATCTCTATGAAAAGTTTGATAATCTTTATCATACTCATCAACCGTTTGCTCTAACTTAGACTTTAATCTTTCGTTCTCTTTTTGCTTGCAAAGTTTTATATGAACTTTGTAAGTCTTCTACTTGTTTTAATCTTGCAGACAATTCAGTTGTAAGTTTGTCATTATGTTCTACTAATAACTTAGTCTTTTTTTGATAAGTAGCTAACTCATCCTTATAAGATTGCAAATCGTGTTGTAGGTGATCTATTACTTCATCTTTCTCATCTGCTTCATAATCACTTTTCTCTGCTCTTAATTTTTTATTCTCTGCTCTGAGGCTCTCAATAGTGTCCTCAAGTCTACGCACTCATTCTGATAATTTAATCATTGTCTATGTCATTAGAATCTAAATACAATTTATACCAATTCTTTAAATTAATTTCTATTTTTTTCTTCTCTAACATCTCATCATACCATTGGATAAATACATCGTATGGGATATTGTACCACATACAAGTGAAGATATCATCAAGCGACATATACAAATCATTAATATAGATTGTGTAGTTTAAACTATCACTATCCTCCCCTATGATATCTATGTATGGGTCTTCAAACCATTGCTCTGCGAAGTTATATACAAACTTTTTAATTTCACTATTAAGCTTATAACAGAAGTCCCTATTGTTTAGGATTGTCATTCTCTTACTTGTTACGATTTAAAAGTCTTTATTGTCCATCAGTTTTCTCTTGCTTGTTGTCCCACAAAATCAATAATTACGTTGCTACATTCTTCTTTTCTTTTTCGTTCATCTCTATCTTTTGTTATTTTATCAATCTGTTCTTGAAGATTGAGATTACACTTCTCAAG
>RHMF01000393.1_pt1 | contig 18485 bp, 14 predicted proteins | sample 5365151 | NCBI WGS metagenome assembly RHMF01 (sample SAMN10266501, study PRJNA497801) | feces metagenome | isolation source: feces | host: Bos taurus | place: China: Prairie of Fairy Mountain | collected 2017-08-14 | reverse complement strand
TCGCATATCCTTCTTTGCCTTCATTAACAACAAAGGCGTTTGCAAAATATTTGTACATTACTATAATGATAATTCGTCTTCTACCTCTGCTGCTATACTTTGATCAACTAATATTCTACCGCAATATTCGCAAACGATGATTTTCTTATGCATTCTTATGTCCATTTGACGTTGATGTGGGATTTTGTTAAAGCAACCGCCACAAGCATCTCTGTCAACAGTAACAACTGCTAAACCATTTCTTGCGTTTGATCTGATACGTTTGAAGGCTGTAAGGTATCTTTCTTCTATCAATTTCTCGTTCTCTTCAGCCTTTTCAACTAACACTCTTTCCTTTTCCTCGGTTTCTTTTATGATTTCGTCAAGTTCAGATTTCTTAATCTCTAAGTCTTTCATCTTGTCTTCATAGATAAGAGTGTATTTTTCGATTTCTGACTTATGATTTTCTATGCTTGCTTTGAACTCTCTGATTTTCTTTTCGCAAAGTTGCTTTTCTAACTCTTGGAATTCGATTTCCTTAGCTAAAGATTCATATTCTCTGTTGTTGCGAACGTTATTCTGTTGATCAGAATATTTTGCAATCAAGGCATCGCTTTCTTTGATTTTTTGCTTTTTCTCCTCTATTGCATCTTCACAAAAACCTATCTCATCTTTGAATTTACCTATTCTGGTCTTCAATCCTTCTGTTTCATCTTCCAAATCCTGAACCTCCAATGGTAATTCTCCTCTGATGATTCTTATTTTATCAATTTCCGAATCAATCTGTTGCAATCTGTAAAGAGCAATTAATCGCTTCTCTACTGCCAAATCCGCTTCTTCATTTTTGAAAACTGGTTTTGGAGCCTCTGCTTCTTTTACTTTCTTTGCCATTTGTATATATGTATTTATTAAATATTCTTCACCTTGTTAGGTATTTCTGACCTAAATAAGCGTACAAAATTACAAAATTTTTCTGACAACAGACCAATAAGTTCGTCAATTATAAACGATTCGCTTTCAAAATGTCCTATATCAGCCAATAAAATTCGTCCCTCGCAGTCAAGAAATTGGTGATACTTTATATCGCCAGTCAGATAGCAATCTGCATTTAATTCTATTGCCTTTTCGATAAATTCTGAGCCGCTTCCACCGCAAAAAGCTACGGTTTTGATTTTCGGATTTTTGCCCTCAATAAATTTAATATTGTTTATGTTCAAATCGTTCTTAACTTGAAGAAGAAAATCCTTGAAATCAGTTTCTTGTTCTAATTCTCCAATGCCTCCAATGCCGAAATAACCTTGTTCTGCTCTTGAATCATTTTGCAAAGGTCTTACATTATTCAATCTTAACTTCTTTGCCAAGGTTGTATTTACGCCAATCGATGCAACCGAATCAAGATTTGTATGAGCAGCATAAACAGCTATATCATTTTTTATGGCTTTCAACAAGGTCTTAGTAACGTTATCCTCTCCTGTGAACTTTTTTAGTCCTCTAAAAACCAAAGGGTGATGAGATATGATGAGGTTACATTTTTTTTCAATAGCCAAATCAATCACCGCTTCGCAGACATCAAAACATACTACTACGCCTGAACAAATTACATCTTTATCTCCACACAACAACCCCGAATTATCAAAACTTTCTTGCCAATCCAAAGGTATTGCATTTTCTAATGTCGAGACTATTTCATCAATTCTCACCTCTTTCATAATGGTTTGTTTTATAGATTTATCGTTTTGAAACCTCTTGGTGGTTCAATTCTCAAACTGATATTTTGTTTTGTTTCCGGATTTCTTAGTTTCAGTCCCGTCAAACAAAGTTTCATGAAATTGTTTCGGTATTTCAGATCGCTCTTTCCAAGATCTGCAACTATCGGATTGCCAATCTCTGCAAAGAAATCTCTGCAATCACTTACCGTTCCTTCGCTTTGTACGATTTCTAACAAGTGAAGTTTCTCGTTTCCTAAGACTAATTCTTCAATTTTCTTATACTGTAAACTCACACTACGAGATTCTGTTTCACCATCTTTGTTTACAAATCCTTGTAATGAGTATTTGTCAAATTTACCCTTGGTTTGAGTCAAATCGTTCTGCACTATCGCCAAATATTGCTTTTCAGTAGTAAGCCAATTTCTTGATAGAAAATCTGCACTTCTCTTATCTCTTGCCAAAACACATAATCCAGACTCTGCATCTTCAACTCTGCAAATAGGGAAAACAGTTTCTTGATTATTGTATTTACGTTTTAGATACGATTTAACAATACTACAAATAGTTTGTCCTTTGTAAGAAACATTCGAAATGAACTTTACACCACATGACTTATTGATAACAATTAGGTTTCTGTCCTCATAAATTACAGGAAGGTCGGTTTTTTGTTTTGCAATCTTAGCACCACCGGTGTATTTTTTGTATTCGACCTCCTCACCCTTTTTGATAATCATTTCTAAGCTTTTAACCACAGCACCATTGTAGCTTATACAGCCGTACATTATCATTTTTTTAAGTTTAGTTGTTGAAGTCCCCTGAAAGAAATCAACAAGCAGATTCAAAAGATTAGAATCCCTTTTAGCCTTTATTCTCATAATTTTCTCTATAACTTTCTGCAAATGTACGTTTTTTTTGTGTAATTTCGCATTTTGAAATTCTAATTGGATATGTCGATAACAATCAAGAACCTTACTAAGGTATATGGAAATCAGAAAGCTTTGGACAATGTTTCTCTTTCTATAGGAGAAGGTGAAATAGTAGGATTACTTGGTCCAAACGGTGCAGGAAAGTCCACAATGATGAAGATACTGACTTGTTTCATGCCTCCAACATCGGGCGATGCAGAAGTCTGTGGATTTAATATTTTTGACAATCCAATGGAAATAAAACGTACGATAGGCTATCTTTCAGAGCAGAATCCATTGTACTATGATATGTATGTGAGAGAGTTTTTGACTTTCGTAGCAGGCGTACATAAGATAGAGAAAAAAAGAAGAAAGGCACGCGTTGAAGAAATCATCGAACTGACAGGGCTAACGAAAGAGGCAAACAAAAAAATCGGTACGTTGAGTAAAGGATACAAACAACGTGTTGGCATAGCCCAAGCATTGATTCACGACCCTGCTGTATTGATTCTTGATGAGCCAACAACAGGACTTGACCCTAATCAATTAGTTGAGGTAAGAAATCTCATAAAACAAATAGGGCAGACAAAGACTGTTCTTTTGTCCACACACATTATGCAAGAGGTCGAAGCATTATGCACAAGGGTTATAATAATCAACAATGGTAGATTAGTAGCAGATGATGATACCGCACAGTTGTCAGAAGGCGGTAACTTAGAGAAAAAATTTAGAGAAATAACTGCAAACATGTAATGTGCAAATCTAAATATCTTTTCTTTGCTTTATTGCTACTGATTTATGTAACTGCATTTGCACAAACCAAGGAACTGCCACATTATTCGTTTGTCAATTATCAGGAAAACAAAATTGAATACTACGGCAAGGCAAACAGATATTTCGAACGTTTTTACAAGAAATTTCAATCTCCTATAAAGGCAGGAAGAGGGCAAGTGAGGATACTTCATTTGGGAGACTCACATCTGCAAGCCGATTTCTTCACAGGCCGCACAAGAGCCAACTTTCAAACAATTCTTCCAGGATTACAAGGTTCAAGAGGCATGATATGTCCCTACAAAAAGGGCAGTCCAGATAGCTACAAGCTAACCTATGGACCGCAATGGCAACATCATAACATTCTATCAAAGGATTTTAACCACAATACTATATTTGCCAATACAATAAGCACGACAGACACTTTTGCAAGCATAGATATAGAAGTCAATTTCCGCAATCCGATAAAATATGACTTCGACAAAATACGCATATATCACTCTCCGTTAAACGAAAATGACAACATCAGCATAGATAATCCCTCATACAGCAAACGCTATGACGAAAGAGGTTATACTATATTTGAGTTAAATAAACATACTGACAAAATTAGTATCACCATAAACAAAACCACCACAGACACGTTATACATCTACGGATTTTATTTCGACAATGGCGATGCAGGAGTTGTGTATAACGCAACGGGAGTCAATTCCGCAGAAGCACGAAACTTCGAAAGAATTTTCCAAAATCAAATTTTAGAAACTCTAAACTTGGATTTAGTAATCATAAGTCTTGGAACTAATGACTGCTATGAGCAAAGCGGAGTGGAAACCTTTGGAAATAATATGACAAAACTCATAAACAGCATAAGGAAACAACTGCCCGAAGTGCCAATACTTCTGACCACTCCCTCAGATTGTTGGTATAAAAGAAAATACATAAACAAACGAATGCTGCAAGCAAGAAACATAATAAGTGAAATAGCAAAACAAACCGATTGTGCAGTGTGGGATTGGTACGAAATAATGGGCGGAGAAGGCGTATCGACAAAATGGCAACAGCAAAAACTGATGCAAGCCGACAAGGTCCACTTAACCGTAAACGGATACTATTTACAAGGAGATATGTTGTACAATGCACTTTGGGAAGAAGTGGAAAAGGTTATTTTCTCCAAATAAAACCTTGCTACTTAAAAATAAAGCACTACCTTTGCAAAAACATTACAGTCTAATAATCAAAAAATATAATACTGATGGTAAAAGTCGCTATAAACGGTTTTGGCCGTATCGGAAGAGTTTCTTTTAGAAATATCCAAAAGAAAACAAACGTTGAAGTAGTTGCAATAAACGATTTGACAGATGCAGCAACCCTTGCTTACTTGTTAAAATACGATTCAGTACATGGACGTTTTGACGGAGAGGTTAAAGCAGATGGAGAATACTTAGTTGTAAACGGAAAGAGAATACGTGTTTATTCAGAAAGAGATCCTGAACAATTACCTTGGGGAGAACTTGGAATAGACATCGTAATAGAATCTACAGGAATCTTCAAAACAAAAGAAAAAATGACTAAGCACATAAAGGCAGGTGCTAAAAAAGTTATTTTGACAGTTCCAGCAGATAAAGCAGAAGACGTAGATGCTACAGTAGTATTAGGAGTGAACGATAGCGTATTGACAAAAGATATGACTTGCGTATCAAATGCTTCTTGTACAACAAACTGTTTAGCTCCTGTAGCAAAGGTATTGAACGATAAATTTGGTATAAAGAGAGGATTGATGAACACAGTTCACTCTTACACTAACGACCAAAACATTTTGGACCTTCCACACAAAGATTTGAGAAGAGCAAGAGCAGCAGCATGTTCAATAATCCCAACTTCAACAGGTGCAGCTAAGGCAGTAGGATTAGTAATCCCTGAATTAGCAGGAAAATTGCACGGATTATCAATGAGAGTTCCTACTCCAGATGGTTCAGTAGTTGATTTGACAGTTGAATTGGAAAAGAACGTAACAGCAGAAGAAGTAAATGCAGCAATAAAAGAAGCAGCAGAAGGACCAATGAAAGGAATCTTAGAGTACGTTGAAGATCCAATCGTAAGCTGTGACATACTTGGCAATCCACATTCATCAATCTTCGATTCAAAACTTACAATGGTAATGGACGGAAACTTTGTTAAAGTTGTATCTTGGTATGACAACGAAAACGGATACTCAAACAGAGTTTGCGATTTAGCAGAAAAATTAGCAGAATTAATCTAATAGAATACAGATTAGTTATTTGGTATAAAGTATTATCAAAAGCGAAGATTCAGCAAAAGAATCTTCGCTTTCTTTTTTTCATTATTTCCCTAATCCTTTCAAAGAATAGCAATTTTTAGAAATCAATTATCGAAAAATAACTCTTCGTTTTAATTTTCTAAAACTTGAATCCGATTTGCTGAATCTTCGTTTCAGTGATAGCGAAACGGCGTTTGAAATTAGTCCAACAAAGTTGTATTTTTTTTGTATTGGTATTTGAATTCGCAAAAATGAAGAAAGAATTTTTTGAAAATCAAGTATAGCGGTTTGCTAACAAGGATTGAAAGGTAGTGCGTTTAGATTTTGGCAGTCAATCTCTAAGGTTCCATAGAATCAAATGGTTTTTCTATTTCTCGGTTTCTTTTCGTATCTTTGCCAATTCAAAGAGAAAAGATTATGAAAAGAACATTGTATTTTTTGGTGGCTGTATGCCTATTGCTAACATCTTGCAACAAGAAGACATCTTTTGTTTTGGATATTCCCGAACTTACAAAAGGAACGGTGATAGTTATACACTCTGATCCAGAACGAATAGAGGCGGGAACACAAGACACTTTGGCATTCACAGAATTTGACAATGGCAAGTTTGAAGCGGTTTTTGACTCTTTACAATTCAAGAATAACTACACCGATTGTTCGGTTTTGATTCGTACAAAGGAAGGTAAAATTGCCGGAAACATAGTTCTGCCGCTTGAAAAGGGGAAACAAACTCATGTAAGCGTGAAAGGACTTAGCAAGTTATTGAATAAAGAGGCATCTCATTTGAAACTTCAATACTCTGGAAACAAATATGCAGAAGAATTTTCAGAGTTTTTGGGTAAGCTAACAGGCTTTGAAGAAATGTTATTGGAGAATAAAAATGTTCAATTTCAAAAAGATATAAAAGAAAAGGAAGTAGCATTATATAAGGATTTGCTTACAAAATATCCAGAATCAGGTTCAGCATACGCACTTCTAATCGGACAAGTTTTACAAGGCGATGTGAGAGACGAAAACCCGATTACAGAGTATTGCAATAACCTTTGCTTAGATGTAAACTACGAAAACAAATGGGCAAACTTCCTTTGCAATGTTGTGAAGGAGCGTAATAAGAAAGCCCTAAGTTCATCTGTATTGTCTTTTACAGCTTTGGACATCAACGAAAAGGTGTTTACCGAAAGAGATATCAAACCTCATGAATATGTATTGGTATGTTTTTGGGCTTCTTGGTGCACTCCGTGCAGGGAAGAGATACCTTTGTTGAAGGAATTGTACAAAAAATATAACAAAAATGGATTAGAGATTGTCAGCATTTCGATTGACACCAATCCTGCAATGTGGTATGAATTTGCAAAGGAGAATCCATTGCCATGGCTTTCGCTTATAGGCGACGGACAAGAGATTACAAGCCGCTATGCCTTCGATTACATTCCGATGAACATTGTTGCAGACAAAGAAGGCAACGTTATAAGCCGCCAATTGTACGGAGAGGATTTACGACTTTTTGTAGATGAATTGTTCATTCGTTAAAGACGATGAGGTTTCCTCGCATTTGCTCACGTCATAGGGCGGTTATATTTTTTCTAATCGGTATTGCACTCGGTTGTAGTGTGATTATTTTCTTTGTGAAAGACCGCTTTGCCTTTGTCGATGAACATAAGGCAAAGACAGAAATTCACTCTGCAAAGACGAATCAATCATTTAAGGATTCACCCTCACAAAAGGCTGAGAAGAAATACAAATTCCGTCCCTTTAATCCAAACACGGTTACTTACGAAGACCTACTTTCTTTTGGTTTGAGCAAGAAGCAAGCTGCTAATATTTTGAATTACAGAGATAAGGTAGGAATAATTAAAGACAAATCTCAATTTGGAGAGATTTATTGTATGAGGGGAGAATTGTTTGATTTGGTTTCTCCATATCTTGTTTTTGATTCACAAAATTCAAACGAAGATTCAGCTCAGCGAAACGAAGTTTCAGTAAATCGAAATCAAGTTTTAGAAAATCAAAACGAAGAAAGAATTTCTCCAATCAAAGTTTCACAAAAGCCAAAGGTAGAAAGGGAGTGTTTAGTCTTGGATTTGAATCTCTGTGATACTCTTGACTTGCAGCAAATCAAGGGAATAGGAAAGGTAAGGGCGGGACGGATTTACAGATATGGCAAAAGGCTTGGTGGATATGTCTCTGTGGAGCAGCTAAGAGAGGTTTACGGAATAGATGATGAGGTTTTTGAGATGATAAAACCACATTTTAAGGTATCGGAAAGCGAAATACGCAAGGTGAATGTGAATTCTGATGATGTGAAATACCTTACAAATCACCCTTATATAGACTTTCCGCTCGCTAAGGCTTTGATTCGTTTTCGTAAGGAATACAATAAGGATTTTCAAAGCATAGAAGAGGTGAGAGGAATTCATATTTTGAGCCAAGAGGAGTTTGAGAAACTATTGCCATATTTGAAAACAAAGGATTGATATGGTTTTTTGATGATATTGATTGAAATAAATATAGATTTGTTTCGTTTCTTTGTTGTAATTTTGCACTAATTTATTGAAAATAAAACGATATATGGAAGAGATTAAAAACGAAATTGTAGAGAATTTGCCTGAAGTTAAAAAAGGTAAGTCAAACATTGCATTATGGATTGTTTGTTGTTTGTCTTTGATTTGTTCTTTGGTTGTGTTGATTGTTGCATTGCCTAAGTCAGAATCGAAAAAAGAGGAATCAAAACCAACAACTGCTAATGTAAAACAAAATAAGAGTCTTACAAATGGCGGTTTGAAGATAGCTTATATTGATACCGATAGCGTTTTAGCTAAGTATGATATGGCTAAGGATATGGAAGAAAGCCTTAAAGCCTATCAACAAAAGGTTGAAAGCGACTTTGCAGCTAAGCAAAAGAAGTTTGAGGCTGACTATGCAGACTATCTAAAAAATGGAGCAAGCCTTACTTTGACTCAACAAAAGGATAAGGAAAAGGAATTGCAGAGAAGAGGTAACGAATTGCAACAATTGCAACCTCAATTGATGGCTCAGTTGCAAGAAAGACAGATTAACGACAACAAAAAACTACTTGATGCAGTCTATGCTTTCATTAAGGATTACAATAAGAAACATCAAAACTTTGATGTGATATTTGCAAAGTCTTATATCAGCTCTCCGGTACTTTATATCGATGAAGGAATGGATATAACCGAAGAGATAATCAAAGGACTCAACGAAGAGTATAAGGAATACAAGAAAGAGGACTAATCGATAAGCTTTTTATAGAAGTCGATTAGAAGTTTCTCTTGACTCAACCAGTTATATTTGTCGGCAGATGCTTGTTTTGCGTTTGCCGACATTTGTTTTGCCCTTTCGGGATTGTCTATTATTGTTCTGATAGCCTTCTCTATTTGCTCCACATCAAGAGGATTGACTACAATTCCGCAGTTTTCTTCTTCTGTTACTTGCTTACAGAATAGTATTTCTTGGCTTGCAATTACAGGAAGCCCCGCTTGCATATATTCAAACTGCTTTATAGGAATGGAATGTGTGTGATTAGGTGCCTTATGCAGCAATACCAATCCGACAGATGCTCGTTTGTAGATACGTTCTCCCACTTCTGAGGTTGGGACATAGCCTACAAATTCCACGTTTTCCCACTCTGGCATTGCTTTCATTTGATTGAAAAAGTCGGGATTATCAAATTCGCCTGCCAAAAGTAATTTTACGCCAGCTTTACTGCAAGAAAGAATCATTTCTCTCACGCCTCTAACTTCGGTAAGTCCCCCTACATAACAAGCTATCTTCTCTTCTTTATCGCTATATTGGCTTTCGTTTTCGGTTAATGCCAATACAGGATAGTTCTTCACTACTTCGGAGCTTTTGATGCGGTATTTTAGAAATTTATCTCTTATTGTCTCGGTTGCACAAACAATTCCTGAAAGTCTTTTGCTTGAATAACGTTCGATATTTCTTGCTGTTATGAAAAGTATTCTTCGTGCAAATGTAGGTATGTAGTCTCTTTGCAACATCAATGCAGGGAAATCTTCGTGTGAATCAAAAATTACTTTCCCTTTTTTCAAGAGTTTCAACGATGTAGATAACAAATCAGGGTCGTGAAAGTGGTAGATGTCAGCATTTAATTCAAGAGCGACTTTGACAGCTTTGCGAGTGGTGTGAATCATTCTTTTGATTCGACTCGCTTCTGCTTTACCTATGTCAATTATCTTAATGCCTTCCTTTTCTTCGTTACCCAATCCGTCTGCCACAATCAAACTTACGTCATATCCTGCTTTGAATAAGGATAGGCATTCTTTATAAAAGATTCTTGAATCGTAGCGACGATGTACTACTGTAATGTGTACAACTTTTGTTTTCTGCATCTTCCTTTCGTTTAATCGTCGATTATCACTCCGCTTCCAAGACATAGTTTTGCATCAGGAGAATATATAACTCCAAATTGCCCTGCTGCTATGCCTTGAATTTTGTCTTCGCTTTCTATTCTGTAGATGTCGTTTATCTTTCTGAGTTTTCCGCGTGTGAAGTCTGGAGTATGGCGAATCTTAAACAAGATATCTTTCTCGTCTTCGAAGTCTCCCCAAATGTCTTCGGTGATATATTCAAATGCAGAAAGGTTTATGGTTTTTCCGTATTGAGTTTCGGGGTCGTAACCTTGAGATACGTACAGCACATTCTCGTCCATGTCTTTTTTAACCACGAACCAAGGACCTCCACTCAAGCCTAAGCCTTTGCGTTGCCCGATTGTGTGAAACCAAAAGCCTTTATGCGTTCCCAATATCTTGCCTGTCTCCAATTCGACAATCTTTCCTTCTTTTTCTCCAAGGTATCGACGAATGAAATCATTGTAATTGATTTTGCCAAGAAAGCAAATGCCTTGCGAATCTTTGCGTTCGGCAGATGGAAGGCGGCATTCCCTTGCTTTAGTTCTGACTTCGCTTTTCAACATGTCGCCTATAGGGAACATAAGCTTGCTTACCTGAAGGTAATTTATCTGTCCAAGGAAATAAGTCTGGTCTTTGACGTGGTCTTTCGCCGTTGAAAGATAGGTTTTGTTGTTTACAACAGACGTAGTGCAGTAATGGCCGGTTGCAATCTTGTCAAAACAATGTCCCCACTTCTTTTCAAAGCTACCAAACTTGATTAGCTTGTTGCACATCATATCCGGATTTGGCGTAAGTCCTCTTCTGACTGCCTCAATCGTATAGCTGACAACATTATCCCAATATTCCTGATGCAGAGATACTATTTCAAACTTACAACCGTACTTTTTGGCTATGTAAGATGTTATTTCAATGTCTTCTTCTGAAGGACAGTCGATATAACCGTCCTTATCCTCCATTCCAATCTTTATATAAAAGATAGTAGGGTCGTAACCCATTTCCTTTAGGCGAACGACTGCTACACTGCTATCAACTCCGCCTGAAACTAAAGCTGCGATATTCATATTCGGCAAAGGTACGATTTTTTCTTAACTTCAATAATAAGATAGTGATAGCTCATTTGAGTGTAATGGCTTAAAGTATTGATATCCTTTGGTTTAATTTTGTTCTAATGAAACGAAGAGTTAGTTTTATAAAACGAAGATTTAGCGACACGAAACGCTGTTTTAGAAAATTGAATCAAAGATTCGTTTTCTTGAAACTTGAATTGGTTTTTTTGCTTTTAAGCAATTGACGTCTTTTTCTCCATCTTTGAATTCTTCGAATAGGAGATGAGGTGCGAGAGGTGCGGTTAAGGGTTGGCAAGTCTTCGGATTGTTCGGTTCTTTTTTGGGTGTGAGCTTGTGCAATGCTGGCATTGAGTTCAAATCCTATGAGTAGAATGTATGAATTGAGGTATATCCATAGCAGAACTACGATAAAAGCTCCAATTGAGCCATAAAGTGCGTTGTAATGTGAGAAGTGTATTATGTAGAAGTTGAATCCTTGGGTTGTAAGCAAGAATAGAATTGTCGCAAGCGTGGCTCCGGCAGAGAAAAACGTATAATGAGTTCGTGAAGCAGGTGCATAGTAATATAGAGATGCGAATGCAAGGTAAACAATTCCTATAAGAACAATCCATTTCGCTATTTTGAGCATAAGGATACTGATTTCTGAATAAAGAATGCCCTCTTGAACAAGGTAATTGACCAATAGCTTAAATCCTCCTGTCAATGTAAAACTGATAACCAGTACTACAGGAATGAGAATAACGATAAGGATACTCATCAAACGACGCTTTAACCATTTGCGTTTTTCTATTGTGTGGTGAGTTTGATTAAATGAAATCAGTATAGCATTGATTCCGTTTGATGCAACAAATATTGAGGTTACGAATCCGACAGATAGTAATCCTGTATGCTTGCGACTGAGTATTTCGTTCAAGGTTGATTCTATTGTAGGATAGATTGACGATGGCACCATTTCCTTTAAGAAGTCAAAAAGCTGCATCGCATAGTATGTAGTGTCGAAATAGGGTAGCAAAGTGAACAAGAAAAGTATCAAAGGGAATAATGCAAGTATGAAATGGAAAGATGTTGCTGCTGCTCTTTGATTTAGGACTCCTCGTATAAGCCCTTTTGCAAAGAATACCGCCACATCAAATAGCGGTATTCCTTGAAAACCTGGCACAACCACCATTCTGGAGGTGTGTAATATGTTTCTGACAGGTCGCCAGTAGATAAGCTTACGAAGAAACTTGGTCTTCATAAAATCATTTTATCAATTCTCTGCTAATAAGCTTAAGTCAATACTTTTAATCTGGTGAGTTAATGCTCCGACTGAAATAAAATCAACTCCGGTTTGAGCATAAGATAAAATGGTTTGAGAGGTGATTCCACCAGAACTTTCAACCTCATAACGATGTGCAATCATTTCGACAGCCTTTCTTGTATCCTCAACACTAAAGTTGTCTAACATTATTCTATCTACTTGTCCTACGGCAAGAACTCTTTCAAGCTCGTCGAAATCTCTTACCTCTATTTCTATCTTAAGGTCAAGGTTTTTCTCAGATAGGTATTTCCTTGTTTTCTCTATTGCTTTCTCTATCCCACCTGCAAAATCGATATGATTGTCTTTAAGCATAATCATATCAAACAAACCAATTCTGTGATTTGTTCCTCCTCCTACTTTTACGGCATATTTTTCCAATATTCTCATAGTAGGAGTTGTTTTACGCGTGTCAAGAAGTTGAGTGGTAGTTCCTTCTATCAACTTCATATAATCAGAAGTGGTAGTTGAAATACCAGACAATCGCTGCATATAATTCAAGACTGTTCTTTCTGCTGTCAAAATAGAGATTGAAGAGCCTTCGACTACAAACAATACATCTCCTTTTTTGACTCTCTCTCCATCGGTTACGAATGCTTCAAACCTCAATGTATTATCAACTAATTCAAATACCATTTTGGCAATATCCATTCCACAGATAACACAATCTTGTTTCGCTACAAGTTTTGCCTTACTTGTTGCTGTTGAATCTATGCACGCCAAAGAAGAATGGTCGCCTTCGCGAACATCTTCTTTGAGTGCTGTCATTATATGCCCTTTTATATATTCTCTATCAAGCATTTCTTTTATTTGTTTATTATCATAACTGTTTCCCATCTGATTTGTTCAGAAGAAACTTTGATGATATAAGAACCTGTTCGCAAATCAGAGAAGTTAAAGTTGTTTTCGCCGTATTGAATGTTCGCATTATTCAAGGCTAACATTATTTTTCCTTCCATAGATACGACTTCTATTTTAACATTCGATAAATCTACGTTTGAAAGCAAACAAATATTTCCATCAGATGGGTTTGGAATAAGTTTAATTGAGTTTTGGTTATAGTCGATGTTATCTAAACCAACTCCCATTTGAACATTTACTGTGATATAACCTGAAGTCTTTTCTTCACAATTTCCACTCTTTACAACAGCTCTGTAATCCCATAGACCATCTTGTGGTGGAATGTCTGTGAAATAAACACTGTCTTGAGAGTTTTCAATTCTTTCCCAGTTGAATCCTTCTTTGCGTTTTTCCCAATAAAGAATGTCACCAACGTATGCTCGTAATTGTAATCTCAATTCTTGTCCTGAACGAGGGTCTTCACTTGCTAAGAATACGTTTCCTCCTCTTGTTGAAGGGTCTATTGTGATTGTTACTGTATTACTTGTATCTGAAACAAATCTTGAATATACTATTCTTCTGAAATAAGTAGTTGAGAAGAGTTGTCTCATTTCTAAGTCTCTGCCTGTTGCAAGTGATGACATAGTACTTTCTACCCAAGTGATACTATCAGTACTCATTATCCATTGATATTCATAGGTAACTCCGTCTCCCCCTGTTGGTGTGCTTCCTTCAAGAGTGTTCGCAACAATTCCTTCACATATTTGTTGGTCTTCTGAAATTGTGTTGTTGAATATAGGAGTGTAAGGTGTTACTATCAAATATTCTTCTCCGTAAGCAGTACCGTATGAATTTGTTGCAAAGGCTTTGATGTAGTAATTTGTGTTTTCTTGTAAGTTAGTCATTGTTCCATTGAAATCTCCTAAGCCTTGACCAAGTGCAATCACGTTGTCGTTGATAGTAGGGTTTGGTTCATTTGACCAACATATACCTTTGCTTGTAACGTTTCCAAGACCTTCGTATGGTACACTTCCTGATACATTGATACTATTATAAGTTGCCAAAACAGGTTGGTTGGTTGTTACCATTGGAATTTGAAGTATAGCATTTACAACTATGTTTTTCAATTCTATCAATGAGGTATTGGATATTCCTTCAAAGGCTATGAAGTATTCTCCGCTTGTGTTAATCAAGCTAATACTATCTCTAGTGAAGTCATTTGAGGCTGTGCTTATCACACTTAAAGTTTGCCAATCTTGTTCTATGTTTGATTTGTACAGAATCTTTAATGTGTCTATTTCAGATGTTGCTGATAGAGGTTGTTTTCTATCGAAACAAATGCTTGTTCCTTCGAAATTTTCAAGCATAAAGATAGGTAAAACTAACATATCGGTTGTTCCTGAAACTGAAGATGAGAATGTGTATGCTGAAGTTTCAGAAGAATAGTTCCAACCATTGATTTCAAGGCATGAATTTTGATCTGCAGAAACTATGTATGGATAAGAATCTATTCTTTCGCATCTTGTGGTCAATTGTATTTCTTCTCCGTATGACAAGTGCCCAATATTTCTTGCGAATGCTCTAACATAATAGGTTGTGTTAGGCTCTAATGATGTCATATCCAAAGAATATTGATTTGCAACGGTTGTTTCGATTACATTATCTTCAACTGTCGGCATACTATGTGTTGCATAGCAAATACCCAATTCAAATACTGGGTTATTACCATCTGAAGTTAAAGAAGATGAAATTTCGGCTGAAACATCTGTAAGTTTATCAAAAGATAGTGTATTTACGACTGGGAATGCTGATGCGTCAGCTTCATATATCTCTATTGCGTCAAGACATATTCCATAGCCTCCTTTAAGATTTGCTTCAAAGGCTATGAAGTAGTTTCCTGAAGTATTAGGCAAATCAATTACCACTTCAGTCCAAGAAGATGTGTTTGAGGTGTACGAATTCAAAAGAACCCAAGATGAGTTTGAAGATGTTTTGTAGTAAACTTTTAAGTTGTCTTGTTTATTCGATTTTACCTTTTGTGCATAATGGAATTTCAATTTTGCTTGATTTATATTTGTCAAATCCATTGGAGGTGTTACCAATTTGGTAATTTGTGTGCCGCTTGTCCAATCAGAATGAATGAATGCCCATTTTGAACCTGATGCAGCAGATGCAATAGCTCCGTTTTCATAAGCAGAATCGGTAACTGTCCATTTGTTTGATACGAAAACTCCGTACTCGTGTCCCCAACATTCTAGGTTGGTTGCTTCAAAGCTTTCTTCAAAAGGCATATCTATAAGTTGCATGCAATTTGTTCTTACTTTGATTATCTCTCCGTAACCTACTTTGTCTGCAGTTTTTGCGTAAGCTCTAACGAAATATTCTGTGTTTTCGTTCAAATTGTTCAAACTTACAGTGTAGTTATTACTTGAAGATGTAGCAATGCTTGTTGCACATGATATAGTAGGAACGCTTGTTGTGTCTGAGAAACAAACTCCTCTTTCTATGATATTAAGAGATTGTCCGTTGCTAACAGATGCTGTTACATTAATACTTTCAGAAAAACCTTCAGCACTTACTGTTGTTACAACAGGTCTTGTAGCGTCTATGTCGCCATAAATAAATGTGATGTTCTTTGTTGTTGTGTTTTCAGCAATATTAGTTATTGGACGATTAAGATTTGCTCCTGATATTGTTTTACTATTAGGTGTTGATGTGTCTGTAAAACTTGTGTTGTTGCTTGTTCCAGGGAATGGATTGCCTGCTCGAGAGTATGAGCTTGAATTTGCTTCCTCTAAGTCCATTCCAGGATTTGTTCCTATACAATTTGCACAGTTACTGTTCCAACCTGCAACGTTTTTATTGATATGAAATATCAACATACCATGTCCTGGTAAGTAATAGTCCCAACCTACTTTTTGTCTATTTTCTAAGATGAAATATTCTGTTGGACTTACGGTCATCTTATACGCTTTGTTGTCTGAGAACAATGGAGGCAAGGTATTGCTTCCCAAAGTGGTCAATTCTTCTATTGTTATATAGCCTCGTACTTCTCTTTCGTGAGCTGACCAAAGTGGAGGACATTTTCCGCCGTTGTTATAGTTACCTGAACACATCAAATCCCACTCTCCATGGTCTGCAAAGCTTCCTTGTTCTTCGTAGTCGGTATCATAGTAGTCTGCTTGTCCTAAAACGTGTGAGAATTCGTGGCAGATAGTTCCTATTGTCAAAGGTTCAGAGTAGTAAGACGAACCTCCAAGCTCAGAAGATACTCCATAGTTGTAAACATATACGCCATCAACTGCGTAAGGGTTGTATAACACTGAGCGGTGTGGCCATATTGTGAAAGAGGCTCCTCCTGATGCAGCAGAATATCCTGCATATAATACATAGACACAAGAAACCTGATTGCCTTCTCCGTTTGTAAATTCAGAGAAGTCTAATTCTGCATTTGCAAATTCAACAGCTTCAATAACCAAGTCTCTTGCTCTCATATCGGTATTTGTTCCTGGATAATTCTCTCCATAGTAGTTGAGGTTATTTGCTGCAGTATAAGGTCCTACAACGGTGGCTTCAACATTTAATTTATTAGCTGAAGATGCAAAAAAGTAATCATGAATACTTCCTTGGTGGCCATTGACAGAATATCCTACTTGATTGAACAAGGCATCTACCTCTTCTCTTGGTGTAGAGAAAGGAACATCGGCATAGGACATCAATATAACAACCATTTTGTAGGTTTCTATGTTTTGAGAACTGCTTTTACGATTGCTGATGTTTTGTTCAAAATCACTATATGCAACCCATAGTTGTTTCAAATATGAAATTTGTTCTTGAGAATAAAACAAATTTTTGTCCAAATTTGCAGTAAATGCTATTTCATCTGTATTTCTGTCTGCTATGTTGTGGTATATGACATCAGAAGGTATCATTCCTCCTTTTCCATCAGGAATTGCATATACGAAGTCTCCATTATCAGCTCTCATAAGGGTGAATCCATCTAAGCTCTTTGCCCAATTGACTTTTTCATCACCTTTTAATACAACTGTAACGGTACTTCTGTCCGATTGAATGAAATCCAACGGATGTGGATACGCTGGTGCAGAAAACGATTTCAAGTTGATGGTAATCATCAACAAAATCAAAATCCAAAACTCTTTTCTTTTCATACGTTTATTTAATGATATAAAATTTTCAAAGCTACAAAAATACTTCCTTTATGCGAAATGCCCAAAAAAAAAGTCGAAAAAATGGAGTTATATCTTAATAAAAATCATTTTGATACGTATTCGGTAGTGCTGAATACGTATTTGGTAAAAATGAAACTTGATTTGGTGGGACTGAATTCAAGTTTTGGGAAATTAAAACGAAGATTTATTTAGAGGGAAACTTTATGGCAAAAAAAAGAGTCGGCAAAAATGCCGACTCTTTTAAGTGTTCTTACTTTTTGGTTGGAACTTTTATCGTTTCACCATGGTCTTCGATTATCATCTTGTACCATTCTTGAGGATATTCTGGCTGTTCTGGGAAAACACATTGGCCTTTTCTGTAAGGGCTTTCTTCAAATTTTCCATTGGTTTCTTTTTTGATGTTACCATCTATATATTTCACCAAAAGGAATTGGCTAAGTTTTCTCCATGAATTCATAGTTTGTTCAGCCTTTGCAAGAGAGAATTGTGTCATAACTTCTCTCATCTTTGCAGGATTGTCTTTTTCTGCTTGTAATCTTCTGTCAACTTCTGCCACTTCTTCGATGAAAGATTTTTCCAATCTGCTTTGTTCTTTTCTAATATCAACAATCATATCGGAATATCTTGAATATGCCATATTAGTTACAAGGTTGAATAACCAGAATGCTGAAGTCTCAGAGTATTCTACCATGCTTCCATTTCCTTCTGCAAAGCAATGAGGAACTTTTTCTATTGAGCAGTACATTGGAACGTAAACTGTTGAATATGTATCATCAACTCCGAACCACAAGATACCTTTTGAAGATTCAGGCATCCAAGAACGAGTTTGTGCTACGAAAGAAAAACCTGTTTGTTGTGTAGATGTAGCTCTTTCGTGTACATATTCTTGACCATCAACTTTGAATCCCATTGGACGCCATCTGTAAGGACAAGCGAAAGGACCTGCTCCAAGGTCTTTTGTCATATCCATAGGGGTTCCTTCGTAGTGATCTCTCATCAATTCCATTACATCCTTTACGTCTAATTTGTTTTCAGGCTTTATCCACAAAGGCATACGA
>RHMF01000392.1_pt1 | contig 18526 bp, 15 predicted proteins | sample 5365151 | NCBI WGS metagenome assembly RHMF01 (sample SAMN10266501, study PRJNA497801) | feces metagenome | isolation source: feces | host: Bos taurus | place: China: Prairie of Fairy Mountain | collected 2017-08-14 | reverse complement strand
TATAGTTGACTATTATGAAAACAAGGAGGACTCAGTTAGATTTACAAAAATTACACTGGAAGATCTGTATGACGAATGGCTTGAATACAAGAAGCTGCATACTGATTCCGCATCATATTTATATCGCATCGGAACTGAATGGGATAAGCACTATAAGGGCAGCGAGATTGCTAAGACTCCTGTCACTAAGCTGACCAAGCTTCAGCTCGATGAATGGGCTCACCGGCTTATAAAGGATCATAAAATGAGCCGGAAGCAGTATTACAACACCACAATGATCATGAGACAGATGCTCGAATACTCTATTGATAAAGGCATCATTGAGTCCAATCCTTTTTCAAGAGTCAAGCCTGACTCCAAATTGTTCCGCAAGGTTCCTAAAAAATCCAGCGAGACTCAGGTGTTCAGTAAATCCGAGGAGGCCGCACTTGAGGAAGTTGCATGGAAAGACTTTCACGACCGAGTTCATCATGTCCGCCAACTCGTTCCTCTCGCAGTATTATTCATGTTCTACACAGGTGTGAGGATCTCTGAAGTTTGTACTCTCAGGTATGAGGATATTGAAGGAAACGAGATACATATACAAAGAATGTATCTCGACTATGAAGGCCGCGTAGTCGACCGCACCAAGAGCGAAGCTGGCGAAAGATATGTCTATATCCCAGCAAAAGCACGCAAAATCATTGATGCAGTGCGTGACAGGCAGATCGAAGAAGGAGTTTCGAGCAGCGGATATCTGTTCTCAATGAATGATAGTCCATGTCCATATGACGCGGTAAGAAAGTGCTTCGCGAAGTTCTGTAAAGACCTTGGCATCACCAACAAAAGTTCTCATAAGGCAAGAAAAACTTATATCTCGACTCTTATCGATGCTGGTGTGAACATTAATACCATCAGAGAAATGGTGGGCCACGCTGATGAGAGAACTACATATAATTCATACTGCTTCGATAGAACAGATAAGACCGAAAGACAAAAAATAATAGAAGCGGCTCTCGCATAAAGCCGTAATCACGTTCTATACAGAAAAGTGTAATCACGGTGTAATCAGATTTTTAGAAAAATAATGCATGGTTCATAGACAGCCCCGAGGGCTCGAACCCCAGTAATTACAACGAAAAAAGGAGCCTTTATAGCTCCTAAATTCTGGCGGAGGACATGGGACTCGAACTCCGAAGGCTGTTAGCTCAAACCGTTGAAATGAAAGGAGGTCTCTCACTCTACTCCGACGGAGTGTAACAGTTAGTGTAACAGCAGCTCTATTGCTATTAGATATTCTCAAGAGCCGTTTTGCATATCTTTCTTATCAAGTGCAAATCTTATATATACGCATGCTCATCCGGCTCATGCTCAGTCAGTTCTCTGCCTGGCATCAGTGGGCCAAAGGCAACTACATTCTTCATTGCCCTTGCATAAGTTCCACCACCAGTGCTTATTGCTTCTGACATATCACCTGTCACATCTCTGTAAGCCTTAAGCAGATTCTGTGCAAAAGGATTATCCAGAGAAATGTGTACCGGCGGTTTATGAACATTACACACGCAACTCATCCCATACTCAGCTGTTGTTCTTTCTAACTTCTCTTTGATCTCTTTAAATGATGCACTGACGGGATAGCGTATATCTATGTCCATTGTGATAGTATCATTCTCAAGTCTTATTTTTCCAACATTAAGAGTCAGCGGTCCGCTCATTTCATCCGGTGATATATCCAGAAGGCTCTCTCCATGGATCTCTGTAAAGCTACAAGAAAAGCTCTGTACCATTAATATTTGAATGGTACAGAGCTCTGTCAATGCATATAATTCATGCTTTTAACCTGCAGAATGGCATGTCATACTATTTCCATATCTCTGATCATAATACTGTTGCCGTCTATGATCTTGAAAAGTTCAGATCCGCACTTCGGGCAGCACGGAGTATTCAGCTTTTCATCCCGAAGACGTCTCGGCTCACTGCTTTTCCTGTCGCAGTTTATGCACTCAACATCCTCCCCTGCTTCACACGGATCACATCGTCTCCTGCCCGGATGGAATGTGTTCCCGCAGTCCATGCAGAATGCGACAGCCGGTACCGTATCGATTTCGAGCTCACAGCCCTGCATAACCGGGTAATCCGGGATGACATCATCGAAAAATGCATAGACATACTTAGGCAGCACTGCGGAGCCTTCTCCTATTTCAAGGTTAAGCTTCTTAACATGACTGGCGCTGTTCTGCAAAGCGAAATTATTGGCTGTTTTAACTATCTGAATAACTACTCCCATTTCATGCATAACTGCACCTCTCCTGCTGACTATTCAGACGCTTTTGCTCGTTCCTTTTTCGCTCTGGAGACCGAGTCTACTCCGAACTTTTTACCGATTTCATTCGCGGTTACGCGGACTCCTCTTGTGACAACATTGCCCGCAAGACTGCCCATCCATCCGAGCTTGTTCTTAGCCGGCTTGTGTTCGTGGTCCCATTTAAGATGGATTGCGTCAAATTCGCACTGCACCGTGCAGACTCCGCATCCTATGCACTTCTTGGTATCCACAATAGCCCTGCCGCAGCCGAGGCATCTGTTCACTTCTGTCTCGATCTGCTTCTCTGTCAGGCCCTTGCTGTGATCCTCAAAGTTCAGAACGACCGGGCCATCTTCTGACGGCACCTGTCTAGGGATAGTATCAAATCTCTGGAATCTGATGAGTTCCTTATCTATCTCGTGGTACTCTCTCTGACGGCCGTATGTAAGATTGCGGCCTTCGACGTATCTCCAGACGCTTTCATATCCTTGCTTGCCGCCTGCAATAGCATCGATGACAAACTTCTGTCCTGTAAAGGCGTCTCCGCCGACGAAGATGTCAGGCTCAGCTGTCTGCCTTGTCAGAGGATCCGCCTTTGCAGTGCCGTTAGGGTTGAATTCAACCTTAGTTCCTTCGAGCAGCTTGCCCCAGTCAGCCTTCTGTCCTATGCAGTAGAGGACCGTGCTGCAGTCCTGCACCTCTGTCTGGCTGTCATTGAACTTCGGATCGAATCTTCCCTCTGCATTGCGTACACTTGTACACTTGCGGAATCTGATCCCGGTGCACTTGCCGTCCTCGCTGAGGATCTCTGTCTGCCCCCAGCCTGCATGTATTATGATGCCTTCTGCTTCGCATTCAGTCCTGTCGCCGTATCCCATCGGCATCTCATCATATCCCTCAAGGCAGTACAGGTGGACTTCGCTCGCACCGCTTCTTACTGCTGTACGCGCAACATCGGCTCCGATGTTGCCGCCTCCGATTATTACGCACTTGCCTGAGAGCTTCTGCTCACCCTCAAGATTGGTCTTCACGCTGTAATCAATACCTGACATTACTCCCTCTGCATCATCTCCAGGAATGCTGAGACCGCCTCCGCTCTGAAGACCGATAGCAATGTAGAAGCCCTTGAAGCCCTGCTCTCTAAGCTGTGGAATCGTAACGTCCTTTCCTACTTCGCATCCTGTAACGAATTCAACGCCGAGCTGCCTGATAATGTCTATCTCAGCATTTACAACATCTTTATCGAGTCTGAATGAAGGTATTCCTCTTAGCATCATTCCGCCGAGGTCATTGCTCTTCTCAAAGACAGTGACCGGGAACCCTTTGGCAGCAAGGTAATAAGCGCATGTAAGTCCTGACGGACCCGCTCCGATGACGGCGATCTTGTTTTCATGATGCTCGATGACTTCAGGGATGTACCTGTGTTCAGCATGCATGTCCTGCTCGGCTATGAATCTCTTGATCTCATCGATGGCGACTGCTTCATCGACTGTAGTACGTGAGCATTCCGTCTCACAAGGATGCGGGCAGACTCTGCCGCAGACTGCAGGGAAAGGATTCTCTCTCTTGATTACCTCGAGAGCTCCCGCATAATCGCCTTCAGATGCTTTGCGTATATATCCCTGAACGGCTATATGAGCCGGGCAGTATGTCTTGCATGGAGATGTGCCTGCACCTGTGGTCATGATGCGGTCACGGTAATTGATATTCCATCTGTCCTTGCCCCATTTATACTTGTCTGACGTCTCATAGATCTCGACCTGATTCTCAGCACTCTGGCAAAGCCTGTCGCCGAGCCTTATGGCGTTAGCCGGACACTTCTCAACACATCCTCCGCAGGCTACGCACTTCTCAGGATCTACCTCAGGCAGATAATTGGAATGTGTGCCTCCATTGCCTCCGAATTTGAAATTGCCTGAGAGAACTCCGCAGGAGCATCCGCAGCAGTTGCAGATGAACACAGACTCGCCGACCGGTCTCTCAGCAAATGAGAACTCAAATATCTCATGTACGCATCCCGTCTTCTCAGCATAGTCAAGCACCTGCAGCACTTCTTCTCTGGTGGCCTTACGGCCTTTGCCGGTACGGATATAGTACTCGGCCTCAGGGCCGATCTGGATGCACATATCCTTGATAGGGTGCTCGCAGCCCTCGCCTATCATCTGCTTGGACGTTCTGCATGCACAGTCAGCAAGTGAGAATTTAGGTGGCAGCGGGTGTTCATGTTTGACATCATCAGGCGCGTAGAATACCTGATCAAGATAACCGAGAACCTGCTCATATGTAAGAGACTTCGGCTGCGCAGCTATCTCTTTCATGACCGGAACGACTCTCATGCCACCGCCGTTAGGACTCATCATCATTACTTCGCCGCCTGAAGCCTGTGAGTATTCGTCAAAGCACTCGGCTACACCCGGAATATGCATGTTTCCTACCATGTATTCAACGATGCCCGGTGCCCAGTTAGGGATATGATAGTATTTCTTGCCGTTGTTAGCTTCTTCGAAATAGAGCACGCCAAGCTGAGAGAGCTCCCACAGCTGCTCATCCAGCTTAACTGCATCGGATCTTCCGATTTTCCTGGCAATAAGATCAGCAGGCATAGGAACGCGTGTGATCTTCTCTGCCAGCTCAGCCTGCTCATCATTCAGGATGATCCTGAAGTATTTGACCATAGGGTCGTTTTCATCGTGCGAACCCGGCATGTGATATTCCTTGTCGACATGCTCTGCCAGACGCACATATACGCTCTTATATTCTTTCTCTTTTCTTGCCATGATACTTCCCTCCCTCAAAGGAATAATTGACACGTGAGTATTATATTTGTATTATAAGAGCAATATATGTATGTTCACAATTTCCAATAATCGGGTATATGAGGTTTAAGCCGCAATTTCCAGCAAAGTGTCGAACATCCCCCTCTGAATTGGAAATATTTTGTACAACGCAGTGCAATAATCTTGCTTAATGTGTACCGGAGGAAGCTATGATCGAGAACAGCAGTGATCTCCGCGCAGTGCGGACAGAAAAGGCATTGTATGATGCCTTCAGGGAACTGGCAGCCGAGAGGCCGCTCAAAGAAATAACTGTAAAAGCTCTTACCGACAGGGCTGAGATCAACCGTAAGACCTTCTACATACATTATCACGATATTGAAGGCTTCATAGCGGGACTTCAGCAGAGGTTTATCAGCGAAGTCGCCATATATATGGGAAATGTGCTTGAAGAAAGGAACGCAGAGACAGCGTTCAGAAAGACACTCTGCTATCTTGCTGCGGATCCGGAATGGTATCATCTGATACTTTCCACCTCTGACTACGGACAGATATGGGCTGTGCTGGAAGATCCGGATACAAGGCCATGGGATTTCGAGTCCTTCCTCCCTGAACCAGAGCACGCACCTGAGATAGTCCGCTATCTGATGGGGGCTATACGTAACATATTCTGCATATGGTATGAGTCAGGAATGAAGATGTCTGCGGAGGAAATGGCAGAATTCGGCACCAGGCTGGCACTTCACGGGATATATAGTCCAGACAACTGATCAGGCATAGTACCATCCCGGATACTATGCCTGATTCTATATAAGTAGCAGACCTGGAGAGGGGAAGTCTGTCTGCTGTCACATGGTATTGTTTTTATGATACTAATGGTTTTCAGCCTGTTCTTCCAGAGGAAGTTCCAGAAGTTCAGGTTCTTCAAGAAGTTTTTTCAGGAGCTGTACTGATTTTGAGCAGTAATACCCGTCAGATATTCTTTCATCTACAGTGAGCCCTATATCCACACTTATCCTCATCTCTGTATTTCCATCAGCATCTGTAAACGGGCGATCTTTGATTTCGCCAATGACTATGAAAAGCGATGTAGTCCCCCAGTTGGTCAGATGATGATATCCGGATTTAAGTTTGATGGATCCGAGATTAGCAAGCACCACCGAAGACTGGAACGGATCTGTCTCAATAACCGCCTGCGGCATCCAGCCTCTTCTATCGAGGAATCTCGCTCCGGCACCAAGAGCCTTCTTGAGTGGAAGCGGTGTCTTCTGCAGTATGTCCATACTCTCTGTAGACTTGTCCTTGCCCTCATTACGGACATACGACACCTGTCTGTATATTTCATCATGGATGCTGTCGATATTATCTGTTTCACAGGCGTGTATCACTGCCAGTGCCTCCTCGCCTTCATCTGAGAATATTTTTTTGACAGTGAAAGCAGCAGTTACAGCATATCTTTCATACAGGTTCCCATTAGCTATGAACCGGTTGAGCTGGGGTCTCAGCATAATCGTTTTCAGGACTGCCGTGACCATGACCTGGAAGAAGTTGTATTTGTATGCAGGACCATCAGCATTCTTCTTCTCGAGATACTTCATCACATTGGTCAGATCGATACGTTCAGATATGAATGCCTCATTATCACATCTGTTCGGATACATAAGAGGCATTATAAAATGCATCGAATCTATATCTCTCAGAAGCTTTCCGTCTCTGCGTTCACCCCATTTAAGCTTCATATTATTCTGCCTTCCTTCCCTGGCTTTCCTGCCACAGCCTGTCGGCTACAGGAGCCCAGGTATCTGCATATGTTTTCGTCTTGCCGCAGAGATGCTCTGCACTTTCCGGCGACTGCAGGTCAGTGGAATGAGCTCCTGCCGCATTGACCATTTCTGTCAGTTTTCCCGAATTCTCAAGCATCGGGCATGGCATCAGCATATTGTCATTGAACGGCATATTGTCGTGGTACTGCATGAACATCGGCGACTGCAGAGCTTCAAGAAGAGTCTTCTCACGTATGTTGGAATCTGAGTAATGAACGAATACACATGGATCCACATCGCCGTTGGCATTGATATGAAGATATCTTTTGCCGCCTGCAATGCATCCGCCGACATATTCAGCATCATTCTGGAAATCCATGGCAAACAGCGGCTTGGTCGCACGGTATTCACGGATCTTTCTGTACATGCCGGTTCTTTGCTCAGGTGTAGGAAGCAGTTCAACGCTTGCATCATTTCCGACCGGCATATAATGGAAGAACCATACGAAATATGCCCCTTCATCGATCATCAGGTCATAGAATTCCTCTGATGAGATCGACTCATAATTCTGGGATGTATAGCAGGCTGAGATACCGAACGGCAGTCTCTTCTCCTTAAGCAGTCTCATCGCTTTTATGACATGGTCGTAAACTCCCGCACCTCTTCTGCTGTCAGTGGCTCCCTCAAAACCCTCAAGAGATATTGCCGGGACAAAGTTCCCGACTCTAAGCATATCGTCAGCGAATTCCTCATCTATCAGGGTCCCGTTTGTAAATGACAGGAAGACGCAGTCATCATGCTTTTCGCAGATTTTTATGAGATCTTTCTTCCTGACAAGAGGTTCTCCGCCGGTGTAAATGTAGAAGTAAACGCCAAGCTCTTTGCCCTGAGTGATGATATCGTCGATCTCATCGTAAGACAGATTCAGCTTGTTGCCATACTCTGCCGCCCAGCAGCCAGTGCAGTGCAGATTGCAGGCACTTGTCGGATCAAGAAGGATCGCCCATGGGATGTTGCAGTTATATTTTTTCCTGTTCTCTTCAAGCACAGGCCACCCGGCCAGATTGGCATTGACGAAGAAATTGACAAGGATCTTTTCAAAAACACTTCTGTCAATATCTGTCAGCATCTTCCGGATCATCTTGTTGTAAGGATCATCCTCGTTCTCAAAGATCTTCCTGAACACTTCTCTCTGCTGTACAAATTCTCCTCTGGAAAATTTATCGGCCCAGCCCATGATGGTCTGCATACCTTTCTGCGGATCTTCATATAGCTGATCGATCATTTTCCCAAGTCCGTATTTCGCTATTGTCGTTTTGATACTCATATTTCCTCCCATTGACCAACTCATTATTAACACTTATAATGGGGTTACAGTTGTAATGTTAAAAGGAATTATGAATTAGCTGTATCCAATTGGCAAGTGCATTTCAGTTGACATTTGCGGAGCCTTTACATTTGGAAAGGATTTTGTAATGACAGATCATAAAACAGAACTGGAAAAAAGGAACATAACAAGACTGTCCAACAAGCAGGCCAAGATGGTCACGAAAAGCTGTCTTCAGACTGCGTTGATACAGATGCTGGATAAAAAAGAGCTCAGCGATATTTCTGTGTCAGAACTGGCACGCAGAGCAGGAGTATCGAGGACAGCTTTTTACTCAAATTATCAGACAGTGGATGATGTGCTGACTGAACTGATAGATCAGGAACTGGAAGAAGTAAACAATTCTATCTGGGAAGCGATCAACAGAGAAGAAGATTTCTTCCCGCCTATAATTCAGAAAATGAAAGACAACTATGATCTGTATTCTCTCCTGATGAAGGCCAACATTGAGAAAACAGCTTTTTTCCAGTTTCGTGATCATATCAAGGATTCTTATCCTGCACTGGACAAGAAAACATATTATATGATTATCGCTGCAATAGGCTCACTCAGAAGTATCATTCTGGAATGGTTCATAAACGGATGCGAAGACTCTGTCGCACTCATCTCGGAAATATGCGACAAGTCGGTTGAAGCAGTCAAAACAGAAATCCTTCCAAAGCTGAGAGAGTCTTAGTTCCTATGCGGAACAAGTTTAAAACAGCAAATGGGGCTGTTACACAGTCGAAGTGTGACAGCCCCTCAAATTCAGATATTCTTATTTTTCAATCGCTTTGAAAGCAGCTGCCTGAGCAGTCATTCCTCTCTCTGAAGCAAGTCTCTCGATTGAGGAAGCGCCGAAGAATCCGTCGATTTCCGGAACATTTTTGATTACATATTCTGCATCTTCAGGATCTGCAATCGGTCCGCCATGGCAGATTACCATGATGTCCGGATTGACCTCCCTGCCTGCAGCAATGATCTCGCGGATCTTCACACAGCAATCGTCAAGTGTAACAGCTGTTTCTGCTCCGATTGATCCCTTAGTGGTCAGTCCCATATGAGCTACAAGGATATCTGCACCAGCCTCTGCCATTGCTTTAGCCTGATCCGGATCAAATACATACGGGCATGTCAGCATGTCAAGCTTATGAGCTTCTCTGATCATCTCTACTTCAAGGCCATAGCCCATTCCAGTTTCCTCCAGATTTGCTCTGAACTTTCCGTCAATAAGACCAACTGTAGGGAAATTCTGAACACCGTTGAAGCCCTGGTCCTTAAGCTGTTTGAGGAAGATATCCATTACTCTGAACGGATCTGTTCCGCATACACCGGCGAGTACAGGGGTTTTCTTTACGATTGGAAGTACTTCCTGCCCCATCTCCTGGACGATCTTATTTGCATCGCCATATGCAAGCAGTCCGGAAAGTGACCCTCTTCCTGCCATACGGAAGCGTCCGGAGTTATAGATTATCAGCATATCTACATCCGCTGCCTCACTGCATTTAGCTGTGATCCCTGTTCCGGCGCCAACACCTACAAGAATCTTGCCGTTTGCTACTTCAGCTTTGAAATTGTCCATTATCTCCTGTCTTGTACTTCTAAGCATCTTTCCGTCCTCCTGTATTATTTGTTGTTCTCTATAAGATTTATCAGTTTTTCCGCAGCTGTTTCTGCGAATTCTTTGTCATTAATGTTGCAATTGCAGCTTGTGATCCTTACAAGCGGGTTGGTTATTCCTGACTTAATGGTTTCAAAAAGGATCTCTCGCTCCTTTGGCCCATCAAATGGCTGTCCCTCAGCATCTATCATGGATACTCCCTTGCACGGCAGCATCACATCCATATTTGTTTCTGCCTTGTTCCATTTTTCTGCCAGAACTTTACCAATCTTAGCATTTTCCGGCTCGGTAGTTCTCATGAGTGTAACAGTCGGATTATGCTTGTACAGATTTCTTCCTGAGAACTTCTCCGGAACAGTATCGATTGGTCCAAAGTTGACCATATCACACGCTCCGACTGATACGACCTGTGGAATTCTGTTACGTATTGCAGCCTCACACCTGTCAGGACCTGCCGCAAGAACACCGCCAACAAGTTCATCGCACCATTCGGTGGTTGTAAGATCCAGAACTCCGGAAAAGAACCCTGCATCTATCAATGCCTCCATTGTTTTGCCTCCGGTTCCGGTAGCATGGAATACAAGCACCTCATAGCCTCTGTCCTCGAGATATGCCTTTGCCTGATCCACACAAGGTGTCGTTACGCCAAACATTGTTGCTGCAATCAGAGGCTTTTCTTCAGTCGTATCAGGTTTAAGTTCTTCCTTGAGGCCAACCATTCCCGCAATAGCCAGAACTGCATTTCTGAATATCATCTTCGATATTTTATTCAACCCGGCAACATCGACTATAGAAGGCATCATTACAATGTCGCTGGTTCCAACATATTGAGAAACGTTACCCGATGCCATAGTAGACACCATTACTTTAGGCACTCCTATAGGAAGCGCTCTCATTGCAGGTGTTACCAGAGATGTTCCGCCTGATCCTCCGAATGATATGATGCCGTCAAATTTGCCCTGTGCATATAGCTTAGGTACCAGCACCTGCATTCCTTTGGAGAGAGCCTCTGTAGCCATTGCTCTGTCCCTGCGTTCAACGATAGCCTTGATGTCGTACCCAGCTGCAGACGCAATCTCATCATTATTTACGTCTACATCAAACGCAGGAGTGAAAACACCTGTATGAATCATGAATGGTTTAAGTCCAAGTTCTTCTACCAGCCCTTTGACATATAAGAATTCTGCACCCTTAGTATCAAAGGTACCGGCAATTGCGATGGTTTTCATACTGCACTCCTTTCCGAAACTTGTGATTGCTTTGCCTGGCCAGGCTGTCTACTTAAAAAGAGGTGGAATCCATCTTTGATGATGCAATTCTACCTCTTGTCGGTTTACAATACCATGTGTATATATCGCCTATTCTTGTGTATTTTTTGGCTATATACTTGTTTACTATCTTTTTACATGTGTTTTTTGTTGTTTATGAATTGTTCTTTCTATATTCTGCGGGTGACTGTCCACAATACTTTTTGAACATTTTAGAGAACTGGGCGTAATCAGTATATCCAACATTGCCGGCGACCTGCGTGCAGCTGTCGTTTGTGTTCCTCAGCAGTTCCTTTGCTCTTTCCATTCTGTAGTGTATTAGATATTCTGAAAAAGTTTGTCCTGTATCACTTTTAAATCTTGTGCTGAGATATGCTGGTGTTATATGCATCACGATAGCCATGCTGCCAAGTGTTATCTCGTTCATATAATGGCGTTCAATGAATTCTTTAACAAATACCGTATAGTCTCCGGGATTCCAGCCCCCTTTCATTGCTTTTGCCATAAGAGCATCCAGTTCTTCATTACCACTGTTTTTGAATGAAAGAGTTGTTTCGTAAACCGCTTTTTCTATAGGTATTCTGTCAAAAGTCGATCCACCTATATATCCCTGGCATCCTGTTTCCTTGTACATATACAACATGTCCTTTGGTGTATTTGCCGGTCCTGCATATATCATACGTATCACCTCAGGGTTCAAAGCTGAGCATTGTCTGAATATATCAGCAGTCATCTTTCTTGCATATTCAATCGACATATATTTTTTTGCACCTAGGTAGCCCCCTCGTGTGAGTCCAAGATGTACGCATATTATATCTGCACCTGCATTCGTCATCCTAACTGCCTCATCCTCAGTTGTAACAAAGGCAATCGTTGCAAGACCTACAAACCGGGCAAGCTTTATTGCTTCAATTTCTCTTTCAAAACAGTTTCCTTCCTCTTCGAGGGCAATTCTGAACTGCCCATCGATCAGACTCATAGTTGGAAAATTTACAATCCCCGTAAAGCCTTTCGATTTGATGTCTTTAAGGTACTCATAAAGATTTAGTTCAGGATCGCTGGCAAACAAGCCAAAGAACAGTGGCGTATCTCCTGTTATTGGAAGCAGTTCGTGTATCCCCATGTCCATAACTATTTCATTATTATTGCCATACGAAAAATAGCTGGCATATGAGCTCCTACCCATTATCCTGTATTTTCCGGCACTCAGGGCAAGTAAAAAGTCCGCTCCACCAGCAGCCGCATATTTTGCCGTCATTCCCGAGCCTACAGCTGCTCCTATGATATGGCCATTAATGTCTATCTGAGCATGCAGCAACTCAAGCAATTCAGTACGTTCCATCACAATACCTCGCTGTGGTTATCGTTAGTTAAAATGATTATTAGTAATATATCACTTTATTGTTTTTATAATTTCTGCACATGATCCCTATATTCTTCCGAGCACTCCTTGCTGCAGAATTTATCCCTGTGCCGTCTGGCTATAAAAGCTTTTCCGCAATTTTTGCACATTCTGATCGGTCTGTTTTCATCGGTCAGCATCATGCTGAACATAAGCTGTATGCCCTGGATCAATGAATTGAAGTTCCAGACAAGATATGGTCTGTCATCCATAAGACCAATATGGTATGTCGGTGTCAGTCCATCAAACGCAGCCATACTTTGCTTGTGGAATTCCTTCTGTTTTTCCGTAAACCCGTCCTTATCTTCGTAATAGAAGAATATGACCATGAGATTAAATGCCCAGTCCTTAAACTGTTCTTCCATCCAATCCAGCCTCTCTGCATATTCATGCTGAAACATAATTGCTATCACTGCCAGTTCTCCATATTTTCTTTAAGTGTTTTTATAACACGATTCCTCCGGAATCTCATTCTGGAATCTTTTATACGAGGCTGCATTTCATAATCAAAGTCATCCTCGTCATCAAACATGGCATTTCTATAAGCAATGGCCTCGTCATCGAACAGCATCTTCTCGTTATCCCAATCGTATGCAGCAAACAAAGGAGCCTTCTCCTGCCACATTACATATTCCTCGTGAGTGATCTTGCCTTCCTGAAGTAATTCACGGATGTTATACCAGTTTCTAAGATAGCGATCCATCCTGAATACCATGAGGCTTGTCATGTCATCATTGTCAGGGATAGGCTGATCTCTAAAGGCAAGATGATATGTCTCTCCAACCTTAACGGGATGCAAGCCATACAATTCTTCCATGTAATAGAATGCCAGCATTGCCCCCAGATCACTGTTGAGTTGAACCCCGGCCAAAGTATTGTAGTTTACATGCAGGTCCATTGCTATTGCATAAAGGGTATCAAAATCCGGGAACCGATTTCCAAGCTCGTAGTTTCTGATAGTTGACTCGTTCAAATCATTTTGTTCGGCCAATTCTTTCTGTGTAAGCCCGGCAGCTTTTCTGTATCTTCTTATTTTACTTCCAAGAGATTCTTCACTTCGCAGCATAATCACACCTCTTCTTTCCAATTAGCTTGGCAACAGTATAGCATACAGCTTTTATACAGTTCAATATTGAAATGTTTTTTGAATTTAATGTTGAAAAGGTGTTGACAGTTCATTTGCGAACTGTTATTCTGTAATACTCACTCAACAGTTCATTATCGCACTGTTGAGTGCGAGGCTACAGATGTTTCTCATTTAACTCATAGAAACACCCTGTCAAAATGCCTCTCCCGTGGCCTACAGGTGAATGGTCCCTATCACAACTGAATAAAAGATCGATCAGGTACTTTCCCTGGGATATCGGCAAAACCGTAAGCATGCAGGACCGGTGCGCCAAGATTGCAACAAGGAGGGACCCACGCAGTGGGAGGATCCCTTATTGCGAATAGTTGTTGCAGGAGCGATAAAACTGAAGTTCCGAAAGGCAGTGTGGCAGCTGCAATGTGCGATGACAGTTCCAGGGTACAATGATACTTCCGTCCAGCCACAGACATCGCAATGGGGGCGGCTCCGTAAGACCTGCGGGGAGGGCAACACCCTATGAGACAGATCGTCGTCTGTCTGCCTGAAAGATCCCAAAAACCATTTTTAAGCCACCCAAATGATATATATGACCATAGACATTATTCATGTGGAGAAAACCGTGTCTCAGCCAGATATTTTTCAAAAAAACGCTCCGAGAATAATCATTCATCCAAAATGCACAGGAGATAACAATGCCAAGATTAAGCAAGAAATACAAATTGGAATGGGCCTTCTTTCTCGACCACCGCAATCGTATAAAATACAACGATCTCTGCAAGAAGTGTGAGAATGAATGTAAGCAGAGTTTCAGAGCTGTCATCATCGACTGCCCTTTCATGAGGAAGAGCCGCCCGAAAAAGAAAAGGAGTAAAAACAACTATGCAACATAACAATACAATACGAGCACCACTTGAGATATTCACAGCAGCAGATGTTGAGCCTAAAGAAATCGACTGGCTGTGGTATCCATATATACCCTTCGGAAAGTTAACTCTGATCCACGGGGACTCCGGAGATGGAAAAAGCACATTTGCGCTCAATCTGGCAGCGCTTTTGACAAGAGGAGATCCCTTGCCCCTTTCCGGACAGTGCCACGGATCAATGAACGTTATCTATATCAATGCGGAAGATGGTTTGGACGATACAGTCGTTCCGCGTTTCATCAAAGCCGGAGGAGTGCGCGAGCGCCTCATATTCATCTCAGAGGAGAAACAGCGACTTAATTTCACAGACAGCAGAATAAGGGCAGCGATCGAAGAAAGCGGAGCACGTGCCCTCTTCTTCGACCCGCTGGCTTCATACCTTGGCGCTGATGTCGCGATAAACCATGCGAACGAAGTCAGGCCCCGCCTTGAGTATCTGATTGAAGCTGCAAGAGGAACTGGTTGTGCGATCATTGTAGTAGCACACATGAACAAAAACGAAGGGATGAAAGCAAAAGCCAGAGTAAATGGCTCAGGAGATATCGTTGCCGCCGCAAGGAGCGCTGTTGTGATCGGTCGCGGCACTGAAGATCCCGATGAGAGGGTCATGGCTCACAGTAAGTCCAATCTGGCACCGACAGGACCATCAATCCTCTTCTCTATAGGAGATGGAACTATAGATTTCATCGACACTATCGGCATAACAGCCGATCAGCTTGTTGGTGCATACGGAGCCGGAACACCGCGCGAGACCAAACAAGCCCTCGCAAGTCGCAAACTGCAATCAATGCTCTCCGACGGAGGGATGCCTCAGAAGGAGATCATGAAGGCAATGAGCGAGCTGGGGATCAGCCAGCGTACTTGCGAGCTTGCTAAGGCAAGCCTCCCCATACAGAGTATCCGCGTGGGCGATCACTATGTATGGGTGCTTGGTGAAAGCAAGCAAGGCAACAACGCAACAATGCAGGGTAATACCCTTCTTGGGTAAGTACTCTGCTTGTATGTGTGTTGCCACAGGGAGTCCAGAGGGAACGTCTGGCCCACATACCTTGCCTGCAAGGTGTAGTGGGTTACACTGCATCGGATGCAGACAGACTCAGTAACATACTCCTCGCAGGAGGAGGAGCATGTTCGGAGCCTGTCTTTCCGCAGTGGCTATTGCGCGGTAGACGCGTCTTGCTACGAGGACCGCAGCATCCGAGGCAGTGTATTTATCATAACCGCAACAAACATTACTGACCTATGCTGCGAAGATTCTGCTGCTTGCAAACTAGTGTCATACTGCATTGTTGCGTTGTTGATTTCTGAAAGAAAGGAGGATTCATTATATGGCAAATTATGCGATACTCAGGATCGAAAAACGCAAACTGAGCAGCGTTACTTCGATCAACAATCACCATGAAAGGCTCAAAGAGAAGTACAAGAGCAATGAAGATATCGATTCCGAAAGAACTGATCTCAACTATCATTTGGTACAGCCCGAAGGAAAATACCGGCAAAGGGTGTTGGACAGGATCAACGAAGCCGGCGCAAAGAGGCGCAAGGACAGCGTGGTAATGCAGGATGTTCTGATCACTGCCTCACCTGAATGGATCGATGCCAAGTCGTATGAAGAGCAGGTAGAATACTTTGATCATGCTTTCGATTTCATTTCAAACAGATATGGTCGGGAAAACATTATATCCGCAGTCATTCACATGGATGAAGCTCATCCTCACATGCATCTGGTGTTCGTCCCTATCACTCCTGATGGTAAGCTCTCATCCAAAACGCTCATGGGCGGTCCAAAAGGAATGGAGAAACTTCAGGATGATTTCCATGAACACATGTCACGGAAGTACCCTGATCTGACCAGAGGTATCTCAAAGAAGATTACAAAAAGAAGACACATTTCGCCGCAAATGTATAAACAGGCGGCGTCATTATATGAACATTATGATCAGATACTCGCTGCCATAAACGATATAGGATTGATAGGAAATGCCAGGGCAAAAGAAGAAGCTGTCGAACTTCTTGGAAGATATGCTCCTGATCTTGCCAAAGTTAAGGAGCAGCTTGCATCAACTGAGAAATATATTAAAACACTTGAGAGTCGTATCAGCTATGATGATGCCGTAATACGTGGCAAGGATTCCGAACTTAATGAGAAAGATCTCGCTCTTTACGAAGAAAGAGCTAAAGTCATGCAGCTTGAATACAAGCAGAAACAACTTGTAGGATTACTAAACAAGATCCCTGCTGAAATGAGAGAGCAGCTAATGAAGAGCAAAGGCATAAAGGATCATAGTGAAAGATGATCTGTCGATTATAAGCAACCGTATACTATTGATTTATCAAATTGAACCGCCGGAGGCATGCTGCCTCTGTTTTATTTTGAGGAAAGGAGGTGCCGGAGCATGGCAGAAACCATCAATATGCAACACATGATGTCGTCTTCGGCATCTTTCAGCCCGCAGGAAATGTTGTCGTTCCTCTCTGCCAGTGGTACTATTGACCTGAGTAGAGTGAGAAACGAAATGATAAAAACTCAAATTGATAAGCTCATTGAGACTACTCATACAAGTCCGATCACACAGGGTCCGGACGGCAGATGGCGCACTTCAGTATATGAAGGAAAGAAGCGCCGCCTGATCGCCAAGAAGTCCCTCGACGATCTGAAGCTTGAGATCTATTGTTTCTACACAGGTATTTCAAAGGAGGACGTATTTAGGGAACATACAATTGAATCTCTGTATCCCAGATGGAAGGAATACAAAGCACTTCACACTAACGCAAAGACATATATCATCAGGATAGACAGTGTGTGGAACAATCATTACCTTAATGATGAGATCATCAGAATACCTATTTCCAAACTGGATAAACTGACACTCGATACGTGGGCGCATAAGCTCATCAAGGAAAATGATTATACTAAGAAGCAGTATTACAACCACACCATTATAGCAAGACAGGTCCTTGATTATGCAGTTGAACTTAACCTCATTCCATTCAACCCTTTCTCGCAGTTCAAAGTTGACAGCAGAGTATTCAGGAAAGAAAAGAAGCAGTCAAGTGAAACTCAGGTGTTCAGTCGCGATGAACAGGCTGCTATGGAGGCTCTTGCCTGGGAAGATTTTGAGAAGATCAAGCACCCTGTCAACCAGCTAGTCCCTCTCGCTATGCTGTTCCAGTTTCAGACAGGACTGCGTATCGGTGAAGTCTGTGCTTTAAAGTATGAAGATATTGACGGAGATAAATTCCTCGTCAGGAGAATGTACAGGGCAGCTACAAAAGAAGTTATTGATGATACCAAAGGCACCTTTGGCGAGAGAAGTGTGGTTCTTACCGACAAAGCAAGGGAGATAATCAAGGCTGCCGATGGCAGGAAACAAGAGCTTGGAGTCGAGAATGAATATATCTTTTCTCTCTCTGACCAGCCAGTTTCATATGATGCTCTCAAGGACCTTTATCCGAGCTACTGCAGCAAGCTTGATATCACCAACAGAAGCTCTCATAAGTCCAGAAAAACATTCGTATCCACCCTGATTGACGGAGGCGTCAATATCAATACTGTCAGAGAAATGGTCGGTCACAACGATGAAAGGACTACTCTCAGATGCTACTGCTTTGACAGAAATACCGATGCAGAGAGAAAGAATATGATCCAGAATGCACTGTCTTCTTAGTCCTATTCTCGGATGCCCATGGGACTTTTCAGGGCAAATCTTAAAAATGTAACAGTTCAGATCCCATCTGTAACAGAAAAATCCACGAAAAAAGCCTGAAATCGTTGAAATCTCAGGCTCTTTCTGGCGGAGGACATGGGACTCGAACCCACGGGGCTGTTACGCCTTACCTGATTTCCAATCAGGCTCCTTAGCCACTCGGTCAATCCTCCACGGCTAATTTAAAAAATGCATTATTGTGTCAGCCCGATTATGTTAACATATCGGGTACTTGTTTGCAACTGAAAGAATATGAAAAATATTACTCATGGGATAGTACTTCCTGAATTCTGCGTGTCAGGGCCTTTGCCAGCTTGAGGAGCTTCCCTTT
>RHMF01000391.1_pt1 | contig 18541 bp, 24 predicted proteins | sample 5365151 | NCBI WGS metagenome assembly RHMF01 (sample SAMN10266501, study PRJNA497801) | feces metagenome | isolation source: feces | host: Bos taurus | place: China: Prairie of Fairy Mountain | collected 2017-08-14 | reverse complement strand
TACTTATATTAAGATGTCTACATGCAGAGTATTTACTCATTCTAGACTTATCAGAAAGTCTTTTTAAAGTAGAAACAGTTTCTAATAATTCCTCTTCTGTTAGATTTGAATTACCTGTATCAATATCATCTACTATTTTTAATAATAGTTGCTTTATTACATTTAACATATAAGTACAAAAATAAGAATAATGTAATACCTAAAAGTACACTATGAATAGCTATATATTCGTGTTTATATAAAGGTATACCTATATAATAATCTATTATATTAAAGATATCTATTATTAATATATAGTAAAGAAACATTCTATGGTAAATACAAAATCTAAATACTAAATTAGATAATAATAAAAATACCCAAGTTAAGAGAGATACTCCTGCTAAATTACTTATAACAGGAGCATCTATTTCTAATATATTGAGTGTAGTATTAAGTACATAAAATCCAGTTATTATTATAGGTATGTATTTTAATACTATAAGAAGTATTTTATATAAATACTTACTTCTTAAGCTTTCCTCCACAACCATATCTCTTTCCTGGTTTTATTCCTGCCTTTGGAGACATAGGTTTTGACCTTTTTGCTTTTCTAGCCATAATATTATTTTATTACTATTTTAATTTCTTCTCCTCTTAAAGACGCTTTTAGAAGAAGGGACATTAACGTATTAAAGGTTTTAGTACTATTTATTACTTTTCCTTTTACTTTATTTTCTCCTACTAATATACAACCAAGAGAATCTTTTTCAGTATTACCTACATGTATTAATACTCCACTAAATCCTTTTACATCTAATAATCTAGGTAATTTACCTCCATAAGGTTTAGCCCAACTCCTGTCTTTAAATTTAGGAGATACAGTACGCATATCTATAATGTATTCTCCTTTAGGTATAGCAGTATAACCATAGACTTTCTTAGCTTTAATAGTATAAACAGGCATACTATCATCTAGATTTCTATCTATGTCTTCTATAGTATCACATTTAAAAATATCACCTATAGTTAAAGTTCCTATAGTATACTTACTTCCCTTGTATCTTCTTTTTAGGTTTAGAATCATTATTATTGTATTTAGTAGAATTAGACATATTAAATATAGGAATATTACGTTGTCTTACTGAGCATTGCATATTAAGACATATCTGCCCCATAAGATTAAACATTTCATTCCTAATTTTATTAATGTCTTCTTCTAACTTATCATTCTTAGCCTCTAATTTTTCATTTCTACTTCTCAAGTCAGCATTAACTGCGATGACTTCTTCTAGTCTCTCCTTATTATCATCAGATAATTTAGTGTAGAATTCTAGAGAAGCTTTCATGTTTTGAATGGTAGAAGAATCTACTTCTGCATTGTACTTTCTTCTTGTGAGAAACCAAGTAATAAAGTTTGACCCTACTCCTAGAATACTTAATATGATTTCTGTGCTCATTATATACCTATTGTTTTCTTAAGTTTTAAAAATATAAATGCTATAAAAGCTCCTCCTAGTATCATTAGAGTAGTTTGCCAATCTTTTATTACATTAACTTCTTTTACTATTTCTACTTCTTTTATAATAGGAATAGTATCATTTACCATTATTGTATCTCTAACTAACTTATTTCTATAGATGTACTGTGTCTTACTGAGATATACAGTATCATTCTTTGATTGTACAAATATGCTATCTTTAACATACATAGTATCAATACTTGTTGTGTTTATATACTTCTCTTTGACTGTCTCTACAGGTATGTATTGAGTAGTAGTACATCCAAGTAATGTTATAGTTAGAACTAGTGATAGTAATATACTTTTCATAAGCTCTTTATATTAGGGCACAAATATACAATAAATACACTATCTCTACAATAGAATAAATGATTTACTTATAGCAACAATAACTTAATAATACTTTAAATATTTAATAAGTATATTAAGCAACTAGATATTATACCACCCATAGAGTATAATAGGTCTTTATTACAAAATTCAGTATCTAGTCTTTCTTTTATATAAGATAAGGATACACTAGATAATGCTCCTACCATTAAACCTATATCTCCGAAATTACCGCCCCACGCAGTGATTAAAGCGGCAATGGTGAAGTGCAGAACCTTGTCTGCACCCACCTTTTGTAAGAATTTGTCTACTAATTTCATAATGCTATTCATTAACTATTATCCACTGTGGCACTCCGTCCTCAATGCTCACGCATCGCATGGTCATGCCATCGCCATTAATCTTCTCATCACCCACTTGAAGCTCTTTCTCTTCTTCAATGATAGGCTCTTCTTCCACTACCTCGGTGGGTTGTGGCTCGAACTGCTCCCAATAGCCTTCGGGGATTTCCACGTATCATAGCATCATTTCCTCCTCTTGTTCCTTCTGATACACTACAAATCCACCTCTTCTGGGTTAATACAGTCAAACCAATTATATGACGCCAGAAAAGCCGCTTTTTGTGCAATGGGCGCATTTTCATCTGTAACACTCACTTCACTTTCGGGGTATGTTCCCGTTTGTTCGACTGAAATTCTATAAGAGTTCCCAAGAATACTCACACCATATCGGGGGGCTATAAGAGCCTGGAAATAAGCACAAGCTGCCGTATAGTCTCCTAACCCTACAGCACAATGAGTTCCGTCATTTGTGAGCTCATGCTCTGTATTTAGAGAGCTTGCCCTAATATTCTGAATAGCAGTGCCATAAGGAATTATGAAATCAATACCATAATTCGCACGTAATTTCTTTGCAGATTCTGCTATTAGTTTCCATCTTTCGTAGGATGACCCCTGTTCATTAGACCCGTATCCACTCCAATATGAGTGCACAATCAGAAATCCTATGGTTGCTTTCGGTTGATGTTTGCGGATAATTCTAATAAATTGGCTTAAATAACCAGCAGGACTATTTTCTTCCCACATATCATAATAAGGTGCATAACTACTTACTTGGTGAATGATTATCAAGTCCCATTCGTTATTGATAAGGGTGTTTCTGAACTTTTCGCCAACACCTCCAGTGTTAGAGCCTGATATATCAGCGTCTATACCTCCAAATTTCTTATCTATACTATACCCAGTGGTGTCTTTGTCGTTATAAACATCACACCAATTTTTAAACGAAGCTCCTCCTCTAACAGCAGTATATAAACACATATCAGATACGTCAATCCCCGCTGATTCAATAAGTTGTGGAAGATAATTAGTAGAATCGACAGTGTAGCTGTTACCAATGTCAAGGACTTTCAGTTTAGGCATAGTTAAATTCAAAGGCGGATTAAACATGTGTGGAACTGGAGGAGCGATATTCTTCAGTTCATTCACATCATATTTTAAGGCTTCAACTTTTGTATTAATAGAATTATCTGTTACTATGCTAAAACTCGCTTCAGTCGATGGTGTGCAATTAACATATAAATACCCATCTTGATTTACCTGTATAGTGGCAGGGTTATTTGTTGTATCAAGTCCCGCGTCTGCCAGTATTAGGATTCTTCTATTTTTATCTGTTAAAGCATAAGCTCGGCCAGCAGAGCCACCTTTAGTTTGGACGGATACAGACATTCCTTTTGTCACGGCAAGCTTTATGCAGCCCCATGTAGGGTCTCCTTCCCTAAATAGCTTAGGGTCAATAGGAGCGATATCTCCTATTGCAAGGGAGCCTAAATTATAAAAATATCCAACTGATAATATAGAATTATCATAGGACTTTTTATTTAGGATATTATCTATTATGAGTTTTATCTTACTTGCTTTAATGATTACACTAAATATATCATTACTTTGTAAATCATGGTTGATGTACAAATACCCATCTTTCTCTACTGTAATTTCAACTGGGTTATTTATCGTATTAATACCAGCGTCTGCTAAAGATAATACTTTCCCATTAAGGTCAGTCAAGGCATAAGCTCTTGCACTAGAACCACCTTTTGTTTGGATATTTATAATTGAGCCTTTAGAGACTCTAACTTTTGTGCAGCCCCATGTAGCAAGAGCTTTGGGAGTGTCTGGGTGAGTGTCTCCTATAAATAAACCCCCATTATAATAATATCCTGAAGATAGGTCTGAAGAAGTAATCGAGGTTAAATCGAATATCTCAGAAGTGTTTGATTCAATATCGGAATGAACGGAGGATAAATCTTCCGATAGCTGAGAAACTGCAGACGACTTTGGGAGTTTCTCGATGAGCAATGATGAAGTGGATGCTGTGCTACAAATTATATAACCATCTTGAGATATAACGATTATCGCATTCGTTTCCGACCCAGCAGCTTTTTTTAAGAGCCTATCCTCACTGTCATAATAACAATACAACAGTGCATTGTTACCTCCAGCTCCAGTTACTCGTATAACATTGCCAGAGGTGACATTTATTCTCTCAGTAGAGTTGTAGTCTTTCTGTGAATAATATTCCCTTTTTTCTGAGTTCCAATAGTAGCCTATTTTTAGAGTGACGTCTATTGTTTCACCTTCTCCTATCACTAATTTTTTAGCTTCGTTCAACTTCGCCTTATCCTCCGCACTCATCACACCAGCCTTCTCTGCCGTTGCGGCAGGGATAGTTATAGTGTTTATATTTGTATCAGATTCACTCTTAAATATAAGAGATACATCTTCTTCACTTGATTCACAACTAACATCTTTAACATAAGAATCAAACAGCTTTTTATTTTCAGAGGTGTAAACAGCTTTAGTAGAGGTAATTGGATATACATCAGTACTTTCAGTACCTCCTAATAACTCATTTTCTAAAATCTTTTTTATTTTTCCCATATTATATATTAATTACTATATCTGGTATCTCCTGTATAAACTGAAAATTTAACTCTCCCACTGCCTGAGGTTGACTTTCAAATAGATTTACCCAACCTTTGGCTCCAAAGAAGTACAGCATAAAAGTACCATTTGATAGAGGCTTAAGCCATCCGACATTTTTAGATGGCTCAGCCACACTGATTACTATATCTTTTATTGTTTTCATTATCCTATAAGATTAAATAACTCATTATTGAATTCCTCTTTGGTTTTTAGACCCCCTTGAGCTTTATATTCACCATATAAAGAAGTAGGAGTTACATAATTTGTATTGACTACAACTGCACCATCTTCATCTATATTATAATAAGCTTCATGTCCTTGTGCAGTAGTAATATGTGCAAAACCTCCAACTCCATCAGTCCAAGAACCTACACCAATACCATAATCAATATGTGTACTAAACACATTAGTTTTAACTGTGACTCTTCTTAACTTTTCCAAGTTAGATTGTTTAACTACTTCACTGTCTCCTATTTCTAATTCTATACCTTCTATATATGTAGATAAATCATAATAAGAATGTTGAGTGATTTCTCCAGTATCAAAGTTTACATCAAATACTATGTGAGTATCTCCTTGTACTGCTGATATTTCACCATTATGATAAACACCTACAGTATCATAATCTATACCATATAATCTACCTATAATATGTACATTAACAGTTTTGGATAATCCTATATCAGCAGCTGTGTCTATATTACTAAGTAAATCTACTTGATTAGTGCTTATCTTAAAAATATATTTATCTGTACTTTCTTCTAGTATTTCAGAAGTTCTTGCATATACATTATGACTACCTACTACTTGCCAACCTTTAGATGTAAAGGCTTTCTGAATTAATACACCATTAATTACTTGGAGCCATAATACATTTTTATCAATGGGTTCTTTATTTGAAAATATAATTTTCTTTAATTCCATTATTTAGTAGTTTTTTGTTGTTTATTAATTTGTTTCTCTTTTAATTGAGCATCTCTTCTAGACTTCTCTTTATCGTGTTCTAATCTTTCTCTATCTAATTTAAGTCTAGCATCAAACTCTCTCATTTGTTCCATTAACTTATCTTTAGCTTCTTGAGAATACTCTGGTTCTTGAACACCATCATTTACATTATTAGCATTCATTGTAGCAATAAGTATTTTAGTCTCATTGTCTCTTTGATTAATGATATCTTCCTGCTGCAATTTAGCTTGTTCTAAAGCTGCTTTTTGTTGTATGTCCTGTTGCTGTACCTCAAGTTGCTGTTGTTGTGCTTGAGATTGTCTTTCTTGAATAGCTCTTTCATCTTTCTCAACAAGTCTTTGTTTCTCTGCAAGAGAAGATGAACTAAACAATTTCATAATAGTAGAGAATGAAAGTGTCTGATTTTGTAGAGCTGCTTGTGCTAAAGTGTCCAATTTAGAATTGAGTTCTTGAACACCATTACTATTATCTATCATAAGACCATAGTCAGATTCAGCAAATTCATCTCCATTTATTTCCATAACTCTCATAGAGTTATCAGACAGTATATACTGAAACTTTTTACTTCTACCTTTCAGTGCTATTTTAGCTGTTTCTAGGAAGCATTCTAAAGCCCTCTTCTTGACATCTTCATGTACTATGAACAACCATTCTGTGATATGTGAAGATTGTAAAGTAGCTCTTTCTACACCACCTACTGTTTCTCTATTACTAATCTGTCCTTCTCTTTGCTTGGTAATACCTGCAACCTCAGACATTTCCATCTTGATGAACTCAAGTAGGTTAATATATTGTTGTATCTGATTACCATCAGAAGTAGCAATAACTCCAGTAGATGCGTTATTTAATGCTCCTGCTAGCTTTCCTGTAGCTGCTCCAACACTTCCTTCATTAAAACTATCTTCGACTGCAAGACCCATTGTCTTAGCATAGTATAGCCACTTTTCTACATCCCAACCTTTAGGCTTTTTAGCAAAGTCTAATCTAAGAAGTGCTCCCCAGTTTCTAGCTATTAACTTGTTAAGCCTATCATGAATAGCATCATATAAGTAGTTATATGGCTTCATCATATCTACTAGACTGAAAGGCTTATTGTCATTAAGATTATAAATAGAGCCTACAATACCAAAATGACATCTGGAAGGATTGCTTAATCTATTGTATTGAATTACTCTAGGTCTCATATTGACATAAATGTCTGAGCCAATTTTAGTACCTTCCCAAGCTTCATTAATGTAGAATATCTGTTCTTCTTCTCCAGCATCCTTATTTATTATATAAGTTTCTGGATAAAAGCTAAATACTTCCTCACCTGTTTGGAAATCATAACTCCTTACTTTCTTAATCTTTCTTCTAGACTTCCAGTATACTCTAAGTACTCTTAAGTTACCAGCCATATCATAAGGTAGTAATGAATCGTTTACCCCATCATAATCTCCAAGAGGGTTCCAAAATAAACCTTCAGTGTTTATTTCATCTCCTATCATATGACTATTGATAAATCCCTGCCTATCATCTATATTATCCATAGAATCTGTAGCAGATTGACCTACTTGGTCTGGCAGATTCTCAAGATACTCCATATCTTTCTTTGTGAGAACATCATAGTATGTATCTATTACTCTACTAGGACTCCAATAATCTTCTAGGATTATCATTTCTGCATCCTCAATTTTATTGCTATATCCAGATTTAAATACTCTAATCTTAAGAGGATTTAATCTTTCTATAGTTGGTTCTCCACCTACTATATCACATTGATAAATTTCTTCACCAACTGCCATAGCATCCATGAATCCTTGGTTAAACATAAGAGGCATGCTAAGCTCTTTAACATAATGGTTAAGAAGAGCATTAGCTCTGACCTCTCTCATGTCTTGCCATTCATAGGTGTAGTAGTCACTTATCTTTTCAAGTTCCTGACTCGCTTCTTCTTCTGATTGAGAAGTATTAGATACCCACTCCTGAAGTTTCTGTAAAAGCTCTTCCTTTTTAGTATTTTCTATTTCTGTAATAGCATTAGGATTAGTTACTACTACTCTAAAATCAAATACTCTTTTAGACTCTTCACCTCTAAGAACACTCAGCTTACTATTCATAATAGGATAGTGCTGTATTTTTTCAGGAATGAATCCAGCTTGTAGATTCTCAGGATTGAGTATCACCTCTAAGTCACTCATATGTAACTTACCATTGAGCAGGTCATAGTTAATCTTCTTGTGTACTACAGATTTTCTAACTAAGCTATAATTGAAGAAGGTCTTGCTATCTGCCCAATCCAAGTGTTTCTTCCTCCAAGCTTTATTCTTTTTGCTAAAAGGAAGTTGCTGTGGAGGTAGGTTAATCATTTCATATCCCATATTCTTCAATTTAATTGTTGTGCAAAGATAAGCAAAATACTTGACCTATGCAAGCACATAAGTAATTTATTAACCAAAACTTCTTATTTTTACTAAATTTACTGCCTAAACTTAAAGTCGAAGTTTCTCTTGAAGAATGGGTCATTTCCATCATAATTACTGTTAGCCTTTTCCTGCTTTTCTTTACTTACCTCTCCTTGATATTTTATCATCTTGTCTTCTCTTAAAAGCATAAGCATTCCCATAGCAGAAATTCTATCGAAGTTACCTTCAGAGTTGTAATTTATAAGCTCCTTTAGTAGTGCTCTATTTCTTACAGTAAATAATCTAGGAACCATAACTTCTTGGTCTTCACCATCTATCTTTTGTATAATGGGAACTGGAGATAATAGCCAGCTTCTCAATCTACTTCTAGCATAAGCATTGATAGCAGGAGAGGCATTAGTACCCTTAGATTTGTTGCCATATCCTTCTTTCATCATCTGCTTCTCCTTCAAGAAATCCAACACATCTGTTAAGAGATATAAACTATTTCTTGTCGAGAAGTGAGAAAACAGGCCTTTCTTATTATACTCATAATTCAACCTACCATTGTAAAATAGGCAAAGCTTTCTACAAATCTCATAATAGTCATCAGCAAAATGTGGTCTTCCTGTATATTCAGCAACTACTCTATCTGTCCACAAATCTAATACAAATATAGAACCTAAAGACATAGTGTTAGACTCATCATCATCATAAGGGTCAGCTCCTAATATATATCTATCATTATATGGCTTGCCTGTATTTCTATCTATTTCAGGCATTTGAAATATTTCAATAGCACCTTCAATCTTATTATCTTTATGTGGGAATTCTCTAATAGGCTGAGCAGAAGTAGGTTTAAATTCTATCTGTCCTTCTTTATTAAATGATAAATCCCCTACATAAACATCATCAAATTCTGTAGGATTTGAGTCTAATTGTCCAACTCTTTCAGTCAAGTCAGCTACAGGGAACATGTTTACACCTGTTTTTACAATAGCTTCAGCAGGTGTAATAGGAACCTCAGCAATAGTTTTTATAATAGTATTAGGGTCAGTAGAGTTATATTTTACTCTATGCCTATTCATAAGAATCTCTATAAGGGCTTTAATAACATCAGATACCCCATCCTCATTATAGCAACCTTTTCTATTTACATAACCTGGGAAAAAGAATACAAAGTAAGGCTTTCCTTGATTATACTTATCAAACACATTTGGTAAAGCATACATATTATAACCCTTAGGATTATACATAATCTCCTGTGCACCAGCAAAGTCTGATTCATTATCACCTGCTGTACCTAACATATATATCTGTCCAAACATAATATCACCCTCTTGTACAGAAGGTAATAATACATTATACAGGTCTACAAGTCTAGGAAATGTACCAAACTCTTCAATAAGAATCTTAGCAGCTCTCTTACCTCTAATCTTAGATTCATCATCCTTAGATGATACTCCTAATACAGTATTCTGAGTACCTCTCTCAATGCCTAATTCCATATCTGTGTAACCCATTATCCAAGTCATCTCTTGGAGAGAGTTCTTTAATCTCTTTCTAGGAAATTGGGTATGGGCAGCACAAAAATTAGCCATATCTACAAACTTATTAAGCACACCATCCTTTGTAAGATACTCTTTTTGGTAAGCTGTAACTACTCCTTTAACTTTTTCATTAGCCTCCTCATTATCTCCCATCACAAAGATGTGATTTAGAATTGAGGCTAATGAGTAACTCTTACCCTTACCTCTGGAGGCTAACTCTGCCATGTTTTGTCCTCCTTCAAAGTTATTATAAAGTCCACCATTTGCAGACTGTTCAAAGCAATGGAATCTCCAATAAATACCTTCCCAACACTCTGGTAATGCTTCTACTCTGTCTGCTCTTTTAGACTTTCTAATCTTACCATCTTTATCTTTGTATTCTCTAATCTTAGATAGCATCATTGGAGAATAGTTAAGAAACCAATATAAATAGCCAGGAACCCATTCCCCATCATAAGGTCTAACAAAGCCTTCCCAAATTCTCCTTTTCTCTTCTCTAATCCATTTACCAAACTCACTATTAGGATTAGCATTAGGTCTAAGATTAGTTAGAGTACCATACTTCTCAAAGTGTATTGCTGTAGGTCTAAAGTAGTCCATGTTTTCCAATATGTGAGGATTAGCAATATCTACTATAATCCTGCCCATATTATCTCTAGGTCTGTCTTTAGCGTATTCTCTTGTAGGACTTATTAGTCTTTTTACAAATTCTACATTATTTATAATGTCAAATAGTTGGTCCTGAACCTCCTGAGGAATTGTACTCAATAGTTCCTCAGTAAGTTCAGTTTGATATTTGTTCATTTCTATCTTATTCATAGCACTTTTTGTTTTCTTAAAGATACAAGACATCTTGCAATCCATTCTACAAGAGGTTCATCATCAGAATATCCATTATACTGTCCACTATTTAAAATAGCATGAAGTAACTCATGTATAAGCGTAGTTTCCAATTCCTCTTTCTGAATTGGCTTGCCACAAGGTAATTTAGTAGATATTCTTATAACTTTATTATATACATCTGTTATACCATATATCCAATTATCATTACTATCTGTTACCTCATCTACAAATTTGATAGAATACTTAGAACCGAATATATTAACTGTTCTATTCTTAAATATCTGAGTTTTCTCTTCCATATTCTCCATTAATTACTTCAATATATGAGGGAGACCCAATCCAATTAAAAATCCATGTACTTAACATTATATTAAGCTCCCTTATTATACTCTCTTCTCGACTTTCTATTGTTCTAGCAGTTTGTTGAATTGTAAATAGTTTACTTGATTTCTTACCAACAATAAACCAAACAGTATATGCATACATCTTATATATCTTAAAAGAAGGATGTGGAACAATCTCTTTATGTAGTACTATATGTCCTTTAGCATTAAGATTCTTTTCACTTCTTACTACCTCAATATGTCTATTAAGACCTTCTATAATATCTTCTGCTTTCATAATTACATACTACCAAAACCATCTTCAAATATAGTCTTCTCTCCTTGTCCTCTCATTTTTCCTGTATTCTTCATCTCTGAAGCTAGTGTCTTCTCAGCCTCATCCAAATCCTTAACTAAGGATGGGATTTGTTTAATTGTAGCTGTAATAGTATTAAGTGTGTATACAGGTTTTCCCTTATCATCTGTCTGATTAAGGTCAATTTCTCTTAATAGTTTTCTAAGTTTATCTACAGCAAATCTAGTATCTTCAAGTAGTAATGCTGCTGTAGGCTTAAAAGAAGTATAGAAATTCATTGCTTCTATAACTATCTTATCTGGATGCCAATTAGGTGAAAGTCCTTCACTTTCCTTAATAGCTTCCATCCTTTCATCTTCGTCTACTAAGTATTGATAGTCACTTCTTGGGTCACAGAAGAAATAGATAAAGCCTAACTCCATTGTGGCTCTATCCTTATTTATACTTTTATCTCTTTGCCAAATCTGTCTGAAAGGTTTAAGAGCAAAGGCTTCTTCTGATATTACTATTTTATATCCTTCGTATTTAAAAAGCTTCAACATAATATAAAAAATAAAAAGAGTATATCAAGATATTCCTGATATACTCTTTGCGTATAAAGTCGTTAATTTAGTAAAACAGCTGAAGGTGTTGGGTCAGGAACTACCTCATAGTCTTCAATAATGAAATCAATATCCCTATCCTGTAGCAATAGGCACTGCTCTCCATCCATTTCTATAACATCAAAGTTATAAGTTGTTATTGGATTATCGGACACAATACCATCTTTTAGAGAACCTGCTTGGTGCTTTCTAACTGCAAATCTTGAAGGATTTACACATACTAAGTCTCCTACTTTGATTCCTCTTACAGAATCTCCTATTGCTAGTACTTTCTGATATTCCTTTAGACCTCCTACCTGTTTAGTTGTATCCACAAGACCCTCAGTAGTCTTTATTTCCTCTTCGTACTTATCCATTGTAGTGATAAGTGAAGTGAACATTGGCTTAATCTTTTTAACTATTAACATTTCTTCTCCCTTATTTGTTTTATAAGCTTATATCTTTTCTTCATTCCTAACATTCTATCATAGGTACAATTAAGTTTTCCTAAAGAAGGAATGTTGAAATTTGTTCTCAGCTTTGCAAAATCCTCTTCATTAATATTATCCTTTAATGGTAAGGATTGTATATGAGATTTAATAAATCTCCAATATGCTTTATAGGTTCTATCTACCACTTCTACAGGTAATTTTAGTTCCTCAGATACCTTACCTACTATGTCAGAATAATTCATTTTAGTTCAAAAAGAAGCATTAACTGAAAGTATCCAGTTTCTTCATTGATGTTTGGAATAAACCTAGAGTTTATCTTACCATCAATTATAACCTTATTCTTTCTCAACTTTCCCATAATCACTTGAAAGTGAGGAAGAGTTATATTACACTCTTCCCTTACTTTCTTCTTTGTATCTTCACTCATAGTAACCTTATCAAGTATTTCATCATCCTTGATGACCTTACTAAGTTCATATCTATGCTTGACAAAAGATGTGATTACATCAATCTCTCTATCTGTTAACTTGTGAAAAGGTTCTAAGAACTCAAACCAATATCTGAAGAATTTACCATTTAATGAAGTGGGTATTCTAACTACATTGTTAGCCTTCTTCATAATAGGTTGTTTTTACTCTTCAGTTTCGTTTTCCTTATTCTCTGTTTCCTCCACTTCCTCAGGAATAGTTATATGCTCCTCAATCTCAGCAATACACTTATTTAAGAATTCCTGATTAAATACATGTCCATTTTCTACTACTTTAAACAAGTAATCTAATCTCTTGAACATATTAGTCATATTGGCAGCCTGTAACTGTGCATATAACTGCTTAGCTTGCTCACTAAGTTGATGTGCTACATTCTCCAACTGCTCATAAGACATTTTCTCAGGTCTTGCTGTTTCCTGCATCTGTGGTTTCATTTCCACAACATTTTTCTTCTGCTCTTCCATTTTAATATTGTTCTAAAAATTTATGACCATATTTTTTCTCATAGAGTTTCTCCCATTCCTCTATAGAACATGTTTCTACATCAGTGGCTCCACACTTATCACAGTATTCAGAATCTTCCACTCTAGGAATGTGCATTATAGTTAGTGATAGGCAATGTTTACAATAGAACACTGGCTCACTATTATAATCATTAGGCTGATTGTCTGTGCTTAAGTTGCTCATAGATTATCTTCTTTCTTTCATTAAGTCCTCTACTATGCCTACCTTTTCTTTTACATGAATTAGCCCTGTTGTTGAAAGGTCTGTTTGGAAAAAGAAAACCATCTAATGAAACATGTCCTCTCTTAATAGCTCTTCTTACAGATTTATACTTTCTAACACCATCAAAGGCTCTTAAATGTAGAATATTTCTTTCGTAGAAGTCTCCCACAACATCTACTTTATTCTTTTCCATGTAATCCTTAAATTCCTCCTCACTCATCAGAGGTCTTTCTACCAACTTCTGCTCTTCCATAATTTTTACTTTTACTTATAGTAGATTAAAACAAACTGTCCATTCTCTTTGAGAAGAGAAACAATATCTTCTCTTTTAATACTTAACTCATTAGCTGTCTTAACAATACCTTTTATTGTTGTATCAGTAATTGCAGTCATTATTTGATGAACACTTCCATCATCTACCTTCTTGACTCTAGTCATTTTTGCTTTATCAATTTCTCCCATATTGAAATATATTAGTTTGGGAGGTAGGAATCGAACCTACTTGGCTAGGCTTATGAGACCTAGTGGGATACCAATCCTCACCCAGATGTAGAGCAGGTAAAGGGAATCGAACCCTCATTTCCAGTTTGGAAGACTGGCATACTAACCATTGTACTATACCTGCATTAGTTAGAGCTTCTGAAAGGAATCGAACCCTCAACCACCTGAGTACAAAACAGGTGCTCTGCCAATTGAGCTACAGAAGCATTAATTTTTATTGTAGCTCAAGGGGGATTTGAACCCCCAATCCATAAGGCGAGGCAGTTTAAGTGCCTTGTGTATACCAGTTCCACCATTGAGCCATCTTTTTTCATAGTGCAAAGTTAAGTAAAATAATTGAATCTACCAAATATTTTCTCAACTATTTTTCAATTATTTTTATGAGAACTTAGAATTACAATAATTATGGGCTTGCATATGGCAATTAGCACATAATATTTGTAAATTATCTAATGCATTATTATAGTGATTAAAATCTTTATGATGTAGTTCTAATGGAATTGGTTTACCCATCCATTCAGACAACCCACAGCATTCACATTTTTCTTCTTTAATTCCACATTCTATTAGCTTTATTCTCTTCCTAGAATTTGTAGCATTACCATTCAAAAATTCTAATATATCTTTTCTACTTTCGTTATGTGGAATTCCTTTTCTATTAGGATTACATTTATAATTAATCCCCAATATATTTAAATACTTCTTTAATGTATCATATTTTATATTTAAAGTTCTAGCAACCTCTACAAGAGGTCGTCCTTTACTTTCCATTTCTAGTATTAATGAAATATTATCTTCTACTATTTTTCTTTTACTTTCCATGTACTTGAGGTGGGAGTCGAACCCACAATGATTTCTCCACTACATCCTAAGTGTAGCTGCTATACCAATTCGCATACTCAAGCATTATTTTTTATCTAACTTTCATAGTGGAGACTCTAAGAATTGAACTTAAGCCTAGGGTTTTTCAGACCCTCGTGCAAACAACCACCTACACCAAATCTCCAATTAATTAAGTGGGAGTGGTAGGATTCGAACCTACTGAGTTTCTTATGTGCCAGATTTACAGTCTGGTGCCCATCCACCATCTGAGCAGCACTCCCATAACCAATCCTAATAGCCTAGTATTATGATACATTGGCTATTAGGTACAATAACAGTTTCCCTACAAGGACTTGAACCTTGCTCTCAAGATTAAAAGTCTTGAGCATCGCCATCTATGCTTTAGGGAAATATAAGACTCGGAGGTGAGATTTGAACTCACGAATCTACAGGTTTGCAATCTGAGCCATTAAACCACTCTGGTACTCCGAGATTGTACTCACTGAGGGACTTGAACCCCCGACCTCTTGTGTATAAGACAACTGCTCTAACCTACTGAGCTAAGTGAGTGTATTGGGGTGTATGATGGGATTCGAACCCACAACTTATAGAACCACAATCTATTGCTCTAACCAATTAAGCTACATACACAGTTCTGATGATAAGAGTCGAACTTATAACTAATGCCTTATGAGAGCATCCTTCTACCATTGAAGTACATCAGAATATACCCTAAAAAAGGGTTGTTGGTATAGTAGGACTTGAACCTACAACTTCCTCCGTATCAGAGAGGTGCTCTAACCAATTGAACTATATACCAATGCAGACCCAGTAAGAATCAAACTTACGACTCTACTTTTGGAGAGTAGCATTTTATCACTAAACTATGGGCCAGTATTGAGGGATTTCCTACCCTCACAGTACAGGTTATATCTACAATAATATAACAGTTTCGACTGTACTAGGTGTAGTCATGAGCAGTGACACTCTACTACAATGATACTCTGCTATTTCACTTTCAAGTATCTAGTTGCGGGAATACTAGGATTCGAACCTAGAACCTATTGGTTAACAGCCAATTGCTCTACCATTGAGCTATAAACCCATGTTGTTGCTTCTATTGGATTCGAACCAATGACCTCTTGGATGTAAGCCAAGCATTCTCCCACTGAACTAAGAAGCATTGATGGGTAGTTTCTTTAACCTCTAACCACCGAAAAGAGGGTTCAAGCAAAAGCTTAACATTATGAAAACATGAAAACAAGTGGTGGAGAATGGGGGACTTGAACCCCTACCTTCATCTTGCAAGGATGATGTGCTAGCCAATTACACCACAAACCCCATTTGTATGGGTAACAGGATTCGAACCTGTGACAACTACATCCCAAATGTAGCATTCTACCAACTGAATTACACCCATATATGCGGAGAGCAGTGTATTCGAAACACATGCCTTTTAAAGCACAATCTATTTAGCAGATAGTCCCTATAACCTTATAGGTTTACTCTCCAAATTGAGGAAGAAGTGGGACTCCAACCCACACACCACTTTTACATGATTACTGGGAGTTTTCAAGACTCCTGCCTTAGCATTAGGCTTATTCTTCCAACTTGCCTACTCACCGCTGTAAGTAGGACTTTAATGTAGAGATATTTAGCAGGATGTGGGGGAATTGAACCCCAATCTCTTGATTGACAGTCAAGCACATTAACCACTATGCTACACACCCTAAATAGTACTGGATATGGGACTCGAACCCATAATCTTCACTGTGAAAGAGTGATGACTTAACCACTTCGTCTAATCCAGCATTTGTACCCCATGAGAGAATCGAACTCCCATTCAAGGCTTAGAAGGCCCTTGCACTTTCCATTGTACTAATGGGGCATTTTTAGTTGTCCCACAGGGATTCGAACCCCGACTCCAAGAACCAAAATCTTGTGTACTAACCATTATACAATAGGACAATAAAAAAGGAATGTTACTTATGGTTTTAGTAACATTCCTTAGAAATATATAACCTAAAACCTTTTCATTAATTATACTGCAAAGATAAGCATAATTTTTGAATTATCCAAACTTTTTACCAATTATTTTTAATACAAGTATCATTTTCTTGTCTAGAAGGTATAAAGTTAGGCTTGATTCTAGGTCTAAAAATACTATTTTATATTTTCAGCCAACTTGTTAGCCCAAGCTTCTGTGTAGAAGCTATAATAGTTCCATTTTATTCCTACCTTATAACATAGGTAATGTACTATATTATGTAGTAGTGAAGGAATTCCTATAACTAACAAGTATAAAGGACCTAGAATATTAGATTGCTTACAATGTCCACATTCATGTTTAATAGCAGACTTTGTAGTATTTTCATTAATAAAAACATAATCACCTAATGACATAGCAGCTGGTATTGCTTTACATTCAATCACAATATTACCATCTACTATATCCTTTCTATATGCAGCTCCACATAGAAATCCTTCTATAAAAAGAGCTAACATATTTTGTGGTAATTGCCATAACCACATTAGTAAATCCTTGATGTAATTACTAACTTTTCTCATTATTATATAATATATCCCTAAAAGCTGTATTACCAGCCTTCAAGACAGTTATCTATCTTATTTTAATTACTCACTTCAGTAGACCCGTTCTTTAACCCCTATAGCATGATTCCCTGTGCCTTTTCTCAGTGTAAGTTGCTCATGCAATCTACTTTATAAAGTAACAATTTGTGTAGTATTGGGGACAACCTCTCTATTATTTATAGATACTAACCCAACTTCTGACCCATTACTTTTTAACCTCATGGGTGTAAGATATCTTACACTATATCTCTACAGGGTGCAAAGATAAGTAAAATTTTTGACATATGCAAATTTTCATATAAATTTTTTACTTATTGGTTACTGTAGTAGTGGTTATTGTATTTTGGAATATCAAGTCATTTCTCATATCCTGCCTTCTAGTACTACCACTATTAGTGTTTCTTCTTATTTTTTCTACATTTCCTGTAGCCATTCCATTTACTAAAGATGGCCACTTCTTAGGCATATTAGCTCTTTTACTTCCTCTAGGTCTTACATTATGAGAAATATCAAGAAGTATCATCCTATTTCCAAGAGACATAGTATCTATATCTTCACCATACATATCATGTAAGTCAGACATAATACCTTCCATATTTTCTAGTAAGTGTGGTCTTATCTTCTCATTGAGTTCTTCCTTTGTATAACCTTTTTTACCAGAAAAATCTAATCCTTCAGCCATATCTGAAGTATAGTTAATTCCAGGACCTAGGTTCTTTTTAGAACTAATATCAGCATAAGGATAGTACTTACCTCTCTTATAACCAGCATTGGTTGGATTCTCCATAGTATACAAAACATTATCTATATAAGAATCCACTACCTGCTCATTAGTAATAGACCTATTTAATTTATGCTGTTTCTTAATGTTATATTCTTTTAGGTCTGTATCATTAAGTGATACTTTGTATGCTTTACCATTATATATGATATTTTTTCCTTCAAGACCATCATCATAAGCTTTAAATATAGCCTCCTTTAAATTACCGCCTTCATATTCAGGAGTAAACCAATACCAAGGTTTCCAAGAATCTTTTCCTCCTCCTTCAGCATATTTATTATATCCCTTTCTTATAGTATCTAGATTAGTAATACCATTACCTACAGCCAATCTAATAATAGCTGCTCTATCATTCATTGATAATTTATCCCACATATTAAATCATTTTAGATTGGCAAAGA
>RHMF01000865.1_pt1 | contig 18573 bp, 15 predicted proteins | sample 5365151 | NCBI WGS metagenome assembly RHMF01 (sample SAMN10266501, study PRJNA497801) | feces metagenome | isolation source: feces | host: Bos taurus | place: China: Prairie of Fairy Mountain | collected 2017-08-14 | reverse complement strand
GTAGTAGGGATGCTCCATGATGGCCATCAGCTGGATGGTGTTGTAGCCTGCTTCCTTCACATGGGGCAGGGTGTAGTCGGCGAACTCACGATAAGAGCCCACCTTGCCCTCTTCCTGGGCCATGCCCACGTGGGCCTCGTAGATGAACAGGTCCTTCTCGCCTTCAAAATCCTTGTCGGTCCAGTTAAATTCCTTCTTGTCGTCGATGACCTCGGCCTCGAAAGAGTTGTTGGACTTGTTCTGGACAGCCCGGCGGGTGTACAGGGGCAGGTGCTCGGTGCGGGTCATGTTGGCGTCCACAACGGTTTTGACCTTGCAGCCGTCCCACAGAGCGTCGTCACCCTCCAGGTACAGCTCCCAGTTGCCGTCGCCCACGGGGGTCAGGGGATGGGAGGTCTGGTTCCAGTTGTTGAACTCGCCCTCCAGATACAGCTGATAGGCAGAGGGAGCCCACTCGCGGTAGTACCAGCCGCCGTCAACGTGATGGAAGCCGTAGTAATTGTGGGCATTGGCAAAATCGTTCAGGGTCTGATCCCCGGTGAGGATCCGGGCCTTGGTGGCGCGGTACAGGAACATACGCAGGTCGATATCGCCGGCGAAGCTCTGCAGCTGGGGGTTCAGTTCGAGCAGTCGATACATAGTTTCGTCACCTTTCTTATGTTGTTATATCAAACGGGTTATGTGCATATTAACTTACAATATCATTATAGCGACTGCTGGGAGAGATGTCAAATACCTTGATGATGTAAACGTTTACAAAAATACGAACTCCATAGGGTGCATTTGTGCTAAATTATCGGCTTGACTCCAGAAGAAACTCCCCCGGCATTTCTGCCGGGGGAAGAGCGCATCACTGGAAGTTTTCTGCCAGCTGTTCGAAGAAATCCGCGCCCTTGGCCAGAATCTCCTCATTGAAATCGAAATCGTCCGCATGGAGGACGGGGGTATCGCCGGTACCCAGGAAGAAGAACAGACCGGGCAGGGTCTTCTGATACCAGGCAAAATCATCGGCGATCATGCTGGGCTCTGCCAGCTCCGCAAATTCCACCACTTTCCGCACCCGCTTGTAAAGATCTCCGGGGTTCATCACAGCGGGGTAACCGTCGTTCATGTAGATGTTCACGGTGCAGCCGGTGGAGCGCTCGATGTCCTTGCCGATGGATACGATGCCGGCTCTCAGGGAGTAGAACACCTCATCCTGGAAGGCACGGAGGGAACCTTCCATGTGGGTGTGGTCGGAAATGGCGTTGCAGACGGTGCCGGACTCGAACTTGCCGAATTTTAAGAGCCGGAAGACCTTCTTGGGCAGGGAGGCCTCCAGGGCCTTGACCCGGCGGAAGAATTCCACACCGGCGCTGAGGGCGTCAATGCCTTCGGACAGCTTGGCGATGTGGGTGGTTTTGCCGTAGATGTCCACCTTGACCTCGCAGGTTCGGGCCATCATCTCGTTTTTCCGGCAGGCGAAGCTGCCCTCGGGCAGACCGGGCCACAGATGCAGGCCGAAGATAGCCTGGACCTTGTAGAGCTTGAAAAGGCCGGTGCGGCAGATGTCCCTTGCACCGCCGGTGGTCTCTTCCGCAGGCTGGAAGACCAGCAGCACATTGTGGTTCAGCGTTTCTTTCTGATTCAGGCGCCGGGCCAGCTCCAGAAGGATCGCCATGTGGCCGTCGTGGCCGCAGGCGTGCATCCGGCCGGGATGCCGGGAGGCATAGGGAGCATTGGTGCGCTCGGCAATGGGCAGGGCATCGGCCTCGGCCCGGAAGGCAATGGCTTCTTTGGCGCCGAAGCTGAAGAACGCACAGAGCGCCCCGGGCATGGGGGAGAAGACCTTGCAGTTCAGCTTCTCCAGCTGCTCCCGCAGGTAAGCGATGGTATTGGGCAGATCCTTGTCCAGCTCTGGAATCCGGTGCAGGGCTCTGCGGTCGTCGATGATTTGCATGAAAATCGCCTCCAAGAGTTGTGCATTTGGCCTATTATACCCCATTTACGGACAAGTGTCAATGCTGCAAAGACCAATAAAATTCCCGGCTGTGTTCACAGCCGGGAATTACGGTTATGCCTTTGCCTTTTTCCGGTTGCTCCGCACCACCACGTAGACCATCATGCACACGGTGATCACGTAGGGGATCATGGAGGTCAGATGGGCGGAAATGTCGTATTCCTGGAGCCGGTAGCCCAGAGCGTCAAAGAAGCCGAACATCAGCGCCGCCAGGTATGCCTTGGCCGGGTTTGCCGCGCCGAAGATCACGCAGGCAAAGGCCACATAGCCCCGGGAGTTGCTCATGCCCTCGGAGAACATGGTCACGTTGCCCAGAGCCAGCTGGGCGCCGGCCAGGCCGCAGAAGGCACCGCAGAGGATGGAAGAGAGCCACTTCATTTTCTCCGGGCTGATGCCCGCGGTGCGCAGGGTGCCGGGATGCTCGCCTGCCGCCCGGATCCAGAAGCCCCAGCGGGTGCGGTAGACGAAAACCCACATGGTAAGGACCAGCAGAATGGTCAGGTATACGAACAGTGAATTGCCGCTGATGATTTCGCCGATAAAGGGGATCTTGCCGATGAAGCCCAGATCCACCGTGGGAAGACCTGCCTCGGTGCGGAGGGTGCCGCGGGTGTCGAACAGCGCCCACATGAGGAAGGTGGTGATGCCGCCGGCGAAGATGTTCAGCGCCGTGCCGATGATGAACTCGTCGGACTGGAATTTCACCACGAACAGAGCGAAAAACAGTCCCACCAGCACGCCCACCAGCACTGCTGCCAGCACGCCCAGGGCGGCGGAACCGGAAATGACGCTCACCGCCACGGCGGTGAAAGCGCCCATCAGGATCATGCCGTCCATACCGATGTTCATAATGCCCGCATGCTCCGTCATGGCGCCGCCCAGGGCAGCCAGAGCCACGGGGGTGGCGGAGCGGAACATCTGCCGGAAGAGGCCTACGGATAAAATGCTGAAAAGCTTATTCATTTTGCCGCACCTGCCTTTCTCGCGCTGAGCAGCTGCTTCACGCCGCTCTCTGCCGCGAAGAAGATGATGATGGACTGGATGATCCGGTACAGCTCGCCGGGAACGCCGGCGTTCAGCTCCATGCCCGCCGCGCCCACCTTCAGGAAGGCGAAGAGGAGACTCATGGGGATGATGCCCGCGGGATTGTAGCGCATGATCATGGCCACGAGCAATCCGTCAAAATAGTATTCCTTGGAAATGCCGTCCTGGTAGTTACCCTTAAGGCCGTAGACCTCGAACATACCCACAAGGCCGCAGATCATGCCGGAGATCACCATGGCGCCGATGACGGTGGAATCCACCTTCAGTCCGGCGAATTTGGCGAACCGGGGATTCTCGCCCACCAGCTTCATTTCATAGCCCTTGCAGGTCTTGCCCATGATGTACCAGACCAGGAAGGCAATGATGGCGGAGGCAAAAATGGCGGTGGTCAGATTGGAGCCGGGGATCAGCTTGTCAAACTGCAATTCGCTTGCCAGGGTGTCCGTGCCGGAGACCCGGTTGGGATGGCTGGTCTTCCAGGGGCCGGAGGAGAGGTAGGAGCAGAAGAAGATGGCGATGGAGTTCATCATAATGGTGGTGATGACCTCGTTGACCTTTAGCTTGACTTTCAGTACACCGGGGATCCAGGCGTAGAAGCCGCCCACCAGCATGGCAGCGGCGGCTGCAATGAGGATCACAACCACCGGGGGCAGATCGGTCAGCACCACGCCCAGGTAGCCGGATACGATGGCACCCAGGTACAGCTGGCCTTCGCCGCCCACGTTGAAAATGCCCACTCTGGCGCCGATGGCGCAGGCGAGGCCAGTGAGGAACAGCACCATGGCATATTCCATGGTATTGCCGAACTGGCGCTTGTGGAAAATCTGGCCGATTTCGCCGATGGATTTCAGACCCGTTGCGCCCTTGCACAGCTCCGCGTACGCCTCAAAGGGATTGTGACCTGCCAGAGCCATGATAATGCCGCCCAAGGTTAGGGCCAGCACCAGGGACAGTGTCAGGGAGAGCAGGTAGCTCCAGTCAATTTTCTTTTTCATTGACTTACCTCCTCCCGGGAGCCGGTCATGTAGTAACCGATCTCCGTCTTTTCCAGGTGATGTTTGTCAAACTCACCGGTGATTTTGCCTTCGTAGATGGTGATGCAGCGGTCGGAAAGCCGCAGCACCTCGTCCAGATCGGCGCTGCACAGCAGGATCGCCGCACCCTCGTTCTTCTTCTCCAGAATCCGGTTGTGGATGAACTCGATGGCGCCGATGTCCACGCCCCGGGTGGGCTGGGCGATGATATACACCTGGGAATCAAAGGAGAATTCCCGGGCGATGACCACCTTCTGCATGTTGCCGCCGGAGAGGGAACCCACCTGGGTATCCACACCGGCTGCGCGGATGTCGAATTTTTCAAAGAGCTTTCCGGCGTATTCCCGGATGGCGCTCCGGTTCTGGTGGAAGCCGAATCTGGTGAATTCCGCTTCCCGGTGCTTGCCGACCAGCAGATTGTCGGAAATGTCCGATGCCCGGCTGACACCGGTGGCCAGACGGTCTTCGGGCACATGGGAAAGACCCAGCTTCCGGATCTCGCCGGGGGTAAGACCCCGAATATCCCTGCCGCCCACGGTAATGGAGCCGGCGTAGGCCCGCATGCCGGTGATGGCTTCCAGCAGCTCACTCTGGCCGTTGCCCTCGATGGCGGCAATGCCTACGATTTCTCCGGCCTTAACCTCCAGGGAAAGACCCTTCACGGCGGGCAGCCCCCGGTTGTCCGGCACCCACAGATCCTTCACGGAAATCTTCACATTGCCTGCCAGATCCGGCTTTTCCACCGGATCCTGCAGCACTTCCCGGCCCACCATCATGGAGGCCAGGATCCGCTCGTTGACGTTTTTGGTTTCTTCGATGCCGATGAGCTTACCCTGACGCATGACGCCAACCCGGTCGGAGATGGCCATGACTTCGTAGAGCTTGTGGGTGATGATGATAATGGTCATATCTTTTTCCTTCACCACCCGGCGCAGCACCGCAAACAGCTCGTCGGTCTCCTGAGGGGTCAGCACGGCGGTGGGCTCATCCAGGATCAGTACCTCCGCGCCCCGGTAGAGGGTCTTGAGGATCTCCACACGCTGCTGCAGACCCACGCTCAGCTCCTGCACCACATCCGTGGGATTTACGTGCAGGCCGTATTCGGCGCTCAGGTCCGCCACAGCCTGATTGGCGGCCTCCAGATCATAGAGGATGCCGTGCTTTTTGGGTTCCCGGCTGAGGACGATGTTCTGGGCCACGGTAAAGCTGGGAACCAGCATGAAATGCTGATGCACCATGCCAACACCCAGAGCGATGGCATTTTTGGGGTTGTACTCCGTAATGGGCCGTCCTTTGATGACCACCTGGCCGTTGGTAGGGGTCAGGATGCCGTAGAGGATGTTCATGAGGGTGGATTTGCCCGCGCCGTTCTCGCCCACCAGGGCAAAAATTTCGCCCTTGCGGATGGAAAGGGAAACATCGTCATTGGCCCGGACGCCGGGAAATTCCATGGTGATGTTTTTAAATTCTACGATGGGTTCCATTCTTTCAACTCCAATCGCTTAAAAGTACCTGTTCATAGTCAAACCAGTCCCGGGTCAGATCCAGCACCATGTCCCAGGCACCGTCTTCCAGGAAGCGGTGGGAGGTGCCGGGAATGATCACCAGCTTGCTCTGGTCGTTGATCCGGGCGAAGCTCTGAATGTCCTCCATGCGGATGTAGCTGTCCGATTCGCCGTGGAGGATCAGCATGGGCAGGGGATAGGTGATAAAGGCCAGGGTGTTTTCCAGCTCCTTGTAGAAATCGTAGGTCACGGTCAGGGGGCGGCTCACCCGGGCGAAGGTCATGCTGCCCATGGCCCGGAGGGTGGCCTTGGTGGTTCTTTTCATGGCAAGCAGGGTTTCGTGCATCCGCACAGAGGGGGTCTGCAGCACCAGCTTGATCTTACCGGGCAGATCCATCATGTCCTCCAGGCAGGTGAGGGTCACATAGGCGCCGAAGCCGGTAGCGAAGATGCAAAGATCCTCCACCTCCGGGTAGGTTTTCTTGATGTATTCTGCCACGGCCATCAGGCTACCCCGGCAGCTTTGCAGGGTAAAGGCGTCGCTTTCCAGGGGACTTTCACCGTGGGCGGGGAAGTCGAAGCGGTACACCGCGGAGTAGAAAAATTCCATCTCCTCGGCAATGGCGGTCTGGATGTCATCCATGGCGCTGCCGCAGATGCCGTGAACTCCCAGCACCACCCGCCTGATCTCCAAATCCGGCTCGTTGACTTTGACGGGAATCCGGAGATCCCCATGTTCCAGAATAAATTCCTTTTCCATATACGTTCCCTCTTTTTCCTTGTGGTTACAGTTGCATCCAGTGTAGCAGAAAAAAAGCGTTTTTTCAACAGATTTCGTGGAAAACGACAAAGAAAAGGCGGCGCCGAAGCACCGCCTGGATAGGAGTGTGGATTATTGTTTATCGCAACGATTCTCTTTGAAAAATGCCGCAATCTGCCCTTTGCCCGCCATTACCCGGCCCTGCTGGAAATTGGGCTTGCCGCCGCCCCGGCCGCTCAGCGCCGTGGTCATGGTCTTGCCCAGGGGGCGAAGATCTCCCTGCCGGGTCACCATGGCATAGCCGTAACCGCCCTCGTCAGAGCCGGAGAACACGGCGGCAAAGCCTGCGCACTTGTCCGCAATGGCATCCGCCAGCTCCCGGATCTGGACGGAATCCAGGTTTTCCTCAAAATGCACCACATTTTTACAGTCTACATAACTCTCTGCCACGAACCGGAACAGCTTCTTCTGCAGCGCGCCGTAGCGGAGCTTTTCCTGCTCCAGCATTTCGTTCATCCGCCGGGCGGCGGCACCGGTTTCGCATGTTTGGGCGGAAAATGCCTGGGAAACCTGCCGGTTCTGCTCAAAAGCCTGGGTCAGAAGCGCCACTGCCCGCTGGCCGCAGGCCATTTCGATGCGGCTGCCGCCCCGGCAGCCGATGCTGGTGAAGAGCTTCACCAGTCCCACCTCGCCGGTGCGGGCGGTATGGGTGCCGCAGCAGGCGCACTTGTCGAATCCGGGGATCTCCACGATGCGGATGGGCCAGGGAAGGGCCTTTTTCGTCCGGTAGCCCACATGGGGCAGCTCCTCGGGGCTGGGATACCAGCAGCGTACCGGCAGGTCAGCCCAGATGCCGGCGTTGACCTCGGCTTCGATGGCGGCCAGATCCTCCGCCGGGACGACACCATCAAAATCGATGGTCACCATATGCTCGCCCATGTGGAAGCCCACATTGTGCCAGCCGTAGCGCCGATGGATCACACCGGAAACCATATGCTCACCGGTGTGCTGCTGCATCAGATCGAAGCGGCGGGCCCAGTGGATTTTGCCGTGGACAGTTTCACCCACGGGAAGTGCCGCAGTGCAGAGATGGATAATCTCCTCGTCCCGCTCCCGGACGTCCAGCACATTGGCATCCCCCAGTGTGCCCAGATCGCAGGCCTGACCGCCGCCTTCGGGGTAGAATGCGGTGGCGGAGAGGGTGATCTCAAAGCCCTTTGCAGTCTCGGTGCAGGAAAGCACCTGGGCGTCAAATTCTGCCAGATGGCAGTCTTCGTAATATAATTTCCGTGTTTCCATGACGGTTCTCCTTACTGATGTAAACCATTGTTTTATTTTCCCCATCATACCACACCTTCTGATGCAATGCACGGAAAACTTTTGCAATTAGGGGTAGAAAGCCGGGGGATTTTCGTGTATGATATATAATGAAGTAATTTTTGGAGGTGATACGATGCCTTCCCATTATGCCCACTACCGCTTTGGTGCGAAGGCGATCCCCCTGCTGCCGCCCCAGGTACAGCGCTCTGTCCGTCTGTTCCGGCAGCTTTATGACGTGGGCCTGCACGGCCCGGACATGTTCTATTACTACAGCCTGCCCCTGAAGGGCCGGGTCACTGCCTTAGGCAGCAAGTACCACAAGATGACCGGCGCGGAGTTTTTCCAGCCTGTGTGCAAGCATCTCCGCCTGGAACCCAACGAGGCGGCCATGGCCTATCTCTACGGCGTGCTGACCCATTACTGCCTGGATTCGGCGCTCCACGGCTTCGTGAACGAACAGACTGCCGATGGTCAGATCGGTCACATCGAGCTGGAAGCGGAATTTGACCGGTATCTGCTGCAGCTGGATGGCAAGCGCCGCCCCGATGCCCACGACAGCAGCACCCACATGAAGCTGACCCAGGGCGAGTGCGACACCGTGGCCAAATTCTACGGCACCAGCCCCGCCAATGTGGAAATCAGCCTGAAATGCATGGCGGCCAACGCAAAGCTGATCGGCACCCCCAACCGGGATCTGCGGAAGTTCATGCAGAAGTACGGGGGCAAGACCCTGCGGCAGAACTTCACGGACCGGCTGCCCAACCCCAAGTGCTCCCATCTGGACGAGCCGATGCTGGCTCTCTATGAGGAAGCCCTGGCCCGCATGCCCGCCATGATGGACGCGCTGCTGGCCCACATGCATCACAATGCGCCTCTGGGGGAGCTGTTCGAGGCCACATTCAACGGATAAATCAAAGAAAGAGAGAAACGCATGAAGACAAAATTCAAACTGACGCCTCTGGAGCGGAGCTGGATCCTCTACGACATCGCCAATTCCGCCTTCACGCTGCTGGTATCCACCCTGATCCCTATTTATTTCAATTCCCTGGCAGGCGCTGCCGGTGTGGATGAAAACATGTACTTAAGCTATTGGGGCTATGCCGGCTCCATTTCCACCGTGCTGGTGGCCATCATCGCGCCCATCTGCGGCACTATGTCCGACCGAAAATTCAAGAAACCCATCTTCCTGCTCACCGTGGTTCTGGGCTGTGTGGCCTGCGCCGCCCTGGGTATCACCACCCATTGGATGTTCTTCCTGGGCATCTTCATCCTGGCAAAGGTTGGCTTCCATTCCAGCATCGTCTTCTACGATTCCATGCTTCCCGAAATCACCACCTCCGAGCGGATGGACAATGTGTCCTCCATGGGCTATGCCTTCGGCTACATCGGCTCCGTGGTTCCCTTCGTCATCTGCCTGGTGCTGGTGCTCTTCTGTGACAGCTTCGGCCTGACCATGGGCGGTGCCATGGTGGCGGCATTCCTGATCACCGCAGCCTGGTGGGCTGTGCTGACCGTGCCCCTGGCCCGGCGCTATAAGCAGACCGCCTATGTTGAGAAGGAGGGCACCGCCCTGGGCGACAGCTTCAAGCAGCTTGCCAAGACCTTTAAGGATGCCAAGCAGGAGAAGCATGTATTCGTCTATCTGATCGCCTTCTTCTTCTTTATCAACGGTGTCTATACCATCATCGACATGGCTACCGCCTACGGCTCTGCCCTGGGCCTGGATACCACCGGCCTGCTGCTGGCTCTGCTGCTGACCCAGATCGTGGCCTTCCCCTGCGCCATTATCTTCGGCCGTTTATCTGCCAAGTACGATACCGGCCTGCTGATCAAGATCTGCATCGTCTGCTACACCTGCATCACTGCCTTCGGCATGTTCCTGGTGAGCCTGTGGCAGTTCTGGGTGCTGGCAACCCTGGTCGGCATGTTCCAGGGCGGCATTCAGGCCCTGGCCCGGAGCTACCTGGGCAAAATCATCAAGCCTGAGCGCAGCGGCGAATTCTACGGCCTCATGGACATCTGCGGCAAGGGCGCATCCTTCCTGGGTACCACTCTGGTTGCCTTCGTCAGCCAGATCACTGCCGGTATTGAGGTAAATATCTTCGGAATTACCCTCCAGAATGAGAATCTGGCAGTGGGCAGCCTGATTATCCTCTTTGCCATCGGTTTTGTGGTATTCTGCAAGGCGGATGCACTGAATAAGGAACGCGTATAAGACGAATAAATCCGGGAAAATGGTAAATTTTCCCGGATTTATTGTGTCCTTATACAAATAAAACGTTTCCATTTTGATAAAACCGCTGAAAAATATGCTTTGGGTGTTAAAATATTTGCTATTTCCGGGAAAATGGCGTATAATGACCAGTAATTTGTTAGTGAAAATGTTTTAATGGGAAATATTTGGAAAGAGAAGTGGCTGTTTTGACCATCAAAGATCTGTCCGCCCAGACCGGCTATTCGGTGGGCACCATCTCCCGCGTGCTGAATAATCAGCCCAATGTGAGCCAGAAGGCCCGGGAGACCATCCTGAAAGCTGCCAACGAGTGCGGTTTCACCCTCAATGCCAACGCCAAGCAGCTGAAGCAGCAGCATGGCAACTCCATTCTGGTGCTGGTAAAGGGTACACATAATGAACTGTTCGGCTCCCTGGTGGAAGCCATTCAGGTGCAGAATGCTGAGAATAAATATCCTCTGATCGTGGATTATGTGGACGAGGGCACCAACGAGGTGCTCCGCGCCCTGCAGCTGATCCGGGAGAAGAAGCCCCGGGGCGTGCTGTTCCTGGGCGGTGACCGGGAGAATTTCCGGGCCGATTTCGATAAGATCACCGTACCCTCCGTGCTGGTGACCTGCGGTGCCTCCGGGCTGTCCTTTGATAACCTTTCCAGCGTCACCTCCGATGACATTCTGGGCGGCAAAATTGCCATTGAGCGGCTGATCTCTCTGGGCCATCGGAAGATCGCCATCATCGGCGGCCCCCGGATCCGCTCCAGCATGACCCATGAGCGCTACCGCGGCTGCGAGGAAGCCTTCCGGGCGCATGAGATTGCCTTTGATGAGGAAGAGGACTATGAATCCGTCCGCTTCTCCTTCGATTGGGGCTACCAGGCTGCCAAGCGTCTGCTGGAGAAGCAGCGGGGTTATACCGCCATCTTCGCCATGGCGGACGTGCTGGCCATCGGTGCCATCCGCGCCATCCGGGACGCAGGTCTGCGGGTGCCGGAGGATGTGTCCGTGGTGGGTCTGGACGGACTGGCCATCGGCGGCTATACCGTGCCCCGGCTGACCAGCGTTGCCCAGAATGTGGAAGCCCTGGCAGAGCGCAGCTTCCGGATCCTGATGGACAGCATCGAGAACCAGACGCCTGCCCGCCATGAGATCCTGCCCGTGTCCCTGGTGGACCGGGAGAGCGCCGGAAAGTGCGGCTGAAAACCAACGATAGACCGCAGGAACGATTCTGCGGTCTTTTCTTTATCTCATTATGCAGGAAAACTTGCAAATATAATTCCGGGGTATCGAAAGGGAGAAAGAACCAAACGACTATAAAAGTTTGAATCGCCCCGTACAAACAATGATAAAGCCAACTTATTTCGTGAATATTTTGTTACAGATTGGCCTGGAAATATGAACCAGCCGTTAATTTTTGCAATTTCAGACTAAAAAAGCGTCATAATTCATGAACTGTTCACGGCTTCATTAAACTTTGTTCAAATTCTGCCTCTAAGATACACCCCATCGACGGCGCGCCGCTGCATCGCCAGAATCTGTGGCCGGATCCGGTGCGGAAGTCGATTGACAGGCTAATATAAAACACGCCAATATTACAGGGCCAAAGGCCCGGGAAAAGGAGATGCAACTGCATGAAGAAGCTGTTTGCCGCACTCTGCAAGACCATCGCTGAATACCGCGTGGATTTTGCTGAATGCATGGGACTGAGATAAGAGATCCCATTTTACGATAAGATGCCCAGAGGCCGGGCTGCGGGCCTCAAATGAACCGAAAGGAGATACCTGACCATGAAGAAGATTTTTAAGGCTCTGGCTGCTCATTTTGCTCTGTACGGTGAGCACATGACCGAGAACATGGGTCTGTAAGTTACAGAACCGCAAATATGCCCCGGAGGCCGGGCCTGGGCCTTCAAATGAACCGAAAGGAGATTTTATCTGTGAAGAAGATTATGAAGAACGTTGTTGCTTACTTTGCCCTGTACGGCGATCTGATCAACAACTGGAACGCCATCGTCTAAGACAAGAAATAAATAAGCCCATCGGGCTCTGCCATCCTCGGCAGGGCCCGATTTTTTTGTTGCCTTTTTCTTCGGCGCAAGTTACAATGGAAGAAATTCATATAGAAGAGGAGAATCCCGATGCTGATCAAACGCGATTTCATCTATTCCCCCAAGGGTAAGAACCGCCCCCTGCACATCTGGCTGCCCGATGACTACGAAACCTCCGGCAAGCGGTATCCGGTGATGTATTTCTTCGACGGCCACAATCTGTTCCTGAATGAGGATGCCACCTACGGCAAGTCCTGGGGCCTGAAGGAATTCCTGGATGGCTGGAGCAGGGAGCTGATCCTGGTGGGCATCGAATGCGGCCACGAGGGCGATGAGCGGCTTTCCGAATACCTGCCCTATCCCGTGTATTTCAACAAATTTTTCCGGAAATTCCAACCCATGGGCGATAAGACCATGGACTGGATCGTAAATGAGATCAAGCCCATGATCGACCGGGAGTATCCCACACTGCCGGACCGGGCCAATACGGGTATCGGCGGCTCCTCCATGGGCGGCATTATGTCCCTCTATGCCGGCGTCCACTATAACGCGTGGTTCTCCAAGGCTGCCTGCGTGTCCAGCGCCATGGGCTTCTGCATGGGCCCGCTGATGCGGGACATCCGTAACAGCCCCATTGATCCGAATACCCGGTTCTATCTGTCCTGGGGCACCAAGGAAGCCTTCGGCATCAAGAATCCCGAGGCCGACGACCGCCAGAGCAAAACCTACCACTGGAATACCCGGGCTGCCGGGGCGCTGAAGGCCAAGGGCGCCTCCATCGCGCTGTACTGCCAGGTGGGCGGCGCCCACTGCGAGGCGGACTGGGAGAAGCAGAATCCCATCTTCATGAATTACCTCTGGAAGGAATAAGCCAAAACATCCCGGCAGCCATGCCGGGATGTTTTTCGTGGCAAGGTGCATTACCTGCTGACAAACGGCGCCTTCTGTGTTATGATAAAGAAAATATCCCCCCCGGGGGGATATGAAACGGAAGGGACTGCCTATGAAGACCAAACATTCCGCCACTTTGCTCGCCATTCTGGCTGCGGCGCTGTATGCCATCAATATTCCCTTTTCCAAGCTGCTGCTGGCATCGGTGGAGCCTACCATGATGGCAGCGTTTCTGTATCTGGGCGCGGGTCTGGGTCTGTGGCTTTACGGCATTGCCACCGGCTCGAAGGAGAAAGGCGAACCCCTGACCAGAGCGGAGCTGCCCTATACTGTGGCCATGGTGGTGCTGGACATTGCCGCCCCCATTTTCCTGATGCTGGGCCTGGGCCGCTGCGGCAGCGCCAACGCATCCCTGCTGAATAATTTTGAGATCGTGGCCACCTCTCTCATAGCCTTTTTTGCCTTCCGGGAGCAGCTGTCCCGGCGGCTGACCCTGGCGATCATCCTGGTGACCCTGGCCAGCGTTATTTTGAGCTTCGAAGGGGCTGGCGCTTTCCGGTTTGATGCCGGCTCCGCCCTGGTGCTGCTGGCGGCCTCCTGCTGGGGTCTGGAGAATAACTGCACACGGATGCTCAGCAATAAATCCTCCGTCCAGATCACCACCATCAAGGGCATTTTCTCCGGCCTGGGAAGCCTGACGGTGGCGCTGATCCTGGGGGAGCGGCTTCCTGAGCTGCCCCGGATGGCGGCGGTACTGCTGCTGGGCTTCGTGGCCTATGGCCTGAGCATCAATTTCTACATCCAAGCCCAGGCCCACCTGGGCGCTGCCAAAACCAGTGCCTATTATTCCATTGCGCCCTTCCTGGGAGTGGCCTTCGGCATGCTCCTGCTGGGCGAGCGGCCCGGCATCCAATTCTACCTGGGCCTTGCCATCATGATCGCCGCCACGGTGCTGATGGTGAAGGATACCATCGAGCTGCAGCATACCCACGAGCATAGCCACACCCATACCCATCCCCACAGCCACGGCGGCGCGGTGCACAGCCACGAGCATACCCATGTTCACAGCCATACCCACATTCACGGCGGTGACGAGGGCAGCCACGACCACACCCACAGCGACATCCCGGAGCATCACCATTCTCACGAAATATAAAAAAGAAATGACCCTTGACCTGCTGCCTAATCACTGCAGCTGTCAAGGGTCATTCCTGTTCAGTTTTGGTATCTAACATCTGTTGGTTAACCTCTCTTTCTACAGATTTTCGGCTCCGGCTTTATCATCATGGCTTTGATTGCAACGTCAAAATTCATAATTTTTAGGAGGATTTTTTAAGCCTTTGCCTTAGGTTTCAGAAGTTTACCGGTACATTGGTATCACCTCTTTCTGTCTATATAGTAGCGCCGATTTCGGAACTTTTCAAGATGGAATGATCCCCAAAAACTTCGGTGTTCCTTGATGCAAAGGGGAGAAACTGGGATTTTTAGCCGAAAATCCATTGACTTGCGCTGTGGAGTGTGGTATGCTGATTATGTTGGGGCGGTCGGAAGGACTGCCCTTATTTTTAGGAAAGAAGGGGATAGTGTGTCCGCTGCCATCAGAAATGATTTTTCCCAGGGCAAGATGTGGCGCAATATTTTGAATCAGGCCATCCCTCTGACCGTCGCCCAGGCGGTGCAGGTGCTTTACAACGTGGTGGACCGGATTTATTTGGGCCACCTGCCCGGTTCCTCCGGCCTGGCGCTCACCGGCGTGGGACTGATTTTCCCCATCGTGGCCCTGGTCACCGCCTGCGGCAATCTTTTCTCCACCGGCGGTATGCCGCTGTGCGCCATCGCCCGGGGCGCAGGGGAGCAGGACCGGGCCGAGAAGATCATGAATGTGACCTTTTCCATGCTGGTCATCATGGCGCTGATCCTCACCGGTGTGGGCTATGCATTCCGCAGACCCGTCCTCTACCTCTTCGGCGCCAGCGATGAGACCTACCACTACGCCGACGAATACCTGACTGTTTACCTGGCGGGCACGGTCTGCTCCATGATCGCCACGGGCATGAACGGCTTCATCAATGCCCAGGGCTTCCCCCGGGTGGGCATGCTCACCATCATCCTGGGCGCAGTGCTGAACGTGATTCTGGATCCCGTCTTCATTTTTACTTTCGATATGGGCGTCCGGGGCGCTGCCATCGCCACGGTGATCTCCCAGTGCGTGTCCTGCCTCTGGGTGCTGCGGTTCCTCACGGGTAAGCAGGCCATTCTGAAGCTGAAACTCAGCCGGATGATGCCGGAGGGGAAGCTCCTGAAGGAGATCGTTACCCTGGGCGTGCCGGGCTTTATCATGGCAGGAACCAACTGCCTGGTGCAGGTGGGCTGCAACGCAACACTGAAGCGCTACGGCGGCGATACCTACATCGGCGTTATGACGGTACTGAACTCCGTCCGGGAGATCTTCACCCTGCCGGTTACCGGCCTGACCCACGGCGCCCAGCCGGTGATCTCCTTCAACTATGGCGCGAAGCAGTACCGCCGTGTCCGCAGCGGCATCGGCTTCATCACCTTCATGGGTGCGGCCTTCACCCTGGTCTGCTGGTCGCTGGTGCTGATGTTCCCGGAATTCCTGCTGCGGCTGTTCACTTCCGATGAGACTATGGTAAGCCTGGGTGTCAGCGCCATGCACATCTATTTCTTCGGCTTCGTGTTCATGCCCCTGCAGTTTGCCGGACAGACCACCTTTACCTCCCTGGGCAAGGCCAAGCAGGCTGTGTTCTTCTCCCTGCTGCGCAAGGCTTTCATCGTCTTCCCCCTGACGCTGCTGCTGCCCAGGTGGTTCGATGTGAACGGTGTGTTCCTGGCAGAGCCGGTTAGTAATTTCATCGGCGGCGTGGCCTGCTTCGGTACCATGATGGCCACCGTCTGGCGGATGCTCCTGCGGGAAGAAAAGAAACTGAGCAAGTAAAGCAAAACCGCCCGATCCGGGCGGTTTTTTCCGTTATTGTGCCCCGTCCAGCTGCACCAGGGTGGGTGCGTGGCCCATAGCAGGGATCACCTTCTCCATTAGGTCGGCGGTACGCAGCCGCAGGGAGGAGGTGTTGATGCAGGGGTGCATGCCGATGAACTCGCCCTTCAGCACATCTTCGTCCATGAGAAGCTTCACATGGCCATCCTTGTCGTTCATCAGGCCAAGGACGCTGACACTGCCGGGGGTGATGTCTAAGTATCGCTCCATATGCTCGGGCTTGGCGAAGGAGAGGCGGGAGGAACCGATCTTCTTGCTCAGTTCGCTGGTCTTAAAGACTTTGTCCCCGGGGATCATCAGCAGGTAAAAAGCCGTCTCCTGCCGGTTGCACAGCAGCAGATTCTTACAGATGGTGGCGCCCAGGACTTCGTCGATGGCAAGACATGCCTCCATGGTGTTGGCGGCCTCATGGTCGATGCGCTGGTAATCAACGCCCAGCTGATCCAGCAAATTGTAACAGCGGATTTCCTTATCCAAGCGGCCATCGCAGGCGGTGGGCCGTCCGTTTTCCAGTTTCATAGGGATCCCTCGTTTTCTTTGGTTTTCCTCAGTATACCACCAACGGCCCAAAAGGGCAATAAAAAATCCGCCCTTCCGGACGGTTCGGTGATAATTTCCGTAAAAATTGAGTAACCCTTGATCACAGCTTCCTGTCTGACTCAAGAAACTTTTTTGTGTGATCAAGGGTTACTTCATTTCGTTCTTGTTATCTAACATCTATTGGTTAACCTCTCTTTCTACGGATTCGACGTTTCCTTTCGATCCTTTCCACTCATTACCGATCTATGTTTTCATTCTTCTTTTTTTACAGTTCCCTTCAGCGGGATGCTCTTACATGATGGATTTTGAATTTCTGATCGTTGGAATCGTCTTGTTTCGGCTCTTTTTGCTTTGGCTTTCGGCTTGTGAATTTCGGTTCTGTTGCTTTTCTTCTTACGCGCCCAGTTTAGTAAATGCGAAGGTTATTTGGCCTTGGAACTTGGTTCTTTTCTATGCTGTTGCATGTAATGACTGCCGATTGCCTTGGCTTTTGATTTGAGCCTTAAGGATTTACCTGTACATTGGTATCACCTCTTTGTGTCTATATATTACCTCCGAATTTGCCTTTTTGCAAGACGGAATATCCACCAAACAAATACTCTTGTTCTTGTACAAAAGACAGAAATACACAATATACAGTTATTTTATTCACAAAACCCATTGACTTCTCTTTTGGAATTTGCTATGATGTTCATGTTGGGCGGCTTGTGGGCCGCTCTCATTTTTCGGAAAAGGAGCTTTCTCCATGGTCAGAGAATTGGTTCACGATCCCATCCTGCTCAGCAGAAAATCCGCCCCCGCATCCAAAGAAGACCTGGATACCGCCCGGGATCTGATGGACACCCTGCTGCACCACCGGGAAGGCTGCGTGGGTATGGCGGCCAATATGATCGGCGTGACAAAGCGGATCATCGTTTTCCAGGAGGGCAGCGGCTATGCCACTATGCTGAACCCGGAAATTTTAAAGGCCGAGGGGGAGTACGAAACCGAAGAAGGCTGCCTTTCCCTGCTGGGCGGCCCCCGGAAATGCAGACGCTTCCGGAAAATCAAGGTCCGCTGGCAGAATGAGCGCTTCCAGACCCGGATCAAGACCTTCGAGGGCTGGACGGCCCAGATCATCCAGCACGAAATCGACCACTGCAACGGTATTCTGATATAAGAAAAGCCCGCCGGAAGGCGGGCTTTCTATGTTTAGATCTGTTCCCGGAAGATAATCTTTCCGGTCTCGGCATCCATGCTGTCCACAATGGCGATGGACTCTAAGTGATAGCCCAGGTTGCGGATCCGGTAGCCGCCCTCCTGGAAGCCCTTCTCGATGGCGATGCCCAGGCCCTCCACTTCTGCTTCGGCGCTGTCCACGATGGAGATCAGACCCTGGAGGGCGCAGCCGTTGGCCAGGAAATCGTCCACGATCAGCACATGATCCTCGGGGCTTATGTACTTCTTGGCCACAACTACCCGGTTGACCTTCTTGTGAGTGTAGGATTCGATTTCCGCCACATACATCTCGCCGTCCAGATTCACAGACTTACTCTTCTTGGCGAAGACCATGGGAACGCCGAATTCCCGGGCCACGGCGCAGGCGATGGCAATGCCGGAGGTCTCGATGGTCAGCACCTTGGTGACGGGCTTACCGGCGAAGCGGCGCTTGAATTCCCTGGCGATTTCGTCGATGAGCGCCACATCGATCTGGTGGTTGAGGAAAGAATCCACCTTCAGCACGTTGCCGGGCTTCACCACACCGTCCTGCAAAATTTTCTCTTCCAGAAAGTTCATAGAGCGTACCTCCCGCAGCTTTTCTTTTAGTATATCACAGTATGTAAAATTTGTCATTGTGTGGCGAAAATATTTTTTAGGGCAGTCGGGCGATGAGCGCGCTCCCATTGTCCTTCAGCCATTGCCGGTGTTGCCGCCAGTCCGGGCAGAGCCCCTCTACCGCCGCCCAGAAGGCGGGGGAGTGGTTCATGTGCTTCCGGTGGCACAGCTCGTGGATCACCACATAGTCCCGGATCTCCTCCGGGCAGAGCATCAGCAGGCAGTTGAAGTTCAGATTGCCGTCCTTCGTGCAGCTGCCCCAGCGGCTGCGCTGAGCCCGGATGGTGATGCGGCCATAGGTCACCCCTGCCGTGTTCGCCCAATGGCGAACCCGCCGGGTAAGATCCGCCTTTGCCTGCTTTTTCAAATCGGT
>RHMF01000531.1_pt1 | contig 18608 bp, 24 predicted proteins | sample 5365151 | NCBI WGS metagenome assembly RHMF01 (sample SAMN10266501, study PRJNA497801) | feces metagenome | isolation source: feces | host: Bos taurus | place: China: Prairie of Fairy Mountain | collected 2017-08-14 | reverse complement strand
CCTCAGGTACTTCTGAAATGTCTCGACGAGATTAACAGCTATACTCTTACAACGAGTATGAAAAAGCGTTTTTTACTTGATAAAAAAACCGGAATGGATGAATTTCTGATATGATAGACAAATACCAGCTATATATGGTATATAAGAATATAAAGAAGATGTGGAATGCGAAAAGGTTCAATACCAACGTATTCCGCGAATTCTTTGCTGATACGATGGAGAATTATATAATTAACCAGTTCGTACAGGATAGTCAGGGCGTGGAATACATGTCCAATTATTGTATTCCGCTCGCCAATGAAATGAATTGCTCTTTTACGGATTTAGAGCATTGGACCATGTATGTGATGATGAAATGCCTTTGTGACAAAAAATGTCCCGAATTGAAGGATGTTAACACTATAAATAAATTGTTAGGCGCCAAGGTTTTTACCAAGCGCGCCGTTATTACCAGGCAGATTGACCAGATAAATAAAATTATAGAAGAAAGGAATAACGGATTTGATTATTTTACGAATAATCGATTTTCCCTGTACGAACTGGATGAGAACCAGGAAAACCAGGCTTATAAAATGTACTGTGCCGGTACATTGGATCCGGAATTCTACATACAGGGGTTGTATCATGAAAAATTCAAATTAAATAAAGATTCGATAAAGAATATCGAATATAAGCGCTTTATTACCTTTTGTGAGATGATAATAAAGCTTCATAAAGAAATATCAGAAAAAAATAAAAGCAAGAAAAAGGATACGTAAAGTTTCTATATTTAAACCAACAATCGAATGTACGATTGAATTTACAAAGGAAAGATAAAATGCCAATTCAAAGAAATAGAAATAGTCTCAACAGCATGTACTCGGCTCTTAACGAAATTGGTTCTGCCAATAAGCGTAAGGATAAGGATGAAAAGCCGAGTTATGAAATCGAAGGCCTCTTTAAGCCTCTCATGAAGAACGGCAAGTTCAAGGTCATTCTTCGCTTCCTCCCGGCTAAGGTCGGTGACGGCGACGAAATTCCTTGGGTTGAAAACCGTATTCACCTCTTCCAGCTCGAAAACGGCCAATGGTTTGGTTGTGATTGCGTCGGCAAGTTCAAGGACAAGGACTTGAAGTGTCCGATTTGCGAATATAACTCTAAGGTCTGGAACAAGTACGGTAAGACTAAGGAAGCTCGTGACCGTGTTCTCGGCAAGTGGAAGCCGAAGTATTACTCAAACGTCTATATCGTGAAGAACGAAAACCAGCCGGACACTGAAGGTAAGGTTTTCCGTCTTGAATATAGCCGTGCAATCATGGGTTTCATTACTGACGCTATTGCTGATAAGAAGGATGATGAAACCGGTCAGATTATTCCAGGTATTAATCCGTTCTCCTACTACGGACCGAACGACAAGTGTGTTCTCAGTGGTGACGAAAAGGCTGGCGCAAACTTCGTTTGGGAAGGTATTCAAGATACTAATGGTCCGAGCTACAAGACTTCTCACTTCAACAACCCGCGTCGTATCTGCAAGCATGCCGCTGATGATAAGCTCTATGATATGACCGATGATGAAATCGAGGCAGTTGACGCACAGCTCTATACCCTCAAGGACATCGAAATTCCGAAGGAAAAGTATCGTTCTTACAATGCTATTGTTGAATCTTACAACAAGAAGTCTGGCAAGAACCTCTTCGAGGAATTTGCTGACGGTTCTGAAGATTATGCAGCAACTACAAAGTCTGCAGCTCCGATGAATATTCAGACTACTACAGTTAATGACGACGAAATCTTCGGTACTGCAAGTCAGCCGCAGAAGATGTCTACTCCAAGCTTCACTGAATCCGCATCTAGCATGCCGTTCGATGAAGATGAAACCAGTACGAGTACACAGGCGTCTGTTACTACTGTTGATGATTCTGATGATTTTTTTGCAAAACTTGCTAATAGCTAATTTTACACAAAAAACAGAATAAGACATAAGAGATTCAATTCTCTTATGTTTTATTTTGCCCATTCAAAGGTAAATTATGAAAAAGACTACAATAAAGAAAACTACAAAAGCAGATTTAACCCGTGCTCGTGAAATTGCAGACGTTCTTGGCGTTCTTAGCCAATTTATTCCGCGTGTCGATGGTAGTTCTGGTATTTCCCCGCTCTTCTCACGCGAATTTTTACTCAAGGATTTGATTGGTCTTACTCAGGAAGAATACGATCGAAACGAAGATTTGCTCAAGAAGGAATGCGGCAATATTCTTCTCAAGTCTCTTGTTCCGCAGGAAGATGCGCAGGTTATTACAGAAGCTCAAGCAAAGAAATCTAAGAAGTCTAAGGAAAAGGTAAACTAACATGATTGATACTAACAGCATGTACGGCAATGTCGCCGAAGAGAAAGATACTTTTATGCAGATGCAGCAGGTTCTTAAGCAGAAGGCTGACGCTGAAGCAAAGATCAAGGTTGCAGAAGAACAGACTCGACTTGCAAAGGTGGCTGATGACATCGTTATTCCGGAAGTTGACGAAAATTATCCGGCTAACGCTCTCAAGGTCATGTTCGATATGCAGGAATCTCTGCAGAATATGCTCGGTAAGAAGCGTGGAACTCTTACTCCTGATTCTAAGGAAAACTTGTTTGTCAAGTCCGGAATGTCTATCTACCATCTCGGTAGTGTCGTAACCGAACTTTTTGAACTTGATGAACAGATGCAGAAGGACAATTATGAAATTACTGACGATAGCCGTTTCGAATTGACTGATGCAGTTCACTTCCTTATGAATACGTTGCTTTATATCAATATGAAGCCGCGTGAAACTCTCGAATGGTACTATGATAAGGCCAAGGAAGATTTCCATGCAGGTACTATTGGTGAAACTTCTATTCGTTTCCTGATTGGTGACTATATTATCGCTTTCGGCCAGATTATGCAGCAGTTACCGTATAAGGCATGGAAGACATATGAAACTTATGAACCGAAGGTTCCATATACCGTTCTTTACGATATGGTCGATACCCTTATGGTCAAGTTCATCAAGCTCTATGTCGCTCTCGGCATGACTCCGCAGGACATCTGGAAATTCTATTACGAAAAGAACCGTGAGAATTTCAAGCGACAGAAGACCGGCGGACGTTACGAAAAGTAATTTTTAACAAATTGCTTTAAAAAAGGGGTTGACAACATGTCAATCCTTTTTTATATTTAAAGCAACAAATCAATAAAGGAACACAAAATGTCTCCATTTCTTTATATTTTAATGGGAATAATGGCGCTTTATATCCTATGTGATATTATTCAGAAGTGCAGCAATAAGAAATCTTCTAAGTCAGTTGAACCGGAAAAACCAACAATTAAATCCAAGATGGTTGAACAATATGGTGGTAATATTACCATATGGTTCAGATATGGTAATCTTGTATTCTGGGTATATTCGGATTCCGTTAACGAACTTAATAAAACAAATGAACTTAAAGTTCGTAATACAATTATCAAAGGTAGTGTCGATAAAATTCAAAAAACTTTAGATAATTCATGTTATAAAGACTATAACGGCAATTTTAATATTTTTATCCCGTTGATTAATGACAGACGTAAAGAGCAAATCAGCTGGGATTACAAATTTATCGCAACTGACGATGAATTACTAGGCACAGTAAAGACATCTTCAAAACAGCTTGCAGAAGACATTAGTAAACTTATTTCAGAAAAGGAGTAAACCAAAAATGAAAGCACTCGCAATTATCGGTATCGTTGTAGCCGTAATCTTAATGGGCGTATTCGGAGTACAAAGCTCTCAGAATACAGCAATCGCCAAGGAACAGCTTGTAGAAAGCTCACTTAGCGATTTAAATGCAGAATATAATCGACGAGCCGGCTTGCTCGTCAACTTGGCGGAAGCAGTCAAGTCTTACAACAAACATGAGGCGGAAGTTCTCATTAAGCTTTCAGAAGCACGTACGCCAGACGAAGGTAAGGGCAACGTTACAGCTTCTGCTTACATCAAGGGCGTCGTGGAACGTTATCCGCAGTTGCGCTCTATCGAAAATTACGATAGGTACATGAGCGAGTTAGCCATGACCGAAAATCGTATCAGTTCACACAGAAAATATTACAATGCGAACGTTCGTGATTACAAGCGTCATATCCAGATGTTCCCGACCCGTATCTTCTTGAGTATTTTGGGTTATCAGGAAAAGGACTATGCATATCTCGAATTCCAAAATGCGCCCATAGACGCACCCACTGGCCTTTTGAAGGACTAATAAATGTATATCGGCGATACCAATATTGAAGTTACGCAGAAAGAGCTGATTATCGCAATCATTTTCGCTCTTATCTCAATCGGCATAGGGTTTTATGTCGGCAATAGGATGGGTATTTGGCAAGATGAACATAATGCCAAGTATAACCAGGCTGTTAAAATCGATAATGATTCTACACAGTTCGCCTATGCCTTTAAGACCGATGCCGGGCATACATTGTCATACGGTACCGTCGAAGCCATAGGCAGCGTTACGGACAATAATATCCCTGGGCAGTACATGTCAATACATCGTGTATTAGAAGTCTATACGATGCACACCAGGCTTGTCTGTACTGGTTCTGGCAAGACACGCTCGTGCCATACCCAGGTTTACTGGACATGGGATTATAAAGGTGCCGATAATTGGGCTGTAGAAAAGGTTAAATTCCTTAAGAAAGAATTTTACTATTCTGCATTCCCGAAGCTGCCTGAAGGCCATTATATAAAAACTGTGAATTTTGCTCATAATAAACGTCATGTCTATTATGGTAGGAATTTGACTTATACCGGAACACTTTACGCTAATGTCGAAAATCATCGAATTAACGATGGAGAATTCCGGAATAATGTCACAATTGACCAAGCGATAGATGCATTTAGCTGGAAACACGCCGTGCTTTATTTCTGGTTAATTTTCTCAGCCGTGATTTTAATTGTTTGTTGTGTCTTTGTCGCAATGGATAACGCATGGCTGAACGATTAGATACTAAACTGAAAACAAACATCAACAAAGGATCAATCAATGATTAGTTCCAACTTCCTCATCGGTGCGGGCATCGGCCTGTTCGTGCTGTTCATCATCATCCTCTTCGTTACGTCTTACATCAAGGCTGCGCCGGACGAAGTAATCATCATCTCTGGTTTCCGACAGCTCCGAACAATTATCGGACATGCCGGTTTCAAGATTCCGTTCCTTGAACGTGCTGACGTTCTTAGCTTGAAGTTGATTCCGATTGACGTCAAGACCCAGAACGCGGTTCCGACCAAGGATTACATTAACGTTACGGTCGACGCTGTTGTTAATGCGAAGATTTCTGACCAGCCGGACGATATTAAGAAAGCCGCACAGAACTTCTTGAACAAAGACATCGGTACTATTAAGGGAATGATTGTCGACGTTTTGGAAGGCAATATGCGTGAGATCGTCGGCCAGATGAACCTGGTCGACATGGTTACTGACCGTAAGCAAGTTTCTGAAAAGGTTCTTGAAAACGCTATTCCTGACCTTAAGAAGCTCGGTGTTATCGTTGAAACCTTCAACATCCAGAACTTTTCTGATGACGGAAAGGTCATCGAAAATCTCGGTGTCGATAAGGCTGTAGCAATCCAGAAGGCTGCTTCTATTTCTCGTGCAAATGCTGAACGCGACGTGAAGATTGCACAGGCTGAAGCCGCTAAGTCTGCAAACGATGCCCAGGTTGCTGCTAACCTCGAAATCGCACAGAAGCAGAATGACCTTGAAGTTAAGAAGGCTGACCTTAAGCGTATCTCTGATACCAAGAAGGCTGAAGCTGACGCTGCTTACGAAATTCAGAAGCAGGAACAGCAGAAGACCATTAACATCACTGCTGCAGCTGCTGAAGTTGCAAAGCAGGAAAAGCAGATTGAAATCCGCGAACGTATGGTAGCTGTCCGTCAGAAGGAACTCGAAGCAGAAATTCAGAAGAAGGCTGAAGCTGAAAAGCAGGCACAGATTCAGAAGTCTGACGCTGACCTCTATAAGCAGCAGAAGGAAGCTGAAGCTGCACTCTTCACCCAGAAGCAACAGGCTGAAGCTATTAAGGCTAAGGCTGAAGCTGATAAGCAGAAGGCTTTCGCTGAAGCTGCCGCTACTAAAGCTAAGGGCGAAGCAGAAGCTGACGCTGTAAAGGCTAAGGGTCTTGCAGAAGCTGCTGCTCTCGACCAGAAGGCAGAAGCTATGAAGAAGTACGGTGACGCAGCTCGTCAGGAAATGCAGCTCAAGACTATTGAGAAGTATTTCGAACAGCTCCCGGCTATCGCTGGTGCAATCGCAAAGCCGATGGAAAAGATTGGCAACATCACTATGTACGGCCAGGGCAATACCGCTCAGCTTACTGGTGACATCACCAAGACCCTTACGCAGGTTTCCAACGGTTTGACTGATTCCCTCGGTCTCGATCTTAAGACTGTTCTCGGATCCATGTTCGGTGCACGCCTCGCTGGTGTCGCTGGCACTCCGAAGACTGTTGAAAAGGCTGAAGCTGAAGTTGTCGCTGAAGCAGAAGCTCCGAAGGCTCCGGCTCCGGCACAGGAATCTGAACCGGTTTTCCCGGGCATTACAAATGCTCAGGCTGAAAACATCGCAGCACAGCTTCTTGGTGACCAGCAACGCCGCCGTCGCCGCTAATCCTAATACAATAAGCTGATTTATTAAAGGGAATGGGAAACCGTTCCCTTTATAAATATTTTCGAAAAAATTATTTAGACCCAAAATACTTATTATTTTTTACTATATTTAAGATTGCTATGAGAGTACTTCAGTACATAAAAAATCAATATGATAATGAAATGCATCCAATGGAATGGTCAGATAAGGCCATGCGCCAGTTTATGCATGTTATTCAGCATCCATTGGTTGTCGAAAAGAAAGACATGATTCCGCAATGGAAATTCTGTACGGTCAAAGGAACTAAGAGGCAGACCGAAAATATTGATTCTACCGATGTGCTGATTCTAGATTTCGATAGTCCTACATATACAATCGACGAGTTTGAAAGTACATTTAGGAATTTTATGTTCATTCTTCATACGTCACATTCTTATGACGGTACGAACCAGAAATTTCGTGTTTTCCTATTCCTGGACAAGGAATACGATATTCAATTATTGTTCTTCAAAGGTCATAATGAAGCTTTCAGTCCTTATCATTTCATGCTGAAATATTTCCCTATGGCTGATAAGGCAAGTTTTACAAGAGCACAGTTTTTCAAAATGCCTGCTATCAAAGAAAAAGGCGCACCGTACTATTACAAGATAAATAACGGCGAACTGTTTAATCCGTTTAAGGAACTCGGATATGAATTCAAGCTGGCTTATGAACTGTGCCAGGAAAAGCAGACTGAATATCTGCTTGCAAAGAAAAAACAGAATGAAATGTTTAGAAAGCTTAAGGGCGATATGAACCTTGACAATGCGAAAAAATACCTCGGTGAAAAAATTGAAAACGCTCCGAGCGGTGAACGTCATAATGTAATATTCAGCTGTGCCGCATGGTTTAAGCGTATTGGCGGTACGTATGACGAATTTACTGAGGTTGAGCCTTCCTGGGCAGACAGAGCCTATTACAAGCAGATACGTAGGCTTGCGAGCGAATGGGACAGGCTAGGATAAGTTTAAAAGAAAGGATGATATATGCAGTTATATAAAGAATTGTGGAATGCATTTAACGATATTCATTTTGAAGAAATCGGGCATAAGTATACCGATTCAGTAGGTACGAAATATACTTCCGTAACTACCTTTATCGGTCAGCTTGAACCGGATAAGGACTGGGATATGATTGCTGAAAAGGCAAGTCAGAAACTCGGCGGAAAATACTATGGAAAACAGGTGGCAGATATTCGCGCTGAATGGAAACAGGCAGGCGATTATGCATGTACTTTGGGTACTGCCGTTCATAGTGTTGCAGAATTCGAATGGCAAAATAAGGAATTCTATCCGGACTATAACGAGCTCGATAAATTTGAAGGAATGCGTGAAGATTTCGAATGGCGTAAGAAAAAGGCAAAGTCATTAATTGCCACATTGAAAGAACGTTATATTCCGATTAAAAACGAATTTATCGTTTATGATCGCGACTGGGGTCTTGTCGGAACTATCGACTTCCTTTGTTATAACAAGATTAAAGATTGCTATGCGATTCTTGACTGGAAAACATCCAAGAAATTTGACCATACCAACCGTTATCAGAAAATGAAAGAACCGTTCAATACGGAAGATGACTGTAACTGTAACCATTATAGCATGCAGCTTTCTCTTTATAAGGCTATTCTTGAAAAGCATTGTCCTAGCATGAAAATCGGCGAAATGATGCTCGTTCAGATTCCATGCAAAGAAACAGCAAAATCAGAAATTTTCTTATGCAAGGATTACAGTCAGAAACTTATCGAATATCTCGATTCAAGAATTATAAATACAAAACCATGTAAAAAGGATAAAAAATGAAAGTTGAAAATGTGACAATCAGTAAATTCTACCTTCGACAGCTTTTTGAAGAATTCAATCCGAAGATTCTTGCTGACGGTATCAATGCCAAGTATTCTTGGTTCATTTACAAGAACTGCGAAACTATGGCACCGGAATATGCAAAGCTTATGGGTGAGCTTTATGATGAACGTCGTGAACCAGAATATCAGAAAGTCTGGACTGCACAGAGTGAACTTCAGGAAAAGTATGCCGACCGTAATGAAAAAGGTGAATTCGTATTGCATAACGGCCTTCCGGTCTATACTAAGTGTGCAAAGGAATACGATGAAGAATTCGCTAAGCTTCGTGAAACCTATAAGGACTTTTTCGAAAAAGTCGACAAGAAGGAACAGGTTAACCGTGAGATTTATGCTCAGTCAGTAACCATTCCGCTGACAATGCTCGAACTTTCTGAATTCCCGAATAATACTAAGCCGTTCATCGTCGGTACTCTCGGTTACTAATAGTCAAGCGATAGAATATCAAATGCTGCCGGTCAACACTGGCAGCGTTTATTATAAATATATAAAAATGATGATACAGAATAAAGACACGTTTAATATCAATAAGGTAACGATACCTTTTAAGAAATCTGAACTCGATAATGTCATTTCGAGAACTGTTATTAATGGTTATGTAGCAACTACATACGATATGTTGATTGATACTCTGAAAAACATATCGAACGCAACTGAATATGCCGTTACATTGAATCCGAATACAATTTTTGTAAATTCCAATAGTCCTCTTGAAAGGGTAAACGTTCTTATTCGTGTTGAAGGAATTCCAACTTATAAGGAATTTATCGATTCTATGGTTCAAGGGGACGAAAATGAATCCTGGTCCAATTTCTTGACATATTCTGAATTATTCAAAGACGAGATTAAGCGTCTTAAGGTTGTCGCTTATAAGAAGTTCCTCTGGAACTATCACAATATTGACGCATGGTTTTCTGAAAAGAATATCGGTCTCGTAACTGACGACAAGAATCTCCTGCTTTCAGATTTCGATTTATTCAGGTCTCGTGTTCTTGAATCTGATGACTATATTTCATTCATTGACTGCTGTCTTCCTGACGACCTGAAAAACGCAATCGGATTTATTGTCAAGAATGGCGGAAAACTTTTGACGAAGTACAAGGTTGAATTGAATAATCATATCGCTGAAGACAACAAGCAGCAAGAGTCTATTATTCTGAAAAAACCTATCATCACGAAAATCTTCTTACAGTCTGGTGCTGCTGGTATGTGCCGTAAAGACTGGCCGAAAATCAAGTTTACCGTGCTTGACAAGAAATCATTTGACACAATCGGACTTTGGGATTAAAGATGTCGCTTGAAGTAAAAAATTATGCTGAAGGTTACGGTAACGGACGTAAGTTCGACAGTATCGAAGAAAACCGCTTACGTTCTGAAAACTGGTATTTTAAATATATTACCTTAAATACCGATAAACAAGATCAGACTATCTATGGTGGTGATGTTTTACCTCCTAGTTATGATGAACACGGGCAGGAAACAAACTATCCAGTCGGTACGATTTTCTTTGACGCTACGCCGCTTTCTGTATATCTTTCTACGACGATCAAAAATATTGTCATTGACAACGTTCCGCCTGAAGTCGTTGGTTCAGATATTCAATATATGGTTTTTGAATCCGATTATAAGTGTGAAGTTACATTTAAATCAGATTCTCCGATAGATATTGGCCAGCTTGTAATTGCTAATGGTACAACTGAAGAAGATATTCTTTATAAGGCTACTCGTAAAAACACTCTAAATCAATCAAATGGCCGCATTGATTCTGAATATATCAAGAATATCTCAATCGCAAAAAGCGGAAATCTATATAAGCTCAAATTTACTATCGATAAATCTTTAGATGTCAATAAGTTAAATGCAAATCAGATTACTGTTATTGTATGGGACACATCTGCTAATTATGTAAAATTTACAACTGACCGTCGTTGGTATTATTTAAAACGAAACGGTGACAATCCATATCTTACTCCGCTTATTATCGAATTTATCGACGTAGACCCACAAGATATGATTGTCCGTGATAATGTCGAAGGTAAGACGCTTGTAAAGGTAACAAATCCAAATATTGACTTAAGAGAAATTACTCCGACAATTCAATTAGGCGATGGCAGTATTGGTTATCTTGATACTTCTACGTTTACTTATGACCAAACTACCGGCGTCATGTTATTCTACGTTACTCATATCAATAAAACTGGAAACGTAATTGTTGATGCATGGATTAACGTAGACAATACCGAAATTCAGCAAGTTATTAGGAATGAAACATTTGCAGAAGGTGTTCTTGGCCCGTTTATCTATGCTGACGAAGGACGTCTTTATAAGTTCGCAACTTATAGTCCGAAATTCCTGTCTGACGAGCACTATGCAGACTTTGTCAAGTTCACCCAGGATGTTCTGAATACTTGTCATACAAGTCTGGACACCGGAAACCGAATTGGTGTTCTCGAAAAAATTGCAAGAATTGGTAATTTTAACGATTTAGACAAAATCGAATCGCCGTTAATTGATTATGTTCACGAAGAGTATAATTTTGAAGTTACCCCGAATTTCGATGAATATCTTTACTACATGTATTATAAGCCCGAGGATGAAAAATAAAAATGCCGACATATGATAATCATTTAAAAACTATTGCCAACAATACGATAAAATATCTTTATCAGAATATGCCGGAATATAACCAGTTAAAAGGTACTTATACCGGTATTCAGATGGTTCTTAACCTGATGGGTCTCTGTACGTCCATAACTGAGCTCTGGTCTCCTCGTACACAAAATGCCTTACAGAACTTCCTCGGTGATGAAATGTACCGTGCGGATGAACTGAACGCGGTTAGACAGCGTATCGCCGATTGGGGAAATGCGACAGTTAAAGATTATTTCTTGACTTCTCGTTTTGACGTCGACATTAAACAGGAAAACAAGATTTCTTTTAAATCATTTAACAGTATGGCAAAGACGATTATTTCAACCATATTGCAGATGAAACCTGTTACTCGTTGTCTTCGTTATCTGTATTATATCATTACAATTAACACAGATATTCATTTTGAATATATTACACATAATGATAAGTCAGGTACTGATGATCCTGGTGAAAAAAACCGCGATAGATTTAAAGAACGTAAAATCGAAAATTATCGTTATCAATGGGATGTTGTTTTTAACCCGTTGGCATATAAATCCCAGGTTGATAAGAAGAACAACACAATTTATAGTCTATTCTTGCCATGGATTTCCATAAGAGCTGCAAAGCTAGACCTAGAAAATGAAACTGAAACAAATACGTTAAAAAATACTTATTTTAACTTATTTGAACTTGACCGTAAATTTAAGATTTCCGGACAAAAGACATTTAGATTTAAGCTTGAAGGTAGTTTTGCAAATAAAGAATATGACCCGAATACTTATACAAAAATTTTCAATCTTGAAATCGGCAAAGATATTGATTTTAAAGTAGAAACTAACGGCGTATTAGTAATTTTTAAAGGTACTGCAACTACTATCTTTTTCGACTTGTTCGGTAAACTAAATAATATTTTTATTACTTCTGAAACTTCTGACTTATGTTACTTACAGGCAGAAGCAGATGATTGTAGCTTTTTACCAGAAAATGCAATCGATACTTCGGATGAAAACAATTACAATTTTAATGATAAATCCATACTCTTAACTGTAACTGCTGCATTCTCCACTATACTCGGTTCAAAATATCTATATCAGAATAATAAAATTTCATTAGATTTTCCTGAACCGCCAGAACCGCCAGTTAAAACTTCATATATACAATACGATTCTATGCCATTATACTATGACAATATCCCGCTTCAATATGAATAATTATAAATATATTAAGGTTTAATCATGGCAGTAACAAAAAGAAAATTATCATTTTATAACGTAAAAACAATTGATGAATTGAGGAACATACCTAATTCTTACTTTCCTGCTATACAAGCAGGGATTGATAATTATAAAGTTCCTGCAAACAGTTTCTTTAATACATTCCCGACTAAAAATGAAGTCTATAATACATTCCCGACTAAAACGGAAATGTATAATGCAATTACTGACCTTGGTGGCAATAGTGTTGTTTGGATTTATGATAACGGGCATGCTTATAGCGATACTATAAATGCACTTACTAACAAAAAGCTTCCGATTTATGTTTATGAATCGTCTTCTAGTGCTACATCTGGCTCTGGTACAAGTGCTACTCCTACAGGATTAGCCTATGTTAAAGAAGTCAATGATTCTGGCGTTTCTTTCTATTCAATGCTTGACACAAATGCAGAATTTACCGAATATTTTGTAAAAAACGATAATACAGTTGAATCGACCGAATGTAAAAATATTGATGCTTGTATTATTGTCGATTATAATGATCCTGCAGTTTATACAAAAATCAGCGAGGCAGTTTCATATGGTCAGGCAGTTATCTGTAAATCTGCCGATAACTATATGAATTTGGCTAAAGTTCAAAATAGCAAATATTCATTCCGTTACGATTCTAATGACAGTCATGGTTATTGGAACCTTAAAGGTAACGATTATACAGAAGACTGGATTTTTGTCGAAGATCAACCACAGAATAATATAATTAATGAAACTATTGAATGTACGGTTGATACACAGCAAGGGCAAGAAACATTTAATTTTGACAGACCGCTAGATTTTGCTTTTGGTACAATAACATTAAGAGTTTTAACACAAGGAAATGGACATCCCTTTGTTGATATTTTAAATGATACTACTACGGTAAAAACATTTGAAACTACTGTCACGTGCTTTACTACAAGTCCGGCTACAGATTTCTGTAATGTTATTATTCCTGTAACTGGTCGAGTTACTGGTATACGTATTATGTACGGTAGTTATATCGTAGATGACTCACAAATTAAAATTACGGCTGAAGGTATCAGTAATGGTTCTGCAGTATTAGATAATCAAGTATTATATGATGATCAACCGCTCGAATACGATAACCAACCGATAATTTTCGACACTTAATTTAAGGCTTACAATTTTTAAATAATTTGCTATATTTACATATAGCAAATTTTATTTTAAGGTAAAAAATTGAAATTCTACTTCATTCGACATGCGCCGACTTCGGCTAACAGCTCGGGTTCTATGGTTCCTGGTTATGAAAACTGCGATATTAACCTTTATGATAAACCAGAAGACTGGGAAGAAAGGGTTGGCAAGTTTATTCCAGAAGCCGTTAGAAAATTTATCGTAAGTTCACCAACACGCCGTTGTATCAGTACGGCTAAATTGTTGTTTGATAAAATGCCGATGGAAGTCTGTAATTGTCTCGGTGAATTCGAATGTAAGAATCTTGGAAATCGTAAGTTCTGGGAAATTACCAAGGAAGAATTTGACAATCTAGTCTATCTTCCGGCAAGCACTATGGAAAAGCGTGCCCTGGAAATCTTCCACGATATGGGTAATATGATTCACCATGAAAATAAAACAGATGCAGTTATCTGTATTTCTCATGGTATGGTTATCCGTTACCTTTATCATTTCATGACTGGAAATCCTGGTATTTCTGCATATGACATTATCAATTCCAACGGCTTTACCTTTTCTAACCTCGACCTTATGATTGTCGATACGGTTAAAAAGACCGTTGAAGTTCATCACTATAAAGAACCAATTAACCATAAGAATACATGATTATCGAATATAGAAAACATATCCCCGGTTGTCCAGGCGAATATTGTGAACCAGTCGCTATCGGCGTATGTAAGGCCGATATTGATATGGGTATGCTTAGATTCCGTTGTCTTAAGAAAGAAACTTATGTTTCTTCCAGTGATCCTTTGGCAGAAGACCAGGAGGTAGACCGTAAATGTTGTATCTATCTTGGTCTCGGTGACTTGATTAAATGCGGAAAAGAAATTGTCCAACTGAGGTCAGTTGAACAAATGGAAAGAATCGCAGATATGCTGAATAGTCAGCTTCCGTCATTTGAACAATATAAGGAGTACCCTAATAAGAATACTCCTCAAATTGATTCCGATACGGATTTATACAGTATTTAGTCAATCAGCAAGTTTGCCGCCAGGCTCATAACGGATTCAGCGACAGTTTCACTTGCACCTGTGCCGTCACGTTCAATTGTTTCCTTTTCACGGACATACTTAATTCGTTCATCATCGATTGTATCAAGAACGTATGTACCGCGAGAAATATAAACCTGGCTGTTTTCTCCCTGGACAATTTCGAATACGTCAAACTTCACATCCTGATTCGTATAAAGCTTATTGAAACGGTCATTACGGTTCAAAGCGATATACAGTTCGTTGTTATGGCTTGCGAATTCGTTGACATATCTGGATTCTTCTTCACCAACGTCGAATTCACTACGAAGAGATTCACCGTTATTGACGAAAAGAATAACCTTAGACTTGTCAGAGTTATAATAAGTACCACGGCGGAGAATACGTTCAACAACCTTATCCTTTAAGCCCCAGTCACATGCAGCAAGAGCATCATTCTGGTACTGGAATTCGATACCTTCAGGAATAGTCGTATCAGTAATACCATGATAGATACCGGACGGAGAGTCGAACTGGTTCTTAACGACGTTATAAAGTTCATTTTCATCCTTGGCGGCAAGAATCTCGTTAAGTTCTTCGTAGTTACGGAAATTCAAAGTAAGATGCTTGACGTTATCGATAATGACCGGCGGACGAGAACCTTCGTTCTTACGAAGATCGAAACGGCCTTCTGAACGGTTAATAAGAACCTGCTGGAATTCCGGATTATCAAGCATAGTCTTAACGTTAACACGAGCAGATTTACGCAGTTTCTTTCCTTCGACAGTCTTGAACTTCTGCAATGCAGGACGAGCAACCTTGGTTATATATTCACCAGCGAGCCTAGCGATAACGGCTTCGTTGGTATAGTTACCTTCGATACGCTGTGCATTGTCCTTAATCCAGTTCATTAACTGAGGCCACTTTGCAGCATAGATATAGTCAGTATCACCGTCTTCGAGGTTATCCATGATAATATCCATGACCTGCATGAAACCGTTAATAAACCTGTTGCTCTGGCATGCCGGAGTACGGTCATATTCACGCTTAAGCTCGAACATCTGACGACGAATCACGTCGATATTCGTTGCTTCCCTGTGACGGTCGCTCTTAAGGTCCAAAATCTTAGTCGCCGGACGTTCAAGAAGATCAAAAAACTTATCGGTACGGTTACTAACTGAAGAATACTTAGATTTTAATTCGCCTTCCAACAAGATTTCGTCGTCGAGGAAGGCAGCGGCTTGTTCAAATATATTCATTTAGAAATCCTCAAATTATTTTATATTATTTATAAGATTTCCATTTATTTTCTATATTTTAAAAACAAATATTATATATTATGTATGAACTACCTTAAAATCTATTACCAGATTATCGCCAAAGCGGCAGGACGCAAAGAATCCGTCATTTACGAGAAACACCATATCGTTCCTCGCGGTTTAGGCGGTCCGGATATTCCAGCGAACATAATATATCTGACACCCAAAGAACACGTCGTGGCTCACCATCTCCTCGCCAAAGCCTATCCTAACGAGGAAAAGCTCCAGGGCGGATTCAATATCAAAAGCCTGAAGAAACACAACTATTCAAGATGGATGCACAGTCTTCAGAACATGGTCCGAGACCTCTCCTATACGAGCCATAAGAAAGAAACCTTGAACAAGATTCAACAGCTTCTGAATATTCTAAACATCAAAGACATCGACGAGCTTGTTCCCGCGTTGCCTACGCCGGGAGCTGGTGTTCCTAAGAAAAAACCGGAAAAAACGAAGCAGCCTATAAATAAGAAAGCAAAGAAAACGACAAGGAAAAAATGCAAAAAATAATCTTTCTAATCCTATTTGTCTGTAGCATGTCTTTCGCATGTTCTAAGTTTTTTACGGACAATTTTTGTAAGGAAATCGACTGGTGGAATACTCGTACTATCAAGTACAGCTATTTCGAAATTGAACCTAACTGGCTTAGGCTCATCGACAATACGTATGCATTGAATTTCGTCATACGTTTCTAAAAACTTGGATATTTTTCATTTTATTTCTAGCTAGCAAATAAATTGCTATATTTACTGATATGAAAGCTATAAGTTGTGGTGTTATAATCATTGATAAGATTACCGGTCAACTCTTGGCATGTCATCCGTCATGCCACCCTTGGAGACCGGGCAATTACGATATTCCGAAAGGCCATGTCGAAGGTAACGAATCCCATATCGACGCGGCACTTCGTGAACTAAAAGAAGAAGCCAATATCACATTGGCTAAAGAAGACCTGTACGACTGTGGAATGTTCCTTTATACCAAATATAAGGATTTACATCTCTATGTCGCGGAAGTTCCAGTAGAACTGTCTCTGTTAAGCTGTTCTACCTACTTCTCATTCGAAGGCAGAAGACCTCTCGAAGTCGATGGCTACAAGCTTATCGACCCGAATGCATATGACATGTATTTCAAGAGTCTTGGTCCTCTCGTAAAAACCTGTGTCGAACGCTATAAGGAGTTCGGAAAGAATGAAGCTGGAAGATAAATATGGTCTGAAACGACATCATATGTTCAAGAACTATAAGGAATATGTCTTAGATTTCCTTACTCTATTTATCGATTACGGTATAGAACTTTATAAGTTCAAAAAACCTAATACTAAAATGCCAGTTAATATCGAATATATGCTTGCTTACAGAGGTTTATCTTATGCAAAAGATAAATTTAATTTTAATTTTCCTCCTCCGATAGAACTAAAAGCGTATTTCGAAAATAAACTGACAGACAGCTTCCTTAAAGATTTGAAATAACATGAAACCTATTAAATTTCACATTTCAAGACACGGGCTTAATGTCGACGGTAAGTTTGCTCGCTGGTATCATTATACACTGTTTGATTCAAGAAGATATACAGAAGACTTGACGCCGAAATGGAATAATTTAAGTGATTTTTTTCTGTCTAAAGATAAAGTCGAACAGTATGGAATTGGTATACAAGAACTTCCAGATGAATTAGACCCTGACATTAGTACAGAAATACATCGTCGTAGATTTCCGCCACTAGATCTTCTGCCAGTTGATTGTACTCAGTTGATTATGCGAGGCGACGTAATATCGTGTAATTCCTGGTCCAAAGAAATTAAAACTACTGGTGATGTTATAGCCGTACTGGAAAACCTAAGATTAGAATATGACCTACAAGAGGAAAATAATGAAGGAAATTGAATTCAAACGTTATAACGACCAAAGCTGTATATGGTATTACAAGTTTAAACCGTCCATGGAAGCTTTTCCTCTTTCTGTAGACCATAATAAATACACAAGTATAGGTCTAGCTGAGCATAAAGAAGTTCCAACTTATGCACAAGTAAATTACATGGGTTTTTCTAAGTTTTTTCCGACAATGCTTCGTAATAGAGAACCAGAAATTATCCTTAAAGTTGGAGATACTATCGAATGTAACGGCTGGAAACTGAAACTTACGAACCAAGCAGACTTATTTCAGGCTATCGAAAATCTTAAAACTGAATATTACTGTCAAGAATGAAATTCAATATTATAGGAAATCCTCCATATAACGGCAAAGGCGAAAAGCTCTATCTAAAGATAATGTCGGAATGCGCGAAGTTCTCTGATAGGGCTGTTTGGATTATACCTACTGATTTTGTTGACAATCCAAGAATCAAAGAAAATGTCAACTATAAGCATATCGAGATTCTCAACAAGAATTTTGAAAAGTTTGAAAGAATTGAAACCGTGGTCGGCGACGCCAAGTTTGACGATGCTGCATTTTTCTCTGATGTCGGTATTTTCGTATTCGGCGAAAAGAAAGCTGACCTGCTCGAATTACGCTGGAATAAATTCTCGGATCCGGCTAAATATAAAGAAATTACCGGAATTGTAGACCAATATTTGATTGGAAAAAAGACAATTGGGACTGAACAGGGCAAGAAAAGCGAATGGTACATCCAATTAAGCGAAATAAGGGGCCATAGACGCTGCTGGGACTGGCCAACGCTTTTAAGCAAGGAAAGATATACCCCATTACAAAACGTC
>RHMF01001555.1_pt1 | contig 18615 bp, 16 predicted proteins | sample 5365151 | NCBI WGS metagenome assembly RHMF01 (sample SAMN10266501, study PRJNA497801) | feces metagenome | isolation source: feces | host: Bos taurus | place: China: Prairie of Fairy Mountain | collected 2017-08-14 | reverse complement strand
GTACGCCGGAAGGGACTCGAACCCCCAACCCTCGGAACCGGAATCCGATGCTCTATCCATTGAGCCACCGGCGCGTGCTTTGACATTATAACAATCTTTCCCGGTTTTGTAAAGAGGGCATTTCGAAATTTTTCCCAGCCTTTTTGCCCCGCGTAGCGGAAAAAGGTTGTTTTCCGGAAAATGTTGTGATATAATCGGGAAAGAAACTGGATATTTCCATTTTAGGAGGTTCACTTATGTCTGAATTGAAGAATTTTCGCAGTGCCTTCCGGGGTTTTAACCGGCAGGACGTGGTGAATTATATCGAATATATCAACAACTCCCACAACGCCCAGGTGGAGCAACTGAACAACCAGTTGCAGATTGCTCTGGCACAGCCTTCCGATGAGGAACTGAAAGCCCGGTTGGAAGCTGCCGAAGCAAGAATTGCAGAATTGGAAGAAACCCTTGCCCAGCAAGATCGGGCCGTCCTTTCTGACGGTGCCAGTTGCACCGAACAGGAGCTGGAAGCCTACCGCCGTGCTGAGCGGGTAGAACGTATGGCAAAAGAACGCGCCGAGCAAATCTATGCTCAAGCCAATGGTGTACTGGCAGATGCCACCTTGAAGGCAGAGTCCGCGTCTGCCCATATCGGCGCCATTGCTGACCAGGTAAGCAATCAGCTAAAAGAATACCAGGACTCCGTACTGGAGACCAAGGCCACTTTCCAGGAAGCTGTTGCTACCCTTTATGCCATTAAGCCCCAGACCGAAGAAGAATGAATCAAAGAGGGAAAGCCTTGGCTTTCCCTCTTTTCAGGAGTTTATATGAAATTAGTAAAACCCGATTTTTATGACCGGTTCCGGTGCTTAGCCGGAGACTGCCCCGACAGTTGCTGCCACGAATGGGAAGTAGACATTGATGAGGAGACGGCCGCCCGTTACTTGTCCCTGGATGGAGCCCTGGGTGAGCGTCTGCGACAAGTATTGAAAGTCTCACCGGATGGGTACAGCATGTCCATTCAAGACCGCCGCTGCCCTATGTGGCGGCAGGACGGGCTTTGTGAAATCCAGGCTCAGCTGGGACACGACGCCCTTTGTCAGACCTGCCGGGAGTTCCCAAGATTGCGTCACGATTACGGCAACTATGTGGAATTCGGCCTGGAACTTTCCTGTCCGGAAGCCGCCCGGCTTTTGTTCTCTCCCTATAATTTTGTTGAGGAAGTTCTGCCAGGTGGGCAGGTGGAGTGCGACCCCCGGCTTTTCTCTTTGCTGCTGGAGAGCCGAAAGCAAGCCCTAAGTTTCTTGGAAACATCCTCCCTCCCTATGGGTGATAAATTGGCAGTGCTGCTGCTCTATGCCTACGATGTGCAAGCCGCTTTGGACGGGGACGAGTTGCTCCCCCTGGATACATCGTTGCTGGAAAGCGCCAAAAAATATGCTCTATCCGGGGATATCACCGGGTTTTACCCTTTCTTTTTGAATTTGGAAATTCTGACACCCCGATGGAAAGACCGGCTGACCCATAGGCCTTCTGCCAAAGTATGCAGGGAAGAATTGGGTTGTTTGATGAAATACCTAATCAGCCGCTATTGGCTTCAGGCCGTAGCCGACGGGGAATTGATCGTGTGGGTAAAGTTTATGGTAATCGCCTGCCTGTTGGTAAATGCTTTGGGCGGCGACATTATAGCCACCGCCCAACTATTTTCTAAGGAAATCGAAAACAACCCAGATAACTTAGATGCCATCCTGGATGCTGTCTATTGCGAAGCTCCCTTCACCGACAGCAACCTGCTGGGCCTTTTGCTGAAGAAGTAACACTTACGAAAAAAAGTGTTGACAAACCACGCTTCGGTTGCTATAATACGAAGGCTATCGAATTTAGCAACCGAATATGGGGGTATAGCTCAGCTGGGAGAGCGCTTGAATGGCATTCAAGAGGCGCTTGAATGGCATTCAAGAGGTCAGCGGTTCGATCCCGCTTATCTCCACCATCGAAGCCTTGAAAACCATTGGTTTTCAAGGCTTTTTTCTTTTGCCCTGCAACCAAAAGTTTCCCCTGCGCATCCCGTGCCGGAATTATGCCAGAATTGTTTATTCGTCGGTTGCACCCCCCTGCTCTGCTACAATTTCGCGCCTTTCATCATTTCGTACTATTATTGTACCATATATGGCGCTATATGTCAAGCGCATTATTGACCTTCATGTTCATTTGACATTATCCCGTTGCCAGTGCCAACCAAACGATTGCAATTACAGGCAATGGCCAGATGAACTTAACTACAAAATACTAATCTAATATCGATATGAATTATACGATACTTGGTACTAACTGGTGGACGTTGTAATGGAAGCCCAGGATCGCTTTGAAACCCAAATCGAACTCCAAAAACTCTGCACTCACACCCGTCTCTACCTGTCTGCCGACTACAAGGAGGACCGAGCTTTTGTATGAGAGAACGCAGTACAAGCATCTTCCAGAAAGAGGTAACCACCGAACAAACCAGTATTGCTTAATAATACTAGAGCAAAGCCAGCGCAGTTAGGTCTGCGCTGGCTTATTATATATTAATACAGCAATTAACCCTTGATTTGCTTTATTCCACTCAATGTTGATAGGCATGAAAACACACTACTCTTTTCCCCACCTTCATAGTTATACCTTGTTGCACTGCCTGAAATATATACTTGTTTTTTCGCGCGTGTTATGCCCACATAGAAAACAGACAACTCATCCAACAACACATTCGTCAGCTCTGTGGAAAAAGAGGATGGTTGGGAACATCTGCGATCTGTTACAGATGTAAATTTATTAGGACATAGGTTACATATCGGGAAACCAGGAAAAACCCAACGCTCAACATCGCAAAGAAATACATATTCCCACTCCAAACCTTTTGCTCCGTGCACCGTAGTAATGATTATATTAGAATTTACATATTCCATTGCCTGCTTTAACTGTCGATTTTCAAACATATCAAGGAGGAGAGTATATTTGTCCTCGGGGCTAATAGCAGCATAGTCGGTAGACACTTTTTTTACTAACGCAGACAAAAGAATCATCAAGGCTGACACGACTTTGCTTGTGCTGTTCACATATTTTTGGGCGATACTTTCGATGAATAGTTCAAGTGAACGATTGCCAATATATTTTTTATTTCCAAATCTATGGATGAATTGTCCTTGACAAAGCTGATGGAAATCTATATATTCGGCATCCTCTTCGTTGAACAGTCCATAGAAATAAGAAATGCCATGCTGTGATAGCGCCTGTTCAGTTACTTCTGCATTCAGGCTTCTTGACCGACACAGTATTGCAATTTTGGCAGAGGGATCCTTATCAAGAATATCGCATATTTTTTTCGCTATTTGTGAAGACTCTTCCTCTTGGGTGTTCCCCCAAAATGTCGGTATTTTGGCAATAGCATCTCCGGGGTTAAAGTTAAAACTTGTTACAGCATTTGCTCGTATATTTTGATCTAGTAAAAGCATATCGGCATTGGATCTAAAACGGTAATTCTTGTCTAACGAGATTTCTTCCATTTGGTATTCATTGGCTGCTTCCGTCATAATGTTCGGTAATGCTCCGATAAACCCGTATATGCGCTGAAGCGGGTCGCCTAAGAATAGAAGTTGGCTTGTTTCACCGATTAGAGATTTCAAAAGTTCCCATGCAATACTGTTTGTATCTTGAAATTCATCTACAATGATAAGGGGATAATAGTTTTGATAGAACATCCGGACCTGATTATGGCGAGAGAATAGTTCGATTACCATTAGTATTACTGCATTATGGGTAGTAAAGTCTAATGGCAAAAACTTTTCAAGAATCAACTTGTTGTACATCTGAACTAAATCCATCGCTGGTATAATGCCATCCTTAATGGCGGCATCAACGTCCTGGAGTATCTTTATTTCTTCAGCAACTAAGAGTTGCTTAAGTTCAAGATAACTAAGAACTTCGCTTTCTCCAATCGCCTTAAAGATATTAATATCTTTTCTGAGTTGCGGAGTTAGCAGATAACCATATTTTCTGATAACAGACTTACAAAAGCCGTGATAGTTGGTGACAGTGATTTTTTCTCCAACACCAGTCGGATCGTTAGAAGTGTTAATTAATGATGGCAATTTTTCCGCAACATCACGCTTGATCTTGAGTGCTGCGTTGACACTAAATGTTAGTCCTAACACCTTTTTAGGATTAGGAATTCGGCCGGAGGCATATAGGTATGCTATTCGGCTAATCATCGTTGTTGTCTTGCCATAACCAGCGGGAGCCTCTACTATAACACGGGGTGCGTCGGTGAAAATTACGTTGAGTTGTCTTTCGTCGTTTTCGTGTAATTCTTCTATCCGAGCCCTAAGTTGCGTAATATCGGCATTATACATTAGTTGCAACCTCCTGCGCCTTTTTTATTGCGTCAGCATAGCAATCAGGAATTAACTCTGCAGGCAGCAGGTCACCAATTGTTCGGCCAAGAAGAATGCCTTTCTTTGCCATAAACCATGCAGAATACATGTTACAGAATTCTTCTGCATCTGTAATACGCACTTCGGAGAGTTTTTTCGGGGTATAAGAAGTCGTGTCCACTTTCATTTTGTTATAATACTTATTAATGAAGTCCAGATTGAGCACAACGTTCTCCCCGTTAGGATCCAATTCTTTATTTATTTCGCGAACTAATGCGGTCTTTCCGTGATGCAAAAGGTTTTTTACAATCTCAATTTCAAAGCATAATTCTTGGGTAAAAAACTCACAGTCTCCTGGGGTTTGGCCTTGTTTTACATCTCTATCATAAATTACAACACTGGGGATGCCAAACGCCCGCAAAAGCTGTCTTAAAGGCTTGATGGCGGTCTCTCCCCCGGCATTAATAATGCTGATTTCACATTCATCTAGGGAAACATCTAGCTTATTTGCAAATTCTCGCATGCATCCATACTCTGTATCACCCTCAATCAAAATTGCGCAATGCGAGTAAAAAGCTTCTTTGATTTCTGGGAAATGCTTAAGTAGATGTTTTTCATTCGTATCACTAAGGTCGAGAGTGGGTCCGCTAAGCGCTCTAGTCACACTCTCGTTCTTATAAAAACGAATTAAGTTCCGATAATTATCAACCAAAGAGTCAGTTGAGTGCGTCACAACAACAAGCTGCCCATCCACACCATCGATGCCGAAACACATCTTTAGAAGTTCCTTAAATCCAGCATCCTCATTGCAGAGTATGCGCTTATAGTAATTGATCAGTGATCTTTGCAGGAATGGATGCAAATGAACTTCAGGTTCATCAATAGATAACACCATAGGCAAGTATTTCTCGCCATTTTCATTTACATAAAGATGTTCGTCGAAATGGATTGCTTTGCTACTGTATATGCTCATAATTTGGCATAGTATATCTATCGAAGCCATTGCCATAAATTGAACACCGCTTCCAGTAGTTTCGATTTTTCTCGTCCCGTCAGATAAATAAAACAGACGGGATAACATTGCGGCTGGCTCCTCATCGATGGCGGCATGTATGGAATAATCACTGAAACTTCTGATCTTGCATAAATGTTCATTAATAAAGGTAGTTAGGCCTTCTACCTTACTAGTATCCAAGAATGTTTGTTCGCCCCCGACTGACGAAATATATCGCTCAATCATACTGTTTACGATCATTCCCGCTCCTTTTTTGTTGTCTAAGCGTAACACTTTACCCGGAACAGAATTGGTGTCATATTTTAAAAAATGAATTTTTCTAAGGTATCGAACAGGAATGCTCTCGTTAGTATCACAACATACTATTGTTGGATACGAATCAGCTATTGATTGAAAATAACGGATTTTTAGGATTGAAGCATTATCAGGACAGAAATTATCTCCGAAAAAACCATATTCGTATGGTAGGAGATTTAGGTCTAGTAAGACTTCAATTTGGTTATCTGAAGAATGGTAATCATCTTCCTCGAAGCTACGCCCATTACAAACAGTCTCCATAAGTGCGAGAAAATTACTTTTGCCCAAATTGTTCTCGCCAATGATATAGTTTGTTTGAGGATGGAAATCTACAATTAATCCATCAATATTTCTGTAATTCGAGACTTGTATACGTGTCAGCTTCATGGTATCTCTCTCCTTATTGATGATGTGCTAAAAATATACATGTGAATGAAATACTTAAAGATAGTATGCTCCACCAAAACGTTGCTTAAACGTTGGGCCGTTAATGGGGCGTTTCTAACGTGTAAGTCTGAAGTTTAAGTGCTTTGTTAATAGGTGTTTAGCATTAGACCTAATACATATGCGAACATATTAAATCCGTTTATAGCAAAGGATTTGTACGATTAATGTCCAAAGCAATATTAGACGCCTTAATAGGGACGAATTTTGTGTTCCATATGGCCTGTTTTTGATGCTGGAGGGGGTAGTGCAGAGAACAGGGGGAGCTTATCTTTGCGGAAGCCGTTGGCCCATTTGGGCGCAAGTTTCTTCCAGTTGGTGATACTCGATAATTTGACTTTTTATGTAGGCACGGTTGTGGGGTAGCAGTGGTGCTAATACACGATCAATTTCTTTCTCCCAACTTGTCCACCAATTTGACATGACGTCTTGCAATAATACGTCTGCCGGTACTTTTAATGCGGTTGCTATGGCTACGAAGGTTTCCAACGAGGGAGTTTTTTCACCTTGCTCTACTGTGCTAATATATGGGGCAGTACAGCCAATGGCTTCTGCTAACTCCTGTTGGCTAATGCAACGTTCACTTCGAGCGATACGAATTCGTTTGCCTATCACTTTGGAATCCATAAACTCACCTATCCCTCTATGATAATCTCTAACCTATATATGTGAAGAAACCGGCAAAAGGTGACATCTTTTTATAAAAAGGCACAAAATGTGCAAAAAATCACAGACGCAGATGCGTCTGTGATTAATACATTGAGATAAGAATCAAGTGCAAAGCTCTACAGGAGTCCAAATGTACCGGGCATCGCCACAATCATCTGGGCCGCCCCATATACAAACGTAAGCTTTGTAATAGCGACCGGGTACGCCTTGATAGGATACATAATTCACATGGGCAAAAGTGTTTTGAGCAAGCATAGTCCCGGTATTTTGGTGCAAAAACGTTGTTGCCCAATACCAATTTTCGTTATCTGTTGATTCATATAAACGGATTGTCAACACACCAATGTATTCCTGCGTACCAGTTCCAGTTATTTCAAACCAAACTTGCAGTTCCCCGTCGCCCATAGCGCAAATATAGGCTGTATAGGAGGCCAGATAGGCACTTGCCATAGGCACAACAGTTTCTGGTACAGCGGCCTGGACATTAATAGGGGTGAGCAAAGTAATTATTAAAATAGTTGCAATAATCTTAACAAAAGGTTTATTTCTTATTGTTTCCATTTAGATGGTCTTCCTTCCATAGAATGTTGTTTGTTCAGATGGAATCGATCATCGCCTTCATTTCGTCTATAGTAATTATACCGATAATTTGACATTCAAATTCTCCAACTATCCACGTAGCATGCAATGTTTCAGTGTTGGAGAAAATAAAATATTCCACACCATCGACCACATATACCTCGAGCAAATCGTCATTTTTCTCGATTTGCTCTGGTTCTACGCCGATTGACTGTCGGATGCGAATGATCAATTCCATATCGTTATTTTGATAAATTGCATGAACAGATATTACTTTGGGAGAAGTTGTAACCATAATATCCTTGTGTGTATATCCCTCAGGCAGCCAAGAAGGTGCAATCTTTTCATTAATTCCAAATTCTGCTAAGACATCGTACAATTGAAGGTATTCGATCGAGTCTGTTTGATCAGGTTCGGCAACACCAGTGCCGGAAACGTTTCTAAATTGGAAGAACTCAGTAGTCCAGTTTGCAAATTTCTTCCAAATATCGTAGTTGAAGGCTTTTGCTGTTATAGTCGTGCCCGCCGTTAAAATCAACACTACAGCCAAAACGGCAGCTATGGTTCTTAACAGGCGAGAAGGGTACTTTGTGGTTTTGTGCTGTGTTACTGCTTTACTTTCTTTGGGCATATAATGCTTGCGGAATTCAGCAAAAGCCTCCTCATCTGAGCGAAACGCCTGTGGATTTTGTTGCTGTCGTCTTTTTGATGATAACACCTCCATTATTTCAAACAAGTCTTGTGTGTCCGGTTCTGTTTCTAATTCACCGTGGGTATGTTTACGCAGGATCTCCTGCAGTTCCTCTGTGGACATGGAATCGAAGCGAGAGAGATCTTCGCGCTTTTCCAGTTCGGACATTGTTTTTCCTCCTTTCACTTTATATATGTGATGGGGTCACCCGAAAGTGACGTTGTTACTTCATTTTTTCAGTTTCTTCTGTAAATATTTCCTTGCCCGCTCGGCTCGCTTCTTGCAGGCAACTTCGCTAATGCCTAAGTCTCTGGCGATTCCGGCAAATGTCTGTCCCAAAACTTCTGCTTTATAAATTAGCTGGAATTGGGGCGTATCTACCAACGAGCCATATGTCATCCGTAGTGGCGTTGGCTCCTCTGGTGCAGCGACCAAATCAGGGCGATAGTCATCTGTAAATGCAATAACTTTCCGTTCTGTCCGCTGGCGACTTTGGATGTTGCGAACAACAAAAGAAAGTGTTTTGGTCAGCCAGCCACCGGGATTAGGGCTATTATAGAAATCATTAATCTTGCAGCAAGCAATCTCAAAAGTTTGTTGGACTGCCTCTTCTGCCAAGGCATAATTATGTAGGGAGCTTTCTGCATATTCTAATAAAAACTTACGTTTTTCTAGATAATGTTTGGATATAAACGCATCCTGTTCCGCTGTCATAAATATCTCACACCTCCTATACATGTAATGGGGATTTTTTATGGTAAAAGCCCATATATAGGAAATTATACCTTATTCTTCCAATCATTTCAATAAAAACCGACTTTTTAGGTAGAAGGACACGAAAAATGTCACCTTTTAGTTATCTGGGTACATATTGAAATGGTGGGCGGTGGCGTCACCGCTTTTACAGGGCAAGAAACTGTGTAAAGAGATATTGCGTGTTATGTGTCCATATATGTTGATAACAAAATCTAATACTTCACCGCCATGCCTTTTATGCTTTTGCATAGGAGAAGGTGAGGATTATGATTGCGAGATGCAGACAGCAAGAACAATATTCGAAGCGCAGATTACTGGAAAATAGAAATGAAAAGGAGCATACATAATGGCAGTCAGAGAACGGGAGCGAACCGGCACTCTGGCGGATATTTCTGTCCTCTTTCGACTGCTGGTGACGTACCGCATACCTATAATGATAAACAAAGCAATTGTCTTTGAACGCTGGCCCGAGGATGATATATACTACCGTTGCCCGCGGTGTCAGGAACTACTTGAGAGGGAATTTATGAGCTATTGTTCTAACTGTGGGCAATGCTTGGATTGGAGCAACTATAGAAAAGCCAAGCGGACATATTATGAATCAAAGTAACAACGCAAGCATCCAAATGCATCGACTCAACAACGAGGGTGCTATTGAAACGACTAAAATCTTTAAATGCTGTTGGCCTTCGCGGTTTTTAACATATGTAAAGTAATTTGTCTGCTAAATCAAGTGAAGCGGCCAAGCACGTATAACAGCAGCAGAGCTACTGTTATACGTGCTTGTTTTTTGTTTCAATTAACTCTGTATGATATTTGCAATGTTTCAAAATAAAGAGCACAATGTGTATGACATAGATTATGGGGCTGTTTCGATGTTTCAATGGGGTATACCCTAACGAAATCCGCTGTTGGGGTAGCATCTCTCGCCACCAACTTCATCCACCCATTCGGCGGAGCATACCAGTGCGATCAGAAGGCAAGGCGCCAGGGCAAAACCGCAATTAATATCACCGATTTGAATGTCTGTCTTTAAAAGCCAAAGCAGCGGATGCCGTAAAGGCATCCGCTGCTTTCGTAAATAACAACATTCTAAGTTAGAACTCAATATGGAATTTTAATACTCTTTGATGTTCTTCTTGCACCTGAGAAGTCATAGAAGCATGTCCAGTGCCACCCAGGCTTTTGGCAATGATCCCATCAATTGCACAAGCAATCGATTGGGACATTGTAGCAGAGCTACTGCCAAGCAACTCGAGGGTTAGCTCCTTCACTCTGCGTTTCCGCAAGCAGCACGCTTCAACTAAGTTATTAATACCATTATCATTTGCAAACCATTTCAGCGTTGGCCGTTTTGGAAAGCGAAGACCTGTGAAGGTTGCCTCAATATGCCCATGTTGGGACGTGCAACTCTTGCTTGCTGCAAAATAATCTAACGTTGCATTGCCGTTCGTCTTTTTGTCTCCAACACTTAAAATTGCTACCTTTTGCTTTGTGTCTGCACTCGAGATGGATTCACTAATATCAATGGTGCAACGCTTGGCTCCCACGAATTCTGCAATATGTTGAAGCTCATCAATCATCTCTTTTAGTTTTCTACTAAAGATGCAATCTGCTTGGATAAACCGGCCACGATCAAAGTGATCCACATAGTAGGCAGCATTGCAAACTGGTGCGGGAACGAACTGAATTCCGCTAAAAGAGATTGCTTCGTCATAAAGGTGCAGTACTTCTTCTCCGGACTCTTTGCTCAGCCAGCCGATAGCACCCTCACATACATCAATTCCTTTTCGGACGGCGTCATCAACAATAACGATAATGTTCGGAATGTTAAAGGTTTTGCTTTGATATTGCTCTGGGAATAAAGGATTATACTTTTTCAATCTGCGGGCATATTCATCGGCCTTGGATTTCTCCACTATGGCGGTAACCCCGGCTTTAGCACCAGCAACAGCCTTCTTTCCCAAATTCACCGTTCCCTGAACTAACTCAGACAGCGCTTCAGCGCCCTTTTTCTTATCAAATTCGATTTTCATATATGCACCTCGTAATTGCAGTTTTATGTTGTCATAAGAGGGGTTGTAAAATTCACGAGGAGTAAACTTATTTTGTCAATTCGCGCAATAGGTTTTCAATGGATCTACGCTGTCCGTAGCCTAAACTATTGTAGTAAGCAACATGCTGCTGAGTTGCGTTGATCGCCGATTGGAATGCCTGTTCACCATAGCCTTTCCGTATTTGCTTAAGATAATATTCGGTAGCATATGTATTGAGTGTACGAACGTAGCACTTGCCTTCCAGCATATACTTCAGATTATTGACGTAATCTTTGGCAGAGTTGGCCGCCATTCCGGTTTCATCAGAAATCTTTGAATATGCCTCGGTAAAGGAGAGACCACCCGCATAACAACGTTTGGCAATTTCATACGCATATTGGATTGCTTCTACAGAAACTTTCATACCGTCATCCTTCTTTCTAGTTTTTTGATGCCAGCCTCCAGAAGGACTTCATAAACAGAATCCATTGCAGCAACAGGCGGAACGAAAATCACAAATCCGTCACGGCCACGGGTAAGAAGAACCCGGTAGCTATTCTTTCGGTAGGTGTTCACATCGCTATCATCTGGCTCGACCGTTTTGAATTTAGCCCACTTGGTACCGCCCCAAAGCATATCGCTGTCCCAACCGATCAGAGGCATATCAATCTCTAATCCCTGGCAACTAAACTCCGTTGCTACGGTATCCAGCGCACAGCAGGACTTGGGATGGTGCGCTTCTTCGTTAAACCACTTACCAACATAGAACATGCCCAAAGCGCCTTGGAAGCTATTATCCATGCCGTAACTTCTAAGCACTCTTCCCTTAGAAGAGGCAATCATTCCATAACGCTTGCCAGGTTCTTCGCGATAGCGTTCTCTCAGATACATTTTAGCTCGATTTAGGTCACGGGTAACATACATTGAGAAGCCCTGATTGATAATTCCGTCAGAATAGGACCGGGCTTTTGCTATATCACCTTCAACTAGTGCATTTGCAAATTTGCTCACATCGCCTGCCAAATGAGAACGCAGGGACATGGATAGATTTAGTGCAGATCGATTGGGATTATCAATAAGTTTCTTGTCGGAGAAAACGCCCAGCAGCTTGTCCGGGCAAATAACTTCCCACTCCATGTCAGAGTTATCAATTGCTGTGTTCCACTGGGCAATGCCGGAATTCTCTCCGTTGTGGATCTCCTGACCTTCACCAACAAGAACAAGCAGTACGCACCAATCTAAGCGTTTGGAACACAGTTCAACCATAATGTCGGGCTCAGACTTAGAGGTGCCTCTCTTTGCCGCCATCTGCGCGGAATCCCAGGCGCGCTGTCCTTCGTCAAACACAATGATGTTGTTTTGGAAGTCCGATGCTCCAGTTTGCAGATAGTGGATTACTACCTTGTGAAGGTCCTTAACAAAAACAGAGCTATGCAGAGCTTGTGTCAGAACGGATACAAGAGGTCCATTACCGGACAAATACACGGAATTCACATGCTCAGAAGATTTACAAATATCATAGACATACTGGAGGCCAAGGAAGGTTTTGCCCGCTCCAGGCACGCCAGTAACAAAGGCCACAACATGCTTCTTGCTTGTTTCTGCATATTCGCTAATTTCGGTCAGGCATCCCACCGCCTGCGGAATGCAGGTGCTGTTTACCCGACGAATATTAGGCAATTCCTCATTCTTAACGAAAAGCTTTGCAGCTTCCACAATGGTAGGAAGGGGCTCATACCGGGAATCCAGCCATTTAGAAATATCTGTTCTTGTCGTTGTGCTAAATAGGACACTTTCCATTGCTTCCTGAAGTGTCCCCTTGGGGGCAACAAGAACGCCGGTAGTAAGGTCACGGTCCAGGGTAATATCTGTGGCGCCAGTAAGGACCAGAATTGGAGCGACATGACTGTTGCGAGATTCATAATGGTATTCGTGAATGTCGCGAGCATAAGCAGCAGTTTGGTCCAGGTCGGCATGGATTACACGGAAGTTCTGCTTAAATTCCAATACAATTACCTGTTCCTGGCTAACGAGCAGAACGTCAGGTCTACGGCCGGATTCATACGGAAGGCAGTATTCAAATACAACATCAAACTCGGGTCGAGCTGCGGCAATAGCGGGTAGTTCATCTTTTAATACACGGAAACAATCCTTCCATGCACGAACCTGGGATTCGCCTAACGGAAGAGGGACAATGCGTTTGAAGTTTTCTTGCATGCTCTTAAGCCAGGCAGGCTCCGATTCGGCTAAAAAGGCGCCAATACTATTGACGTAACAGCATCGAGTAACATCGGTGGTAGCAGAAACAGAATTCCCCGGCGCAGCAACAACCGGTTTAGCAGGCGCTGCAGATATTTGCTTGGCAATCCACACATAGTTACTGTCAACGGAATAATCAGTTTGATGGGCATATAAAAAGCTGTTTACTGTATGCCGGTCTTCGTTGATTAGTTTCGCAATTTCTCGAGCTTTCAGTCCAGCAGGATTCGCGGCTAAGGCTTCAGAAATTTTATCAGCAAGTGTCATAATAAAACCATCCTTTATTCAGAAAGGAGCCCCATAATTGTTAGATTCGCTTTCAGATAGGGGTTAGCAGAAACGGCTGCGTTCAGGAAAATCTTGGCCATCTCACGGTGGATTTCATATAGATATCCCATGTTGCCGGTGCCGTACTTGTTGAAAGGAGAATACTTGGTGTTGCATAGTCTAATAATATCTGGGATATAGTTTGCGGTCTTGATAGGATTGTTCAGCATGATGTATTCACAATCCAGTTTGCGGCCTTCCAGATCCCAGGCGTCTTCAGTTTGAAGTTCCTTGGGCTGTACGCAATCGTAACATGCAGCACGTGCAATACTAACCGCCTGCACATTTCCGTTGTAGCCATGGAGAATAATATCGCCCGGGCGAACATCTAAAAGACGATCCCAGTGATGGAATGTGTCACCAGCTTTGTTGGTGACAGGAGCCCACAGATAACCGCCCTGATATTCCTGCTCAAAGGTACTGCCCTGAAAGACATAGAAAGTCATAGGCTTTCCAGCAATACGTACTTGCGTTGAAACAGCTTTGGGAGCAGAGTTGGTTTTACTTGCAGCTTTTTGGGCTGCAGCCTCTGCAGCTGCTTTTTCTAACTCTGCTCGCTTGGCGTCTTCAATTTCTTTTTGCCTTGCAATTTCTGCTGCTTTTGCATCCTCGATGGCCTGCAGGATTGCGGACTGTTTGGCAGAATCAGCAGCTTGAATAAAACTGGTAAACGCAGAGGGGTATTGGAATATACTGGTTTTGCTTTCGAAAGCTACAGTCAGAAAGGTACCGTCAAATTTTGTGACAACACCGGTGCCCAGGGTTTTGTGAGTTACTACTAATCCTTCAATATCCATACGTACACCCCACTTACATCTTTTCCATAAGTGCGAACATAACTTCTTGCTGATCCGCAGACAGCTTAGTCCACCGTTCTAAGAGCTTTTTCTGCGACTCGGTTAAGGAAACCGGAGAGTCTCCCTCAGCAAACAATTGGGACAGAGTGATACCAAAAGCAGTGCAAATCTTCTCAAGAGATGCAACGGTAGGAAGCATGTTTTTACGATACCAAGAAGAAATGGTGGACTGGGGCAAACCAGATTTCTCGGCTAGCTGATATTCAGTCCAGCCACGTGCTTCGCGATAGGCAGAAATTGTAGAGAGAATGTCTTTCATAGTAGATTCCTCGCTTTCGTTGTCCTTTTCGTTAATTATACTTCGACGTATCGTTATGTTTTAATAGTGCAAATCGTATATTAAAAACGATAAATAAAACTATACAAAAAGCCACGAAGGATCACTCCTTCGTGGCTTTGGGCTATATGTTTGTGCGTGAGCGTATTAAGTGAATGAGTAGATGCACCAAGCTACCCAATTTCGGTTAAGAGGGGAACAAAGACGTCATAAATTTTCTTGCTCCATTCGGCGTGGAATTCCGCCATACGAGCCCAATCATCTGTACTATTGATACTAAGGCCTTCTTGTTCATATGCAATCTTGGAAGACCTCTTATCCTCTCCGCGGTCCCAATAAAGGGCAACACCCAACTGTTCTTCAATATATGCTTTCTGCTTATATAGTTTATCAAATGCATTTTTGTTTATTGCGGGATCTGCAGTACCAAGGTAGATCTCGATGCGTGCGCAGTCAAAGTTTGCCACACACAGGATACTAAAACCGCCTACGCCAAAAAAGCCTGATATCCAATTTTCTTTTGTCCCATTGCATTTTCCAAAGCAACCCGTGTCCTTGTGCGCTTCTTGAATCATAGGCAAAGCATACAGCCAGTATTTTTTCCGAACCTCATAACGAGTTCCTATGAGCGCAGATTCTTCATCAGCTTCATCCTTCATATAGAATACAAGATCTGTTGGATCTGCGTTATATGCAGCAAAAAATCTGCGCAGTGTGGTAATTTTATATTGCGTACTTGTATTGGACCAAACATATATATCTTTGTCAATTTCAATTGCTTTGAGGAAGTCAGATTCTTTGTTGCTAACATGAACGGCCAGCTCGATGGAATCATCTGTGGTATAAGCCAGACCAGACAGCACGGATTTATCTTCAGTGTGTAACAATTTAAGGACCCGCTGGTACATATCAACCCAACTGGAAACGGGTTGCTCCATGCCCTTGTAGCTAAACCGGGCAATTGCTTTTCCAGTGAATTCAACATCATCATCCAGTGTAAAACTATCTAGCTGCTTTTCGGGGGCAACATAAGTTGTTGTGGGCGAAGCCCAAATTTCTAGCGCCCGCTGCTGCATAAGAAGACTGCGCTCCTCAAGCTCTGGTAGAGCCCAAGATTCTTTTTGCGCAATGCGCTGGTTCATACGAATGCCACTATCTTTAAATCCGTTTTGCATATCACGCTTTTCAGCAAAGGTATTGTTGCTGTACTTGGAGTTATAGGCAGTAAGCGTCAGATTGGCGATTCTATGTAACCACAGCTCGTGGATTTCAGCGTAGTCGTTTCCGAGTGCTTCTACCCACGCAGGAGTAAGATGTTGCGGCATAATATGTTCGATAGAGTAGTCACCGCGGTCAATATGGTCCCAAACAGCTTTACTTTCAGATGTTCCGTGGTTCTCTAACCGCTCGAATAAGTAGTGCTTATTTTTACTATTCATCTGATAGATGGCCTTAGTGATAAAAGCTGCTCCAAATTCTGTGTCATCAGGGAATCTCACGCGCTCCCTTTTAGAGAGCATAGCATATTTGAACTTCTCGAAATACTGATTTGCGGTTCCGTCGTATCGGATAACCTCTTTGTGCAGCAGCAGATAGATCTTATTTAGTGCGTTTGTTGGGAGATCACAGATAAGTCTGCGGAATACATAATTCTCCGAGATTTGGAAGACCTGGGTCACTTCGTCCATAGTAAGGTATCCCTCATCGTTCATGCGAAGGACTTCGAGGAAGAAGGGACGAATGACAGCAGTTTCGAGTCGATTAAGACGATAGATACAAGCATTGAGCGCTATGCTGCTCGTGTTTCCAACGCGCAAGATTTGATAGAATTTTGCATACTTCAACATCTCTGTGAGGAGGGCCTCTGTGTCGAGCCCTTTTTCCTCTATATACAGCTTAAAGGTGTAGTATACACGATTGATTTGAGGAATTGCATTCTGTTTTACGCTCAGATAGTCACGAATGAAGGCACTCACGTCATAACCGGTAAACTCTTCAATGCGATTCCAATACTTTTCGTAGTATTCTTCTTGCTGTTTTGTAGGAAGCCCCATTAAGATGAAGTTTCGAATCTTATCGCCTTCGCTTAGAGCCAGGCCCGTGGAGTTTAGACTCTCGAAAATCAGTTGTGGGTTATCATCCTGATTTAATTGAATGCTAATGATCTCCAGCCGGCAAATAGCATCGAACAATTCATCAACACCTATTTCACCGCGTTGAATCCGTTCATAGAAATAATTGTAGTTTACGGTGAGATTGGATTTTTGAATGTGCTCACTACTATCGTCAAAGAGTTTACCAAACGCTTTGCTGTCGTTTTTTACCGGTTTTAGCTTAATACGAGTTTCCTGAGGCTGATACTTATCAACAAGGAAATCCTCGTAGAGCTGTTGTGCCAAACTTGGATCATTGGCTGTGATGATCTTTTTCTCCATCAGATTGTACATCGCAAGAAACAGCAGAGATACTGTTGTTAAGCGCTGTTGCCCATCGATGATTAAGAATTCGGAATTGCGACCATCGGGATTATAAACGGAAACAATGCTGCCAAAGAAATGGCTCTTTCGATTGTTCCTAACGATCTTAACTAGGTCATCAAAAAGCTGCTTGCAGTTTTCCATTTTCCAGTCATAATTACGCTGATAAACAGGAATTACAAAGCGTTTTTTTGCGCCGTCCATGTATTCAACCAAACGTTGTTCTGAGCCTTTCAAATTTACCTCGCCTCTCTTCGTTCATTAATTTCGCCTGATCTTATTGATCGAGCTGCAATATGATGGCTTTTTAAATTCATCCTTCAATTACCCTAAATTCTCCATCGGCATATTTTATGTGGATGTAATATATGCATTCTTCGCGGAAAGTATCTCCCGTCAAAACCGAGTCTGCAGGATATCTATACACTTCTAATGTCATGGTATCATCGCGCAAACTTAGGGAATGAATGGTATCCTGGCAATGGAAATGCATACTTGGTCCGATGAATTCATAGAACCCCTGGTCTGACAATATGTTCATTACCGTCTGTACCCCAGTATTTATATCTTTGCAGATTAACGGATGCTTTGTGTTGCCGATAGGACTAAAGGAATCAATTGTAAACAGCTTACCATGAAATACGCAACAATGTTTACGTGCTGTGCCAAGGTATGCAACCTTTTTCGGAGAAGCTTTTTCCTGACGTAAGAAATATCCGCCTAAACCAGAGGCCTTCCTTTGATAAGCATATATGCAATAACTGTCTGTTTCCCCAATGAACTCACAATATTCTTTTGGGTCACCGCTACGTATTGCTGGATTGGTTTCCGCGAATTGCTTATTTACTTTATCAATGTCAAGCCCTACGCGCTCCAACGGCTTGTATTTGTAGAGCGCTTTTTTCTGAAACAAGCCCATAATCAATCCCCTACTTGTAGTTTATTTCAATCTGCTTTGTTGAACTCTTTGAAACTAACATTGTATAAACAACGGCCCATAGCTACCCCTACGATTTTACATATTATCTGTCCACATTTCGCACTGGCTAATGACAGTTTCAATAGCATTTTCGCACTCTTCCGGCGGGTACTTGTATTTTTTCAGCAACCGCTTAACCATCTTGCGCATACCAGCTCTCGCAGTTTCTTTCTTTTGCCAGTCAATAGTGCGATTCTTTCGGAGCATTTCTGTTAGTTCACGAGTCATCGCAATCAACTCCTCGTTTTCGTAGAAATCCTTGATGTTCTCCGGCTTTGTCAACGCATCGTAGAAGGCCATTTCTTCCTGGGACAGACCCAGTTTTTCGCCCTGCTGATGCAGTTCAGCAATTTCCTGCGCTGCCTTCAGCAGTTCTTTGATAACTTCCTCGTTGGTGATCAAACCGTTGTAATAGGCATTCATCAACTGGGCTATCTTCTCGGAAAACTTCTGGGATTGAACCACATTGGTTCTCTTGTAAATCGCAACCTGCTCTGCCATCAATTTGCGCAGCATTTCGACAACAATGTTCTTTTCCTTCATCTTAGAGATTTCCTCTAAGAT
>RHMF01000388.1_pt1 | contig 18616 bp, 21 predicted proteins | sample 5365151 | NCBI WGS metagenome assembly RHMF01 (sample SAMN10266501, study PRJNA497801) | feces metagenome | isolation source: feces | host: Bos taurus | place: China: Prairie of Fairy Mountain | collected 2017-08-14 | reverse complement strand
AGGTTCGAGTCCTGTCATCCGCACCAAATATAAAAAGGAGAGGCAAGATCCTCTCCTTTTTGTATTTCCGTAAGAAAAGACAGGACTCGAACAGATCAAATGCGGCGCGGACGAGCGCCGCCGGCGACGGCAGGACGGAGCCGAACCTATATTTTCGCCAAGGGCGAAAATGCAAATCGAGTCCTGTCATCCGCACCATATCGAGTGTTCATAACGGATTTGACCGTTACGGACACTCGATTTTCTTTTTCGGCTCCAAGAATTGCGCCGCCGCAATCCGATGCTCGTTATAGTGTGGGGCAGAAACGCCTGTTTCGAGGCCTTTTGCGCGCCCATGTATATTTTTTGTGAATTTCTTTTTAATTTCTGAAAAAAGTTGCACATTTGCGTGCAACTTTTTACGCATTTGGCCCTACTTATAGAAGAACACTTTGTTCTTACTACTTGAAAGGGAGAAAAAATGAATGTACAATAAGCGATGTACAGGTGTATTACTTGCTCAAAAATCAGAGAATACACCACAATGGGTAAAATGGATACACGAACCTGCCGGAATTTCCCATTGTTTGGAATGTCTACAACTTGATGGTTGCTGGTTTGCAAGGGATCACGCACCTATTTGGCCACACCATGACAGATGCCATTGCAGATTGGAAGCTATCGATTACCTGGTAGTTCTCTTGAATGCGTCTACCTACAGCGATTACAGAAAATTTGACCCATATCTGTTTAACACCAATGGCTTTCAAACACACAACAAAGAGAAGCTCTTTCTGGAATGGGGATATACTGTTGAGGACGCACGATGGTTGCAGTCGGAAATAGAGCGACAAGCAAGAGAAAAATATACTGCGGGTGAATACACCTTGGGCAAATCAAACTGGAATGGTCAGAGAATTAGCATTCGCATAACGATTCCCAGAAAAGATGGATCGGGCGAGGTTTCCTTCATCACCGGTTGGATGGTAGAGCCGAATGGAAAACTAAGATTGACTACACCATATGGAGGTAAGTAAAATGCAGGAAATGGACAATGTGCAAGTAATTGTAGAAAAAGAAAAGTACGCCAGAGCTGGTGTTCATAAAGGTATGTTTGGTTGGATTTGCTATCCAAAATGTGTGGAAGGATACTGGCTGGTCAATTTCCCTCAGTGCGGCGATAAAGATGATATTGCCGAAATCAGCATCAAGGAAGAGGACTTGAGAATCGTGGAAGTCCTTGATGCACAAATGAATGAGCAAATCAAAGCGAAGTTTGAAAAAACGGAGAACAGCGCAAAGATGTTCGCCGATACGCCGGATGATATTTCTGGATATTTGATTTAACCGATTTACTTTGGTTGCCTTTCTTTTGAGTCCGTTATGAACACTCGTACCAAGAAAGCACCCTTCGGGGTGCTTTTTATTTTGGCATTGTAAAGAAAGCGGTTTCTGTAGTTTCCATTGAAAAACCAGAAATTCTGTGCTAAACTGAATGGGTGGGCAGCTTTTGCCCGCACCGGAAGGGGTGCATGAAATTTCGAATAAAGGAGTTTGCAGATTGGAAAACAAAACTACAGGCGGACGATTCATAAACGAAACGAAAACAGTTGCCGAGATCGTACTGCGTACAGGTCTGCAAGTGGGAACGATCCTTGGCGCAAAGACTGCATACGATTCCTTCTTCAAAAGATATGAAAAACGGGATATGAACACCGTATTCGGTGAATTTGATTACAGTCGCGTGGATGAACGGCTGCTGCGGACCACTTTTTTCTTCCCCAGCGGCCGGTGGAAGCTTCAGGGCTATTTTTATCCCTGCCACGATGCAAAGGGCCTGGTTGTGGTTTGCCACGGCATGCATGCAGGCGCAGATGATTACATCCCCTTTATTGAATTCTTTGTGCGCAGCGGATATGCCGTGTTTACCTACGATTGCCAGGGCACCTACGCATCCGAAGGTGATTCTACCGTGGGTATGTGCACGCCCTTGGTGAATTTGGACCACGCTTTAACCTATATCAAAAACGACAGGCAGTTATCTCAGTATCCGCTGTTCCTGTTTGGACATTCCTGGGGCGGTTATGCGGCAACGGCAGTCCTTTCGATCCACAAAAACATCCGCGGATGCGCAGCTGTCGCGCCCTTTAACAGCGGCTATACGCTGTTTGTGGAAAAGGGAGAGCAATATATGAGTCCCTTCGCCGATATGGTGCAAATCGATTTCCCGAAAGAATTTTTGAATGCATATCAAACCATATTGTTCAAAGACTATACCAAGTACAGCGCGGTAGCAGGTATCAACAGTACCGATGTGCCCGTCTATATTGCCCACGGCACCCGTGATTTTGTGATCGGCTTCCATCATCAATCCGTTATTTCCCATAGAGATGAAATTCGGACAAAGAATGTAACATATTACATTGGTACCGATGCCCAGGCAGGACATAATACCATTTTGCACGCACCGCGGGCCGTTGCCTATCAGGAGAAGGTCGAAAAGGACCTGAAACGATTGAAGAAAGAACGGGACCGGGATCTTACGCAGGCGGAGCTGGCCGAATTCTGCAGGGGTGTTGACCATGCCTTGTACAGTGAAGTCAACACAGAGTTGATGCAGGCCATTGTGAATATGTTTAACGAGGCGCTGGAATAAAAAGCGGCTGCTTTGCAAACGTAACTTTTTCGTTGAATCCGGGAGAATTTGTGCTATACTATTAAAAATAACCGGGCGGGAGGTTTCTTATGATCGCCGGACTGCAAAAAATGACATTGCTGGATTTCCCGGGCAAGGTGGCCTGCACCCTGTTTCTGCAGGGCTGCAACTTCCGCTGCCCCTTCTGCCACAACAGTGGCCTGCTGGAGCATGGCGATGAGCCGTTTATGGCAGAGGACGCCTTCCTGCAATTTCTGGAAAAGCGGAAGGGCCTTCTGGAGGGCGTGTGCATCACCGGCGGTGAGCCTACCCTGCAGTCCGGCCTGCCGGATCTGATCCGCGGCATCCGCAAGCTTGGTTTTGCCGTCAAGCTGGATACCAACGGCAGCCGCCCCGATGTGCTGCGGGCGCTGTGCGACGAGGGTCTTTTGGACTATGTGGCCATGGATGTGAAAAACGCACCCGACCGTTACGGTCAGACCGTTGGCGTGGATCACCTGCCGCTGCAAAAAACGGAGGAAAGTCTGCGCCTGCTGCTGCAGGGCAATGTGCCCTTCGAGCTGCGCACCACCGTGGTCAAACCCCTGCACGACACTGCCGCCGTGGCCCGGATGGGTCGCTGGCTGCAGGAGCTGAACGGAGGAAAGCCGGTGCCCGTGCTGTACCTGCAGCCCTTCGAGGATCGGGACACGGTGCTCTACTCCGGCATGCAGGCACCGGGCGAAGACGAGCTTGCGCTCATGGCGGACAGTTTGGCGTCCTATGTGCTCCATGTGTACATTCGTAGCCGATAACACAAGATATTGTGATTAAGTCACCAAATTATTCCCATATCTTGGTTTTCATCTCTTGACAACTTCACCTTTATCTTATATAATACGGGCACTGCGACTTTTTCGGATGCGTCAGTGTCCGTATTTTCTTATACTTTTCAAGGAGGATTTTGTATGTATCAGGTACTGAAGCGCGACGGCAAGACCGTGGAATTTGATATTTCCAAGATCAGCGCCGCTATGATCAAGGCCTTTGAGGCTTTGGAAAAGAACTACCATCCCAGCGTCATCAACCTGCTGGCCCTGCAGGTCACCTCTGCCTTCGAGCCCAAGATCCGGGACGGTCTGATCACCGTGGAAGAGATCCAGGACTCCGTGGAGCAGGTGCTGTCCGAAGGCGGCTACTCCGATGTTGCCAAGGCTTACATCCTGTACCGTAAGCAGCGCGAGAAGGTGCGTAACGTCAACTCCGCTCTGCTCAACTACAAGGACCTGGTGGACAACTACCTGCAGATCAACGACTGGCGCGTGAAGGAAAACTCCACCGTCACCTACTCCGTGGGCGGTCTGATTCTTTCCAACTCCGGTGCCATCACCGCCAACTACTGGCTGTCCGAGATCTACGACCAGGAAGTGGCTGAGGCACACCGCACCGCTGCCATCCACCTGCACGATCTGAGCATGCTCACCGGCTACTGCGCAGGCTGGAGCCTGAAGCAGCTGATCCAGGAGGGACTGGGCGGTGTTCCCGGCAAGATCACCTCCTCTCCCGCCGGCCACCTGTCCACTCTGTGCAACCAGATGGTCAACTTCCTGGGTATCATGCAGAACGAATGGGCCGGCGCCCAGGCTTTCTCCTCCTTCGATACTTACCTGGCCCCCTTCGTTAAGGTGGACAACCTGAGCCAGAAGGAAGTCAAGCAGTGCGTCCAGAGCTTCATCTACGGCGTGAATACCCCCTCCCGTTGGGGTACCCAGGCACCGTTCTCCAACATCACCCTGGACTGGGTGTGCCCCCCTGACCTGCGGGATCTGCCCGCCATCGTGGGCGGCAAGGAGCTGGACTTCACCTATGGCGACTGCCAGAAGGAAATGGACATGGTCAACAAGGCCTTCATCGAGATCATGATCGAAGGCGACGCCAACGGCCGCGGCTTCCAGTATCCCATCCCCACCTACTCCATCACCCGCAACTTCGACTGGAGCGAGACCGAGAACAACAAGCTGCTGTTTGAAATGACCGCCAAGTACGGCACGCCCTACTTCTCCAACTACATCAACTCCGACATGGAGCCTTCCGATGTCCGCAGCATGTGCTGCCGTCTGAGACTGGACCTGCGTGAGCTGCGCAAGAAGTCCGGTGGCTTCTTCGGCTCCGGCGAGTCCACCGGCTCCATCGGCGTTGTCACCATCAACCTGCCCCGCATCGCTTATCTTGCCAAGGATGAGGCTGACTTCTATGCCCGCCTGGACAAGCTGATGGACATCTCCGCCCGCAGCCTGAAGACCAAGCGCACCGTCATTACCCAGCTGCTGGAAAACGGTCTGTATCCCTACACCAAGCGTTACCTGGGTACCTTCTCCAACCACTTCTCCACCATCGGCCTGATCGGCATGAACGAGGTGGGCCTGAACGCCAAGTGGCTGAAGGCTGACCTGACCAGCGAAAAGGTGCAGAAGTTTGCCCAGGAAGTGCTGGATCATATGCGCGAGCGTCTTTCTGACTACCAGGAAAAGTACGGCGACCTGTACAACCTGGAGGCCACTCCCGCTGAGTCCACCACCTACCGTTTCGCCAAGCATGATAAGGAGCTGTATCCCGACATCATCACCGCCAACGAAAACGGCACTCCCTACTACACCAACTCCTCCCACCTGCCTGTTGGCTACACCGAGGATATCTTCTCTGCCCTGGAGATCCAGGACGAGCTGCAGACCCGCTACACCTCCGGTACTGTCTTCCACGCCTTCCTGGGCGAGAAGCTGCCCGACTGGAAGGCCGCTGCTGCCCTGGTGCGCAAAATCGCCGAGAACTTCAAGCTGCCTTACTACACCATGAGCCCCACCTACTCTGTCTGCGCAGAGCACGGCTACCTGGTGGGCGAGCAGTACACCTGCCCCCACTGCGGCAAGAAGACCGAGGTCTACAGCCGCATCACCGGCTACTACCGTCCCGTGCAGAACTGGAATGACGGCAAGAGCCAGGAGTTCAAGGATCGCAAGGTCTACAACATCCCCGGCTCCCAGCTGAAGCAGCGGATCCTGCTGAATCCCGTAACTCCCGTGGCAGAGGAAGCTCCCGCTGTGCAGGAGACTCCCGCTGTGCAGGGCAAGGTGATGCTCTTCTCCCGGGTGACCTGCCCCAACTGCCGTGTGGCTGAGAACCTGCTGAACAAAGCCGGCGTGGCTTACGAAAAGCTGATCGCTGAGGAAAATGTGGAAAAGTGCAAGCAGTTTGGCATCAAGGGCGCTCCCACCCTGGTGATCACCGACGGTGAAAATCACACCAATTACTACAGCGTGCCTGAGATCAAGAAGTTCCTGGCCAATGTGTAATACCAAAAAGGACCGGTCCATCCGGTCCTTTTTTATGTGGAAAAATCGGGATTTTACCGGCGGGCGGTCATTGACCGCCCCCTGCGATCCCAATTTTTGGCTTTTTTTGTTTAGGGACTTGACAAGCCGGGGAAGTTATGATACTATCTACTGGCTGAATGCGTGAGGCATGGACCTGCGGGTGTAGTTCAATGGTAGAACACCAGCCTTCCAAGCTGGATACGCGGGTCCGATTCCCGTCACCCGCTCCAACATATGCGCCAGTAGCTCAGCTGGATAGAGCAACTGCCTTCTAAGCAGTAGGTCAGGGGTTCGAGTCCCTTCTGGCGTGCCAATTCAGTAATTGAATATGGTGGGTATAGTTCAATTGGCAGAGCACCGGATTGTGGTTCCGGGCGTTGTGGGTTCGAGTCCCATTACCCACCCCATAAAAAAAGAGAGTAGCAAAGCTACTCTCTTTTTTTATGGAATGGATGGGACTCGAAAGGCCGGCCCGACCAACGGGAGGGTAAAAAGTGTCCGGTGGACACTTTTTAGGCCGTGGGAGAGTCCCTTCCTTTCCGGATGCATCCGGTACGGATGTAGACGGAAAGGAAGAACATGAACGTGCGAAAATGCAAAGCTACTCTCTTTTTTATGGATGCATCCACAGAAAATTCACTTGACACACAAAAACACGAGGGCTATGCCCTCGTGTTTTTTATTGGATTACCGATCGATCTTGCCGCACACCGTGCATACCCGGGGCGAATTGCCGCCGGATTCCACCCATTGATGGTTCGTGGCCTCTGCCTCCGGTTTGCCGCAGCTGATGCAAATGCGGGGATTTTCGCAATCCCGGTAGGTGCCGGCCAGGTAGTGGCAGGGTTCATTCAGGGATTGATGCGCACCGCATTTGTCGCAGATCTGTTCGTGTCCACCGGTGGCATGGAGCCATTCATGGGTGCAGGCGCAGCCTGCCAGGGAAAGCAGGAATACCACGGTCAGCAATAATGATAATACCTTCCTCATAATCTTTCCCTCCTTGAGATGTTAAGCCTGATAGACGATCTTGCCATCCACGATGGTCATCCAAGCCTCACCGCCGATATTCTGCAGCGGGTCGGCAGTCCAGATCACCACGTCCGCATCCTTGCCCGGCTCCAAAGAGCCAACCCGGTCGCCGATGCCGGTGGCCATGGCAGGCCGGATTGTAATGGCCTTCCAGGCCTCCTCCAGCTCCATGCCGGCATTCACTGCCAGGCCGGCGCACATGGGCAGGTACTGCAGGGGAATCACCGGCGCATCGGTGATGATACTTACATCAACACCGGCACGCTGCAACACACCGGGGGTGGTGAAGCTCTTGTTGGACAGTTCGATTTTGGTCTTGCTGCCCAGGCTGGGGCCGATGAAGGCAGGCAGGCCTTCCTGCGCCAGTTCGTCGGCGATCAGGGCGCCGTCGGTGCAGTGGTCCAGCGTGATCTTCACGCCAAATTCCTTGGCGATTCGGATGGAGGTGAAGATATCGTCGGCCCGGTGGGCATGGGCCTTCAGGGGCATTTCGCCCTTCAGCACCGGGATCATGGCCTCCAGCTTCATGTTGAAGGCGGGATTCTTGCCGGATTCCTTATCTTCGATGTAGCGCTGGGTCTTCATCAGCAGCTCCCGCAGCAGGGCGGCGGTGCCCATGCGGGTCATGGGGGCTTTCTTGCCGCTCTGGCCGTAGCAACGCTTGGGATTTTCGCCGAAGGCGCACTTCATGGCGATAGCGTCCCGGATGATCATGTCATCGATCCGCTTGCCGTGGAGCTTGATTGCCACGAAGGTGCCGCCTACCACATTGGCGCTGCCGGGGCCGGTGCAGGCAGCTGTGACGCCGCCGCGGATGGCATTGCCGAAAGCCTCATCCATGGGATTGATGGAGTCGATGGCCCGCAGATGGGGTGTAATGGGATCGATGATTTCGTTGTAATCCATACCCTCCCAGCCCATAGCTTCGTTGTCCAGGCCGATGTGGCAGTGGGCATCCACGCAGCCGGGGGTTACCAGGCGACCGGCGGCATCAATGACAGTTGCTCCCTCCGGGGCAGTGAGATTTTCGCCGATAGCAGCAATCTTGCCATCGTCACCCAGCAGCACACAGCCGCAGGGGATCTCTGCGCCCACCATGGGCTTGATGTAGCCGTTTTTAATCAGAATCATATCCGTTTCCTCCCTGTTTTCATATTCAAATTTCAGTTTATTTCCCTAATTCTTTATTTTTCTGCCAGGCGGCGATGACGCAATCCATAGCCGCGGCCCGGAAGCCGTGGTTTTCCAGCGCCCGGATGCCGGCAATGGTGCTGCCGCCGGGGGAGCAGACCGCATCCTTCAGCTCTCCGGGATGCCGGCCGCTTTGCAGAACCATTTCCGCCGCGCCGGCCATGGTCATGGCGGCATATTCCACCGCCTTCTGCCGGGGCAGACCGCAGGCCACCGCGCCATCGGCCAGGGCCTCCAGCAAAATATACAGATAAGCCGGGCCGCTGCCGGACAGAGCGCTGGCGGCATCCATCAGCCGCTCCTCCAGGCAGTCCAGCAGACCGCAGGGTGCCATATCCGCCAGAAGCTCCTGCAGCATTTCCCCGGAAACCAGCCGGTTGGTGCAATAGGGGATCACGCCCTTGCCCAAAGCGGTGGGCGTATTGGGCATGATGCGTACCACCGGCAGATCGCCGCCGGCCATTTCCTCAATACGCTGCAGCTCCAGGCCGGCAGCCATGGAGATCAGCAGCGGCTTGCGGCTGCGCAGCATCGGCTGCAACGGCTTCAGGCAATCGGCCATCATATGGGGTTTGACGCACAGAAAGATCCGGTCGCAGCCTTCCGCAATTTGCGCATTGGTGCCGTAGGCGATGCCCATTTCCGCGGCAAACGCTTTTGCCTTGCCGCTGCGGTCGGATACCAGAATGTCCTTGGTGCTGCAGCTGAGCGCCCTGGCAACCGCGCCGCCCATGTTTCCGCAGCCGATGAATCCGTATTTCATGGCAGTTCCCTCCTTTTTTCTTCATTATAGCAGTTTTTTCCCGCCAAGTAAAGCAAAAACCCCCGGATCGGCAGGATCCGGGGGCAATTTTATCAATCCAGATAGCGGCAGGCAGCCATGGCGGCGATGGCACCGTCGGCAGCGGCGGTGACCACCTGGCGGATCCGCTTGCTGCGGCAGTCGCCAGCGACAAACAGACCGGGCGTTTCGGTGCAGCAATCCTCGCCGGAGTCGAAATAACCCCAGTCGTTGAGCTTGGTCAGCTGGGCAAAGGGCTCATTTTCCGGCATGAGGCCCACTGCCAGGAAGGCGCCGTCCACACGGATGCGGCTTTCCGCGCCGGTCTGCTCGCTGCGCAGCACCAGGCCGGTCAGCTGGCCGTTTTCGCTTTCATAGGCGGAAACCACGGTGGAATACACAATGGTGACGTTTTCCTTCTCTGCCAAAGCATCCGCCAGCTTCTTTTCGCCGGTGAGGAAGGGCAGATTCTGCACAATGGTGACCTTGGCGCACACCTCGCTCAGCAGCAGCGCCTCCTGCAGGGCAGAGTTGCCGCCGCCGATCATGGCCACCTCCTGGCCGGTATAGAACGCGCCGTCGCAGACCGCGCAGAAGGAAATGCCGTTGCCGATCAGCTCCTCCTCGCCGGGCAGACCCAGCATCCGGTGCTTGACGCCCAGAGCCAGGATCACGGCGCCGCCTTCATGGCAGGTGCCTTCCTCGGTGTGGACATGGAAGCAATTTTCCAGCTTTTCTACCTTGGTAACGGTCTCCAACTCCACATCCGCGCCCAGGTTCATGGCCTGCTCGATGAGCTTTTCCGCAAATTCCGCACCGCTGATGACCTGGGTGCCGGGAATGTTTTCCACCTTGGGGGAGTAGGCGATCTGGCCGCCAAAGCCGTTTTTCTCAATGACCAGCACAGACTTGCCGGCCCGCAGGCCGTATACCGCTGCAGTCAGACCGGCGGGGCCGCCGCCGACGATGATCAGATCATGCATAAGATTCTTTCCTTTCCTTTTGCCGCCGGGCTCAGCGCTCCATGCGGTCCAATTTTTCCAAGACTTCTGTGAAATACGCCGGCAGAGGGGCGTGGACCATCACCGGATGGCCGTCTCTGGGATGGGCAAAGCAGAGCATGCCTGCATGCAGACACTGGCTGTCCTGGCCCAGTTCCTTTTTCTTGTGGCCATAGACCACATCGCCCAGCAGGGGGTGACCGATATGGGCCATGTGGACCCGGATCTGGTGGGTACGGCCGGTCTCCAGCCGGCAGCGGACGTGGGTATAGCCCCGGTAGCGGGTCACCACTTCCCAATGGGTCACCGCGTCCCGGGAATTGTGGGCGGTGACGCACATTTTCTTCCGATCCGACGGATGACGGCCGATAGGGGCATGGACAGTGCCGCTGTCCTCCTTCAGATTGCCGCAGACGATGGCCTCATACACCCGGTACATGGAGTGGTCCTTCAACTGGCTTGCCAAAAACGTGTGGGCATAGTCGTTTTTGGCCACTGCCAAAAGGCCGGAGGTGTCCTTATCGATGCGGTGAACGATGCCGGGCCGCAACTCTCCATTGATGCCGCTGAGTTCATCGCCCATGGCATACAGCAGGCCGTTCACCAGGGTATCATCCTGATGGCCGGCAGCCGGATGGACCACCAGGCCCTTGGGCTTGTTGATGACCACCACATCCTCGTCTTCATAAGCGATCTGCAGTTCCATTTTCGTGGCGGAAATGCCGGTCTCCTTAGGCTCGGGGATGGAAAATTCCACCCGATCGCCTATCTTCAGTTTGTCATTTTTCCTGCCCGGCTTGCCGTTGAGGGTCACGTGTCCCTCCTCCAGCAGCTTTTGGGCAGCCGACCGGGTGAGGTTCTCGGCGCTGCGGGCCAAAAAGGCATCCAGCCGCTCCCCGGCAATATCGGCGATCAATTCCATAGCTTGTCCTCAAATTTCAGTTTATCTTACAAATGGAACGTAGGGGCGATCATCGACCGCCCGGTCATTTTACTGGCAAAATAACATCTGTGGTGCCCATCCGTTATTATTTTCCAACAGAAAATCAAAAAATGAAACATTTTTTGGCGGGCGATCACTGATCGCCCCTACGATAGGACAGAACAATAAACTCCAAATTACTGCTTATTTTCCTTCCAGAAGGGCTTATTGAAGAAGATCAGGTGGGCCATCAGCAGGAAGCAGCCGCAGCAGATGAAGCAATCGGCTACATTGAATACGGGGAAATCCATGAAATCCACCGCAATCATATCCACCACATAGCCCAGCCGCACCCGGTCGATGGCGTTGCCCAGGCCACCGCCGTAGATGGCCACAATGCACCAGCGCTCAAAGGTGGTAAAGGGCATGCGCTTACAGAAGTATTCATACAGCAGCACTGCCGTCAGCACCGCAAACAGCACCACGAACATCCAGCGCATTCCCTGGAAGCTGGACCAGGCAGCGCCGGTATTCTGCACATAGGTCAGATGGAACAGACCGGGCACAGCCTCCACCTGGCTGTACAGCGGAATCTGCTGCACCACCAGCAGCTTGCTGATCTGATCGAGCACCGCGATCAGCACCGCGGCCAAAGCAAAAAAGAAAAACTGCATAGGAAATTCCCTTTCATTTCAGACTACCTTTTATTGTATCATGGGGCTGCCCGGTTGTCAATTCACAGCGCCCATTGGGACATTTTTTTCGTTTTTTCTGCCGGGCAGATGGCTCAGGCTTATTATTTTTTGAAAATTAGCGGATTTTTCCCGAAATTTAGGATTGACCTGGTTGATTTTTTCGGTTATAATACTGCAGAATGACCCTGTATGGTCAAATACTATGTTTTGCTGCGGCCGATGCCCGGCTGCTGAGCATCAGACATAAACGACAGGAGGTGTACCGAATGAAGCGTACCTATCAGCCCACCAAGCGCCATAGATCCAAGGTTCATGGTTTCCGCCAGAGAATGGCTACTTCCAACGGCCGCAAGGTTCTCGCCCGCCGCCGTGCCAAGGGCCGCAAGGTCCTGTCCGCCTGATCATAGCGCTGCGTAACGTGCAGCTGCAAAAAGGTGAAACGGGAGTCCGTGCGGGGCGATGCATCGCCCCGCTCCCTTTTTTATTTGGGCATGGTCGAAGCGTAACACAGTCTGTTTTCGTCACGCCTGAATGCGTTTCATGAGAAATTTTCTCAAACACGCTGATTTAGGGATTTATTCCAGGGAGGACAACATGAAATTTTCCGCTCCGTTGAAGCTAAACCACATTTTCCGTCGGCTTTATACCACCAGCGGCTATGCCAATTCCCATTTGGTGCTGTACGCCAAGCGCAATCGTTTGGATACAAACCGGGTGGGCATCACTGTCAGCAAAAAGCTGGGCCATGCCGTGGTGCGCAACCGCGCCCGCCGCAGACTCCGGGAGGTATACCGCCTGAATGAGGAACGGTTCCAGCCAGGCTGGGACATCGTTGTGGTTGCCAGAGGCAAGTCCATCAGCGCCCCCTTCGGGCAGCTTGTGGAGGCGTATCTGTCCCTTGCCAAAAAAGCCGGGATTCTGGCGGAGGAACCGCAACACCAGGTGCTGCCATGAAAAAGCTCCTTCTGAAACTCATCCGCTTCTATCAGAAGCACATTTCCCCCGCAAGCGGGCCCAAGTGCAGGTACTGTCCTACCTGCTCATCCTATGCCTATCAGGCAATTTCCAAGTACGGGGCATGCAAGGGCGGCTGGCTGGCCTTCAAGCGACTGATGCGCTGCCACCCCTTCTCCAAGCATGACTATTTCGACCCCGTCCCCTGAATTTTACAACTAAGGAGGAAGATCGATGTTTTTAGCATTTCAGCTCAGTGACATCGTTACCGTACCTTTCGGCTGGCTTCTGGGCCAGCTGTACAACCTGACCAACAACTACGGTCTGGCCATGATCATCTTTGCCATCACGGTGCAGCTGGTTCTGCTGCCCATCACCGCAAAGAGCAAAAAGGGCATGATGAAAATGTCCCGGATGCAGCCCAAGATCCAGGCCATCCAGCGCAAGTATGCCGACGACAAGCAGAAGCAGCAGGAAGAGATTCAGAAACTGCAGAAAGAAGAAGGCGCATCCATGGGTTGCGGCGGCTGTCTGTGGACTCTGGTGCCCATGCTGATTCTGATCCCCCTGTTCAGCGTTATCCGCGCTCCCCTGGAATACATCCTGGGCGCCGATTCCGGCGTGATCAGCGAAATCGCCACTGCGGGCGGTTTTGACACCAGCAACCACTACTGGCAGGTCGCTGCCGCACAGGCCCTCTTTGACAACCCCGAGAAGTTCGCCGGTATCGCCGGCATTTCCCAGCAGACCCTGCGGGGCATTGACTTCTCCTTCCTGGGCATCAACCTGGGTAACGAGCCCGTCTTCGCCTTCTGGAAGTGGGAAGTCTGGAACTGGGCAAACATCGGCCTGTTCCTGATCCCCCTGCTCTCCGCCGCCAGCCAGGTGGTGCAGATGCTGATCTCCCAGAAAATGAACAACTCCGTGGTCACCGACGAGAAGGGCATGCAGGACAAGGAAACCGCTCAGAATTCCCAGTCCGCCCAGCAGTCCAAGATGATGACCTGGATGTTCCCTCTGATGAGCCTGTTTATCGGCTTTACCGTGCCTGCCGGTCTGTCTGTATATTGGTTCGTCGGCGGCGTGGTCCGCATGGTCGAGGACATTTTCCTGACCAAGCACTACCGCAAGGTGTATGATGCCGAGGATGCCGAGCGCCTGAAGCGCTACATGGAGCAGGAAGCTCTGGAGGCCGAAAAGGAGCGCATCCGCGCCGAGAAGCGGGCCGCAAACCCCGACGGAATCACCGAAAATACCAGCAAGAAGAAGCTGCAGCAGCGTCAGAAGGCCGAGGAAGAGGCCGCCCGCGCCGCAGCCAAGAGAGAATATGATGCCAGAAAGGGCATCGTGGAGGAAGCCGAGCCTGCCGAAAAGCAGACGTTGTCCGGCATTGCGGACCGTCCCAACTGCAAGGGCCGCGCCTATAACCCCCACCGCTACGATTCTACGGAGGAAAAAGAATAAATGGAAAAGACCTTCATTGCCACCGGCAAGACCATTGACCTGGCCATCGAATCCGCCCTGGCGCAGCTGGGTCTGGAGCGGGACGACGTGTCCGTTCAGGTCCTGCAGCAGGCCAAGTCCGGTTTCCTGGGCTTCGGCGCACAGCACGCCAAGATCCAGGTGACTTATGAAGCCCCCGATCCCATTGTGGAGCCTGAAAGACCCAAGAGCGCTCTGGGCAGCGCCTCCCGCAGCAAGCCCAAGGCCGCCGCTCCCGTGAAGAAGCCTGAGGCTCCCAAGGCCGAAGCGCCCAAGACGGAGGCCCCCAAGGCTGAACCCAAGAAGGCCGAGACCAAGAAGCCCGAGCCTAAGAAGGAGCAGCCCAAGAAGGAAAAGAAGGCTGAGCCCCGCAGAGAGCAACCCAAGAAGGAGTGCAAGCCCTATGTGGCTCCCGAGGCCGGCTCCACCGAAGAGAAGATCGAAATCTTCCTGAAGGGCCTGCTGGAGCAGATGGGCTCCGCCGCCCGTCCCCAGTGCGTCAAGTACGACGAGAACACCTACAAGGTGGAGCTGGTGGGCGAAGACCTGGGCTACCTGATCGGCCGCCGGGGCGACACCCTGGATGCCATCCAGCACCTGGCCAACTACTCCGTGGGCCGGAATGTGGAAGGCCACATCCGCATCAATGTGGATGCCGAGGACTACCGCGCCAAGCGGGAGGACAGCCTGCGCAAGTACGCCCGCAAGAAGGCTCAGCAGGTGCTGAAGGCCCGCCGCCGCACCACCCTGGAGCCCATGAACGCTTACGAGCGCCATGTGATCCACGCTGCTCTGCAGGAGATGGACAACATCACCACCTACTCCACCGGCACCGAGCCCAACCGCCGCGTGGTCATCGAGTACGTGCGCTGATCCCATACCTTAATATAAAAATGCCGCCCGGATGGGCGGCATTTTTCATGCGTGTGATAAATTGGAGTTCATCGCCCCTACGTTCCATTTGTAAGATAAACTGAAATTTGAACTCCCGGTGGCAGATTCATAAATAATTTACCCAAATCGACATTTTTCCTCTTGCAATTTTTGGTATCTTCGGTTATGATATGTTAGCACTCAAAAGAAAGGAGTGCTAAACCGCATAGAAAGAGCGGGGGAGGCCTCCTTCGGCCCCAGACCCGCAGTCTAAATATATGTTATGGAGGATATACTATGAAGCTGAGACCTATGGCAGACAATGTTCTGCTGAAAGCACATGAGGCAGCCGAGACCACCTCTTCCGGCATCATCCTGGCCACCACCAACAAGGAAAAGCCCATGATCTACGAGGTCGTTTCCGTGGGCCCCGGCACCAAGGATGTGACCATGACCGTTTCCGCAGGTGAGAAGGTCGTCGTTGGCAAGTTTGCCGGCACTGATGTGACCATCGACAAGGTGGACTACAAGTTCGTCAAGCAGGATGACATCCTGGCTGTCGTCACCGACTAAGAGGAGGTAAAAAACATGGCAAAATTGATCGTTTACGGCGAGGAAGCTCGCAAGAAGCTGCAGCGTGGTATCGACCAGCTGGCAGATACTGTTAAGGTTACCCTGGGCCCCAAGGGCAGAAACGTTGTCCTGGGCAAGAAGTACGGCGCACCGCTCATCACCAACGACGGCGTGACCATCGCCAAGGAAGTGGAGCTGGAGGACGCCTTTGAGAACATGGGCGCCCAGCTGATCCGCGAAGTAGCCACCAAGACCAACGATGTTGCCGGCGACGGCACCACCACCGCCACTGTGCTGGCTCAGGCCATCACCCGTGAGGGTCTGAAGAACCTGTCCGCCGGCGCCAACCCCATCGTTATGCGCAAGGGCATCGAGAAGGCCGTTGCCGCCGCTGTGGAGGCCATCAAGGCCAATTCCGTGCCCGTTTCCGGCAGCGAGGACATCGCCCGCGTGGGTACTGTCTCCTCCGGCGACCCCGCCATCGGCCGTCTGATCGCAGAGGCTATGGAGAAGGTGGGCACCGAGGGTGTTATCACCATCGAGGAAAGCAAGACCGCCGAGACCGGCCTGGACGTGGTGGAAGGCATGCAGTTCGATCGGGGCTATATCTCCCCCTACATGGTCACCGACACCGACAAGATGGAGGCCGTCCTGGATGACGCCTACATTCTGATCACCGATAAGAAGATCTCCTCCATCCAGGAGATCCTGCCCATCCTGGAGCCCATCGTCAAGGCCGGCAAGAAGATGATCATCATTGCCGAGGATGTGGATGGCGACGCGCTGGCCACCCTGCTGGTGAACCGCCTGCGCGGCAACTTCAATGTGGTCTGCGTCAAGGCTCCCGGCTTCGGCGACCGCCGCAAGGAAATGCTGCAGGACATCGCCATCCTCACCGGTGGTACCGTCATCTCCAGCCAGCTGAACATGGAGCTGACCGAGGCTCAGCTGTCTGATCTGGGCCGCGCCCGTCAGATCGTTGTCACCAAGGACAACACCACCATCGTCGATGGCTTCGGCGCTCCCGAGATGATCGCTGCCCGCGCCCACGAGATTCGCTCCGCTATCGCCACCACCACCTCTGACTACGACCGTGAGAAGCTGCAGGAGCGCCTGGCCAAGCTGGCCGGCGGTGTTGCTGTCATCAAGGTTGGCGCCCAGACCGAGGTTGCCATGAAGGAGCAGAAGCTGCGCGTGGAAGATGCTCTGAACGCCACCCGCGCCGCTGTGGAAGAAGGCATCGTGGCCGGCGGCGGTACCGCCCAGGTCAACGCCATTGCCGCTGTGGAGAAGCTGATCACCAAGCTCTCCGGCGACGAGAAGACCGGCGCCAAGATCATCGCCACCGCTCTGCAGGCTCCCATCCGTCAGATCGCCGAGAACGCCGGCGTGGACGGCAGCGTGGTCTATGAGAAGATCCGCTCCTCCAAGAAGGTGGGTTGGGGCTACAACGCCTACACCGAGGAATTTGTGGACATGATCGCCAATGGCATCGTGGATCCCACCAAGGTGACCCGTTCCTCCCTGGAGAATGCCGCCTCCATCGCATCCTGCGTGCTGACCACCGAGTCCCTGGTGGTGGATAAGCCCGATCCCGCCGCTGACGCAGCTGCCGCTGCCCAGGCCGGTATGTACTAAAAACCAAAGTCCCCAACCGGTCGGTTGGGGACTTTTTTATTTGGACTCAGTTTTCTGCCTTGGTAAACTCGATGGTCTCTCCCTCTTGGGTCAGAAGCATTTTGCCATCCTTCATTTCCAGGGTGAAATCCTCCATGTCCTCGTCCCAGTCAGAGGAGAGGTAGAGCTTGCCATCCTGCACATAGTACACGCCCTGCACAGAATCGCCAATGGCCTCCAGCATAGTCTGGATCTGCTGCTTCCAGTACTCCTTCACGCCCTTGCCAAACTGCACCCGGAAGGCAGCATCAGCTTGCTCCTTGTTCATGCCAGTCTGGGCCATCTGGGCATAGGTTTCCGCAGCCAGAATCTCGCACAGCGCATCCAGGACTTTCTCCTGCTCGTCCAGCTTGACAGAACCTTCCATCTTGCCGTCGTTGAAGAAGGTCATGGTCACCTGCAGGGAGAATTGCAGCTCGCCTGCATCCACGCCCATGGACTCCAGAATTTCAGCCATTTTCTCATCGGACGCATAGTTACATTCCCAGGTACCAAAAATGTGCTGGCAATCGGCGGTGCGGAAGCGGGGATCAGTGCGGATCCGGTCGCCCTCGGTCAGGCCGCAGACGGTGCACGTCTTGGGCGCTTCAGTGGTGGCATCCTTCCACTGGTGGGTCTGCAATTTATCGCCGGCCGTTTCGCCGCAGAGCTTGCAGGTCAGAGGATTGAGACAGTCCGCCGGGGTCCAGTCATGCTCGCAGGCGCAGCCGGCCAGCATGGTCAGAAGCATTGCCAGCGCCAGAAGAGCAGAGATAATTTTCATCTTTTTCATCTTTATTTCCTCCTGATGTCTGTTTATTGGGGGGATTTGTGCGTTTATTATAGCACAGTTTCAGGAGATACGCAAATGTTTTGAGGACCATTCATAAGAATTAGAAAATAAATAAGAATTATTTGCATTTAGGTATTGACAAATGGTGCAGGGTGTGCTACTATATGGATGTAAACAATAACCATTCGCAAATAGGAGGTGCTCATGGAAGCAAAAACCAAGCAGTTCCGCAAGCGGAACGCCATTCTCTCCTGTCTGCGAAGCACCCATGCCCACCCCTCCGCAGAGACCCTGCACGAAATGCTCCAGCCGGAGCACCCGGACATCTCCCTTGCCACAGTGTATCGGAACCTGGCCCTGTTCAAGCAGCAGGGACTGATCCAGAGCCTGGGCACCGTGGGTGGCATCGAGCGCTTCGACGGCAACACCAATCCCCATGTCCACTTTATCTGCACCGATTGCCACAGCATCCTGGATCTTCCCCAGATCGAGGTGCCCCAGCAACTGCGCAGCACAGTGGAAAGCGCCACCGGCGGCATCGTCGCCGAATGTCAGCTCAGCTTCACCGGCAAATGCCAAAGCTGCTGCCAAAAAGAAAAAACCGCGTAATTCCCAACCATATGTCATTCCGAGGCCCTTTAGGGCCGTGGGAATCTCCTTTTCCGGCTGCGCAGCGCA
>RHMF01000452.1_pt1 | contig 18618 bp, 18 predicted proteins | sample 5365151 | NCBI WGS metagenome assembly RHMF01 (sample SAMN10266501, study PRJNA497801) | feces metagenome | isolation source: feces | host: Bos taurus | place: China: Prairie of Fairy Mountain | collected 2017-08-14 | reverse complement strand
TGGTATCCCAACGGGCGGGACAAACTCATCGGCATCTATCATAAAACCTTTTGCAAAGTCCTGGCTGAAACAGGAAAGGCAAAGGTAAATATGCTGTATGTGGACCGGGTAGGCATTAAGCAGTTGCCCCAGTACCCCTTTATGAAAAAGCGGTATGAGGAAAAGTGCGAAGGCTATACCGTCTATGCCCGCAAAATGCTCAGCCGGGTCAAAGTCAGCTTCAAGTGGCAGACCAAGGTCTATGCCAAAGTGATGGAAAAGGCCTTCCTGGAATATGTAAAAAAAGAAGGCAAGCCCGATGTTCTCCACGCCCACGTAGCTGTGCCGGCAGGGTATGCCGCCGCCCGGAGATTGGCAAAAAATACGGTATTCCTGTTTTGGTAACGGAACACGCCTACTCCCCCTGGGCTAAGCCCGAGGGTAAGGAATTCTCCCGGTTCGTAGCAGAAAACACCAAGGTTACTACTGTCAGCACCTATTTGCAGAATATGCTTCGGGATAAGTATGGCACCGACTCGGAACTGCTTCCCAATGTGGTGGATACCGCCGCCTTTGAAAAGCCCAGAGCCCTGCGCAATGACGGCGTTTACAGACTGCTCACCGTGTCTGCCCTGCGGCCCGGCAAATGCGTAGACGATACCATCAAGGCCTTAAAACTGCTCCGGGACCGGGATGCAATCGGCAAGTTTGAATTCACCGTCATCGGCAACGGCCAGACGGAAGACTTCTATAAGCAGGCCGCCATCGACCTTGAGATGACCGACTGCGTAAAATTCGTCGGCAGAAAAGACCCCGCTGAAGCCGCCGAATACCTGACCCATACAGACACTTTGGTGATCGCTTCCAACTTTGAAACCTTCGGTATTCCTGCTTTGGAAGCCCTGGCTGCCGGTGTGCCGGTGGTTTGCACCAAATGCTATGGCCCGGAAACCTTTCTGGACAGTTCCTGCGCAGAAATGTGCGAATTTGAAAACCCGGAAGACCTGGCAAGAGCCATTAAAGCGATGTATGACCGCCGTGACAGTTTTGACGAAGCCGCCCTTCGCGCCGTCGCCAAGAACTTTGGCTCAGAAGCCATCGCAAACCGCGCCTTTGCCCTCTACAATGAACTCCTGCAAAAATAAAGCAATCCCCGGTGGATGGTTTCCACCGGGGATTATTGTTGGCTATAGGTTGGGCTTTTTTCTCTGTTATGCTTCAGAAAATCCGTTTTCAGGTCCTTTGGTCCTTTCGGCATATCCCCGCCTTCCGGGAAGGGGAACCCGCCCCCTTCCGGCGGCACAAATCCATCCGGGGGTGTCATCCCCTCGGGAAACGGATGGCCCTCGGGTTTTTGAGGACGTTCCATACCGTCCGGGCGTTCCATGCCGTCAGGGCGTTCCATGCCGCCAGGGCGTTCCATGCCGCCAGGACCCATACCTCCGGGGCCACCCATCATACCGCCTTGCTGGGCAATTTGGGTGTCCTCTTGCCAAAGCGTATGGTTTTCTCCGCTCAGCGCAGGGCTGCTGTAAATCAAAACAGAAAAGGCATTGGGCAGATTGAACGCAGCAAGAACTGTGCCATCTTCCTTCTTTATGGTAAAGGTATCATCGCCTTCCTGTCTTTTCCCCAAAGAGAACAGGGCATAGGGTTGTCCGTCGGCTTCAATCCGGTCTAACATACTGCCCCCCGCAATCACCGTACCGCCATTGATATGAATACCCATATCCGAATCGATGCCGGCATCGGCGCTATTGGCACAGGCAGAAGCAATCACTGTGCCGCCGTTGATGACCAGCCAGCCATTGGAGTCGATACCGTCCCCTTCTCCTGTTTCTCCGGTGACAGTAATCGTCAGATTGCCGCCATTGACAGTGGTGACAGAAACACCGTCTTCATTGGTGTTAATGCCGTCATTGCCGGAAGAAATGTTTATATTGCCGCCATTGACGCTCAAATGCATTTCGCTGTCCAAGCCCTCATTTTCTGCCCGGATGTTCAGCACACCTGAGCCCTTCTCTTCCCCATCTATATTGATAGACATTTTGGAATAAAAGGCCCCATCATACTTGTGAAGTTTTTTGCTTTCCTCCACCTGGGTGCCATCTTCGCTCAAAACAACACTTTCCGGCTTATAAATCTTTGCCACATAAGAACCACTGATGTTGTTTACGCTTCCATCGGCTATAATCACATTGGCACCGGCAGCAGAAGTATCCACATCCTTTGTGGCATTATCTTTATCTGCACACTCATAAACATTGTAGAAGATAATTGCCGGAGCCACTTGGCAGGTAATATCTACCCCATCTAAAATCAGGGTCACCGCCGCTTTGGGGTCATCCTCTGCGTCTTTGCCCAGGTCCACCGCAATTTGCCCCTTGGAAAGTGTGCCGCAAAGGCGGTAAGTGCCGGGCTTTGTAATGTGGACTACCTGGCAAGATGCTGCTTCTTCCTCACTGTGGGCATCTTCTTCTGTGCCTTCGCCGTACGCAATTCCCTTGCCTTCCTGATAATAGACAATATCCCTTGCCACCGTCACAGCACCCTGGGAATTTTCTTCCACAGGCACACCGTTTACACAGATTGCCTCATCGCTTATTGTAACATTGGTAACGCCCTGGGCCGCCGGTACTTCTTTCGGTGATTTTTCACAGGCGGCAAGAAGACAAAGAGCTGTTACCCCAATAAAGATTTTTAGCCGTTTCATACCATACCTCCTTGGTTGGTTTGTCCTCATTATACCACCCTAAACTTTAATAAATCCTCAATAATTTGTAAATATTGGAAAAAGGCACTGCTCAAAGCAGTGCCTTTTTCTATCACAGATCCAAGAAGTCCTTTCGGTAACTCACTCCAAAAGCCTCTGCCAGTTCCACCATTTCTTCGTCACGGATGGTGTTTAGCCGGGGCAGATGAGCGGTGAGCATATAGATTTGGGCAGCCTTTTCCACCGTTTCAATGAGGCCAAAGGTCTCGTCCATTGTCTTGCCTGCACCATAAATACCGTGCATACCCCAAATGACGATGCGGAACTGCTTCATCTTGGCGGAGGTAGCCTCTCCGATAGAGTTATTGCCACAAAGCATCCAGGGCAGAACACCAATGCCTTCCGGGAAGATCACAATACACTCCGTGCACATCTGCCAAAGAGAACGGGAGAACTTCTTGTCGTCCAGTTCATGAACAAAGTTCATCGCAAGCGTGTAAGTGGGATGGGTATGCATCACCACACGGTTTTCCGGATCCACCTCCAGCCGTGCCATATGGCTCATAAGGTGCGCCGGAAATTCCGAGGTGCATTTGCCCCCATCTGCGTAGCCCCACAAAAGCAAAGCATTTTGGCCATCTTCGCTAATACGCACAATACCCAAATTGTTTTCCGGGTCATCAATCACATTCTTAAAATACTTACCACTGCCGGTAACGATAAAAATTTTTCCTGCAAGGGCCGTTGCATCAAAACCCAGGGGCAACACCCGGATCACCTGCTCCAGATCCAGATACTGCGCCACTTCTGTTTCGTCCAAAAGATAGCTGATGTTGCCGCCATTGCGTTCATCCCAACCCAGTCGGTACATATTGGCAGTGGTTTTGCACATTTCTACCACAAAGGGCGCATTCAAAATATTTTTCATTTTTTATCCTCTCTTTGCTAAAATATTTTTTTCATACTCACGGACGGAAGCAAACCACTCCCCGTCACCGCTCACACCGCAAACGCGGCAGTACTCTGCCCAAATCTCGCCAAAGGGCATGGTCTTCATTTCCTCTTGAACAACCATCAGCTCTGTCCAGTTATCTGCATTCTGCATAGGGGTCAGGTCAGGCGTGCAAAGGGCCATCAAAAGGGCCTTTTGCACATTCCGGAAACCTACTGTCCAGGCAGACAGCCGGTTGATGGAAGCATCGAAATAGTCAAGGGCCATATTTACACGGCCTTCCAGACCACCGCAACGAACGATCTCCTTGCAAAGCTCCTTGGTCTCATCGTCCAGAAGGACCACATGGTCACTGTCCCAGCGGATGGGGCGGGTAATATGCAGTGCGATCTCCGGGAAGAAGGCCAAAAGGGCGGGGATCTTGTCGGAAACCACTTCTGTGGGATGGTAGTGGCCGTTGTCCATCAAAGGAATGCATCGGCCTTTGTTCATAGCCGCATAGCTCAGGGTGAACTCTGCAGAACCAACGGTATAGGCTTCCACACCAATGCCAAAAACCTTGCTTTCCACGCAGGGCTTCACCTTTTCAAAGTCAAAGGGCTCAGAGAGTATTTCGTCAATGGCCTCTTTATAGCGAACGCGGGGACCCATACGGTCAGCGGGGATATCCTTAAAGCCGTCACCGGTCCAGATGTTCATTATACAAGGCTGTCCCAGTTCCTCGGCCAGGTAATTGGAAATGCGGATGCAGGCCTTGCCATGATCGATCCAGAACTTGCGAATTTCAGGGTCGGGAGAGGAGAGGGTTAAGCCGCTTGCCTTGGGATGGGAGAAGAAGGTAGGGTTAAAATCACAGCCCAGGCCCCGCTCCTTGCAGAAATCCACCCACTTTTTAAAGTGCTTAGGCTCTAACTTATCCCGGTCCGCCCAATTGCCATCTTCAAAAATGGCGTAGGATGCGTGGAGATTCATCTTCTTGGTGCCGGGACAAAGTTTCAAAACCATATCCAGGTCGGCCATCAATTCTTCCGGGGTTCTTGCCCGTCCGGGGTAGTCACCGGTGGTCTGAATGCCGCCGGTGAGGGGCTTGGTGGGATCGGTATCAAAGCCGCGCACATCATCGCCTTGCCAGCAGTGAAGGGCAACGGGAACATTCTTCAGTTTTTCAATGGCAGCATCGGTGTCAACGCCCAGTGCGCCGTATTTTGCTTTTGCTTCTATATAAGACATATAAACTCCTCCATTTCATAATAATAAGGACCTGCTTCTCAGTTTACCATAGGAGGTAACTGAAAAGCAGGTCCTGATTTGACGAAAATAATTACCTGATTTGCACACGGTAATTGCGGGGAGAAAGGCCGAAAGCCTCCTTGAAGATCCGGTGGAAGTAGCCGATATTCTCGTAGCCAACCATCCGGGCGATGTGGTCAACGTTTTTGTCTGTGGTCTTCAAAAGGAAGGCCGCCTGGGAAAGCCGCTTCTGCTGCACAAGCTCCGTGTAGGTCTTGCCGGTCTTCTGCTTGATCTGCCGGGAAAGGCTGTGAAGATCATAGTGTAATAGTTCTGCCAGTTCTGTCAGGCTGCCGCCGACATAATGACTTTCCACATAGGCAAGCGCCTGGAAGATTGCCATCTGCTCTGCATCCGGGGTTTGCAACTGACCGGTATAGTCCATAATCTGCATGAACAGAAGGGCCATCGTGAGTTGGCTCATTCTCCGCTTTTGGGAGGTTTCCCGCAGGAGGATATGCAGCAGATTTTCTACCAAATTTTGGATAGGCTTTACCTCTGCCACCTTAAAGTGCAGGTAGCCTGCCTGAGCGCTTTGACCGCACAAACTATCCACCAAAAAGTGCCGCAGAGGTGTTTCCTCCTGCCCCATAAGCGGCAATACCGTATTGAAAAACTCCGGAAGGACAATAAAGTTTACCGCCACATCCTCTTTTCTTGCCTGCAGTATCTCGTGGGTGGCCTGCTGATTCATAAACAACAGTTCTCCCGCTTGCAAAGAAATCCTCTGCCCACTTACAATATGGGTTGTCTGTCCGCAGCACATATACACCACTTCCACATAATCGTGGGTATGCTCCGGGAAGTGGATAAACCGGGTGTGAGGGCGAATAGTGATCAACTTGCCTGCAGCCAAAAGCTTTTGTGCGTTAACTGTGTTGGACTGCCCCTGCATATACAGTTCTCGGTCGATGGTCTTGCTGCCATCCAAGATAGCCTGCTCTTCTACGGTGATCCTCTGCAAATAGGCAAGGATTTCTCTGTCCAATTCCCTCACCTCCTTTTATGGGTTAAGATGTTTACGATTAGTCGCCAAGGCGGATGTTGATGCCGCCGTCGTTGCCATTGTCGATGTTTAAGTAGGGAGTCAGCCGCTGAGCGGTGTTGATCACCGGCATAGACTGAATATATACCTTGCCGGGGCCGGTAATGCGGGTATGGAACAAACCTTCGCCGCCAAGGAAGATATTCTTTGCGCCCTGTACGGTCTGCACATCCATGGTGCAGCTTTCGCTCATAGCAGCTAAATATCCCGTGTCTACCACAATGCTCTGGCCTTCCTTCAAATCGTATGCCTTGCAATAGCCGTCAATCTCCAAAAACACCAGGCCGTTGCCGGTGATGCGCTGCATAATGAAGCCTTCGCCGCCAAAGAAGCCCTTGCTCATCTTCTTTTGGAAATACACGGAAAGTTCCAAGCCTTTTTCCATAGCCAAAAAGCCCCGTTTTTGCACGATGATACCGTTTCCCGGTGTCACCTCATAGGGGATAATACTGCCGGGGAAGGATGCTGCAAAAGCAATCAGCCCTCGGCCGCCCTGGGCTGAGTACTCATTCAAAAAGAGGGATTCTCCGGAAAACATTCTGCCAAACATTTTCTTCAGTCCCCCGCCGGTATTGGTGTCCATTTGCATATTGGGAGACATCCAGCTCATAGCGCCGCTTTCGGTGCAGAGGGTCTGCCCTTCTTCAGGATAGCAAATAACCACCGGCAGATTGCCGCCTTCAATTTCATACTTTATCATCTTATTAACCTCCTTTTGGCTTTCTGTAGGTCTACTATATCACGAACCGGTGGAGGAAACAAGACAAATGTCAGGAAAAACCTCTTGCGGTTCTTAAGGGCAAGTGCTATAATTTTCCCGAACTGAAAGGGGTGGACACAATGAAAAAACTGTGGAATTACTCACAAATTGCCCTCAGTGCTGTGGGTCTTGCCTTTGTATACTACATATTTATTATTCAAAACAGCTTTGCACCTGCAGGGCTAAACGGCATTGCCACAATGATCCAGCACAAAACCGGCTTCAGCATCAGTTATATGTCCTTGCTTATTAACATTCCTTTGGCAACGGCAGCCTATTTCCTTGTGCAGAAGGAATTTGCCGTAAAAACCCTGCTTTTCTCTGTGGTATATTCCTTCTCTTTTTTGCTTTTGCAGCATATAAATCCCACATTTATTCAGTATAATGCTTTGGGTCACGACACCATTTATCCGGTAATTCTCAGCGGTGTATGCGCCGGTGTGGTCTACGGCATTTGTTTCCGCAACAACGCATCCACCGGCGGAACGGATATCGTTTCCCGGTACATCAACAAAATACGGCCGGAAACCAATTTCTTTGCCGTAACCTTCATCCTTAACGGCATCGTTGCCATCTGCTCTATCTTTGTATACTCCGATGGCACACTGAATTACAAACCTGCCGCTTTGTGCGTAATATACTGCTTCATTTCCACTTTTGTTGGCAATCTGATGCTGAAAAGCACCAAGACCGCCTACAAATTCACCGTCATCACTTCCCACAAGGAAGAAATCATTGAGGAAATCACCTGTTCCCTCCGGCACGGCTGCACGGAAATTGAAGCAACCGGTTCTTATACCCACAATCAAAAAACAGTGCTGATCTGCGTGATCAACAAGCACCAGCTAAACGATTTTCAAAAAATCCTTGCCAAATATACCGACACCTTCTCCTATTTTGAGGTAGTCAGCGAAACCTACGGGAATTTCAAAAATATCAAACAAAAGGCTTGACCCTTGGGTCAAGCCTTTTCTGTCTGCCGAAAAACTCGTTTTTCGGCAGACAGGCAGAGGTCACTAAAGCCGGCAAGGCAAGCAACCCGCACTCGTCGGCGTACAGATGGTACGTTAGAGGGCGGGTTGCGCAGCAAGTCAAAATGCCTTGCGCAGCAAGCTTTTTGCGTAAACCTCCCCCCCAGTCTGCCTTGAAGCAGGCCACCCCTTCATAAATGCGGGGGCAGGGGTACATCCTCTATATGGTCCGCATTTTGACGATTGGCGGCTTTTTGACGCTCTGAAAAAGGCTTGACCCTTGGGTCAAGCCTCTTTCTTAGTATAAGCCAAACAGTCTCAGCAGTTTCTGCCACAGATTGAGTTTCTCCTGCACCACAGGCTGCTCATTTACCACCTCTGCCGCTTCGATTGCCTCTGTGCGAATGACGAACTGCACCGACTTAATATTTGTATTCTTCTCAGAAACAAAGGATGTAGTTTCCACATTGCTGCCGGTCAGACCCACAAGAATATTGTCGATTTGACCGCCTACTTCCGATTCAAAGCCCTCTGTTCTCTTTGCAAATTCTTCTGTGCCCTTTTTCATTTCTGTAGTTCCGTTGTACAGCTGCTTAACGCCGTCGTTCAGTTCGCCCACTGCATCATCCAGCAAACCTACATTTTTATTCAGGGTTTCCATATTGGTTTTCAGTGTCTTTGCGCCGCTTGAAGCAGAACTTACCGCAGAAGTATAGTCCTTCAGTCCCCCATAGAAGGTGCTGTAATTATCCAGTTGCTTTTTCAGGTCTGCAACAGCCGATGCCTGTTCGCTGTTGCCTAACAGTTTAATCAGTCCGGGCAAAACAGACCCATAGTTTTCAGGAGTCAGGGTTATGGTGCCCAAGCCCTTGTCTTTCAGTTCTGCATTTACAATCTTCTCAGAGGCTTTGCACAAACCTTTGAAAACAGAGTATGCGCCATCTGTAAGGGTCTTGTTTTTCGAAGTAATCGTAGCTAATCCGCTGGACAAATCCCCTGCACCACTGCTGAGTTTTCCCACGCCGGAAGCCAGTTCGCCAACCTTGTTGTTCAGGGTGCTTGTGCCATTATACACTTCCTTGGTGCCGTTATTCAGATCGGTTACACCCTGATCCAAGGTCTGAACTGCGCCCACCAGTTCTCCAACCATATCCTGTACAAAGGCATTATCCACATTCAGCGCAAGGCTCAGTTTGATGCCATTGATTGCAATGGCATTCATTTCAAAATCCTTTACTTTTGCGGTAATTTCAATGTCCGCGCCCTTGTTGGGGAAAATGGTATAGGAAAGCTGCTTATTGCTGCCCACATTGGCAACTGTTGCGCCCTCTGCATGGATGTTCGTGCATTTTTTCGTATCCAGCGTAACAGAGGCCTGCAGCGCAAATCCCTCGAAGAAATTGCCAATGCAATTTTCATTCTCCGTAATATGGATTGTAATTTTCAGGTCGCCGCTTTTACCGGCAATATCGGATGCCTTGTATTCTACCCCATCCATATAATAGTGGATTGCCATATTCCAGGGCATAACATTGCTGTCCAGTTTACCTTCGTAATACAGTTTGCCAGCCTTGGCATCAATGGTAACGGTTTCATCGGTGTATCCGATGTTATCCGTTGTGGTCATGTTCCGAAGATTTTGGTATTTGCCATAGTCGATAATTTTGCCGTCCGTTGTGAGCTCAAAAATGTTCACCACAACGATTTCTTTTACCGAACCGTCTGCATTCAGATTGATATACACCACTTCTTCTTTGGGGGTATTTTCCGCCTGTGCAAAAGTGGGCAGCGGCATCACGCTGCTCAGCAGCAGCACCGCCAGCAATATTGCAATTATTTTTTTGCTGTTTTTCATTGTTCTGTTACCTTTCCTTTTTTCACAATCATACCGTCACAAAGATAGAAAAGTCCCGGCAAGACAAATATTACGATGACCAAAGAGAAAATCGCACCTCTGCCAATAAAGATACCCAACTGAGCAAGCAGCTGGTTAGAGGAAATCCAACCCATCAATAGGCCAACGGCAGTCATTACACTGCCCGATGTCATAATGGACACAAAGGTATCGTTTACGGTTTGCATAACAGCTGTTTTCTTGTCCAATGTGTTCCGGTTTTCCCGATAGCGGTCTGTCATCAAAATCGCATAGTCCACTGTTGCGCCAAGTTGTACCGAGCTGATAATCAGATATGCCAGATAGTAAACCGGCTGGTCAGCAAAATACGGCACAGACAAATTCAGCCAGATTGCCGTTTCGATAGACAACACCAGAATGAAGGGTAGGGATATGGACTTGAGCATAATCAGCAAAATCCCAAACACAGCGCCAATGGCCACTAAATTCACAAGTACCATATCGGCAGTAATGGTCTGCTTCAAATCATAGGAGCTAACGCCGTTGCCTGCCAGATAACGATCCTCCGGGTAGTACTTTTCTGCGATGGTCCGCACCTTTTCCACCAGGTCAAAGGTGGCTTCTCCCTCATAGGGCACATCCACCGTTAAAACCATACGGCTATAGTTTTCGCCCTCTAATTGGGCCAACGTATTTGCATCCAGATAGGCATTGGGAATTTCTGCCCCTGCCATATCCACATAAGAAATAATACCGGTTATTTCTGGGATTGCATGCAGTTCCTCAGAAAGTTTTGTCTCTGTGGCAGTATCTCCCTTGGGTATCATCAGCACATAGGTATCGCTCTGCCCAAACACTTCCTGAATTGCCACTTTATCCTGGCCGAACTGTGTGCCTTCCTTGAAAATCTCGGATGCGCCATACAGGTAGCTGTTGGCGTTGGAACCCAGATAAGAAGGAATAATCAAAATGGCAAACAAGCAAACCAATGGAATTGCGACCTTAAAAGCCGCTTTTCCCAAACTCTTAAAGGCAGGCAAAATAGGCTTATGGGCCGTCTTTTGAATCCACTTATGGGCAATAAGGGTAAGCGCGGGCATAAAGGAGAAAACCGTTATCAGGCTGATCAGAACACCCTTTGCAAGGGCAAGGCCCAGGTCTGCACCAATCTTAAATTGCATTAACACCAATGCGATAAAACCAATAACCGTCGTAAGTCCACTGGAAACAATGGAGGACGCGGATTTTTTCAGTGCTTCCAGCATCGCATCTTTCGGATCTATATTTGTTTGCAAACATTCGTGGAAACGGTGCAACAGGAAAACCGAGTAATCCAAAGAAACTGCCAGCAGCAAAACACTGCCCGCCGCATTGGTAACAAACGAAATTTCCCCAAATAGCAAGTTGCTGCCGTTATTAAGCATAATTGCCATACCCAATCCCGCAAGAACAACAATGGGTTCCACCCAGGATGTTGTTGTTAACAGCAAAACAAGGGAAACGAAGGCCACTGCGATAATGGTAATTTTCAAAATCTCCGTTACCGTCTTTGTGGTGGCGTCTGCGGTAGAAACCGCAATTCCCGTTACCGCGCCCTTTGGGCCAACCAAATCGCGAATTTCTTCCACCCCGTCAAGCACATACGCATCTGCAAGGGTAACGGTAAACAAGGCCGCATCGTCCTTATAATACTCTGCCAATGTATCCTGGTCCATAGTGGCAATGGGCGTTGTAATGTCCACTGCATCGTCCAGCCAGGTAACTGCGGTCACGCCGGATATATTTTTGAGTTTCTCTTTATACTCCAGCGCCTGGGGAATGGTAACGTCCTTCACCATAACACGGACGTTGGGAATGCCTCCGGAGAACTCCTCCCCCAACACTTCCAAAGACTGGGTGGATTTTGTTTTATCCGGAAGATAATCCATTATGTCATAATTTACTGCCACCAGCTTACTGCAAAGAAAGCAAACCACAAAGGCAACTGCGAAAAGAATAAGTACCAGTTTTCGCTTGCCTATCAGGTTTGTAAAAAGCTTTTCCATCCGTTGTCACATCCTTTATGGGTTTATATATGTAATGAACTGTTCTATTTGAACACTGCCGCCGCAGACTCATACTTTTGCGCTTTCGTAATATCCTCGCACAACTCCAATAATTTGCTTTTATTCTTCTCTGTCATTTGCGCAAACATATTCACCAGTTCAAGCGCCCGGTCGCCGCATTTATCGGTCAGATATTTTCTGGCCATATCCTCCGTCATACTCTCCGGCTTTTCCTTTTCGTCAAAGGCCATAATATACTCTGGGGAAACCCGGAATAAGGCTGCCATCTTTTCCACTTTCATCCGGGGCAGGTTCTCTACATATCCTTTTTCGTATTTCAGTATTGCAGATTTTCCAACCCCCAGTCGAGCACCCAGTTCTTCCATAGACATATTGCTTTTCTTTCGCAACGCCCGGATGCGTTCACCCATAGTCATATGTATCCACCTCCATTCCGCACTTGTGTCTTTATAGTAAACGATTGTTTATATTTTGTCAACTGTTATTGTTATAAACAAATAAAAGTTTACTATTGCGCACAAAAGAGGGGCATTGCCCCTCTCATTTTTAGAACAATATGGTAACCCGGCAAAGCGCACACATTGCTACAGGAAACTATCTTCGTTCTTTAGATATTTGTTAAGGTAATTCAGTGTCTTCTTTTTGTCTGCAGACCACGCAGGGGCAATCAGATCCTTCTTTGCCCCGTCCCCGGTGATCCGGTGGACGACGGTTTCTTCCGGAAGCACGGAAATGCAGTTTTTCAGTATTCGGGCGTATTCTTCCAGCGAAAGGGCCCTCACCTTTCCTGCTTCGTATTCTTTTGCAAGGCGGGTATTCTTCAAAATATGCAAAAGGTGAAACTTTACCCCATCTGTGCCGCAGGCTGCCGCATATTGGGTAGTAGCCACAGCATCATCTTCCGGCAGACCGATGATAATATGGGTAATCACTTCCACACCAGCCGCTTTCAGACGGGCAACCGCATCGGCATAAACGCAGGTCCTATATCCTCGGTTTATATAGTCTGCAACCGTATCGTCCGCTGTTTGCAGACCCAATTCCACCGTTACCGGCTTAATGGTATTTATTTCTGCAAGCAGCCGGATAACATCCTCCGGCAGGCAGTCCGGCCGGGTAGCAACATTCAGCCCAACAATGTCTTTAGGCGTAATCGCTTCATAATACATCTTTCTTAACTTCTCAACTGGGCCATAGGTGTTGGTAAAAGACTGAAAATAAGCAATATACTTTCCCTCTTTTATCTTGCCCGCCACCCGGCTTTTGGCTTTCTCCAACTGTTCGGGGATGTTGGTGCCATGTTCGGCAAACTCACCGCCACCCAGAGCGGAGCAGAAAATGCAGCCCCCGGTGGATACGCTCCCATCCCGGTTAGGGCAGGTAAAGCCCCCGTCTAAGGAGAGCTTATACACCTTCGTGCCGTATTTTTCCTTATAATAGTCATTCGCCGTCCGATACATGCCCTCACCTTCTTTCCCTTTCATTATAGCCTTCTTCCCTCCATTACGCAACACAAAAGGCTTCAATATGGCAAGCCTTTTGCTGTCTATTTACATTGTCTTAGAGGTGTGGTATACTGGTTTTAGGAGGTGGCTGCAATGCGGTTTTTCTTGGATCTCACAATCACGGAAGAAGACTATCTGGCATTTAATTATTTCCATATCCTGGACTCCAACGCAAGCAAAAAGCAATTTCTTAAGTCTCGCATCCGTTTTGTCGTTATGATCATGGCTTTGCTGCTTTTGGTCTTTCTCGTCGACAAACGGACAACATTTGTCATAGCCTACGGGATTTTTTGGGTGCTGTATACTATATTGGTTCTGTTGCTTCATAAACCAAGAGCAAAACACAGAATTAAAAAAAATATAAGGAACACGCAAAAAGACGGGCAAACCGCCTTTGATCCCGTCTCCAAAATCGAGTTTTACGAAGATATGCTGGTGGAAACAAACAGCAATAAGCGCACGGAGCAAAGCTACAGCGGAATTGAATTGATCTGCATTTTGAAAGATCGCTATGTGTTTTTATACGACAGCGGCAACAGCGCCTATGTGCTGCCGATTCCGCAAATCAATGCCCAGGTGGACCATGCGGCATTTATGGAATTCCTTTCTCAAAAATGCAATAAAATCGAATACTATTAATCCTATAACAAAAGGCTTGCCAGCTGGCAAGCCTTTTGTTGTGGGACGATGTGGGCATCGTCCCCTACATATATCTTCGGGTGATTGCGTAGGGGCGGATGCCCACATCCGCCCGTTAGAATAATGTCGTTATCCAATAAATCAGCCCATAAACTACACTTGCGGACACGCCGTAGACGATCACAGGACCGGCGATGGTAAACATTTTTGCGCCAACGCCCAGGATAAAGCCTTCGGTTTTGAACTCCACAGCCGGGGCGGCAATCGCATTGGCAAAGCCGGTGATGGGCACCAAAGTGCCTGCGCCTGCATACTTGGCAATGTTATCGTAAAGACTAAACCCTGTGAGCAGGGCCGACAAGGTAATCAAGGTAGCGCAAGTGGCAGTGCCTGCATCTTCCTTGGAAAGGCCCAAAGCGCCGTATCCATCCAAACAGGCCTGTCCCAGCACACAAATCAGGCCGCCAACGAGAAATGCAAAGAGGCAATCTTTGAAAATGGGCGACTTGGGCGACATGGATTTTACCAGTCTTCCGTATTCTTTTTCCGTCATAGCCATCCCTCCGAGGTTAGAATGCCCTTTTTGGATGGAAAAATACAGAAAGGATATATCTCTTTGCGGTAGAACATTGTGTTCGCCATACGCAAAGCGTATATCATCTGCAAAGCAGATATCATACCCACAGGGTATATCATCCGTTCCGAGGGAACGGATAGCATTAGAGCACCTTCCATAAAGAAGGTGCTCTTTCTTATTCTTGTGTTAACCTTTCCAGAGCCACTCTGGCTGCATCCTGCTCGGCACGCTTTTTGCTGGAGCCGATGCCGGTGCCAATAGGTTTGCCGTTCAGGCAAACTTCCACAGAAAATTCCTTGTCGTGGTCCGGGCCCCGTTCCCCTACCAGGGTGTAAGTAAGGATTTGATTTTTCTTCTGCTGGATGAGTTCCTGCAACGCTGTCTTATGATCTTTATTCTGAAGCCGTCCGGTGGGAACATTGCACAGAATAAAGGTTTCGATAAAGGCTTTCGCTGCATCCATCCCGCCGTCCAAATAACAGGCAGCAATCACCGATTCGGTGGCATCTGCCAGAATGGATTCCCGGTCTCTTCCCCCACCCTGCTCTTCGCCGTGACCTAAAAGCAGATGGTCTCCCAAATGCACCTTCCGGGCAACCTGGGCCAGGCTGGCTTCGCAGACCATATCTGCCCGCATTTTGGTCAGTTCTCCCTCGGGGCGCTGGGGAAAATTGCGGTAGAGATAATCTGCCACCAACATACCCAAAATCGAGTCCCCCAAAAATTCCAGCCGTTCGTTGCTCATCAGACCATCGTGCCAGCGTTCGTTGGCATAGGAAGAATGGGTCAATGCATTTTGCAATAGAGTAATATTTTTGAAACGGTAGCCAATGGCGGCTTCCAAATCTTTAATCATACTTCCTCCTTGGGAGCCAGCGTTTTCAGGCTCTGCTCCAACTGGGCGGTGAAATCCTGGCTTGCGGCGGCCATAGCCTGCCGAATGCCGTTACAGAAAGCCAGTTCATCGGAGCTACCGTGCGCCTTGATAACAGGCTTGCGGATGCCCAAAAACTGGGTACCGCCCACTTCCCGGTAGTCCATCATACCCACTACTTCCGTTACGCCGGGCTTGCAAAGCAGGTAGCCCAGTTTACTAAAGATATTGCGCTTGAAAATCTTGTGTTTCATCAGGCTGCCCATAAACATAGCCGTACCCTCAATGGACTTGAGCAGCACGTTTCCGGAGAAACCGTCACAGACCACCACATCCACGCCGCCGTGCAGCACTTCTCTTGCTTCCACATTGCCAATGAAGTTAAGTAACCCCTGTTCGGCGGCATTTTTCAGCAGGCCGTAGGCTTCCTTCTGCAAGGGTGTTCCCTTGCTGTCTTCGGTGCCAATGTTAAGTAAACCCACCCGGGGTGCTTCCACTGCAAAATTCTTTTGGGCATAGAGGCTACCCACCAGGCCAAACTGCAAAAGAAACTCCGGGGTGCATTCTGCGTTGGCGCCGCAGTCCACAATCAGGGTCTTTCCGCCTGCCTTATTGGGCATAGCAGGGCACATGGCCGCCCGGCGCATACCCTTGACCCGCTTTACAATCAAAGTGGCCCCGGTCAGCAGAGCGCCGGTACTGCCTGCAGATAAAAAGGCATCACCCTGGCCGTCAGCCAGCAGGCGCAGGCCTACCACCATAGAAGAATTCTTCCGCTTATGGACAACGGCTGCCGGGTCATCGTGCATATCCACCACATCGTCGGCATGGGCAATTTCCACACCCTCCGGCAAATCAGAAATGCCTTTGCTTTTCAGCACGTTCAAAATTTCCTCGCCCCGGCCTACCAACACTACCTGTGCGCCAAATTTTCTGACAGCATCCAGTGCCCCCAGCACAGGGGCTTGGGGGGCATTGTCGCCGCCCATTGCATCCACAATAATCTTCATAGAAAAGTCCCTCTTTCTCTATAAGGTATCTTTCAATTCTTCAATGATTTCCAAAGAACGGTTGGCAATCGCCAAATTCTTTTCTGCCTTTTTTTTCACTCGGTACTCTAAGGGTGCGATAATGCTGAAATTCACATTCATAGGCTGGAAATTGACGATGCTTTCATCACTGACATAGAGCCCCAACGCACCGATTGCCGTTTCCTTGGGGAATTCCGGCAGGGGTTTCCCCTGCAATTTTGCCGCCATTGCAACCGCCGCCAAAAAGCCGGAAGCGGTGCTTTCCACATACCCTTCCACGCCGGTCATTTGGCCTGCAAAGGCAACCAGGGGATCTCTTCTGTCCGCATAATACCGGTCCAGCAGTTTGGGAGATTGCAGGAAGGTATTTCTGTGCATCACGCCGTAACGGACAAATTCCGCATTTTTAAGAGCGGGAATCATTGAGAACACCCGTTTTTGCTCCGGGAATTTCAGGTGGGTCTGGAACCCTACCAGGTTAAATACGCTCTTTGCTGCATTGTCCTGCCGCAGCTGGACAACAGCATAGGGCTCTTTGCCGGTTTGGGGGTCTGTCAGGCCAACAGGCTTCAATGGGCCATACCGCAGAGTGTCTTCCCCCCGGCGGGCCATCACTTCCACAGGCATACAGCCTTCAAATACATTCTTATCTTCAAAGCCGTGCACTTCTGCTTCCTGGGCGCTTATCAGTTCCTGCCAAAAGGCCAGGTACTCCTCTTTTGTCATGGCGCAGTTTACATAATCTGCCGTTCCTTTGTCATAACGGCTCTGCCACCAGGCCTTTTCCATATCCACCGACTCAGCGGTCACCAGTGGCGCAGCCGCATCAAAGAAATGAAGATACTCTTGCCCAAAGTACTTGCCGATGTTATCAGACAAGGCATCGGAAGTCAGAGGGCCGGTCGCAATAATCACCGGGCCTTCCGGCACCTGGGTAATTTCTTCTTCCACCACCGTAATATTGGGATGAGACCGGATTTTATCGGTAATCATTTGGGAGAAACCCTCCCGGTCAACCGCCAAACAGCCGCCGGCTTCTACCCGGGTGGCATCGGCGCAAGCCATAATCAGGCTCCCCAGCCGCCGCAGTTCTTCTTTCAAAAGGCCCACTGCATTGGCAATACCGTCTGCCCGCAAAGAATTGGAGCAGACCAATTCCGCAAACGTGTCTGTGTGATGGGCCGGGGACTTTTTATGGGGCTTCATTTCGTAAAGCATTACCTGTAATCCACGATTTGCAAGTTGCCAGGCGGCTTCACATCCGGCAAGACCGGCGCCAATCACTTTCACCATTTTTAGGACTCCTTCTTTGTCTTCTTGGCAACGGTTTTCTTGGCAGGTTTCTTCTCGCTGCCGTCCTTCTCCGCTTTCTTATAATAGCCCCGCTTATCTTCCGGCAGGAAGTTTTCGCATTGTTCGTTAATGCAGAAGGGCTTGTTCCGGCCCTTGCCTGCTTTTTTGAACATGGTCTGGCCGCACTTGGGGCAGTCCTCCGCTGTAGGCACATCCCAGGACATAAAGCCACATTTTGCGCCCAATTCGCAGCCATAGTAGGCAAAGCCCCGCTTGGACTTCCGCTTTAAGAGGGCAGAGCCGCACTTGGGGCAGCGGCCGGGCATTTTTTCCACAATGGGCTTGGTGTTTTTACATTCGGGGAAACCGGGGCAGGCCAGGAACTTTCCAAACCGTCCCACTTTTACAACCATATTTCTGCCGCAGACTTCACAAATTTCGGTGCTGACTTCATCGGGCACTTTCAGCCGGGTGCCTGCCAGAGCCTCTTCGGCTTCCACCATCTGCTTGTGGAAACCGCCATAGAAGTCACTGAGCAGATCCTTCCAATAGCAATCGCCGGCTTCCACTTCGTCCAAACGGTTTTCCATATTGGCGGTAAATTCCACATCAATAATATCGTGGAATTTTTCCATCATCAGGCCCGTAACCACTTCCCCCAAAGGTGTGGGGACCAGATGCTTTTCTTCTTTATTCACATATTCTCTATCCTGAATGGTAGATACGATGCCGGCATAGGTAGAAGGTCTGCCTACGCCCTTTTCTTCCATTGCCTTTACCAAGGAGGCTTCCGTGTACCGGGCAGGAGGCTGGGTAAAATGTTGTTCCTTCTTAAGGTCCGTGCAAATGGCCTTATCCCCTGCCTGCAGCTCAGGCAGTGCCGCGCCGGTGGCCTGGGCTTCTTCGTCCCGGCCTTCTTCATAAACAGCCAGGAAACCTGCAAACCGCACGCTTTGATGGGTAGCCCGGAAAATATGACCTTCGCAGGCAGCATCAATGGCCACCGTATCATAGACGGCATTTGCCATTTGGCTTGCCAGGAAACGGCTCCAAATCAGTTTATACAGC
>RHMF01000387.1_pt1 | contig 18622 bp, 15 predicted proteins | sample 5365151 | NCBI WGS metagenome assembly RHMF01 (sample SAMN10266501, study PRJNA497801) | feces metagenome | isolation source: feces | host: Bos taurus | place: China: Prairie of Fairy Mountain | collected 2017-08-14 | reverse complement strand
AACCGCTTAATTTAAAATACTATGGCTTACAAAGTTATCGACATCGAAGGCGTAGGCGCTGCTTATGCTGAAAAACTTACAGCTGCAGGTATCAATACAGCAGCTCAGCTTCTTGCAAAATGTGCTGCTCCAGCTGGCCGCAAGGCTCTCGAGGAAGAGACCGGCATTTCCGGCAAGCTCATTCTCAAATGGTGCAACCACGCAGACCTTTTCCGTGTAAAGGGTGTGGGTCCGCAGTTTGCAGAACTTCTCGAGGCAGCTGGTGTTGATACAGTAAAGGAACTTGCTCACCGTAAGGCTGAGAACCTCGCTGCAAAGATGCTTGAGGTGAATGAGGAGAAACATCTCGTTCGTCGCGTTCCTGTTGTGAAGGAAGTTCAGAAGATGGTTGATTGCGCTAAGGAGCTTCCAGGCGTGATGACTTACTAAAAGCTGATTCTTATAGAATGATGCCGTCCTGAAAAGGACGGCTTTTTTTATGCTCTGGCCTGGACATTGCTATAACTTAGTTTTGAACTTTTATAAATTGAATAAAGATGAAACGTATTATCGGATTATTAGCAGCGGTTGCGGTTTGGGCTATCTTTGCAACAGACTCTAAAGCATGTACAGGCATATCCTTGACTGCACGGGACGGCAGCAGGGTAGTGGCACGAACAGTCGAATGGGCTGCAACACCCATGCAATGTGGGTATGTCGTTTCTCCACGTGGACATATGCATCAGTCATTTACACCGACAGGAGAAAACGGCCTTAAATATAAAGGCGTGTATGGATATGTAGGCATATATACTGAGTATGAGCCTTTCGTTGTAGAAGGGATCAATGAATCCGGTCTGTCTGCAGGTCTTTTCTTTTTCCCTCAATATGGTGAATACGCTCCATACGATCCTGCACATGATGCAAAGACATTGTGTGAAATGCAGTTCGTATCTTGGGTCTTGTCGCAGTTCTCATCAATCGACCAGGTGATGGATGCAGTCGAGCAGATCGATCTGGTCACTTTGAATCATAAGATAGGTGCCGTCCATTGGAGAATTGCCGAGCCTAACGGACGTATGGTCGTGCTTGAAGTCGTGGCAGGAGTCCCTCATTTTTATGAGAATGCTCTCGGTGTCCTGACCAATTCGCCCGGCTTTCCTTGGCATATGACGAATCTCAACAATTATGTCAATCTTGTTCCAGGTTCTGCGCCTGACAATCATCTCAAGCCTTGCATAACATTGAAACCGTTAGGACATGGAAGCGGTATGCTTGGACTTCCCGGAGATTTCACCGCACCATCGAGATTCGTAAGAGCTGCATTCTTCCAGACGACAGCGCCTGTTTGGGATACCGGTTTCGAGACAGTCCTGCAAGCTTTTCATATCCTGAACAATTTCGATATCCCTGTAGGAAGCCAGCATTCTGAGGCTGAGATCCCTAAAGGACTTCCTAGTGCGACTCAGTTTACTTCCGTAACCGATCAGGCTGCTATGAAATTCTATTACAGGACTGCTTGGAACAGTAATATACGTTGCATCGAACTGATGGATATTGACTTCAGCAAGGTAAAGTATCAGTCATGTCCTCTGGATAAGGTGCAGCAGCAGCCTGTTGAAGTCGTCAAGGTAAGATAGCATTCCTGTCCTCTGGCTGTGGTAAGGCCGACCAGACGCTGAGGCTCATCATATATTTCCATTTTGCTTTCGCCGGATTCTGTGTCATACAGTTTCCGGCGATGTGTCTTTTCTCCTTTCCGTGTTCATTCCATTATCAGTATCACCACCTGTAAGATAGCTTAGCACTTCTGTTGCCAGACAAACAAATACAATTACTGCGAACCACATAATTACCTCCGTTTTTAAGTTTATGTGGCAAAGATATAGCCCCATTGTGCTTAAGTGTGGCACAATGGGGCTGGTCTATTAAAATTTTATGCTAAAGCGTGATTTTCTTCAGAAGATCCTGATCCTTTGATACGAGTCTCATGACGTCGATGTGGGTACATACTTCCTCGCTGAGGAAACGTGATGTAGATCCGGTATTGGCCGGGTCCCATGTCAGAAGTATCGTATGTGTCTTCAAGGCCTTGAGTTTTTTAGCTAGCATTTCATGGTCAGCGTCACCGCTGATCAGCACGACATAATCAAACTCTCTGTATAAGGTAAGCTCATATGTGTCCAGAGCGAACCAGGTATCGACTCCCTTTTCAATCACTCCTCCCGACGGGTTTGGGCGCAGGTGCTTGTAGTGGAAGATGATATCATTCTCAATGAGGGAGTCTTCAAACTGTCTCTCTTCGAAAAGAAGATGTCTGTTTTCCGCATCTGTGGCGCGAAAACGTCCTCTGTAGTAGTGTGCCTCCGTTATGTAGAGAAGCTTCCTGTCTATGCCGAAATGAGCTGAAATCATTTCCGGAATGTACTGGAAAAGGCCTTTTACATTTACCTTTCCCATTTTCTTTTTAGCAAGACCTTCATCGATCTTTGCGAAATATCCGCCGTCGATGAAAACTCCTATTGAAAGATTTTCTGCGTGTGCCATAATATTATTCTGTAAATGTCATTTCATCAAATAGGTAGTCTGCTTCTCCGATCTTGTCGATAGTGAAAAGAACATATCGGATATCAAGAGCTATGTTGCGGCATATTTCAGGGTCGAAAACGATGTCGCTCATGGTTCCCTCCCATACTCTGTCGAAGTTGAGGCCTATAAGGTCGCCGTCAGCATTGATGACCGGACTTCCGGAATTGCCGCCTGTGGTATGGTTGGTGGCGATGAAACATACCGGAACTTCGCCGGAAGCATCGGCCCAGCGGCCATAATCCTTTGCGGCATAAATGTCACGAAGACGTTGAGGGATATTGTAATCGAAGATTTCAGGATTATCCTTCTCCATTATACCTTTTATTGTCGATGAAGGGGTATAATATACTCCATCAGCAGGGGAGTATCCCTTTATGTGGCCGTAAGCTACACGCAATGTAAGGTTTGCATCAGGATAGAAATCCTTTATGATACGCTGTGTTCGGCAATACACCATCTGTCCGCGCATGTAGTCGCGATATGCCAGCTGAAGCTCCTGATTCAGCCTTTGTGTCACAGGAAGTATGTCTGCGTAATACCATTTCAGGAATTCGTTGAAGAATTCTGTTGCAGGATCTTTCATGACAGTTTCCTTGTCTGCAGCTGTAAGCGCTTCAGCCTTCTTCCTGTCGGTGAAGATCGAGTTGGTGAATATATCCTCTGCCCATGCTTCGATGGAACCATATGCGGCAAGCTTCGTATTATAGTATTCAGGCTTGAAGTCTGAAGGGACATTCTTCTCATACTCGTTCATGACAGCTATGAAAGACTCTTTGTCGATAGGAAGATACCAGTCCTTGTAGAATGATTCCATCATTTCCTTGGCCTTGTCCTGGTCGAATGTCACCAGTCCTTCCTCATGTCCGTCCAGGAACAGTCTCGCCACGCTCATTGCCAGATTGGCGATTTCTATCGTACGGACTGTTTCCGAGTAATAATCAGTCGCAAACTGGTACGGTTCAAGTTCCTGATAGATCTTTGCGATCCTGTCGGTCACGCCGTCGAATTCTCCATTCTCCGCCCATCTGTCGAAAGCCTTTTCAAACTCCTGTTTGGTCTGCACTGTCTTCATCTTCTTGATTCCCTTTACCTCGCCCTGCCATTTCTTCCATGCATTCGAGACATTGGCATTCTTTGATGAATACTGTATCCTGACCTTCTGGCTCTGAGCCTGATACTTGTTCATTATGTCAAGACGAAGGGTGCGGAGATTGATCTTGTGCGGGTCACCGATTTCCTCAATATAACGTACTCCTTCTGAATGGATATATTCCTGAGTGCGTCCCGGGAAACCATAGATGAATGTAAAATCGCCTTCCTGGACCCCTCTGGTCGAGATCCTGAAGTATTTCTTAGGCTTATATGGGACATTGTCCTCAGAGTATGGAGCAGGATTGTTCTCTTTGTCTGCATAGATGCGGAACATAGAGAAGTCACCTGTGTGTCGAGGCCACATCCAGTTGTCGGTATCTCCTCCGAATTTTCCTATCGATGAAGGAGGTGCTCCGACGAGACGGACGTCTTCATACTGTCTGTAAAGGAAGAGGAAATACTGGTTTCCATAGTAAAGAGCCTCTACAGTAGCCCTGAGTCCCTTTCCTTCCTTTGTCGCTTCTTCAATTACAGCCTGGCTGTTCTTCTTCACGAGTCCGGCTCTCTGCTCTTCTGTCATGGAAGGTTCATACCCCTTCAGAATCAGCTCGGTGACATCTTCCATTCGTTCAAGGAAACTTACGGAAAGTCCTTTGTTAGGCAGTTCTTCGTCGCGGTTCATCGCCCAGAACCCATCCTTGAGATAGTCGTGCTCGACGCTGCTGTGCTGCTGGATCTGGCTATAGCCGCAGTGATGGTTGGTGAGGAGCAGGCCTTCCGGCGAGATGAGCTCTCCCGTACAACCTCGTCCGAACAGAACGACTGCATCCTTGAGCGAGGCCTGGTTGATGCTGTATATGTCTTCTGCCTCAAGCCTGAAACCTTTCTCCTGCATGTCCCCGATACGCTGTGAGATGAGCGACGGGAGCCACATGCCTTCGTCTGCTCTTGCGCTCAGTCCTGCGAATGTCAGTAATCCTGCCAGGATAAATCTAAATGTCTTTCTCATGTATTGTGCTTGATTTATTGATTGTCAATCATGTGTTCCTGAATGAACATTTCCCTATAGAAAACGGCTTTCTTTTCCAATGCAAGCGGATAGGCTCGTGAGGAGGACGGCATGCGCCAGAATCTCAGCTTCCTTCCGCCGATCGAGACTTCCGTTTGCCTGCCTACGGCAGGTTCCACGCAGCCGAATGTCTCCACAATGACGTCCGTAGCTTTCTGACCGGTAGTGACGATGGCTGTACATTCAGGTATATGTGAAAGCAGCATGCTTATGTCCGTAGGCGTAATTATCTCAAGGAATTTATCTGATGCATTGTTCTTCAGTCTGCGTACCTCATATGCAGTATCATACATGGCTATGCCTTTCTCTCCGGCGAAAGCAGTGCATTTCTCCTTGTCGAATCTTCTTGTCTTCTTTCCGGCCGTATCTGCTGCAACGAAATGTTCCTTGTCATCGAAGAATATGATGCCCCATATCCTCCACATGTCATTTATCCAGTTGGGATAGAAGAAATCCATAGACCAGCGCTCGCGTGCCGGCGGGAAACTCCCAAGCATGAGTATCCTTGCATTCTCCGGGAGAAAGGGCTCCAAGGGGTGAGTTTCGATAGTGATGTTCTTCAAATCCATTCTACAAATATAACAAAGAGTTTTGAAATAATCTTATTGAAGAAATGTAAAAGCATAAACAATTGATTCATACACATAAAGTAGCTATATTTGTAATGTCGTTAAAATTTGACATTATGAAACGGACTGTTTTTTTATTCATATCCTTCTGCCTTCTGGCAATGACCGAAATCTGTGCTCAGACGATTCCTGTGAACAAAAGGTTCGGGAAAGTATCGAAAGAAGAACTTGAGCTGTCGGAGTATGCACCAGATACATCTGCAGTTGCTCTGGTACTGTATGAGAAACAGTATTCCACAGTCGATATGAATGCTACCGGAGCATTCGCCCTCACTACTAAGACCCATATGAGGATCAAGATCCTCAAGGAAGAAGGTCTTGACTGGGGCGATTTCGAGATGATCTATTATTCTTCCGTCAGACATAAGGAAACGTATTCGGGCATAGATGTCATAACGTTCAATCTTGTTGACGGAAAGATCGTTGAAACCAAGATGCCTAATAAATATATCTTCAATGAAGATTATGTCGAAGACTATAAGAAACTCACATTCTCTGCGCAAGGAGTGAAGGTCGGTTCGGTCATCGAAGTCAAGTATGAGTTTACAAGCAGCATGTACTGGAGATTGGACCACATCTATTTCCAGAAGACCATCCCTGTAAATCTGACCGAGTGCGAAGTAAGACTTCCTGATTTCTTCACCTTCAACAAGAAGATGTCAGGATATCATCCTGTCGCTTTCGCGCACGATGTTGAAAACTCTACTTTGCCTACATCAAGCGGCCCGTATGTCTATAATGTGGAAGTCGATAAATACAGCGCTTCGGATGTCCCTGCATTCAGAAAAGAGTCTTTCATCTTCAATTCCAGACAATATTATTCCGGAGTCAGATATGATATCAGTTCCATGCGAATTACAGGTGTCCTGTATGAGGATTACAGTATGAGCTGGTCTGATGTCGATGACAATTATCTGGATTCCGAATTTTACAGAAGATTCAGGTCAGGTTGCCAGTTCTCGGAGGAAATGGCTGCGATATCGGCAGAAGATTCGGACCAGAAGAAGATAGAGGCTGTTGTCCGTCTGGTCCAGAATAAGGTAAGCTGGAATAATGAATATGAAATTCTGCCTGACCCGCTTGCTCAGGTAGTCAAGTCCAGGACGGGTTCCAATGCCGATATGAACTGTCTTGCAGCAGGTTGTCTGCGTGAACTCGGATATACTGTTGAACCTGTACTTATAAAATTAAGAAGTTCGGGTATCCTTCTGGATTATCAGCCGGAACTTAATCCTTTTGATACGTTCATTCTCAGGGTGGTCACTCCTGCAAATAATGTCGTGTATCTTGATTGCGCGGCAAGTGAAGGATATCTTAACGTGCTTGACCCTCTTATGCTTGTTACCAACGGACGCGTGCTCCGTCCTCAGGGAAGAAGCGAGTGGGCCGATCTTACTAAGTTGGCTTCGAACAGTACCAGCATGTATGTTACTGCAGCACTTGACGATGCGGGCAATATGACAGGCAAGATTTCGACGAAGTATAAAGGTGAAGAGTCATGGCTTGTAAAGGCAGATTTCACATCTTGCGACGATGAGGAAGAATTTATAAAGGATCTTGAAGACGATCTTGATGTCGAGATAGAGGGCTTTTCTTCAAAAGGACTTGATGAATATTCTTCGGATGCATCATATGAGTTTAATTATTCTTATGGATCTGCTCTGACTGGGGATGTCGTTTACATCAATCCTTTCTTTGTTGCCTTCCATTCCAAGGACAGTTTCCAGTCGATCGCCAGAGATTACCCGATCGACTTCCCGTTCCCTTATACGATTACATATTTCTTCAATATGACGATTCCGGAAGGCTACGCCGTTGATCAGCTTCCTGAGACGATGTATCTGAAACTTCCTGAGCTTCAGGCTTTTGTAAAGATCCAGAGCCGTGTGTCCGGAAATATACTTCAGCTCGTATATAACTATTCCCAGGCACAGACCATCGGCTTGCCTGCCGATTATCAGAGCATCCGCACCTTCTGGCAGTATCTGTCTGATATCTATGAATCTATGATCGTTCTCAAAAAAATCTGAAAATGAGACACTTCCTTTCATTGATAGCAGCATTTCTCTTCTCTGTTTCATTCGTTCACGGAGAAGATGCCGAATATGATGCCGTCATATTGAACCATGATGCTGTATTTACCATGAATTCATTGTCTTCCGGAACATATGAAGTGAATTCAAGGATTTTGGTGAACAGCAAGCATGGACTGAGCGCCGCGACATTCAATGTCTTTACAGATTCTTTCAGGACATTATCTTCGTTCTCAGGCAGGATAGAGTCCGGCGGAAAGACTTTGCGAAAACTGAAGATGTCAGATCTGATCACGGTACTTATAGCGGAAGGTGTAGCTTCGGATTCATATGTGTCTGCTTATGAACCATCCGGTCCTTATCCGTTTATCGTCGAATATACATATAAGGTGTCATATAAGAAAGGAATGGTGTCCTTTCCTGCATTCATTCCTGTCACCGATCCGGATGTTTCAGTGAAGTCTGCTTCATATGTCCTTTCTGTACCTGCAGGGACAGATATCATTTTCAAGGCATCGGATGAGCCGTTGAAGACCACTGAGGGAAAGACAGATATCTACAGATGGGAAGTCAATGATTTCGGGGGCTTCGTGTCGGAACCTCAGATGCCGGATATAAGGGAACTTGTTCCATTTGTCTATTCCGGCCCGGCTTCTTTTCAATATTCAGGGACAGAGGGCTCTCAAAGAAACTGGGGAGAGTCCGGCCTATGGCTATATGACTTGCAGAAAGATGTCAGGAATGTACCGGAGGAACTGAAGAACAGGATCACAGACCTTGTATCCGGCATGGAAGATGACCGGCATAAGATCAAGGCCATATATGATTTTCTTCGTGAAAATACCAGATACGTCAGCATTCAGCTAGGTATCGGAGGACTGAAACCTTTCCCTGTGGAGACTGTCTATAAGACAGGATTCGGCGATTGCAAGGCTTTATCAACATATATGCAGGCTCTCCTTGCAGTTGCCGGTATTCCTTCCGATTATTTCATAGTAGATACAAAAGAGGCTGATCTGCTTGAGGGATTCTATTCTGTCGGACAGATGAACCATGCCATGCTGTGCGTACCTATGGGAAAGGATTCATTGTGGGTGGAATGTACGAATCCCCGATATCCTTTAGGTTACAGACATGATGCAGTCGCCGGACATCAGGTCGTGCTCGTCAAGAAGGACGGAGGAGAAATGGTACGTGTAAGGCCATATGCAGATTCGCTCAGGCTTCGTGCAGAAAGTCTTGAGGTCTTGCTGAATCAGGACGGTTCTGCCTCATGTAAAGGAACGAGAAGACTGGTATTGGATAATGTGGAGCCGTACATAGGTTTCAAGTCGCTTGACAGCAAGACTCAGTTCAATATGATAATGTATTCCAATTCCATCAATCCTTCCGATTTCAAAATCACCTCTTTCGAGGATAATTTTGATTCATGGGCGGACATGGACCATGGTGAAGAATATATTCCTGAAGTCAGGATCGGCTATTCTTTTGGCGTTTCCAGATACGGTAAGGTATCCGGAAATAGAATCTTCATTGATCTGAATCCATTTGCAAAGAGCCTTGTCGTTTCACGAAATGACAGAGTCAATGATTTCGAATTAAAGACCGGACAGATGATCGTAGATGCTATCAGGATCAATCTTCCTTCCGGTTATGTTCTGGAATCCATTCCATGTTCTGAAACACTTGAAAGTCCTTTCGGCACTTTTGAAAATGTGGTGACATATGATGAGGCCACGAACCATATAGATGTAATCCAGACAATCGAGATCAAGTCAGGCAGATATTCAGATGAAGCATATGACGAATACAGGGCGTTTGCATCTGGTGTATCGAAATCCTATGGAAGCAGAGTCGTTCTGGTAAAGAAATAGTGGAAATGTTTGCCGCCCGACGAATCACTTCGTCGGGCGGCTTTTTCAGTTCGTTCAATATTTATGTCTAACATCTATGAGTTCATCATATTAGACGCATATACCATGCCAAAAGCTACATTCCTGTTCTGTTTTTTTTCATCATTTGAAAAACAGTGTGAATACGGTTCCTGAATCATCGCTTTTAGTCAGTGTAAGAGTGCCGTTGTGCAGACGCATGATCTGACGGGAAAGACTCAATCCGATTCCTGTGCCTTCCTGCTTGGTAGTGTAGAAAGGTATGAAAATGTCTTCGCGACTTTCTCTGCTAATAGGACGTCCGTTGTTGGCTACGTGAATGAATACGCTGTCGGAGGTGTCGATCTCAGCTGTAATCTCTATCATGTCTGCTTCAGCCTGACATGCGTTCTTTATCAGATTTATAAGAATCTGTGATATCTGGCTTTCATCTGCATACAGCAGCAGGTCATCATTCTTTTCATGATACCTGCAGATGACGCCAGCTTCGCTTGTCTGCTGTGCCGTAAGCTGAATCACCCGGTCTATCATTTCTCTGATATAGAATGCTTTCTTTACCGGAACTGCTACGCGGGTCAGATTTCTGTATGACTCCACGAATTTTATCAGTCCTCGTGATGATTGGGAAATCGTTTCAAGACCTGCCAGCACGCCAGAATCCGCATCTTTGCCTTCCATGTAGTTTGACAAGGTTTCGCTGAGTGATGCGATAGGGGTGACTGTGTTCATGATCTCGTGAGTGAGCACTCTGATGAGCTTGCTCCATGATTCCTGTTCGTTTTCAGCGATTTCATCACTTATGTCATTGAAGGCGATGACCTTTACAAGCTTACCCCCGATAGTCGCTTCTGAAGCGGTCAGTGAGATAGTCTTTTTACCGCTTTCGTTGTAGTAGCTGGCTCTTTCCTCATCTTTACCAGCTACTCTGGTGAATGCTTCATATAATGATTCGCTTGCCGTCCTGAGCTGCCTGATATGGCTGAAAGTAGCTATGCCGAGCAGATTGAGTGCAGTCTTGTTGTGGTAGTTCACATGGCCGTCCGGTTCGGTTACGACGATGCCTGTACGCACGTGGTCAAGCATGAGCCCGTAATACTCTTCCTGCTCCATTATCTCACGTCTTTCCTTGTCGAATATTCTGCGCAGACGGTTGAGGGTGATGTTGAATTTCTTGCCGAAGATTCTTTTTTCGTCGAATCTGAAATTCAGCTCCTTATCCTCAAGAGCGTCAAGCATGTAAGTCACCTTCTTCCTCATTTTATGGGAAGTAAGGATCGCTGTAACTGCAACAGCAACTGCAGCTGTTGCGAAGATGATCAATATGACCTCAATGTCTGTCATGTCTAGGCAAGACTGGAAATTATGCTTTGATGATAATGTCGTTCAGGTAGTGCTAGATGTTGTATTTCTTCAGCTTCGCATATAAAGTCGGGCGGCTGATATCCAAAGATTTTGCAACCAGCGAAAGGTTACCTCCGAATCGGTTCATTGCAGCTCTGATGGCCTTCTCTTCGACCATTTCCAATGTTTCCTCAACATCTGTCTCCAGCTCATGTATCGGTAAGGACTGCTGGATCTGTATGTCCTGAGCAAGCAGCTCCGTGGATTCTGAGAGTATGACAGCCTTTTCGATACAGTTCTGCAGCTCCCTTATGTTTCCGCTCCATCTGTGTTTCTTCAATTTGACGGCTGCATCATCCGACAGGGTAGAGACATTCCTTCGGTATCGCTCTGAGTATTTCTTAATGAACATCTCTGCAAGAGGAATGATCTCATCGCTTCTGTCCCTGAGAGCAGGGAGAGCAATATGCATCGTATTTATTCTGTAAAACAGGTCCTCGCGGAATTCGCCGTCCCTTACCATCTTCTCAAGATCCTTGTTTGTCGCGCAGATCAGACGGATATCTATCGGTATCGCCTTGGTATCTCCTACGCGGGTTATTGTCCTGTTCTGAATGGCTCTGAGAAGCTTTGCCTGCAGATGGAGTGGTATATTGCCGATCTCATCAAGAAACAAAGTCCCTCCGTCAGCCTGTTCGAATTTTCCTGTATGGTCAGAATGGGCGTCTGTAAATGCTCCCTTTACGTGACCGAACAGCTCGCTTTCAAACAGTGTCTCGGTCAATGCACCGGCATCTACGCATACCATCGGTTTCATGGACCTGGCGGAAAGCCTGTGTATTTCTCCTGCCAGCACATCCTTTCCCGTTCCGTTCTCACCGGTTATCAGGACTGTCGCATCCGTCGGAGCTATCTTGTCGATAGTCTTCCTTATTGAAAGCATTTCATGACCTTTTCCCCAAAGCATAGGGATAGCTGATGCCGGAATATTGTGTGCATTATATCCGCATTCCTTGATGCGGTGTCCGTATGCTGAAGCCAGAGTTGCGACCAGCTTGTCATTCTCCCATGGCTTGACTATGAAATCGAATGCTCCTCCTTTCATTCCTTCGACAGCGAGCTGAATGTCGGCATAGGCTGTAAACAGGACGACTTCAATATCGGAGCATCGTTTCTTTATCTCTGAAAGCCAGAAAAGCCCCTCGTTTCCAGTGTTGATGTCCGTATGGAAATTCATGTCCAGCAATATAACGTCGGGACGGAATTCTGCTATCCTGCTGAGCAGTTCCTTAGGTGAGGATATCAGCTCGACCTTATCGAAATGCATGGACAGAAGCAGCTTCAATGCAGCCCTGATTCCGCTGTTATCGTCAACTACAAGTATCTTTCCTTTGCTTTTCGCCATAATCAGATTGTTTCCTTCGCAAATTTAACAAATGCTTTTGATTCTGCATATGTTTATATCAGACTTGGCAGTATGTCTGCAACAGTCTTTATCACCCAACCGGCTATGACGAAAAAGCTCATGAGCCATGCTATGAACAGTACAAGGCCCGGGCGCCATGATGGGGATTTCAGGTCAAACAGGAGCATGACGCCGTTGTAGATGAACCATACACAGAAAATACCTAGCATGACCATTGTCAGACTCCAGAATGTCGTGTCGCAGACTATATCCGCAACAAGCTGATCATCTGCATCCAGCTCTCCCCAACGGCTGATATGTGAAATGACTTCATTATCGAAGATCTCTGGGAGTGCAGGTAGGATAAGTCCTCCCAGGAGTCCTCCTAAGCCGACTATCAGAAGAAGAATTCCGAGGAATACGCCTCCGGCACGTTTAACTGTCTGGCCGGCAGGGGATTGGGCTACTTCCTTCGCCTCTTTCTCGAAATCGAAGTCTTTTTCCTTATAGTTTCTCAGGTTCATCGGCTTGCCCTTCATCTCTCTCTTCTGCTCGGAAGTTCTTGCAGCAGGCATCGCTATCCAGAGGCATATGTATCCGAGGACAGAGAACCCGAAGTACGGGCCGTCATCGAAACCTATGAAACCTATGAAGAAGAAGATCAGGAAAAGGATTCTGAAAAGGACCTTGTCAATGCCGAAATATGTACCGAGGCCGGAGCATACTCCTCCGAATATACGCTCATCCATGTTGCGGTACATGCGTTTGCTTTTCCAGTTATTCTGCCTTTTCTCATTATCCTTCTGCGGCACTGATTCCTTGTCCATATCGATAGGTTCCGCTTCTTCATTAGCAAGCATCTTAGGGTCGCCGATGCGTTTCTTTATTGCCTTGACCATCTCGATGTCCACCACCATTCCGCTGATGTATTTCTCTTTCAGCAGTTCTGCTGCTCGTGCTTCAATGTCAGCAGTGATTTCCTCGGCACTTGGATCGGTTGCGAATGCCTCGTTTATATCATTAAGATATGCCTCCAGCTCTTCATATGCATCCTTCTCAATTGTAAATGCATATCCTGCGAGGCTTATGTTCTCAGTTGTCTTCATTTTCTATGAATGGTTATGCCTTAGATCCGTTTCTTATGATTTCTATGCCTTTTGCCAGTTCGTCCCATGCAGCATCAAGACCTGCGAGCTGTTCGCGTCCCAGATCTGTGATCATGTAGTATTTTCTAGGCGGTCCCTGCGTCGATTCTTCCCATCGGTAGTTCAGAAGTCCAAGTTTCTTGAGACGGATGAGCAGGGGATAGGTGGTGCCCTCCGCTACAATGATGTTGACCTCTTTGAGCTTCTGGATTATCGACGAGGCATATTCGTCGCCCGCAGCCAGAATAAGGAGGATGCTGTATTCCAGCACTCCTCGTCTCATCTGAGTCTTGTTGTTCTCGATTATGCCTGTATTGATTTCCATGATTATCTTCCTTCGGTAAATCTTCTGATGTTTTCCGCGTTTGCAGGTATGCCTCTGAGTTCACATTTCTCTGCAGCTGTCCTTGCTTCAGGAGCGGCAATCCAGATGACGAGATAGATCCAGAATCCTGCCGATCCGCAAATGAATGCCACAAGGAAAAGGACCCTGATGAGAGTCACATCCACTCCAAGGAAAAGAGCGATGCCCGAACATACTCCTGCGATTCTCTTGCCGTCCGGATCACGGAACAGTTTCCTTGCCGGCTTTTCTCCATCTGTACCGCTGTAGTGGTATTCTTCCTTATGTGTCTGGGTGCCAGTCTGGTCGTCTGCTTTCCTGTATCCTTCTGGATAACCAAGCTTGCCTATCACTTCCTGTGTCATTGCAAGGTCAACTACCTGCCTTCCGCCAAGCTTTCCCTTGAGCATGTCTGCTATTCTGACCTCAAGTTCCTCGAGGACTTCTGTGCTGGAGCTTGTGTTGTCGAGAGCTGCCTTGAAGCGCTCCAGATAGTCATTCAATGTGTTGTATGCATCTTCATCGATTGTGAAGCTGCAACCGCCGATTGCTACGTTGATTGTCTTTTTCATATTTTCTGACCTTTATTACTTTTATTATCGATACTTGACTCATTACATTTTCCGAAGGTGTGCAGAAATTGTGCTGTATTGTAATGCAAAGATATAAAAATTTTCAAATACCTTGCAATACAAGGTACTAAATTTTTCAAATTTCTGGAGCGTGATGTCGTCCAAAGGTCAGATTAACAGATTCTTATAAAAAGAAGGGTAGGCGATATTTACCTACCCTGGAGTGTGTAATGTTTTGTTAACCAGTATTTTAGCTGGATTCTTATTCCAATTCTTCCTTCAATGTCTTGACCATCAGAGCGTGATCACGGAAATTATTGCTAAGTGCGTAGCTGCCGTCTTTCTTTACCAGAACATATGATGGAATGCCGTCGATATCAAAATCCTTTGAGGTCAGTTGCTTCCACTGGTCAGGATTCAGCCTGTAATGAAGACCTTTGATTTCAGGAATCATTTCGAGATACTTCTGCAAAGGAGAGGTCTCGTTTGCTATGTATATCCATACGAGATCATCGCTGGCCAGTTCTCCGGTCTTGTACGGCTCATTGTTCTTGATGGCTGCGCGGCATGGTCCGCACCATGTGTTCCAGAAATCAACAAGTACGACCTTTCCCTTGTGTGGAGCGATTATGGCTTCGAACAGTTCTTCCATAGGTACATCCGGAGTCTTTTGAATCAAATCTTCTCCGGCTTTCATCGCCTCAATAGCCTTATTCTGCATATCTTCGCACATACGATAGAAGAATGGCTCGTCCCACTTTTTCATTTCCTCTATGTCAACGTCTGTCAAATGGCCGTTTTCAGCCTGCTCGATATATGCCATAGCAGGACGGATGTATCTGACGTTACCATATTTCTGAGGATTATCCATCTGGCAGTTTACTCTCATCAGGCATCTTGCATCACTTGTGAGCAACAATAAAGGATCCGTCAAGTCAAACATGTCGGTAATGCGACTTATCTGCTTGTCTGTTATAGGGTCCGGTACGAAATCAATTGGCTCTTCATATGATTTGTTATGTGCCTGTCTGTAACCGCTTATCCTGATAGGGTCAGCTATGGATATTCCATAGATGCAGTTCATTTTCAGGGCTGCAGTCTTGATAGCCTTTGCAACAGGATGGCTGGTCATTGCTTCTACTTTTGCCATACATTCTTCAAAATCCTTGATGATATGATCTGTATATTCATCCGCATTCAGAGAATATGTCTCGACATCCGAATAGATGCTGCTCAATCTTATCTTGTCAAGCTCCTGATCGTAAGGCAGGTTGTTTATGCAGTCATAAACGCTGCCGTGTGAATAGAGAGGCTTTACAGGTATGGCTGGTTTGCCGGTACGGTTATGCAGGGCTGTAAGATAGTCCATATAGCTCAAGTCACAGTACAGATCCACAGTTTCTCCCGGCGCGATGCAGAATTCTCCCATGCCGCGGTAATCCATCAGCAGGAAGCCTGTCATTGTACCATATTGCTTGAATTTTACACTGGCTGTTCCTGTTTCCGGATCGATTTTCAATGAATGCTCTGTCTGTGAGACCAGAGGACTTCCCAGATACATTTCGACAGGAGTTCCGAGTGAAGGATTGTAACCGAGAAGGTGGACATTGATTGTTGACTCTCCGAGATCATATATGTAGCCCGGAACATCTGTAGTATTCTCAGGAGTGATCTTCACATTCTTCGGAAGCCCTTTGTCATATACGGATGCAGGCTTGCCGGTAAGGTCCACACCTAAGAGCTTCCATGCTCCCTGGACATCACCTTCAATGAAGTCGAACTTTCTGGTGTTCAGCGGCAATGGCTTGAATTTCAAAACAAAAGACGAGTCTCCGTCAGCCGGCATCCACATATAGACGTTTGGCTCACATCCTTCAGTCCCGACCATCTCATATGTCTGTCCGTCAGCTACAAGATGTGTCTCAGGAACGACATTTATCCACCAGCCAGGTCTGTTGTAGCCTCTCATATGGAGCGTCGTGAGGCTGTCTGTAAGTTCTACTTTCTCGATGATTATCGAGGTTGTCGTTGTGGCTTCCACAGCAGGGAAGTCGATGGACCTTTCCTGCGGACCGCAAGAAGCTAATACGATAGCTGCTGCTAAAATTGCTTTTCTTTTCATGTGTGTTATGGTTTGTTATCTTGTTTCTTCTAATACTGCTTTACTCCTTTTTCAGAGTTTCTGCAGGGTTGGTACGGGCGGCGCGGAGGGTCTGCCAGAGTACGGTAACGGTGGAAATGAACAATGAAATGGCTATGGCGATCAGGAATATCCACCATTTGTCGGCCAGATCGAACCTGTAGCTGAACTGCTGAAGGTATCTCTCGCATATCCATATCGCCGGAGGAAGACCTATGATGATTGCTGCAGCCATAATCTTCATATATAACATCAGACACCTGAGGAGTTCGCTTTTAGTTGTACCGCCGAATACCTTATGGACAGCAATCGGTTTAATGTTTCCGTTGGAATAATGGACACTCATAGCTAGAAATGCCAGACATGAAAGCATGATGGCAATGAACATGAAAAGTTCGATCAGGCGCATGTCCTTGCGTGTGCGGTCGTATGCGGCCTTATTAAGATCCTTCAGAAATCCGTAGCCGAAAGCATCACGTCCGGTTTCGTTCAGATACATGGTGCTGACAAGACTGTCAAGGATATGTTTGTGTTCCCGAGTTTCATCTGTTTCCAGAATAAGGCCTCCCCATGAAACATATTCCAGGGAAGTGACGCTGACGATTCCCAGGCCTTTGTACTTCTTTTCCAGGACGTTTGCTACAGGTGTATCCTTGATTATACCGGCTACATTGTCGCTGGTACCGCCGAATATCGGAGCATCCCAGATAGGATTTTCCGCTTTTACCCCATAATGATTTGCAGCGCTTTCGCTCATCCAGGTACCCATAAGATTTCCCGGATTGAAATCGGCAATCTTCTCGAATCCGAATATCTTGAAAGCTGTGCTGTCGCAGTACAAGAGGCTTATTGCAGGTTGGTCGTCTGCTCCACTCATCGACATACCGAAATAACCCGGATAGCCTGTCGATCTGCCGATGCTTCTCACGAATGGAAGTGCTTCAATCTTTTCTTTGAGTCCCGACGGTACAACGTTCGTACGGTAAATGTTATCTACATTTGCGTACATCTCGCGTTCGATCATATGCTTCATCTGCATTTCCATTGTGATCGCTATGGAAATCATTATGAATGATATCACGAATTGAATTGCCATGAACATCTTCGCCATAGGCGTCTTCGTTCTTGTGCTGCTCGTGATCCTGACCCTTGATGTTGTCATTGAGACGGCAATGCCGCAGATTACTGCAATAAGCATGATCAACATGACGTATATTCCGATGTAGTCCCAACCGAACGAAAGCTTTATCGGAATTTCCGACTGGAGAAGTCCGTTGATCGGATCGATAAGCAAGGAGGCAGCCGCCAATGCGATAATGAATGTTACGAAAGTGAATACGAACGATTCCAGCAATGCCCTCCATGTCAGGAGCCTGCGTTCCGCTCCCATCATGTGCCTGACAGCGACTTCTTTAGACCTTTTTTCAGCATTAGCGATGTTGAGGTTTATATAGTTGATTATGGCAGAGATCAGCAGGAACAGCACGACAAGACTGAATATCATCACTCTGTCGCGGCTTTCAGTCTTGAGGCCGGTCATGCCGTCGTTTGCATCGGAAAAATATAGCTTGTCAAGTCTGATGAGCATCGCCTTCTCCTCTCTTGGAAACTGGATGCGTTTGAAGAATTCGCCTGCCACCTTTGAAACCTTTTCTTCCAGCAATGCGATATCGGCTCCGTCCGCCGCTTTGACAAATGTCATAACCCCGCTTGAAACAAAGTTCTGGTCTCTTGGAACAATTGCCATAGAATTTATGATGAACTCGAAATCATCAAATACGGTTCCTGAAAAATCTTCAATTATTCCGACGATGGTGATTTCCTTGTTTCCATCAGTGAGTTTCTTTCCTATGACCTCTTCCATACCGTGTCTTCGGGCGAAACCCTCAGTCACGAATGCACTCTCCTTTACATCAAAATCTTCCGGACTGCCATATAGAAACTTAGTCTGAAACAGGTTGAAGAAATCCTTTCCCACTATAAGCAAACCCTTTTCTGAGAGAGCCTCACCTTCATACTTGAAGGTATTGTAATAGTTCTGTACCAGTACCGCCTCTTCAATTTCGGGAATCCCTGCCTCAAGCTCTTCAGCCATAGAATAATAGGAATATGTATTCTGACCTATTCCAGCCAGATATATCTTGTCGGAGTCCGGATAATGGTTGTTCACAGCCGTCTGCTGCTTCACATAACATGTGAAGATGATTACAAATGCCAATGCAATGCTCAATCCCACGACCTCAATCGCAGTGTAGAGCTTGTTTCTTGACAGGAATCTTAAGTAGCTTTTCATTTTGTGTGGAGTGTAAGTGTTTGTGTGTTAATCTCTTATTTGTACCCACGTGCCGACAAAGGGGAGCACGTGGGTGTGGGTAAGTTGTTGATGGATAGGG
>RHMF01000386.1_pt1 | contig 18637 bp, 15 predicted proteins | sample 5365151 | NCBI WGS metagenome assembly RHMF01 (sample SAMN10266501, study PRJNA497801) | feces metagenome | isolation source: feces | host: Bos taurus | place: China: Prairie of Fairy Mountain | collected 2017-08-14 | reverse complement strand
TACTCAGGAATGTAAAGTCTCACCCTCTCAGTATTGTACAGCAACTTACAGGTCTCTATATCATTATTTTCCATATCTTTTCGATCATTATTTTCTATAATCTGCAAATATAATAAAGTTTCTCGGTATTTGCCCATTATATCTCCACAACCTCATCAGTATGGACATACCAAAGAAACGCAGATACATCGCTGTATCCCAACCGACGCCAGATGGCTGCATATTTTTTCAACTGATGCTCATATATGCGGTGGTGTTCTCCGAACTTGTAATCTATTACAGTTACTTTACGTCCATGAATCTCCACCCTGTCCGGACGGAATATCTTGCCATCAGTATCAATCAGCGAGGCCTCGTTAAGAACCCTGTCTGCATCGTCACTGAACCAGCCTCTGAGCACAGCCGAAGATATTCTTTCCTTAAGAAGCGACAACGCCTCAGATGCTTCAGAAGAAGTAAGTTCTCCATTCTGACGAGACTGATTCACGGAACCGTCAAGATCTGAAGGAACAGCAACACGAGAAAGGATATCATGAAGCACGACTCCCTTTATCCTGTTGGATGCAGCAACTCCGGCCTTACCCTCCTCAGAAAAGAAATCCAATGCATCAGCAGTAAACTTCAAGCGTCCGCGTTCCTGCACCGGCTGATCCCCATCTTCTGCATATGGATTGAGAGGTATGGACGGCAATTCGTCATAAGCCGTAAAAACAAACGCCGACGGGCCTTCTGAACCGGACTTTCTGTAGTCTTCGAAGTTTACGATCTCCCCTATATCAAAACGCTCCGCTCCATCGTCAGATGCGTTCCTGACCACAGAGAAAGGAGACATAAGCTCCTCATTCCCAGGGACATCACCACCACATGAAGCCGAAGCGAACCAATAAAGCATCTGCGAAAAATCCGTAAACTGAGAGATGTCTCCTGCCTCTATCGCCTTCAGGCATTTGGCAGAAGGAGTTCTGGAAATGATGTGCATTCCCAATGCTGCCCTGGTCATGGCCACATATATAGTATTGATATTATCGACCTGCTGAAGGAAATTCTCTCTCCTGTAGTCTTCTGCAAAAAGCGTATTCTCAGAAGCCTTGGACAAAGTGACATCATAAACGCCCTCCGCAACACCTTCTAAAGGAGTCTTGTCAAGTTCCGGAACGCACCAGTACTTACCGGCCTTATAAAGATTGATGTTCTCGGCAAAAGGGATTATGACATACGGGAAATCCAGTCCTTTCGACTTATGTATGGTCATGACCCTTATGCTCTCGCCTGAAGAAGGTGAGCTGATCGAAGGATTCTCCTCCTCCCAATATTTAAGGAATCCCCTCAGGCTGTTGCCGTTGGAAGCTACATAATCCTGAATATGATCCATGAATGACTGGACATGTAATGCTTCGCCCTTCCACACGCCTTCCGCATCGCTTTCCTTCAGGCTTCTGAACAGATGTTCCGCCATATCGATGAGTGAACTGCATCCCCCAGGCAAAGTGACATCAAGCGATCTGGCCAGATAGCCGTTCACGGTATCCTGAGGATTGTCTGCATATGACATCAATGAAACGAGACGGCGTACTGTCATGGAGCTTTTTACTCGCAGAGAATCATCAGTTATCACAGGCAAGCCGTTATCAATGAGATACATGGCGACATCTTCTCCTATGGCATTGCTTCTGACCAGCACTGCTATTTCCGAAAGAAGAGCTCCCTTGGCACGGGCCTCAGCCACAGCGTCCAGAACCATTCGGAGTTCATCCTCCTTAGAGCAGAAAGTAAGGCTGACACTGCCGTCTGCAATAGAACTCCTTCCGGTCTTCTGCATTACATCTGAATATATGTCCGAAAGAGGACCTTGCCTCAGTCCGCTCATGGAGTCCAGAATACCGGCAGCCGACTTGAAGAAGAGATTGTTGAAATCCACGACATTTGAAAGGCTTCTGTAATTGGTATCAAGGATTTCTTCACGATGGTCAGGAAATTCAGCCGGCACAATCCCGTCCAAGAGATTCCAGTCCGAACCTCGCCAACGATATATGCTTTGCTTGACGTCCCCGACTATCAGATTGTCACCTCCCTTTGAATCGCTCTCATGAAGCAAAGGGCTGAAATTGCTCCATTGGACATTGGCCGTGTCCTGGAACTCGTCCAGAAGGAAATGTTCATATCTCACTCCCAGCTTCTCATATACGAACGGCGCATCAGACCCATCGATTATATCGCGGAGAATAGTGTTTGAATCATCAATGCACAAGACATTCTTCTCCTTCATCAATTCCTTGAATGCCCTGCTCAATTCGCCTGAAATGCCTAATCCATACAGCTGTCCGTCAAGAACAAGAGCTGTATTATAGACCTTGAATTCCTTGTCGAACAAATTACAGAAATCCTCCAACGGAGCTTCCAGGAAAGGATATACAAGAGGTTTGAGCTTTGCTGCCTTGGATTTTGCAAACCATTGCTCATGATCTGCTGCCTTGGACATGAACGATGCAGAAGGAGCCTCAATCTTCTCTCCTTCCTCCATTTCAGAATAGGCATAAAGAGCTTTAAGGAAGCCCCTGTTGCTTTCCGCCGGATCCACATCTGCCTGTTCAAGGATGTCTAAAGCTGCTCTGGCACTATTCCTGACGGTCTCCTGAAAATCTCTCACTATCCTGCGGCATATCTCCCTGATTTCAAGCAGTTTCTCCTTAGGACATACGGCATCTTCGTCAAATCCTGCCTTTTCCATGACTTCCTGCCTCTGAGCAGATTTAAGCCTCTTCGCCATTTCGAGCAGATTAGCGTCCATACTATATCGCCCGCCTTGCTCTATCTGCTCGAGAACATTATCGGTCAGCCAAGCAAGAAGTCCGGAATCCTCTTCCGTCAACGAATCCAGGATCCGATCTACACTCTCCGCAACCAGCGAATCCTTATCAAGCTCCACCTGATATGAAGCGAACTGGCCTATCTCACGGGAGAATGCCTTCAGAGTCTGCTGAAAGAATCTGTCAATGGTACTGACTGCAAAGGCGCTGTAATCATGAAGCATTTCGCTGAGTACAGCTCCGGCTTTCTTCCTGAGGCTTTCCTCATCCGAGAAGACATCAGGAACGAAATAATCACGATAACCGGAACGGCACGGATCCGTAGAGAGCACATGCAGCTCCTTAAGAATCCTGCCTTTCATTTCATCTGTAGCCTTGTTCGTAAATGTTACCGCCAGAATATGACGGTATGCATATCTGTCCTGGCTCTTCAGGAGAAGAGCAATATATTTTCTTGCAAGCCTGTATGTCTTTCCCGAACCTGCGGAAGCCTTCATTATCTCAAGCATAGTCCCAATCCTTTAAAAATTCATCGTCCGCAGATCATTCTGAAATCGCAATATGAGCATGTACTTTCGTCTTCCGTCCTGCGGAAAGGGACATCAAGGTCATACATTTCATTCAAAAGGGCCTCCAGACGTTCAGAGACAGCATCAAAGAATTTCCGGTTCATAGGTACCGTCACAGGAGGCTCCTTGAAAAGATGAGCTGTGGAATAGACACAATTATATATATCCCGGCCCCTTACCTCCGGTCTTGAACCGACCAGCATATCGTATATATAGAACTGCAGGGCTATCTTAGGCCAGTTCTTCATGTCCGGGTTGAAGATCTTTTCAGCAATTTCTTCTGCATTCAGGTCATTTATGTTTTCATCATCCTCCAGAACCTTTCCGGTCTTATAATCGACGACTCTGGCCTGTCCTTCCCTGAAACTGTCCAGACGGTCTATGAATCCTTTGAATCTTTGTCCGCAGAATTCTCCCACCACCTTGATTTCACGTCCGAGGATTTCGAAAGAATCACGGCCTTCCTTCTGCAGGAGCTCCAGATCACGCTGAAGAGTCCTGACAACATACCTTACGATCACGTCCGCCACCACAAGATTCCTTCCGCTGACCTCTATCGTATTCAGTTGAGTCATTATCAGCGCCTTGACCTTACGTTTTATTTCTTCCGGCCGTCTGATCCATGATTCCAGATATGAACGGCTTACAGCACTCATAGGAGCATCTTCAAGGCCTTTATTCTCAGCTTTTTCATCAAGAATGAAGTCCGTGGCCATAGCTTCTTCTGCCGTATATAACGCCCTCATAGTGTCATGATAAACAGTACCGAACATACCGTAATCAAGAGCCTCCGCCACCTCTTCTTCAAGTTCAAGTCCTTTGACTGTACCGTAATAGAATCTGGCCGGACATGCCAGATAATTCTGAAGCGTCGTCGCCGACAATACCGTATCCTTTATCTTCTCGACATCCTCTTCAGTCTTGATGACATCCGGCAGTTCTCCGGTCCTCATGCTGTCAAACTTTACCACATATCTTTTCAATGGCAGTCCGAAATGGTATTCCAGCTGTTTTATATATCTGCTTTCCTCTCCAGACTTAAGTCCTTCGGTACGCGAGTCCACAAGCAGCCACACCTTCTCCGCTCTGGAAATCATGCGGTAGAAATAGTACGCCCACACAGCATCCTGATACTCATAAGTCGGCAACCCGAAACCTTTCCTCAGCTCAGGAGGAATGAATGAAGAACTTACATTCCTCCGTGGAAACATACCTTCATTCGCAGACATGATGATCAGATTACGGAAATCAAGAGCACGGGTCTCAAGCGGTCCCATGATCTGAAGACCACGCAGAGGTTCTCCTCTGAACGGAACGGAAATGCTGCCCAGAAGCTGTCCCAGCAGTCTTATGTAAGTCATGGGAAGGACTTCAAGTCCTATCTCCTGCAAGACATTGATACTCTTGTAATATTCCTTTGCATATTCCAGTTCCAAAGCAAGAGAGCTGTCATCTGCCATTGCCGGCGCGACAACCTTGAGAATTTCTTTCTGATACTCGGAAAAATCCTTAATCTGTCCGGCTGACACCAGTTTCGGATCTGTAACGACAGGGCGGAATATCACATCAAGCAGCCTTGTACCGTTAAGTTCTTCCTGAGGGATATAGTATTTGGCTCCCTCCTTTACCTTGGAGACAATCTCAAGAGTCCGTTCATCCGCCACATTTCTGAAGATTTCACTCGCAAAAAGGTCCCAGACCTGCTTGTGATAGAAGAACCACTTGCCTTTACGTAATACAGCATGCAACTGAATCGCTGATATTTCAGCCATCATAGCATATATAAGACTCCCGCTCATGGGAAGTCCCATGGTCACATTGATGTCAACGATATCCTCAGAGATCGAATTGAGCACGGACCTCAGAAGATTCTCGTCCGGAAGGACGATAGCACAGTCTTCAGGAGCACCGGTACGCCGGCTCAGGATATCAGGTATTCTTTTGGCCTGTCCTACAGACGAGGCGACGCTGACGACATTGATTTCAGGTATATCGAGACCGGAACTGTCCCACTGCGTTGCCTGTGGAAATTCAAGCACATTATCAGCCATGAAGAATGAAGATCTGTTCTGAGGATCACGGATCATATCACCGGACCAGTCCCAGCAGAATTCAGCCTTTCCGTTGTCACGGAGCTTCCTCAAAAGCACCTTCTCACATTCGTTGAGCGCATTGAGGCCGACAAATACATATTCGGTATCTTGCGGAAATATCCCATTGAAAACCTCCTCGGCGGAAGTTTCCTTCAGCCTCGATGCCAGACTCCTGTATATCATTCCTTCATAGGCCATACCTTTTGAAACAAGAGACTCATTGAAATCCTGATATAAAGGATAAAGGATATTCCAGATCTGAAGAAAACGTCCCTTGACATCCGGATCATCACTACCCAGATCGACCGTAAGCTTGCCTGACTGGTCATTGAAATGGCTGAGAAAGCCCTTTATAGCCTCACGCTGAGTATCTGTGAGATATTCGAAAGTATCCTGAAGTGCCTTATAATCGGCTACATTGGCAAACAGCTGCCCGGCATCGACAAGATATTTGTCAACATCGTTGAAGTCACCCAATATGACATCTCCCCAGAATATGAATTCATCAAGGGGTTCCGCCTTAGGATTGAGTTTCCTGTAGCATTCATACAGATCAAGAAGAAGGCGTACCCTGTCGCCGGACTGCAGTCCGGCTGCCTTTGCAAAGAAATCATTGATCGTAAGCATCTGCGGAGCCAGTAAAGGGCTATTCTTTACAGCATCGCAAAGATGTTTGCGGAAAAAGACCATGGAACGGCGGTTAGGGAAAACAAAGCATTTCCCTTCAATACCTCCGGAATTATAATAATGGTCAGCGACCTGTTTCAGAAACGGCGTCATCTTCTTTTGTTTTCTGCAAAAATAGTTTATTTAATTGCCAAACCATAGCACAATATTCCATCTGACCTGAAAATTTACTACCTTTCGTAAAAATTCGATTTTTTGTTGCGGAAAAATTTGGATGTATCGATTTTTTGGCTACCTTTGCAACAGAAATAATTTAGAATTATTCAAATTAAGAACAATTAAAACATACGGTTATGACAAAGAAATACAGATGCATAGTTTGCGGTTATATACATGAAGGTGAAACAGCTCCTGAGGAGTGCCCACTTTGCGGCGTAGGACCTGAAGATTTTGTAGAGGTAGCCGAAGACGAAGAATAACAAGACCCGAAACAACAATAAACAACAATTAAAAATATTTAAATTATGGTAAAGAAATACAGATGTCTGGTTTGCGGATATATCCACGAAGGTAACGAACCACCACAGGAATGCCCGATCTGTCACGTAGGATCTGAAAAGTTTGAAGAGATCGTCGAGACAGGAGACGCTCTCACATGGGCAGACGAGCACAAGCTCGGAGTAGCTCAGGGTGTTGATCCTGAGATTCTTAAGGGACTTCGCGATCATTTTGCAGGAGAATGCTCAGAGGTGGGAATGTATCTTGCTATGAGCCGTCAGGCTGACAGAGAGGGATATCCGGAAATAGCTGAGGCATTCAAGAGATATGCATGGGAAGAGGCAGAGCACGCTGCAAAGTTCGCAGAACTCCTCGGAGAGTGCGTATGGGATACAAAGACAAATGTTGAGAAGAGAATGCTTGCAGAGCAGGGAGCTTGCGAGGACAAAAAGAGGATCGCAACACTTGCAAAGCAGCAGAACCTCGACGCAATCCATGATACAGTTCATGAAATGTGCAAGGACGAAGCACGTCATGGAGCAGGATTCCAGGGACTTTTCAACAGATATTTCAAGTAAAAGTCAAGTACAATACTGATAAAGCCGGATGGCAGCATGTCACAGGAGCATGCTGCCATCCGGCTTTATTCGTCATCAAAATCAAAGTCTGCCGCCATCATCTCGGCAATATCATCCGGGACGTCAAAACTGAGATTGCTCCACAGATCTTCCATCTGGCGACGGTCTTTTTTCGTCGGACGTCCAGCTCCCCTGTCACGTTTGAGGAAGAAAGTCTCGACAGGAGCGCGAAGCTTTGCAAGTTCTTCCGGAGGTGTGAGATTTTCGGCATAAACAGGCACCAGCTTGGCACCTTGTCTCTTATCGACTAACTGTATGACCTTATAGGTGTATGTCACTGCTCCTTTGCGTGCTACAATCGTATCACCTACTTTCACTGACTTAGAAGGCTTGGTATCGGCACCATTCACTCGTACCTTGCCTCCTTTGCACGCATCGGTAGCATCTGTCCTGGTCTTATATACTCTTATAGACCATAAATATTTATCTATCCTTACTTCTTCCATAATAGAGATGGAGTATAAATCAGTATAAATCAATGACCTAACATACCCCACGTGCCGTCATCGGGGAGCACGCAGGATATAGGAATACACTCATAATCAAGTGATTATATCCCACGATCATGAAATAGGATTGCGGCCAGGTCCGAAGAATCCGAACGGAGTTGCTCCTGCCGGGCCATGGTCATGCTCCTCATCACAGCACTCATCTTCCAATCCCTCATAGTCCTCATCTTCAAGGAAAGCCTCAGTTGACGGATCTATGTAATCATCTAATTCTTCTTCAATACGGGTTACCGCCTCGAGGAGGACTGTAGAGCGGTCACGCGGAACAAGGAAGAAGTCCGGCATATCTGCAGGAACCAGTATGGTTTCACCTTTCTGGAATTCGTAATTATCCATACAAGCTTCTCCGTTTTCCTTTACGGAAGGAACCTGAACAGAAGCCGCACCGTCCAGACATATATAGACAATGAAGCTCTCGAATTTTTCTGTATATATGTGAAGAGGATCTGTGAGGTCTATCTTTGAAACGCAGAACTGAGGTGATTCCACAAGATTCTGTATCATCTGGCCTTCCTGACTTTCGTCATGACAATGGCACTCATGTCCTTCTTCATGGCAATGGCATTCATTGTCATGTTCATGCTCATGACAATGGCAAGTACCTGGCTTACATGGCTTATATGATGCCTCATCACCCCAAAGAGGGCCCTTGCGGTAGAGTCCGGTATCAACCGGACGATAATCAATAAGGTCAATAGCTTCTTCGAGATGAGTAGGACGGGCTGTTGCCGGATCAAATTCACGTCCCCAGTCATAAAGACGGAAAGTCATGTCGGAAGATTCCTGCACTTCAGCAATAAGCAGTCCGCCGTCAGCAGCATGAACAGTACCAGGAGTAATGTATATGACATCACCTTTCTTAGGATGAATGACATTAAGGATTTCCTCAACCGTTCCGTCATGACATCTGTCATAGAATTCCTGAGCGGAAACCTCACGTGTGAATCCGCAGTACATCTTTGCTCCCGGCTTCGCATCCATGACATACCATATTTCAGCCTTGCCAAGAGAATCATATCGTTCAGCAGCAACTTCATCGTCAGGATGAACCTGGACAGAAAGTCGGTCATTGATATCCAGGAACTTGATGAGCAACGGAAACTGACGGCCGTAATAGTTATATACATTTTCACCGACGACCCTCTCAAGATATGTTTCCATTATATCACTTATCGTATTGCCGGCAAGCCACCCATTGGCAACAACTGAATCTTCAATACCCATATCTGCAAGTTCCCAGCTTTCACCGATCGGCACATCCGCAGGAATGACAGTTTCATTTCCGTCATCATCACATTCCACAAAGTGCTTTCCTAACTTGCCGACCAGGTCATGGCCGCCCCAAGGCCTTCTCGAAGCAACCGGTATGAATTTTAAAGGGTATAGTTTCTTTTCCATATGTCATTTATCATTTTCATCCGTAACCATACGTGCGACAAGACCGGTCAGGCCTTTTCCTAAAGCGGAGGCAGAACCGGCAACAACTCCCGGAAGGGCCTTGAATGCCGATTTTATAGCTTCACGCTTTGCAGCACGTTTATTCTTGACTCCCGACAAAGCTTCCGGGCCTTCCATCAGGAATTTCTTCGTGACAAAACCGATCCTCAAGGTCAGCAGAGCATTCACCGCTCCCTGAAGTGCCGACTCAGCTACCACACCTGGTATCTTGAATCTGGCAAGGAGACCATTCAGAGAATCTTCTCCGTCAAGCTCCGGTGAAGTTCCGACCATATCTTCCGGATTCACATCAGTCACATCCACATCTGCCGCATCGATAGAATCACCAGCAATATCAAATGGTGCGACACCGTCCATGTCTGTAAAGACCTGAGAGGTGCAGTAAGAGATCAGAGAAGTCGTAAGAATACGGACATAAAGCCTGAACATCTGAGGTCTGGTCGGTCTGAAACCGGAAGCAAGGACTACGTCCTCTATCAGCTTGTAGTTCATGACAAGAACAGCAGCAGAATCAAAGATGCCATTCTGAGATATCGCCGTCACCATGAATACGGTCTTGCCCCATTCCTTGATACGCGTATTGATACCAAGCACATCAAGTTCCTTATCACCTTCGAACCTCAGTGCCAGTTCGCGCGAAAGAGCAGACTTAAGCTGCTCATGATCAGAGCTATAGAGCTGCAGTTCCTTTCTGAATGCGATCTGATGTTCCCTTCTCTTCTCAGGATCCGTTATATATCCGCAATTTGCAGCAAGACGCTTTCCGAACTGCTGCAGTTCCTTTGTCTTCGCTTCATCATCAACGGCAAGAACAGGAAACTCAGGAGCGTTATGAACCTTTATTATCGGTCTTATGATGAAGATGATGGCAAGAAGAAGTATCAAGACATAAAAGGCGTATTCCACATATACGGTATGGCACACCTCGCCAAGCTTTTCAGCTATGGTTATGACATTACCCATCAGCATCATAGTCACTATTGCCAATGAAATACCTATAATCAGGGCTATATTCCTTTTCATAACTTCAACGCGTTTTCTGTTGTCACCCTTATCTTCTCGAGATCAGTCTGAAGAGCCTCTATACCATCACGCTCCGTCTTCCACTCCTTAGGATCAGGAATCAGCTTTGCCAAAGCTTCCTTTCTCTTCCTTTCCAAAAAACGGCCGTATGTGTCGTCTATACGTTCAAGTACCTTATCCTTATGTTCCTTAGCTTCCTTTTCTACAATTTCAGGAAGCATGAAGCTGATATAGCCGACATCTGTGGCATCATCCTTACCTACCAGGAAATAATAGACATGTGCCAGGAATTCATTGACCTTGTTTACACTATATCTGAAAAGGTTCCAAGGGACGATCTTATCAGGATAAAGCATATCCAGATCCGGCTCCATCGGAGGGAAATCAGTCATAGGCATGGCAGGAAGCGGTTCATCGACTCCGCTCCTGCGAAGGACATCAGCTATATCGCTTTTCCAAAGCATTACAGCCTCTCCATTTACCTGAGAATCAAGGAATCTCAAGGCATCGTTGACCTTTTTTCCCATAGCTTTCGAACAATCTCCTATAAACCTGGTCACGATCTGACGTGTTTCCTTTGCAGTATATCTGCCTGAAAGCGAGCGTTTAGCCAATGTATATATACCCGTGATTTCATTCCTCATTGCAAAATAATCTACATTGACCTCATCTTTCACCGGCACTTCCCTACCCTTGACCGCATCAAATGCCTTTTTGATTTCCTCGCATCTCCGACTGACATCCTCCATTTCTGCAAGTCTCTGCTGATTACGTGCCATAAGTTCCTCGATCTGCTGCAGCGTCCTGCCTACCACGTTGCGTACACGTATCGAATCACGCTGAGAGATAAGCACTTCATACATTTCCTCCTCAACCTTTCCGAAAGCCTCAGAAGCCCCGGCTAGATTATCTTCCTCCGCACCATATGCCTTCTGTCTCCAATCCCATACCATACCAAGGTTGACGACATATGCATTCTTCGCATCAAGGTTGAAACCTTTCTCCTTGATCCTTGCCACAGCATATTCGAGCTGCTCCTTCACGGCAGCCGTCTTTATATCTTCATCACGCCAGTGAGCCGCATCAAAGACATTATGCAGGAGACATACCGGTACATTACGGTTATTCTCCTTCAAAAGTCTGAAGAAATCATCCGATACTTTGGTAATAGCCGAATTAGAACTCTGTACCAGGATTATCAGATCCGCACGTGCAGCGATGGTCTTATACAAAGGGCTGTCCAGATTGGCTCTGGACCCATCAAAGCCCGGCATATCTATAAGATACACGCCATTTGTAAGCAGTCTTCCTCCCGGGGTCTTGATAGTAGTCATCAAAGTACCGTCCTTGTCCATGTCAGACAGATCAAGAGCCACATGCTCATCGATATTCTGCTCTGTCAAAGGCCATGATTCCGTCATCACATCTGGAACCTCCTCCGGCTTTATAAGTCCACGCAGGCTATCTATGATTGCATCAACCTGCTCCACCGACTTTGCCGGATTCTTAGACCTGTAAGCAGTTATGCGCTCTTCTTCAGGCTTGTCCGTACTTGATATGATGGATGGACGGACTGTACATTCCAGGAAATGAGTCGGACTGACGAAGGCATTCGCGACAAGATTGACGAAAGTCGATTTGCCAGACTTCACCGGTCCGGCAACAAGAATTACAAACGATCTGTCCGCATACTCCCTGGCCCTGCTTGCTATCTTCCTCAAGCTTGCATAGACCTCACCTATACCTTTTACCGAAGCATGCCTTTGAGAAAGCGCCTCCAGCTCCTGCTGAAGCGCCTCCGCCTGCCTTGTCATTAGTCTTTCGTCTTTCATAAGGACAAAGATAACATTTTTATTCATTCGATATGCAAAAACACCTCCCCGACAAAGAACCTGCCGGAGAGGTGAACCATAACCCTATTATTAACAACTAAACTAACCGTGACTTAGGTAGTTGCAAAGGGTGTGCCAAAATCATCAGAGTCTTGCCTTCAATGCTTCAGCCTGCTCCTCATAACCAGGCTTGCCGAGAAGGGCGAACATATTCTTCTTGTATGCTTCCACGCCCGGCTGGTCGAATGGATTTACGCCGAGCATGTAACCGCTGATACCACAAGCCTTCTCAAAGAAATAGAAGAGGGCTCCAAGGTTATACTCATTCACTCGCTCGATAGAGAGAGAAATCTGAGGGACACCACCGTCGATATGAGCAAGCTTTGTTCCGAGTTCCGCCATAGCGTTGCACTCCTCTACATGCTTGCCTGTAAGGAAGTTAAGTCCGTCAAGATTCTGAGGATCGTTCTCGATAAGCATAGATCGGTTGCTCTTCTCAACTGAAACGACAGTCTCCATGAGAGTGCGCTCGCCGTCCTGTATATACTGACCCATCGAGTGGAGGTCTGTAGTGAAGTTCACTGAAGCCGGGAAGATTCCGAGACCGTTCTTGCCCTCGGACTCACCATAAAGCTGCTTCCACCATTCACCGAGGAAAGTAAGCTTAGGGTTGTAAGCAACCAGAATCTCGATCTTCTTGCCCTGATTATAGAGTGCGTTACGCATTGCCGCATACTGGATAGCAGGGTTTGCCTCAGCACATGGCTTTGCACAAGCCTCCTCCATCTCAAGAGCACCCTGAAGCATTGCATTCATATCGAAACCTGCAAGAACGATAGGAAGAATTCCTACAGGAGTAAGAACAGAGAAACGGCCACCTACGTTATCCTCGATCACAAATGTATTATAACCTTCCTGAGTTGCAAGACCTTTGAGAGCACCGCGTGCCTTGTCTGTTACAGCTACGATACGTTCAGAAGCCTCAGCCTTGCCATATTTTTCCTCAAGATACTTCTTGATGAGACGGAAAGCCACTGCAGGCTCGGTAGTGGTACCTGACTTTGAAATAACCACGCATGCTGCATTTCTCTCCTGCACGAGGTCCATGAGTTCGCACATATACTCCTCTGAAAGATTCTGACCGGCGAACACGATCTCCGGTGCGTCGCCCTTGGTCTTGAGCTGCTTTGCAAACTGATGTGAGAGAGCCTCAAGAGCACATTTAGCTCCAAGATAAGAGCCACCGATACCGATAACGACAACGAGATCAACACCCTTAGACTTCCAAAGATCCCTGATTGCCTCGCAATCAGCCACCAGAGTGCTTTTCAAAGTCTCAGAAGGAAGATGTTTCCAACCGAGGAAATCATTTCCTGCACCAGTCTCATTCTCAAGAATTTCGAGAGCAGCCAAAGCTTTCTCTACATAAGTCTTGTAATCTCCATCATTTACAAAGGAGCTGCACCCTCCCAAATTTACCTTTACCATATTCTTATTATTTTGATTCTTATTTCAAAAATCCGGTCTGAAAGATGACTCTGACAGACAAAACGAAGCAAAGTTAATATTTTTTGCACAAACGGCTATAAAAAATTATATTTGTCAAAGAAATACATATATAAACAATTGACAGGAATGAATACATTTTTCAAAGCAGCCGCAGTCTTGACAGCAGGACTTCTGGCACTCTCATTTACAGCAGCAGCACAGAAGAAAGCAGGTATCGTCGCCCACAGAGGCTACTGGAACTGCGAGGAAGCAGGATATGCAAAGAATTCCATTGCTGCATTGAAATGCGCTCAGGAAGCAGGATTCTGGGGCAGCGAATTTGATGTCAACATGACTTCAGACGGAGTTCTCATCGTTTATCATGACAGCGATATCGAAGGCAAGCTGATTGAAAAGTATCCATACTCTGAGTTCAAGGACTACAGGATCAGGAACGGAGAGACCATTCCTACCATCGACCAGTATCTCGAGCAGGGCAAGAAACATCCGGAGACTGTGCTGGTTTATGAAATGAAGCCTCATTCATGTCCTGAGGTAGAAGACAGGTTCATAGACCTCGCAATTGCAAATCTTGAGAAGCACGACCTCCTCCACCCTAAGAGAGTCATTTTCATTTCTTTCAGTTTCCACATCTGTCAGGAGCTCAGCAAAAGGCTCCCTCGTTTCACAGTTCAGTATCTCGGAGGAGACAAGGATCCGAAAGAAGTAAAGAAAGCCGGAATCAAAGGCATCGATTACCACTATAAGAAATTCATCAAAGAAGATCAGTGGGCTAAGACCGCACGCAGGAAAGGCATGAGTACAAATGCATGGACCGTGAACGAGAAAGATGACATAAAGGCGATGTTCAAGCAGAAAATAAGATATCTGACTACTGATTATCCTGTCGATGCACGCGAAGTAATGAAAAGCATGAAGATGAGGGAGCTTTAACGCACTTCAATGATATCGTCAAGAGAAGTAGAATAAAGGCGGGAACGGAAATCACTGCGTATTCCGTCCGCATAATGTCCGGGACGCTGCGTGGCAAGGCGAAGAAGAGATTTCCCTGATGCAGACCCCGACATTTCGGCCAAAGAATTCACAGCATCCATGACCTTCGACAACTTATCCTGCTTCTGACGGAGATCATCATCGAAATCAAACATGGAAGTCTGGATGGCGTCGTCAGATATTATATTGCTGACCGTCACTCCAGCTTTCTTGTATTTATATCCCTGCCTGTATATAGTACGGAAAGCCTTCAGAGCCGCACCTATTATCTCCTGGGCACTGTTGGCTGCAACATCAAGACGGATGGTGGCTGAAGGGAAATACTGGGCCAGATCTTCCCTGAAACGGTTTGTGTACATGAATGTAGTCACGTCATATGCAGCCGAACCTTCTTCACGCAGTTTTCTTGCGCACATTGCAGCAAAATCCGAGACACGCAGCACCAGTTCCTTTTCATCTTCAATCATATCGGCAAATGAACGCGATGTACATATGGACTTGCGTCTCTCCTCTCTTTCCTCGTCGTGGCATACGCGTCCCTGCAGCTCTTCCCATGTACGTACAGTATTGATATTGAAGGTATTCGCCACCCATTCGCGAGGCCGGCTTACGAAATCCAGAGCTGTAACCACCCCTTTCTCAATCATCTTCGGAGCCAGTTTCCTTCCTATTCCCCAGACGTCATCTATAGGAGTCAGCTCCAGAGCCTTCAGCCTTTTGGCATCTGTCTCCATCATGCAGACTCCTTTATAACCCTTGTGTTTCTTTGCAAAATGGCTTGCTATCTTGGCCAGAGTCTTTGTCGGAGCCACGCCGATGCTCACCGGTACTCCTACCCATTTGCGTATCTTCCTTACAAGATCATGACAGAGCTGAGGAACAATCTCCGGATCGATTCCATCAAGATGAAGGAAGGCTTCATCAATCGAATATATCTCTATTTTCGGGACGGCATCGGCAAGAATGGACATCACACGAGAAGACAGATCACCGTAAAGCGCATAATTAGATGAACATGCATGAAGCTTTCCTTCATCCGCGAAATGCTTCACCTGATAGAACGGAGTACACATCTTTATGCCCATGGCCTTGCTTTCATTGCTTCGCGACACCACACAGCCATCGTTATTGGAAAGGACGACAACAGCCTTGCCTTCCAGTTCCGGCCGGAAGACCCTCTCGCATGAAACGAAGAAATTATTGCAATCCACTAAAGCGTACATAATGTCATGCCGTGCCAGCAGAGGCATCTCTAACGAATCTTCTTTATGACATACGTCACGACTCCCCACATGATGAAATCCGTGTCACCTTCTATCTCTATAGAGGGATATTTTTCATTTGCAGGCACCAGTGTCAGTCCGCCATTATGAAACCTCAGATACTTCAATGTAAATTCTCCATCTATGAAGCATACGGCCATATCACCGTCCTGCGCCTCCAACGACTTGTCAATCACCAATATATCCCCTTCCTCAACTCCGGCATCAATCATTGAATCACCGACGACACGGCCGTAAAAAGTCGCGGCAGGATGCTTTACCAGCTCTCTGTTCAAGTCGATGGCTTGTGTCATGTAATCCGTAGCCGGAGACGGGAAGCCTGCATGTATCCCGTCCTGAGCCATTTTCGCCATAAGGCTGTCATCAAAATCCGTCATATTCTCTACCTTGTCATACAAAAATAGCACAAAAACTTGGTATATTTGCAGATTATGTGCAGACTCATAGATGACATAGCCCTTTTTCTTGAAAGCAACGGATTCGTCTGCTCCCGCCAGATGCGTCATGACTTCGACGTCATCTGCACCAGGACATTGGACGGCAATCATTCACGAATGATTCTGCCGCTTGAAATTACGGCTGTCAGTCAGGAGGAAGCAGAGGTAAAAAGCGAAGAGGCTCTAAATGCCGTAAGAATGATTTCAAGAGAAGCAGAATATCCCCTCATCATCGTTGAAGACAGATGGAAGAGGCAGAGGGCTATGATGCAGGCAAGGATAATGGCACATCTTGAACTGTTCAGTCAGGCATATGCACGCAACTGTGAGGTAAAGAGGATCGACAAGACCGAAGCCAAGGCTTTTCTATCAGCAAATCATTCGTATGGATATGCCGCATGCAGATATTGCTACGGACTTTTCCTGAAAAGACACACGGGACATATCGCAGAAGAGGTCAAGGCCATAGATTCTTCTCGGGACGGAGACATCGGAAGACTGATCGCAGTCGCCACGTTTTCCAATGCAAGGAAATGGGTAAAGGAAGGGCATGAGATACGCTCATATGAGTGGACCCGTTATGCATCCCTGCCGGGCATGAGAGTCAACGGAGGCATGGGGAAACTCCTGAAGACATTCATCAAGGAAGTACATCCGGACGACATAATGAGCTATGCAGACCTCGAATGGTCGGAAGGTCATGTCTATGAAGCACTAGGCTTCAAGGCCGAATCAGGCAAGGATGCCGTTGATTTCTCTATAGACGGGCATACATGGGAGAGGTATCCGATCAAGTCCGGGAAGTCCGGCATGGCAGGAAACCTGTTCTTCCGTAATTTCGGAAGCAGAAAATTCAGACTGAAAATCACTGACTATAAATAACATATGACCATAAGAGAGAAAATCAGACGCGATGGATTCAAGAAGTGGATTGCAAAACTTCTATTGATAAAGATCCCTTTGGCCTTTATTGCTGTCACCGTCCTATGGGTGTTCATGCTCAAATGGGTACCGGTATGGGTGACTCCTCTCATGGTATCCCGCAGCATAGAATACAGAAATGATGACGGATTCAGAACGCAGAAGAAATGGCGCAGTTATGAGAAGATATCGCCTGAAATGGCAAAATCAGTCATCGCCAGCGAAGACAATCTTTTCGTGGAACACAATGGCTTTGACTGGAAAGAGATGAAGAAAGCCATCAAGGAACATAAGGAAAAGGGCAAGCGGCTTCGTGGAGCCAGCACTATCAGCCAGCAGACAGCAAAGAATGTTTTCCTGTTTCCAAGCAGGTCATTCGTAAGGAAAGTTTTCGAAGCATATTTCACATTGCTGATAGAATGGATATGGGGAAAGGAGCGCATTCTGGAAGTATATCTGAATGTGGCGGAAATGGGGAAAGGGATATATGGAGCCGAAGCTGCGGCAAATGCGTATTTTGACAAAAGAGCTTCAGAGCTTACACGCCGTGAGGCTTCTCTGATCACCGCATGTCTGCCTAATCCGATTGCACGGCATGCAGACAAGCCCTCGCAGTATGTCAGCAGAAGGGCCGGACAGATACGCACACTGATTCCAAAGATAGCCTATCCAGCATGGATAGAGCACAAATAGTCATGGGCTGACAAAATGAGTATTAAAATAACAGTCAATAAGGCCCCGTTTCTCTATTTTTATGTATATTTGTAAGTTGTATAAACGAAAATCAAAAACCAATAATACGATGGAAGCTATTGTAAAGACTGACTTCAACTTTCCCGGCCAGACCGGTCATTATGTAGGCAAGGTACGTGACGTTTACAGCATCGGAAACGAGTATCTTGTAATGGTCGTATCTGACCGCATTTCAGCATTTGACGTTGTCCTTCCAAAGGGAATTCCTTTCAAGGGACAGGTGCTTAACCAGATTGCAGCAAAATTCCTTGACGCTACGACAGATATTCTTCCGAACTGGAAGATTGCTGTTCCGGACCCGATGGTTACCATAGGTCACAAATGTGAGCCTTTCAAAGTAGAGATGGTGATCCGCGGATACCTTTCAGGACATGCATGGAGAGAGTACAAGGCAGGAAAGCGCACTATATGCGGCGTCGAGATGCCGGAGGGAATGGTTGAGAATCAGAAATTCCCGGAACCTATCATCACTCCTACGACAAAGGCAGCAGAAGGTCATGATGAAGATATCTCAAAGGAGGAAATCATCGCTCAGGGCATCGTAAGCAAAGAAGATTACGAACAGCTGGAGGCATATACAAGGGCTATTTTCCAGAGAGGAACTGAAATCGCCGCTAAAATGGGGCTTATTCTTGTTGACACCAAGTATGAATTCGGAAAGAAGGACGGCAAGATCTATCTCATGGA